>Ga0154724_1124_pt6 | contig 9335 bp, 10 predicted proteins | sample Rifle2008BG16ft_FD_105732 | JGI IMG/M metagenome (GOLD analysis project Ga0154724, IMG submission 105732) | Chloroflexi bacterium RBG_16_72_14 | reverse complement strand
GCATCATGTGCAGGAACACGAAGAACACCATCAGGTGGGCGGCCCACCGGTGGATGTTGCGGGTGAGCAGCCCGAACGCGACCTCGCTCTGGATCTCGAGGATGTTGCTGTACGCCTGGGTCTCGGACGGGATGTAGAAGAACATCAGGTACACGCCGGTGACCGTGAGCACGAGGAACAGGAAGAAGGACAGGCCGCCCAGGCAGAACGTGTAGGCGAACTTCACCGCGTGCTGGCGGACCCGCACCGGGTGGAGGTGCAGGAACACGTTGTTCATCACCGCGTACGCCCGCGACCGCTCGTCGTCGGGGTACGGGTTGCGGAAGATCGACCGCCAGACCGGGCTGCGCCGGATACGCTCGTCCACGCGCTCGAGGAAGGACATGGGGACGCTCCCTCATCGATGAGCCGGCAGGGCGGGTGCCGTGATCTCGCGCGCCGCTATGTCGCCGGACGATATACCACGGGCACGCGCTTGGGAAGGGGTCGGCCCGGGCGGGACGTGGCATGCTGACAGATGCCGGCGGGCCGCCGGCTCGGCCGGGATCGAGAGGACCAGATGCAGTCGCTGCAGCTCACGAGCGAGGACCACCACGCACGGCTGCTGCCCCACGTGGACCGCCTGCTCGTCCTCGCCGACATGGTGGGCCACGTGGACTGCGACGCGATCCACGCGCTGTACGAGGAGGAGTACGCGTTCATCGTCGGGCAGCTGGTGCCCCACATGGAGGCGATCGAGCGGACCCTCTACGGCCAGGTGGAGCAGGTCCTCGGCGGCCACCACTCGATGGCGCCGATGCGCTCGGAGCACGCCGCCATGAAGCAGCTCGTGGAGGAGCTGGGCCGCTACCGGCGTCACGCCGAGGGCTGCAGCTGGAGCGCCGTGGAGGGGCTCGCGCTGCGCCGCGCGCTGTACCGCCTCCACTCGATCCTCAAGGTGCACCTGGCCGAGGAGGAGCTGTACCTCGGCGTGCTGGAGCAGCACCTCGACGACGCGGAGAAGGACCACCTCGCACGCGGGATCGCGCACGCGATGACGGAGCCGCTCTAGGAGACTGGCGTAGCCGCCGACGCAGCCGCTAGGTCGCCTGGCGGCGCCGGACCGCCACCACCTCGAGGTACCGGGCCTCGAACTCGGCGACCAGGCGCGCCCGCTCCTTCATCACCGCGCCCCACTCGTCGAGCGCGGCGTGCCCGCCATCGGTCAGCTCGTAGTCGCGGCGTGCCGGCCCGGTCCCGGTGGTCCACGAGGACCGGACGAGCCCGGCCTCCTCGAGGTCCCGGAGCGTCCGGTAGACCTGGCCCACATCGACCGCCCCGTTGGTGATGCCCAGCTGGGCCAGCTCGCCGACGATCGCGTAGCCGTGCGTCGCGCCCCCGGCGAGGAGCACCATCACGAACGGCTCCATCCACCGGTGGCCGCCCACCGGGGCCCAGCCCCGATGGACCGGAACCCCGGCCGCGTCCCGGTCGGTCGCGATCGTCTGGGCCGCCGCGGCGGCGCCGGTGGTCTCGGCGGCCGGCGTCTCGCTGCCATCGTCGGGGATCGTGCTGGGGGCAGACATGTGCCCCCGGAGCATAGAGGCTCCGCGCCGTCCCGCGGACAGCGCCGCGGTCCCCACCCCGGTCAGGCCGTGTGCGTTCCCGGGTGCTCCATCGCGGCCGCGAGCATGTCCGCCACGTCCGTGGTGACGCCGTGCTCGACGATCCGCAGGTAGGCCTCCTCCTCGGCGAGGTGGACCTTGAGCAGCGCATACAACTGGAACACCACCCGGCGGATGGCGAGCGTCTTGCCCAGCGTGAGCCGGCCCGCATCGATCTCGGCGGTCTGCGTCGCCAGCGCGGCGACGAGGCGGCGCACCTCGCCGTGCTCGCGGCGCATCGGCGCCATCGAGTGGCGGTTCTGGAACATCCGCTCGAGCTCCGGGTACAGCGTGTGCTCGGCGGCGTCGACGTGCGGGATCAGCGTCCCGGTCAGGAACGCGCTCATCTCGTCGAGGGCCTTGACCGCCTCGTCGGCCTTGGCGGTCAGCAGCGCGTCCGCGACCTCGGGCATCCGGTTCACATGATGGAGGAGCCGCTCGTGGTGCTCGTGGGCGACCTGCGGCAACGTCTGGGTCATGGCTTGGCCTCCTTGGCTAGAGCGACGTAGAACAACGCGACGGGGCGGTAGACCGCGTGGGCGAGCTTCATGAACGGCGCCAGCAGGACGAGCTCCATCGCGACCGCAACATGGAGCAGGAACATCCAGTAGCCCCAGGCCGGTGCCCCCGGCAGGTACAGCGCCAGCTCCAGGACGAAGCCGGTCACGCCGGTGACCCACAGCAACCCGAGCAGCATCCAGTCCGCGGTGGTGGACCTCGTCACGGCGCGGTTGGCCGCCCGGTAGCGGTCGATGGCCAGGACGCTGGTGCCGTAGACCAGGGCGATGCCGGCCAGCGTGCCCAGCAGGCGGACCGGGTACCACACCGGCACGGGCGTGCCGGTCGCCTTGATGCCGAGGATGTCGAGGCCGTAGTCGAGGACCGTCGCGGCGAGCAGGCCCAGGAAGCCCCACACGGTCAGCGCGTGGACGAGGCCGCGGCGCCGGTACCAGGGGGTTGCCTCCTGGCCCGTGTCGCACTCGGCGCGGAACTGCGCCTGGCCCAGCGACTCGCGGCCGACGGCCGACCAGGCGGCCCGCGCCGACCGGGCCAGCGCGGCGCGGCTGCCCAGCACGTCGCCCCAGCCCACGTCCTCGCGCCGGCCGATGCGGCGCGCCATCGTGGCGATCCCCGCCAGGCCGGCGAGGACCACGATGGCCATCACCGCGATGCCCATGTCGTGGATCAGGTGGCCCGGGATGAACTCGAAGACGGCGAGGGTCTCGCCGCTCTGGGGTCCGTGGGCCGCGTACATGAACGCCGCGAACAACAGCGCCACGACCACGGCCAGGACGGTCGCGAGGACCGGCTGCGTGTACATCGTCCGGGCGATCCGGGTCCGGTCGTAGCTCGCGATCGCGTAGCGTCGGGTGGCGGCCATGAACTCGGAGGGGTCGGCCCGGGTGGGGCAGGTCTCGGCACACGTGCCGCACTGGTAGCACGCCCACAGCTCCTTGCTGGACAGCACGGCGTCCTTCATGCCCAGCTGCGCGTAGCGGATGATCCGGCGCGGGAACGTCGCGTCCGTCTGGGACAGCGGGCAGCTCGCCGTGCAGGTGCCGCACGAGAAGCAGGCGCTCACGTCCCTGGCGCCGTAGCGCTGCAGCTCCCGGTACAGGCCGAGGTCCAGGGGCACCGGCGACGGGGCGGCGAGCGGCGTCGTCACGGCCTCCATCAGGACACCCTCCCGGTGCGCTGGTACTGGAAATAGCCGTCCACGGGGCTGCCCTTGATCTCGGCGAGCCACCCGTAGCGGCGCATGCCCATCACCCACAACACGACCTCGTGCGTGGGCGCGTCGATCGCGGCGGCGATCTCGGGGACGGTCAGGGGTCCGTCGGCGAGGACGGCGAGGATGCGCGAGCGCATCACCGGCTCCTCGCGGATGACCTCGCGGACGTCCCGGTTGGTCGTGCGCATCAGGCGGGCACCTCCACCAGGCTCTCGATCATGGCCGTGACCTGGGCGTCCGTATAGCCCAGCAGGTCGATCGCGTTCTCCGGGCACATCGGGACGCACCCGCCGCACCCCTTGCAGCCGGTCGGGCTGATGACGGCGAAGTGCCGGTCGCCCGTCTCGGTCATCGAGATGGCGTCGTACGGGCAGGCGGTGAGGCAGTCGCCGCAGGCCGTGCAGGCACCCTGGTCCGCGGTCGCGACCAGCGGGTCGAGCTCCGTGAACCCCTTCTTGAGGATCGCGGCGCTCTGGGTGACCGCGGCCAGCCCCGAGGCCACGCTCTCGGCCGACGTCTTCGGGCCCTGGCAGGCGCCGGCGATCAGCACCCCGTCCACGACGGTCTCGACCGGGCGGAGCTTGGGGTGGATCTCGTTGAAGAAGCCATCGCTCCCGGCCGGCAGCTTGAGCACGCCCACCAGCGCCTCGTTGTCGCGCGGGACCATGCCCGTGACGAGGACGACGAGGTCCGCCGGCAGCGCCAGCTCCTCGTTGTGCGTCAGCAGGTCGCGGACCGTGACCGTCAGCCCGCCTCCGTCGCGCCGCGCCACCGCCGGCGGCGCGTCGTTGTCGAACTTGACGAACACCGAGCCGGCCTTCCGCGCCTCCGTGTACAGGGGCTCGAACTTGCCGTACGTCCGCATGTCGCGGTAGAGGTGGAACTGGCGGATCGACGGGTCCAGCCCCGACACCTGCACCGCGGTCTGGACGGTGGCCGCGCAGCAGAAGCGCGAGCAGTACGCATTCGCGCAGCCGCCGGTGTTCCGGCTGCCCACGCAGTAGACGTAGGCGACGCTGCGGACCGGTCGCCCGCGGTGGGTCAGCGGCGCGGTCGCCTCGTCCACGAGCGCCTTGAACTCGGGCAGCGTGACGACGCCCTCGATCCCGTAGCCGAACTCCCCGGTCTCCGGCTGGTAGGCGTCGAACCCGGTGGCCGCCACGATCGACCCCGCCGCCACTTCGATCGTGCCGGCGCCCTCGCCGCCCACCCGCACGGTGACCCGGTAGTTGCCGAAGCTGCCGGCCTTGCCGACCACCTCGGCGCCCGTCAGGACGGTGATCGCCGGCCGACGCCTGACCTCGGCCACGAGCGTCTCGATCAACGCCCGGCCGTCCTTGCCGTGCGGGTACATCGGCCCGAACCGGCGCACCCAGCCGCCCAGCTCCAGCTCCCGCTCCACGAGCGTGACCCCGAGGCCGATGTCGGCTAGGCCGATCGCGGCCCTGAGCCCGGCGATCCCCCCGCCGATGACGAGGGTCCGCGGCAGCGTCTCCACGACCATCGGCTCCAGCGGCGTCGTCAGGCGCGTCCGCGAGATCCCGGCCCGGACGAGGGCGGTCGCCTTGTCGGTCGCACCCTGCTGGTCGTCGGTGTGCACCCACGAGCACTGCTCGCGGATGTTGACCTGCGTGTACTCGTAGGGGTTGAGGCCGGCCCTGGCCGCCACGCCCCGGAACGTGTACGTGTGGAGCTTGGGCGAGCAAGACGCGACGACGAGGCCGTCGAGCTGCTGTGCCGTGATGTCCGCGACCATGTCCTGCTGGGTCGCGTCGGAGCAGGCGAACATCGCGGTCTTCGCCACGACGACGTCGCCGGCGTCCTCGATGTCGGCGATGACCTTGTCGACGTCCACGTAGTCGCTGATATTCCCGCCGCAGTGGCACACATACACGCCGATACGGCGGGCGTTGGCTGCCTCATGTGCCGTCATGCCGGCACCTTCGCGATCTCGGAGAGCCCGGCCTTCGCACTCTCCAGGTGGGCGGCGACCTGGGCGGCGGCCGCGCCCGCGTGGATGATCGAGTCCGCGATGTCCTTGGCACCCGACGCGGCGCCGGCCACGAACACCCCGGGGATGCTGGTGGCGCCGGGGTTGAGGTCCTCCTCCGGCTCGGCCACGAAGTTCCACTCGTCGAGCGACAGCTCGCCGACCTCGAACAGCTCCTCCGCGTCCCGGTTCGGCTGGACGCCGACCGCCAGCACGACCAGGTCGTACTCGGTCTCGGCGATCACGCCGCCGTGCTCGATGTCCTCGTACCTGAGCACCAGGTCCCCGGCCGGCGTCTCGGTGATGCCGGCCACCCTGCCCTTGACGTAGGCGGCGCCCATCGCCTTCGCCTGCTCGTAGAACTCGTCGTAGCGCTTGCCTGGGGCGCGGATGTCCATGTAGTGGACGGTGATGTCGGCCAGGGGCAGGGCGCCCATCAGCAGCTGGTTCTGCTTGATCGAGTACATGCAGCAGAAGCGCGAGCACAGCGGGTTGCCGACCGTCTCGTCGCGCGACCCGGTGCACAGGACGTAGGCGATCCGCTCGGGGACCTTGCCGTCGCCCGGGCGCAGGATGGTGTTGAACGGTCGGGTGGGCGCCAGCAGCCGATCCATCTGCATCCCGGTGATGACGTTCCGGTACCGGCCATACCCGTACTCGGGCTTGAGGTCCGCGGGGAACAGCTTGAAGCCGGTGGACACGACGACCGCGCCCACGCGGGCCTCCAGGTGCTGGTCCCGGGCGTGGAGGTCGATGCAGCCGTCCACGGGGCAGGCCGCCACGCACTCGTTGCACTCGGAGCACACGGCACAGTCGAGGCACCGGCCGGCCGCCGCGCGCGCCTCCGTCTCGGTCATCGGGGCCTCGACCTCGGTGAAGTCGGCGGGCGCGGCGACGAGCGTCGTGGCGTCCGGGGCCGGCGACCGAAATGCGTAGGCCTGCTGGCGGGCGAGGACCAGATGCTTGTCCACGACCGGGAGGCGGTCGTCGAAGCCGTCCATCGTCCTGCCGGTGAGCCAGCGGTCGATCATGTGCGCGGCCCGCCGGCCCTCGCCCACCGCGCGCGTGATGTCCGTGGCGCCGTTGACCGCGTCGCCCGCGGCAAACACGTACGGGAGCGACGTCTGGCGCGTGACCGCGTCGGCGCCCAGGATGCCGAGGCTGGTGGCGGTCAGCTGGCCGGCGAAGGCGCCGGGCTCCGGCGTCATCCCGACGGCGGCGATGACGACCTCGCACGGGATCACCGTCTCGCGGCCGGGGATCGGCTCCGGGCGACGACGGCCGGTGGCGTCGGGCTCGCCCAGGCGCATCCGGGTGCAGCGGAGGCCGCTGACCGCACCCTGTGCGTCGCCGAGCACCTCGAGCGGCGCGACCTGGAGGCTGAACTGCACCCCCTCGCGCTCCGCGTCGTCCGCTTCCACGTGGTGGGCCGGCATCTCGTTGCGGCCGCGACGGTACGCGACCGTGACCGACGCGGCGCCGAGGCGCCGGGCGGTCCGGGCGGCATCCATCGCGACATTGCCGCCGCCCACGACCACGACCCGCCGGCCCGCGAGGTCCACCGGCTGGTCCAGCTTGACCCGTCGCAGGAAGTCGGTCCCGCCGAGCACGCCCAGGCGGTCCTCGCCGGGGACGCCCAGGCTCGTGGAGCGGTGAGTGCCGGTCGCGACCAGCACGGCGTCGAAGCCCTCGGCCCTGAGCGCGGCCAGGTCGCGGACCGGGGCGTCGGTGAGGATCTCGACCCCGAGGGCGCGGACGTTGTCGATGTCGCGCTCCACGGTCTCGACCGGCAGCCGGTAGGACGGGATCGCGAGCCGCAGGAACCCGCCGGGCACCGGCGCGGCCTCGTGGATCCGGACGGCGTAGCCCTTGCGGGCGAGCTGCCAGGCCGCGGTCAGGCCGGTCGGGCCCGACCCGACGATGGCGACCCGGCGACCGTTGGGCGGGGCGACCTCGATGCCGAGCTCCTCCCCGCCCTCGTCGTGGACGTCGGAGATGAACCGCTTCAGGCGGCGGATCGGCAGGGTGCCTTCCAGCGAGCCGCGCGTGCACTCGCCCTCGCACGGGGCATAGCAGGCGCGCCCCAGCGTACCGACGAGCGGCGTCGCCTCGAGCACCAGGCGGTGCGCCTTCTCGTACTCGCCGCTCCTGATCAGCGACATGTAGCCGTGGGCCTGGATGCCGGCCGGGCAGGCGTAGGAGCAGGGCGAGCTGCCGGCCCGGTCGATGACCGCCTTCTTGGGCACCGCCTGGGGGAACGCGATGTGGGCCGCGCGGCGGGCCACCAGGTCCGCGTTGAACTGGTCGGGCACGGCGACCGTGCAGGCGGTCTCGCACTTCTGGCAGCCCGTGCACGTGTCCTCGTCCACGAACCGCGCCTTGCGCGTCACCGAGGCGTGGAAGCGCCCGTCGGCGGACCTGCGGATCCCGTCCACGCGGCTGTAGGTCAGCGCGGTGATGTTCGGGTGGTGGATCGTGGACGCCATCTTGGGCGTCGAGATGCAGCTCGCGCAGTCGAGGGTCGGGAAGACCTTGGACAGCAGGATCATCCTGCCGCCGACGCTGGCCTCCTTCTCGACCAGCAGGACCCTGTAGCCCATGTCACCGAGCTTGAGGGCCGACTCCATCCCGCCGATGCCGCTGCCCACGACCAGGACGTCGTAGTCCACCTCGTCCACCGCGGGCACGGCACACGCCTCGGTCATGGGGTCAGCTCCGCCGCCGCCGGCCCGAGGGCGGCGAGCGCCGTCGAGAACTGCCCGAGGTGCCTGGTGAACGGCTCGGCGCACACCGAGCAGATCGCGGCCAGCCGCAGCCGGTTGGCGTCGATCCCGCGCTCGCGCATCCGGGCCTGCGCTTCGCCCACGATCCGCGACGAGCGCTTCGCGCAGTCGGGGAGGTACGCGCACTCGTCGCCGTCCGAGGCCACGAACACCCCGTCGAAGCCCGATTCCAGCGCGTGGAGGATCCACGACGGCCGGATGCCGCTCGTGCACGGCACGCCGATCACCTTGACGCCGGGCGAGTAGTGCATGTGCGAGCTGCCGGCCAGGTCGATGCCCGGGTCGGAGATGTTGTTCGTGGACAGCACGAGGATCCGGGGGACGAAGGCGTCCCCGGGTGCCTGCGGCTCGGTCGCGACGGGGGCGGTCATCGGACGGCGGCTCCTGGAGCTGCGCGAGTTGCGGCGGACGGCGCTACTTGCGGCGGACGACGAACACGCGGTCGTAGCCGTCGGCCTCGAGCGAGCCGAGGAACTCGTGCCCGACCTTGCCCGACCACGCGGCGATGTCGGTTTTGGTGACGGGGTCGGTGGACATGATCTCGATCACGGCGCCGACGGCCACGGCGGCCATCCCCTTCTTGGCCTCGAGGAGCGGCCCCGGGCAGGCGGCGCCGCGGGCGTCGATCACCTTGTCGGCGACGACAGCGGAGAGCTCGGTGAGCGTGGCGGTCATGTGACGGGTGCCTCCTGGATGCGTGTGCTGCGTTTGGTTGGACCTCAGATGAACAGGACCTGGCCACCCTCGGCGGCCAGCAGGAACGTGGCGATCCCGCCCGAGGCGTCGACGAGCGGGTCGAGGGTGGTGACGTCGATTCCCAGCACCTCGAGCGACCCGGCGCAGGCGAGGATCTGCATCTCCCCCAGCTCCTTGGCCATCCGGAACGTCTCGAGCCACGGGATCGCGGCCGTGCCCTTGACCGGGCGGCTCGCGTAGGCCGCCATCGAGTCGTAGGCGAGGCCATGGTCGATCTCGATCCGCTCGGACCGGAACGCATCCAGCGCCCAGTACTGGAGCAGGATGTTCACCGGGCGTCCCATCGCCGCCGCTCCGGCCGCCAGCGTGGCGGCGGCGTGGAGCTTGTCGGCCGTGCCGGAGAACAGGACGATGGAAAGGCTGTCGTTCATCGGTGGGTCACCTGGCTGGCGGGATGGCGTAGGCGATCGAGGTGGTGCCGCCCGGCCCGG
>Ga0154724_1068_pt1 | contig 9367 bp, 10 predicted proteins | sample Rifle2008BG16ft_FD_105732 | JGI IMG/M metagenome (GOLD analysis project Ga0154724, IMG submission 105732) | Chloroflexi bacterium RBG_16_72_14 | reverse complement strand
CCGGGCACGCCGCGGCGCGGTAAGGTTGGGGCCCATGCGCCTCCCCTTCGACCCCCCGATCGAGCCGATGCTGGCCAAGGCCTCCGACGCGCTGCCCGAGGGCGACGGCTGGCTGTTCGAGCCCAAGTGGGACGGCTTCCGCGCGATCGTGTTCCGCGACGGCGACGAGGTCTACACGCAGAGCCGGGACCTCAAGCCCCTGGACCGCTACTTCCCGGAGCTGGCGGCGCCGTTCCGCGCCCAGCTGCCGGAGCGCTGCGTCCTGGACGGCGAGGTCGTGATCGCGCGGGACGGCGGCCTTGCCTTCGAGGCGCTGCTGCTCCGGATCCACCCGGCCGAGTCCCGGGTGCGGATGCTCGCGGCCGAGACGCCCGCCTCGTTCGTCGCCTGGGACCTGCTCGCGCTCGGCGACGAGGACCTGCGCGGCGTGCCCCAGGGCGAGCGCCGGGCGCGGCTCGAGGCCGTCCTCGGCGGGGTGGCGCCGCCGGTCCACCTCACGCCCGCGACGCGTGACCGGGCCCTCGCCGCCGACTGGTTCGACCGGTTCGAGGGGGCGGGTCTGGACGGGGTCGTCGCGAAGCGCCTGGACGGGACGTACCAGCCCGGCAAGCGGGCGATGCTCAAGATCAAGCACGAGCGGACCGCGGACTGCGTGGTGGCCGGGTTCCGGTGGCACAAGAACGGCCCCGGGACGCACGTGGGGTCGCTGCTGCTGGGCCTGTTCGACGAGACGGGCACGCTCCACCACGTGGGCATCACCTCGTCGTTCACCTGGGAGCGGCGGGCCGCGCTGGTCGAGGAGCTGGCGCCGCTCCGGGAAGGGGCGCTGGAGGGCCATCCGTGGGCGGAGTGGGCGGAGTGGTCCGCGGCGGGGTCCGCCGACGCGTCCGGCCAGCGCCTGCCGGGCGCCGGCTCGCGCTGGAACCGGGGCAAGGACCTGTCCTGGGAGCCGCTCCGGACGGAGCGCGTGGCCGAGGTCGCGTACGACCACCTCCAGGGCGACCGGTTCCGGCACGCGACGACGTTCCGCCGCTGGCGCGCGGACAGGGCCCCGGCGGACTGCCGGTACGACCAGCTGGAGACCACCACGCCGTTCGAGCTGTCACGGATCTTCGGCGTCGACCTGTAGCCGGGCATGGACGGGTGGGCTCGCCGACCGTGTCACGTGGATCGGACAGGGGTCGCCCGTGTGACGGAGGGTGATCAGTCGCGAATCTCGGTCGCCTGCGACCAGACCACCTGCCAGCGGCCGTCGCGGCGCTCGTACAGGTCCGTGTGCATCGTGTGCAGGCGAGGGCCGTCCGGGCCGCGGAACGTCATCTCGGCCGGATAGCGGACGGCCGCCACATCGCCGTGCTCGCGCAGCTCGATCTCTCCGGCCTCCCAGCTCCAATAGTCGATGTCGCGGGTCCGGACCGCGGCGAGGTACTCGGCCTTCGACAGCCTCCGCCCGGACGGGGTGATCAGCTCGAAGTCGTCCGCGTGGAGCTCGGCCGCCCGGTCCATGTCGCGCTCCACGAGCGCCCGGAGGCGGTCGCGCTCGATCGCGGCCAGGTCGTCCGCGTCAGGCACCGGGATCCGTGGCGGCGGTCGGGTCCCGCGGCTTCCGCGGCGCGCGCTCCGGCTGGCCGGCCCGGTCCGGCCACTCGTAGCCCGCCCACGGGTCGTAGTCCGGGTCGAGGGGCTCCTGCGGCGGGCGCAGCGCCTCCGGCACGTGGATCAGGTTGACCCGCAGCCGGTACCAGACGTAGGCGCGGCCACGCATGCCGTCGGTCAGGATGTCGGCGGGCTCGAGGTGCGCGGCGGCCTCGGGGTGGCGGGCCTTCCAGCGCTCGAGCCCCTCGTTGACCTCGGCCTTGGTGGCCGCCCGGGCAATCTCGATGACCGGGATCGAGGTCTTCCGCCGCCCGGTCGGCGTCGGGCGGGTGCCCTCCCACTCCGTCGGCAGCCCCGCGTTGCGATCACCGGCCGCGACCGCCGCCGCCCGCTCCGCGGCGACTTCCGGCGGCGGCCCGCCGTCCACGCCCCGGCCCTCGTACTCCGTGTCGTACCGCCGCTTGCGGGACGGCTGGACGCGCGGCGGCTCGCCGGCCTGCTTGGCGTAGTTGGGGGGCCACGGGGCGTCACCCATGCCCTCGGCCTCGTGGCGGGCCGACAGCTCGAGCAGCGCGTCCAGCGAGCCCACCGCGTCGTCGATCCCGGCCCCGGCGTCGCCCCGCTCGGCGTAGATGGCCGGCACCGTCGCCAGCGTGAAGTCCTCGGCCGCGACGTCGGCCACCTCGTCCCAGCGCAGCGGGAACGAGACGCGCGCATCGGGCAGCGGGCGCACGGAGTACGCGGAGGCCACGGTCCGGTCCTTCGCGTTCTGGTTGTAGTCGAGGAACACGCCGTGGCGCTCCTCCTTCCACCACTTGGAGGTGGCGATGGACGGTGCCCGCCGCTCCACGTCACGGGCCAGGGCCAGCGCCGCCCGCCGGACCTGCGGGTACGTCCAGCGGCGCTCGATCCGCACGTTGACGTGGATCCCGCGCGAGCCCGACGTCTTCGGCCAGCCGGTCAGGCCGACGGGCTCGAGCGCCTCGCGCACGACGACCGCCACCTCGCGCACCTGCGACCAGGGCACGCCGGGCACGGGATCGAGGTCCACGCGCAGCTCGTCGGGGTGGTCCATGTCATCGGCGCGGACGGGGTGCGGGTTGAGGTCGATGCAGCCGAGGTTGGCGACCCAGGCCAGGCCCGCCGCCTCGTCCACGACGATCTCGTCGGCCGTCCGCCCGGACGGGAAGGTGAGGGTCGCGACCCGCATCCACGCGGGCCGGTTGTCGGGCGCCCGCTTCTGGAAGAACGGCTCCTTGTCGATGCCGTCCACGAACCGCTTGAGCGCCATCGGCCGGCCGCGGACGCCGACCAGGGCGCCCTCGGCGACGGCCAGGAAGTAACGGACGACGTCGAGCTTGGTGTAACCGGCCTTCGGGAAGTAGACCTTGTCCGGGTTGCTGATCGTGACCTCGCGGCCGCCGACCTCGATGTGCTCCTTGCGCGGTGCCATGGGTCGAATGCTCGCATGGCACGGCAAGCGCGGGCAGTGGGCGTGGGCGGTGGGCGACCGGCCCGGGCCTCGCCCAGGGGCATCCGGCGCGCCGTCGATTCCCGTGTGGCCCGTTCGTCGCTAGGATGACGGGCCGGAGCCACCGGGCCCCGCCGGAACCATGGAGGCACCGCGACGTGCGCTACCTGCTGCTGATCTACGAGGAGCCACCGGCCACGCCCCCCACCGAGGAGGAGTGGGCGGTGATGATGCCCCAGTACACCGCCTTCGGCCAGTGGCTCCGGGACACGGGCCAGTACCTCGGCGGCGAAGCGCTCCAGCCGGTCACCGACGCGACGACGGTGTCCGTGCGCGACGGCCGCCGGATCGTCACCGACGGGCCGTTCGCCGAGACCAAGGAGCACCTGGGCGGCTACTACCTCATCGACGCGAAGGACCTCGACGCGGCCATCGAGGCCGCCGCCCGGGTGCCGGGCGCCCGGTTCGGCAAGATCGAGGTCCGGCCGATCGTGGAGTTCGGCTGAGCGCGGACGCCTCCCCCGGCGACGCCGTCGCCCGTGCGTTCCGCGAGGAGCACGGGCGGGCGGTCGCGACGCTGATCCGGGTCCTGGGCGACTTCGACCTCGCCGAGGAGGCGGTCGCGGACGCGTACGTCGTCGCGCTCGAGCGCTGGCCGGCGGACGGGATCCCGGCGAACCCGGGGGCCTGGATCACGACGACGGCACGCAACCGCGCGATCGACCGGGCCCGGCGCGCGCGCCGGTTCGCGGACAAGGCCGAGGCGATCGCCCGCGACGAGGCGTTCGAGGCGGCCCGTCGGGAGGCGGCGCTGCTCGCCGCGGCGGAGGACGAGATGGCCCCGATCCCGGACGACCAGCTGCGCCTCATCTTCACCTGCTGCCACCCGGCGCTCGCGCCGGAGGCCTCGGTTGCGCTGACCCTGCGCACGCTCGGCGGGCTCACGACGCCCGAGATCGCCCATGCCTTCCTCGTCCCGGAGCCGACGCTCGCCCAGCGGCTCGTCCGCGCGAAGCGCAAGATCCGCGAGGCCGGCATCTCGTACGAGGTCCCGGCGGCGGACCGCCTGGCCGACCGGCTGGAGCCGGTGCTGCGTGTGCTGTACCTCGTGTTCAACGAGGGCTACGACGCGACCGCCGGGGACGCGCTGATACGCCGCGAGCTGTGCGCCGAGGCGATCCGCATGACGCGGGTCGTGGCGGAGCTGCTGCCCGGGGAGCCTGAGGTCATGGGCCTGCTCGCGCTGCTGCTGCTCACGGACGCGCGGCGTCCCGCGCGCGAGGGGCCGGCTGGCGAGCTCGTGCGCCTCGAGGACCAGGACCGAGGCCGGTGGGACGCGGCCGCGATCGCGGAGGGCCGGGCGCTCGTCGACCGGGCGCTGCGCCTGGGCCGCGCTGGCCCGTACCAGCTCCAGGCGGCGATCGCGGCGGTGCACGATGAGGCGCCCACCGCCGCCGCGACGGACTGGCCGCAGATCCTCGGCCTGTACGAGGTGCTGGCACGGCTGGCGCCCTCGCCGGTCGTCTCGCTCAACCGTGCCGTGGCCGTGGCCGAGGTGGCCGGGCCGGCGGCTGGCCTGGCCGCCGTGGATGCCCTGGCTCGCGACCCGGCGATGACGGAGTACCGGTTCTTCCACGCAGCCCGCGCCGAGCTGCTGCGCCGGCTGACTCGCTGGGCCGAGGCGGCCGACGCCTACGGCCGGGCGCTGGCCCTGGCGCCCAACGCGCCGGAGCGAGCGTTCCTGGAGCGACGGCTGGCCGAGGTCCGGGGGCGTTCGCTCCAGGGCTGAGGCCGGGCCCGCGGCGCGCGCTCGCCCCCCGCCACGACCTGGCCGGGACCTCGAGGTGATGCTCCTCCGGTCGCCCAGCGACCCAACGAGCGCGCCGCGGGACGGATTCGCCGCCCGCCGACCCGAACGTTGCGCCGCAACCCCCGCGCGTGCGTCGAAGCGCGCGCCGGGCGACCGGATCGTCGCGGCGTGTGCTCGTTGGGTCTCCCAGCGACCGGGACGCGCCCGAGGGACGCGCCCGAGGGACGCGCCCGGGGGACGCGCCCGAGGGACGCGCCCGAGGGACGCGCCTTGGGGGCCGCGGCCGAGCGCCGCCGTCAGCCCGCGAGCGGCACCTCGCTCATGAGGCCGATGTTGTTCCCGTCGGGGTCCTTCGTGAAGCACATCCAGAGCTCGCTCGACCCGTCGCGGTGGACGACGTGCGGCCGCTCGCCGAAACTCACGCCGCGGGCTTCGAGGGCCTCGACCGCCGCGCCGATGTCCGGGACGCGGAAGTACAAGGTGGCCCGGCCGTCGAAGTCCCGGCGCTCGGGCTCGGCCAGGTAGAGCCGCACCCCATCGGCGTCGAAGAAGGCCATGTGCGGGAACGCGAACAGGAACCGCAGCCCAAGCGCATCGCGGTAGAACGCCGCCGCCCGTTCCGCATCACGCACGGGCACGAGGACCTGGCCGATGGTGGACAGGCCGAAGGCGGTGTCGGGCATCGGGTGTCTCCTTACGCTCTCCCCGGGCGGGCTCGGGATCCGGTTCAACCGGTGGCGCGGAGCCTACCGAGGACAGCCCGCCCGCCGCCCGCCGTACCATCGCGGGTGATGGGGATCCTGCGGGTCGCGCTGGTCGGCTTCGAGGCGCGCGACGACGTCGATGACAACATCGCCCGGGCGGCGTCGCTGGCGCGCGAGGCGGCGGCGGGCTCGGACCTCGTGGTGCTCCCCGAGTACGTCCAGTACCGCGGCACGGACGACGGCTTCCGGGCGTCGGCGCGGCCCATCCCCGGCGCCACGACTGCGCCCTTCGCCGACATCGCGCGCGAGCACGGCTGCTGGGTGCTGGCCGGCAGCCACGCGGAGGCGTCGGGCGATCCCGCCCGCCCGTTCAACACCGCGGTCCTGTTCGACCGGTCGGGCGCGCTCCTCGCCCGGTACCGCAAGCTCCACCTGTTCGACGTGTCGGTGGACGACGGACCCGCGGACCGCGAGTCGGCACGGGTGACGCCTGGCGACCGGGCGGTCGTCGCGGACGTGGCCGGGACGGGCATCGGCCTCTCGATCTGCTATGACCTGCGGTTCCCGGAGCTGTATCGGGCGCTCGCGCTGGCCGGCGCAGAGGTCCTCGCGGTGCCCTCCGTGTTCACCGAGCGCACGGGCCGCGACCACTGGGAGGTGCTCCTGCGGGCGCGGGCGATCGAGAACGGCGCCTGGGTGATGGCCGCCGGCGCCTGCGGCCGGGGCGGGCCGGGCGCGATCCCCGCCTGGGGACACTCGATGGTCGTGGACCCCTGGGGACGGGTCGTGGCGGCGCTGGGCATGACGGAGGGGATCGTGCGGGCGGAGCTCGACATGGCCGCCGTCGCTGCCGCCCGGCGCCAGATCCCGGTGCTCGCCAACCGGCGCCCCGAGGCGCTGCCGCCGGTCCGCGAGGTAGAGCTCGCGCCCGAGGTGGGGTGAGGCGGCAGCGCTCCGTGCGCGCTGGGGTGAGGCGCGCCCTCAGGCCGCTTCGTGGCGGACGCGCAGCACGCGGCGCGTGAACGGGATCCGGATCTCGCGGAACACCTCGATCGATACCAGGAATCCCGCGAACAGGAACACGACGCCCAGCAGCTCGCCCAGGAAGAACGTCTCGGTCACGCCGAACCGGGACAGGCCGCTGGTGACGGACGGGACGAAGCCGCCGATCGCGAGCAGGATCGTCGCCGGAACCCGGCTGTGGAGCCTGCCCTGGACCTGCGCGACCACCGTGCCCGGGATCGAGGCGATCAGGTTGACGGTGATCGCGACCGGGGCGAACAGCAGGTTGAAGAGGAAGCGGAGCACCCCGCGGTCCCGCCGCAGGTCGTATCGGAGGACGCGCTGCTTGGGCATGAACACGTAGGTGCTGTACAGCGCGCCGAAGGCGAGCGCGAAGCCGCCCGTCACGTTGAACAGCGGCGTTAGCAGCCGGGCGTAGCCGGGCATCGCGTCGCCGACCGGGATCCCGCTGGCGTCGAGCACGTAGCCGGGCGCTTCGAGGGGTGCCAGCAGGACAACCGGCACCGCGAGCAGCGACCCGCCCACGATCAGCACCCCGGCCAGCGGTGCCCACTGGCCCTTGGAGCGGTAGGTCGCGACCGCGATCGCCACGGCCGCCACGACCGCGACCAGCGGGTAGAGGGCCTCGGTTCCGGCGGCATCGGCGTATTCGTACCGCCGCCAGGACAGGAACGTGAACAGCCCGGCCAGCACGAAGCTGATCGCAGCCCCGTAGCCGAACCGGGTTCTGCCGAGCAGGAACATCGTGCCCAGGCCGAGCCAGGCGGCCACGTACACCGCGCCGATCAGGTACCAGGTCCGGTACAACGGCTCGCTCCAGCCGTAGGCCGCGCCCCAGAACTCGGTGCCGGCGGAGATGCCGTACCAGGCCATGCCGATGGTCCAGATCAGCTGGTAGGAGTGCCGCCGCTCGAGCCACTGGTCGAGCAGGAACAGCGCGAACACGAACGACAGCGTGGAGGAGAGGAGCGGGAGGAGGACGTTCAGCTCCATCAGCGGGGGCACCTCGGGCAGTCGGGGCGCGGTCGCCCGTCATCCGCGACGGTACTCGTCGCGGCGAGCCGCGCTCAATGTGCCCACCGATCCGGGTCGTGGCCCGCCGGTGCGCGTCATCCCCCGGACGGCATGCATCGTCCGGTACGCATAAGAATAAGTCCCAGGCAAGCGGCGGTTTGGCCGCAGATGAGCGGCGCGCGTCACAGTGCCGCCATGAACGAGCGAGAGAAGCGACGCGAGAAGCGCCGGCGCAAGGCCGGCAAGCGGTACCGCACCTGGGATCTTGGCAACGGGGTCGAGCAGGCGACACCGGACGCGGTGCTCCGGGCGATGGGCGGGCTGCCCCCGGACCTGGACTGGCCGGTCCTGGCCCCCAACGTGATCCCGATCCTCCCCCGCCGCCGGGCGATGCCGGACGCGGCCGGGGAGCCGTTCCGGGTCACACTGCCGCCGGGCATCCCCACCGGGTTCGGCATCGACATCGGCCCCGCGTTCCTCGTCGTCGGCGAGAGCCTGCTCCGGTCCTGGCCGATCGGGCCCGCGGACCTCGTCGCGACCGCCCTCGCGAACCTGCGGGAGCGGCTCCGGCCGGTCCGCGCGCGGGACCTCGTGAAGCAGTCGCTCGACGGCGTTCCGGTGCGGGTCCTCCAGTCGGGCGTCGGCTGCGCGTCGGCCCTGGTCCTCGTCCCGGACGAGCTGGAGCGGATCTTCGGAGCCGGGCCGCAGTGCCTGATCGCCCCGATGCGCGACATCCTGATCTCGCTGCCCCCGGACACGGACCGCGCCTTCGTGGCGTGGCTGAACGACGAGTTCTCCGAGATGGACCCCAACGGCCTGGCGCTCGACGCCTTCGTGCTCGACGCGGATGGCATTCGCTACGAGGCGCTGCGGCGCTCATCGATCGCGTCCTGAGCAGACGTGGCCCGCACGGCGGCGCCTCGCCGCGCCGAGGTGCGCTCCCGGGCCCGGTGCCGGCCCCTAGACTCGCCCGCGTGGAGATCACCCCGTCGCAGGCCCTGCTCCTGCTAGGTGCCGGGTTCGCGGGCGGCGTCGTCAGCGTGCTGGTCAGCCTCGCGTCGCTCGTCACCTACCCGGCGCTGCTCGCGGTCGGCCTGCCCCCGGTGTCCGCCAACGTGACCAACACCGTCGCGCTGGTGTTCAACGGCATCGGTGCGTCGATCGGCGCCCGCCCGGAGCTCGAGGGGCAGGGCCCCGTCCTGCGCCGCCTGGCGCTGGTGGCGGCCGCTGGCGGCGTCACCGGTGCCGCGCTGCTGCTCGCCCTGCCGGGTCGCTGGTTCGAGCTGGTCGCGCCGCTGCTGATCGCGGGCGCATCCGCCCTGGTGGTGGTCCAGCCGAGGCTCGCGGCCCGCCCCCGCTTCATGCCCCGGGGCATCACCGCGGCCACGGCCGCCGCCTACTTCGCAACGGCGGTCTACATCGGCTACTTCGGGGCCGCCGGCGGAATCCTGGCGATCGTGGCCCTCGCCTCGATCATCGACCGCCCGCTCGTTGACGTGAACGCGGCCAAGGCCGTGCTGTCCGGGGTGGCCAACGCGGTCGCGGCGCTCGGGTTCGTGCTGTTCGGGCCGGTCGCCTGGGCGTTCGTCCTGCCGCTGGCGACAGGGTTCCTCGTCGGCGGACTGGCGGGTCCCTGGCTGGCACGGCGGATCCCGGCCCCGGTCCTGCGGGTGGTGATCGGCGGCTGCGGGCTCGCCGTCGCCGCGGCCCTGGCCTGGGGGACCTACGCCTAGGGGGCGACGACGGTCA
>Ga0154724_1151_pt4 | contig 9404 bp, 4 predicted proteins | sample Rifle2008BG16ft_FD_105732 | JGI IMG/M metagenome (GOLD analysis project Ga0154724, IMG submission 105732) | Chloroflexi bacterium RBG_16_72_14 | reverse complement strand
CCGATCCGTCTCGCTCGCCGACCTCGGCGCCCTGCTGTTCCTGGGCGCCGTGTGGGGCGGCGCGTTCCGTGCGTGGGGCGCTCGCCGTGCGTGGCTCGGCGGCCTGACCGGGGTCGACCAGCCCCCGGCGGGGTGACGGCCGAGGGGTCGGACCGATGGTCCCGTGAATGCATGCCCCAGCGCCCGGTGATTCAGGGAGACCCGAGGCCCCGCGGCCCTTGACGGCCGTGGTAGACGATTGGAGCCTTCCCGGGTCGGCCAGCACCCACCGAAGCGCCGCTATCAGGGGCACCCCCTTGGCAGCCGAACGACACGCACGACTGCCCATCGTCACGCCCAGGGCGGGCCTGACCGAGCATCAGCTCGAGCGACTGTTCCGCGGCTCGATCGTGTTCCTCGTGATCGCCACGGTCCCGATCGTCACCGTGCCCGTCGTCCACGGCCACTTCGCCGCGCCGGCCATCGACCTCGCGCTCGACACGATGGCGGGCGTGGTGTCGGCGGCCGTGATGATCCTCGCGTGGGCGAACTTCAGCGAGCGGCGCACGCCGATGGCGCTGTTCCAGGCTTCTGCCTTCCTGTGCTTGACCGTCGCCTATGGCAGCGCGGTGCTGATCAGCCTCGGGCGGGACCAGGATGTCGCCAGCCTGGCCGATCCGAACCCGCTCCAGACGTACGTGTTCGCCCTCGCCCGAGTGCTCGCGGCCACGCTGATCGTCATCGGGGGCACGGCGGCCGCGGGCCGGCTGGGCGCCGCACGCTCGAGGCTCATCCTCATCGGTCCGGCCATCGCCCCGGTCGCCGTCGCGCTGTTGGGCCTCGTCGGGGGGTGGTCGCCGCCGTTGGCCCTCCAGGTCGCGGCGGCGGATCCGGATCGCTCGGGGCTGCCCGCCGTCACCGCCTTCGGCGTGCTCGTCCAGCTGGTGCTGGCGGCCCTGTTCTTCCAGGCCGCGATGGTGTGTCGTGATCGCTGGCGGCGTGAGGGTGATGTCGCGAACGCCTGGATGGCGATCGGCCTCGTCTTTGCCGCGTTCGCGGAGATCCACTGGGCCGCGTTCCCGGCGGGCCACCCCGGGCAGGTGTCGACTGCCGACCTGCTGCGGCTCGTGTTCTTCCTGGCGCTCCTGCTCGGGATCGAAGCCGAGGCTCGCCAGGTCATCGGGCGACTCCGGGTCGCGAATGTCGAGCTGGCCTCGTTGCGCGAGTCGGAGGTGGAGCGGGCGGCCATCGAGGAGCGTGCCCGCCTGGCCCGCGAGCTCCACGACGGGCTCGCCCAGGACCTCTGGCTGGCCAAGCTCAAGACGGGACAGCTGGCGACATGGCCAGGCCTGCCGGCCGATGCCCTGCCGCTGGTGGAGGAAGCCCAGGCGGCGATCGACACCGGGCTCGCCGAGGCCCGACAGGCGGTCATGGCGCTGCGGCTGGCCGCAGAGCACGAGCTCGGATTCCACGAGCTGATGGCCCGTTACGTCGAAGATTTCGAGGACCGGTTCGGTCTGCGCGTCGAGTTCACCAGCGGGGGCGACACCTCGCGCATCGCGCCCCGCACGCAGGCCGAGGTGCTGCGGATCGCCCAGGAGGCCCTCGTCAACGTTCGCCAGCACGCGGACGCGACCGTGGTGGGCGTTCGGCTCGCGATCGACGGCGACCAGGTCAGCCTGCGCGTGGTCGACAACGGGCGCGGGTTCGATGTCGCGGCCGCCAAGCGCTCGTCCTTCGGGCTGCACGCGATGCGCGAGCGGGCGACCCTCATCGGCGGGCGCGTGTCGGTCGTGTCGGCGCCCGGCGAGGGGACCCGGGTGACCCTGACGGCACCGCTCCACGCAGAGGCGACGACACCGGGGGCGGGCGGTTGAGGACCGGTCGCGGCCGTGTGCGGGTGATGATCGTGGACGACCACCCGCTCGTGCGCGCGGCGGTCACCAAGGCGATCACGTCCGACGACACCGAGGTCGTGGCGGAAGCGGCAACGGCAGAGGAGGCCTTCTCGCTCGCGCTCTCCGTCGCGCCCGACGTGCTGCTGGTGGACATCGCGCTGCCCGGGATGTCCGGCGTGCAGCTCGTCCGTGAGCTCGCGCCCCGCCTCCCCGACACGAGGATCGTCATGCTGACGGTGTCGGGCGCGGAGCGCGACGTGGACGAGGCGATGCGCAGCGGCGCCCACGGCTACCTGACCAAGGACGTCACACCCGAGGCTCTCGCGCGATCGGTGCGCGCGATCCGGACCGGGGAGCTCGTGATGCCGCGGCGGCTGGCGGCGAGGCTGGTGGAGCGGCTGGCTCGTCGGGCCGGCCCGCCGCCCGAGGCCGGCGACCCTCCGGTCGAACAGCTCAGCCAGCGCGAGCGCGACGTGCTCCGGCTGCTCGCCGACGACCTGACCGACCGCGAGATCGCGACGGCGCTGACGATCTCCGTCCGGACGGTCGAGACGCACGTCAGCAACATCCTGCACAAGCTCGGCGTCCGCAACAGGAACGAGGCGGCGCGGCGCTACCGTGAGGACCGCTGACGCAACGCGTTACGGTTCGTCGCCCACGTCAGCCGCGGTCACGTCCACCCCCCGCCGACTGGCGCGAGCGGCCGCGCGGGCGGCCGCTCGAGCGGCCGCGATCTCCACGCGCAGGTGACGAGGGTCGTCGACGGCGATCGCGAGGCCGCACCCGTCGTCGAGCACCAGCAGCAACCGGTCGCTGGTGATCACCACATCGCGGATTCCGTCCAGGTCGTAGCTGATCGACCGGCGCCCGAGATGAACCAGCCGGCGCGTCGTCACGTAGAGGTCGCCGCTGAGTCCGCGGCCCTCCGCCGGCCCGGGCTGGCGCCGGTCCACGGCCACCGCGCGACGCACCGCCACGAGGAACTCGTCGGGCTGGAGCATGACGGCGATCCGGCAGTCGGGATCCACGGGGATGATGCCCCGCTCGCGGAGCCGGGTACGCGCCTCACGGGCGCGCGCATCGTCCACGGCGCGGCGGTTCGCCGCCTCGTCGGGGGAATCCCGACCGTGCGGCGTCGAGTCGCGACCCGGTTCGGACGACCTGCCCGGGTCGCCGAGATTGCGGGTCCTGCCATCCATGTGTGCAGCATGGCCCTTGCGAGGTCCGCGCCGCATCAGGGTGCCGTACGGATCGGGGTACGGATTCTGCGGTACGTGGGACGGGCCCGCTACCGACTCAGGAATCCGTGCCGCTGTCAGTGTCGCCCCCGATGGCGGTCGAAGGCGGCGTCCCTACGGTAGTCCGATCGATCGAGTGCGGACGCGTCCCGTCATCCGTCCGCCATGTTGGATGCGGGGACGTCATCCACCGGGGACGCTCCCAGCAAGAGGAGACCGGCATCGCCGGACAAACGGAGGAAGGCTGGGAATGACCAGGAAGCTCGCGGCCCTGCTGGGTGCCGTCGCGCTGTGCCTGACGACCGTCGCCCCGAGCACGGCAACGGTGAGCCCGAGGGCCACCGACACCGTCACCCCGGCACCGGTCTCGGCACCCGGCTCACCAACTGACGAGTCCAAGGTCCCACACTACTTCGGGCCATACCCGAACTGGGCCAACAGCCCGTTCACGCTGCCCGACGTCACAGTGACGATCAGCGACCCAACCGGGCACGGTGCCGGAGCCGCGGCCGTCGCCACGGTCGGGGCCAACGGTGCCGTAACGGGCATCACCATCACCGACCCTGGCAACGGCTACTGGGCCGCCAACGTGAACATCAGCGGCCCGGGTTCCGGCGCCGCGGCGATCGCCGCCGTGACGTCGACGGGCGCCGTGACCGGGATCACCGTCGACACGCCGGGCAGCGGCTACACGCAGCCGGCGGTCTCGATCTCGGGTGGTAACGAGATCTTCGTGACGGTCGGCAATCCGCTGACCGACCGCGCGTATGCGACGGACTTCGTCGCGCCGCCGGTGGTCGTGCCCGCCGCGGCGACCGAGACCGCGACCAGCGGCACCTGGGACCTGACCGCGGGCAGCGCCAGCGGCGGCACGTTCACGCTGAGCGTGGACGGCGGCCCCGCGACCAGCGCACTCAGCTGGAACGCTTCGGCCGCCGAGATCGAAGCCGCGCTGCTTGCAGCCGGCGTCACGGCGACCGTGAGCGGCACCGGACCGTGGGTCGTGACCTTCACGCCTGCGCCGGCGACCGTCGTGGTCGACGGCACCAACCTCACGCAGCCGGACCCCCTGGTTCCGGTGTTCGTGATCGTGCCGACGGCGGCGCCGGCCGGGATCCTGACGGACTTCCAGTCATGGAACCAGGCCGATCCGGGCCTCAGCCCCGTCGCCTCGGCCGGCCAGCGGTTCCACGCCTACGTCCTCCGGCCCACCGGTGTCGCGAACGAGTACCTGGTCGTCCTCGACAGCGGCCAGCTCACGGTCCCGGCCCTTGGCGGGGCCGCATCCGAGCTCGCGACCCACGACGTTGTCGACACCGCCGTGCAGGCGGGCGATGTCCTCGGCTTCTACGGCTCCGGCATCCCGGTCGACATCGTTGCCGGTGGCCTCGACCGCTTCAGCTTCCCGGCGCCGGCGGCCCCGGCCGAAGGTGACACGCTGACATTTGGCGCCGGAGGGTTCCCCGACTTCTCCCAGGCGCGCACCTACTCGTTCGGTGCGAGCGTCACGACCTTCGCCGCCCCGTCCGATGCCACCGCGACGGCGTACGGAAGCGTCGATCCCGACATCTTCCTCGACAGCGCCGGCAGTGGCTACTCGATGCCCACCGTCGACTTCGACATGCCGGACGACCCGAACGGCGTCCAGGCCAGCGGCCACGCCGTGTGCGCCGAGGCCGACTGCGCACCGATCGCGCCGACCGAGACGGTCACGATCACCGGCGTCGTCGTCGACGAGCCCGGCTCCGGGTACGCCACGGCCCCCAAGGTGGCCATCCGCAACGGCACCCTGTTCGACCCCATCACGCCACCGGCCGGGACCCTCTTCGTCGAGGCGCAGGCCACGGCGACGATCAACATCCAGTCGATCGTGGTGGATACCTTCGGCTCGGGATATGTGACCCCGCCCGATGTCACGATCAGTGACCTCGCGGGCGCCGGCGACGGTGCCACGGCGTCGGCCACGATCGACACGGGCGCCGTGACCTCGATCACGCTGGTCGACGGTGGATCCGGGTACATCACCTCCGGCGGCATCCAGAAGTTCGCCGATGGGCTGCCGGGCCTGTGCTATCCCAGCGCGGCCCTCGAGCCCGCGGTTCCGCAGTGCCCGGACTACCAGATCGTCCCCGGCGCCAAGTACATCCCGATCGGCGTCTCGGACCCCGCGGGGCCGTACCAGGCGACGCCTGACGTCTCCGACACGTACGAGATCGGGCTGGTGCAGTACCGGACGAGCTTCTCGTCAAGCCTGCCGTCCAGCCTCGTGCGGGGCTACGTCCAGCTTGAGACCCCCGCCAACGTCGGGGTCAGCCAGCACTTCCCGCTCGTCAACGAGTTCCTCGGCCCGGTGCCCGTGACGAACGCGGCCGCCACGGCGGCGGCGCCCGGTTCGGACACGTACGACGTGACCGTCGGCGACGCCACGGGCGGCACCTTCACGCTCACCGTCGACCTCGCGACGACCGCGGCCATCCCATGGGACGCGTCCGCGAGTGACGTCCAGGCAGCCCTCCTTGCCGCGGGCGTCAGTGGGGCAGCCAGCGGGTCCGGCTCACTCGCCGACCCGTGGGTCGTCGTGTTCACACCGGCGCCCGGCACCGTCTCGATCGACGGGACCGGCCTGTTCATGACCAGCCAGCCGGTCCGCGACGCGGGCGGCAACCAGTACCTGGCCGTGACGCCGCCGCAGTACCTCGGGCCCACGCTCATCGCCCAGAAGGACAAGGCAGTCCGGATCGTCTTCCGGAACCTCCTTCCCTCGGGCGACGAGGGCGACCTGTTCTTCCCGGTCGACACCACGATCATGGGCTCGGGCATGAGCGACATGAACGAGCCGTTCGAGCCCACCCCGGTCCCCGGTGGCACGGTCGTGGACGACGTCCGCAACCCGATGTGCACCGACGCCCGCAGCATGGGCGAGATGTGCTTCCTCAAGAACCGGGCGACGCTCCACCTCCACGGCGGCAACACCCCGTGGATCAGCGACGGGACGGTCCACCAGTGGATCACCCCGGCGGGTGACGCGTCCAACCCGATGACGGCGTGGCCCGAGGGGGTCAGCGTCGAGGACGTCCCCGACATGAACGTCTGCGACGCGGCCGACGACGGCTGCCAGACCTTCTACTACACCAACCAGCAGAGCGCGCGGCTGATGTTCTACCACGACCACGCGTGGGGCATCACCCGGCTCAACGTGTATGCCGGCGAGGCCGCGGGCTACGTCATCCAGGACCAGACCGAGACCGCGCTCGTGAACAGCGGCGCGCTCCCCGGCCTCGCGGACACGATCCCGCTGGTCATCCAGGACAAGACGTTCGTTCCTCAGCCCGAGCAGCTCGCCTGGCAGGATCCCACCTGGGATGCAGCCCGGTGGGGCGGCTACGGGAACCTCTGGTACCACCACGTCTACATGCCCGCCCAGAACCCCGGCGACCCGGGCGGCATGAGCGGGTTCGGTCGCTGGATGTACGGGCCATGGTTCTGGCCACCCGCGGGTGACACCAAGTACGGGCCGATCGCGAACCCGTACTACAACATGGATCCGGAGGGGCCCGACGGCACCGCGGGCAACGCGGACGATTGGACCTCGCCGCTCGCCGTCCCGTGCAGCCTCGACGATCCGGCAACCTGGCAGTTCCAGGAAGATCCGTTCTGCGAGCCCCAGCTGATCCCCGGCACGCCGAACATCTCCGCGGGCATGGAGCAGTTCAACGACACCCCCATCGTGAACGGCGTGGCGTATCCGACCCTCACCCTGGAACCCAAGTCGTACCGGCTGCGGATCCTGAGCGCGGCGAACGACCGGTTCTTCAACCTGCAGTGGTACGTGGGCGAGGCCGACACGGCGAGCATGTCGCTCAACATCGCCGGTCAGCCGATCGGCCCGACCGAGGTCGCGCTCAACGCCGACGAGGTCGCCGCGGCACAGACGGACCCGGTCGTCTTCCCGACGCCGGATCTCGCCGAGAGCCCGGCCGGCCCCGACTGGGTCCAGTTCGGCACCGAGGGCGGCTTCCTGCCGGCTCCCGTGGTCGTCGACGGCCAGCAGGTGACGACCTGGATCAACGACGCCACCCGGTTCGATGTCGGGAACGTCGACCAGCACTCGCTGCTCCTGGCTCCGGCCGAGCGCGCCGACGTGGTGGTGGACTTCTCGAAGTTCGCGGGCCAGACGCTGATCCTGTACAACGACGCACCCGCGGCCTTCCCGGCGCGGATCCCGAGCTACGACTACTACACCGGCGCCCCGGATCTCCGGCCCGTTGGGGCCCCGACGATCCTGCCCGGCTACGGCCCCAACACGCGGACCGTGATGCAGGTCAGGATCGCCCCGAACCCGCCGGCGACCGCGTTCAACGTGACCAGGCTGCGCAACGCGTTCAGCCACAAGGCGAACGGCTCCGGTACGTTCGAGTCCGGCCAGCACCCGATCATCGTCGGGCAGTCGGCGTACAACTCGGCCTACGGCACGAGCTTTGCGTCGAGCGGCTGGTGCAACTCCACGACGTCGACGATCAAGTGCGACGGGTTTGCCCGCATCTCGCAGCAGGGCGGCGACCTGTTCACCTTCGACACCCTGCGGATGAAGGCCGACGGGACATACCCGGCCGGCTACGGCAAGGTCTCGGTCAGGATCGAGCCCAAGGCCATCCACGACGAGACCAACGCGTCCGCGTTCGACGAGTTCGGGAGGATGCAGGCCAACCTGGGGCTTGAGGTCGTCCCGGCGACGCCGGGCCTGCAGAACGTCGTGCTGCATCCGATGGTCTTCCCGACCACGGAGATCATCGACACGACGAAGCTGCCGACGGCAGACGTCAAGGTCACGCCGATCGCGAACGGCAGCGACGGGACGCAGATCTGGAAGATCACCCACAACGGCGTGGATACGCACCCGATCCACTTCCACGCCTACGACGTCCAGCTGCTGAACCGGGTCACCTGGGACAACATCATCATCCAGCCCGACGCCACCGAGCTCGGCTGGAAGGACACCCTGCGGATCGCCCCGCTGGAGGACACGATCGTCGCCCTCCGCCCGGTTGTCCCCAAGGTGCCGTTCGAGGTGCCCAACAGCGTCCGGTTGCTCAGCCCGATGATGGTCGACGGCGCGCCGATCGCCCTGTCGTCAGTGGCGGACGTGCTCGGGCTCGGCATGACGGCGTTCGCTCCCAACGGCGATCCCGTCGACATCTACAACCACTACATCAACTACGGCGCCGAGTACGTGTACCACTGCCACATCCTGAGCCACGAAGAGATGGACATGATGCGGCCGGTGTCCCTCGTGTTCCCGCCGAAGACACCCGACACGCTGTCCACCCGGGTCATCGCGGTACAGGGCAACAGCGGCACGCTGCGACTGACCTGGAACGACACGTCGCTCACCGATACCGGGTTCCTCGTCCAGCGGATGGAAGGAGGTACGACCACCTGGGTCGACCTCGGGACCGTCCTCATGAACCTGGATCCGGCCGAGGCCGATCCGCTCCAGACGTCCGCGTACAAGGGCCTCCGGACCTTCGACGACACGACGTACCGGACCAACCGGACCTACGACTACCGGGTCATCGCCCTCAACACGGTCGGCGACACCTGGAACTACGCGGATCCGAACCTCAACGAGATCGTGGCCGGCGGGTTCCCGACGGTCACGGCCAAGGCCGAGTCCGCCAGGATCCCCAGCCCGCCGTTTGCCCCGACGCAGCTCATGGCGGCGCTGCAGCCGCAGCCGAATTCCGACGGCTCGCAGGTGCAGATCAGCATCACCTGGCGGGACAACGCCACCACTGAGACCGGCTTCCAGCTCGAGCGCTCGACCGACGCCGGCGTCACGTGGGTCACCATCGCGACGCCGGGAGCCTTCCCCGGAACCGGAACGATCACGCCCCCGTATGTGGACCTGACCGTCTCCACCGGCAACACCTACCGGTATCGCGTCGCCGCGGTGAACGCGGGTGGCATGTCGGCCTACTCGAACGCGGTCAACGTGGTCGTGCCGGCGGTCCCCGCCGCACCGTCGAACCTCACTGCGTCTCCGGGCGGCGGGCGACGGGTCGCCCTCGCTTGGACGGACAACGCCACCAACGAGACCGGGTTCACGATCCAGCGTGCGACGGATGATCAGTTCACCGTTGGGCTCGTCAGCACGAACGTCGGCGCGAACACGCAGTCGTTCACGACGGGCAACCTGACTTCCGGGGTCAGCTACTTCTTCCGGATCCGGGCCAATGCCGGCACCGCCGTCTGGTCCGCCTGGGTGAATGCGGTCCCGTTCCCCTACCTC
>Ga0154724_1071_pt17 | contig 9455 bp, 11 predicted proteins | sample Rifle2008BG16ft_FD_105732 | JGI IMG/M metagenome (GOLD analysis project Ga0154724, IMG submission 105732) | Chloroflexi bacterium RBG_16_72_14 | reverse complement strand
CCCCGCCCCGCCGCCCCGCCGCCCCGCCGCCCCGACCCGGCGCGGCGCCCCGCTTCTCTTCCGAGTGAACGGGCGGCCCTGCGTCCCGAGGCGCCGGGCTGGGAGCGCCGCGCCGGTTGCCGGTGGTGCTGCTTGTCAGGCCGTGATTCAGGGTGTTCCAGTCGTGCTCGCTGTTCGGGAAGCAGCAACATGACGCCAAGCAACGACGTGCGAGGCCGGATCGAGGCCCTTCGCGGCTTGCCACGCAGCACCCGTCGCATCGAACCCCGGAATTCCTGCTTGGGAAGCAGCAGCGAACCGACGAGGCGCGGCTCCGGCGGCTCGGACCCCCTTGGCCCGGGACCCTCGGCGCGTCGGACCCGGTCAAACGGCCCGCGACCTTGTGACTGTCGGCTCTCATGCGCAAATGCGCATATATCGATGATGCAGGCATGGACGAGATCACGGCACTCCAGGCAGAGGTCCTCAGGACCCTCGCGAGCCCCAGGCGACTGGAGATCATCCATCGCCTGGCCGAAGGGCCGTGCGAGGTCGGGCGGCTCGCCGAGGAGCTCGGCGCCAGCCAGCCCAACATCTCGCAGCATCTTGCGGTGCTCAAGGCGGCCGGCATCGTCGAAGCCGAGCGCGACGGCCGCGAGGTCCGCTATCGCCTTACCGACCCGGATGTCGTGGTCGCGTGCAACGTGATGCGCGGCGTGCTCCAGCGACGGCTGTCCCGGCTCGGGCGCCTGTCGACCGTCGACCAGTCGGTCAGGGAGCTCGTCGAGCTCCAGTAGCGGAACGAGGAACCCCCATGGACGAACCCCTCAACCTGGTCCTGTTCTCGGGCACCGATGACAAGCTGCAGGCCGCCGCGGTCCTGACCGCCGGCGCCGCCGCCCTCGGCAAGCCCGTGAACGTCTTCCTCCAGTACTGGGCGCTCGATGCGTTCACCAGGGCGAAGATCGGCCTCGACCACGGCCTGGCGCCCGAAGCGGGCGAGGCGGGCCGCACGGCCGTCGACGCCCTCGCCAAGGCCGGCCAGGCGTCGTGGGCCGAGACCCTCCGCCAGGCCAAGGACCTGGGCACGGTCGACATCCAGGCCTGCTCGCTGTCGATGGACCTCCTCGGCCTCGAGGAGTCCGACCTCGACCCGCTCGTCGACGGCGTGGAGGGCGTCACCGCCTTCTACCTCAACGCCGGCGAGGGGCACGTCGTCTTCATCTAGCCATCCGGGTCGCGAACCCGAGTCAGGGAAGGGAACACACGATGACCACCGCCACGGACCTGCAGCTCGACGCCCGCGGGCTCAACTGCCCGATGCCGATCGTCAAGACCGCGCAGGCGATCAAGGGCCTCGCGTCCGGCCAGACCCTCGAGGTCCTGGCCACCGACCCCGGCTCCACCAAGGACTTCGAGGCCTGGTCGAAGACGACCGGCAACCTCCTCGTCGAGCAGTCCGTGGACGGCGGCGTGTTCCGCTTCGTCCTCCGCAGGAAGTAGGGATCGACCGATGACCGTCGCCGACGTTCCCGTCACCCCCGAGACCATGCCCCAGCCGGCGGCCGCGCCGGCCGACGAGAAGCAGCCCAAGGGCCTCGCGATCATCTGCTACAGCGGGGATCTCGAGAAGACGTGGGCCGCCATGATCCTGGCCTCCACGGCCGGCGCGATGGCGATGCCGACCAAGGTGTTCGTCACCTTCTGGGGTCTCCAGACGTTCGTGCGCGACGACGTGCGCATCACGGGCGAGAACTGGATGCAGAAGATGATGAGCTTCATGCAGCGCCCGGGGATCAGCCACCGGAAGTTGTCGAAGATGAACTTCCTCGGCATGGGCCCCTGGATGATGCGCAAGCTCGCCAGCCAGTACAACGTGGCGAGCCCCAAGGAGCTCCTCGAGATGGCCGCAGCCATGGGCGTGGAGTTCATCCCGTGCCAGATGACGATGAACATGTTCGGCATCAGGCGCGAGGACCTCATCGAGGGCATGGGCGAGCCCGTCGGCGCCGCCACGTACCTCTCCTACGTCGGCGAGGACTACTCGCCGCTGTTCATCTGATCCGGCGCCGCGCCACTTCGCGGCCACACCCGGAAGGGACACTCCGATGACCGAGACCGCCATCCCGCCCATCGACGTCACGCTCGACGCCCGCGGCAGCTTCTGCCCCGGCCCGCTGATGGAGCTCATCCGCGGCATGCGCGAGGCCGAGGTGGGCGACGTGATCGCCGTCCTGTCCTCCGACAAGGGCAGCAAGGCCGACATCCCCAAGTGGGTCGAGAAGGCCGGTCACAACCTGATCGGCGTGTTCACCCGCGAGGGCCACGACGAGATCATCGTCGAGAAGGTCCGGTAGCACCCATGCAGCGCGTCGTCGTCCTGGGTGGCGGGGTGGGGGGCACCCTCGCCGCCAACCTCATCGCCCGCAAGCTCAAGAAGCCCATTGCGAACGGCACCGCCTCGGTCACCGTGGTCGACCTCACCGGCCGGCACACGTACCAGCCCGGCTACATGTACATCGCGATGGGCCAGGAGAAGGCGGAGCGGCTCGTCCGCGGTGAGAAGTCGCTGCTCGATCGGAACATCAACCTCGTCGTCGACGACATCACACGGATCGACGCGGCCGGCCAGGGCGTGGAGCTCGCCTCCGGCCAGCGCCTGCCGTACGACCAGCTGGTGATCGCCACTGGGTCGCGGATCGTGCCCGCGGAGATCGAGCACTTCGACGCCGAGGCCCACCACTTCTACACGGCCGAGGCCAGCCTCCGGCTGCGCAAGGCCCTGGACGCGTTCAAGGGCGGCCGGATCGTGATCGGCATCGCGGGCATCCCCTACAAGTGCCCGCCGGCGCCGCTCGAGGTCGCCTTCCTGGTCGAGTCCGAGCTCCGCCAGCGCGGTCTCCGTGACAGGACCGAGATGACCTTCCTGTCGCCGATCAACCGCGCGTTCACCATCGAGAGCGTGTCCGAGATGGCGACACCGATCTTCGAGCAGAAGGGCATCCACCTCGAGCTGCTGGCCGGCATCGCCCAGATCGACCCTGAGCGCAAGGTGGCGATCACCGACGCGTTCGAGGAGCACCCCTACGACCTGCTGATCGTGGTGCCACCGCACAAGGGCGCCCAGGTGGTCATCGACTCCGGCCTCGCACCGAAGTCCGGCTGGCTGCCGACGGACCGCCACACCCTCCAGGTCAAGACGGTCGTCAAGCCGGCGCCCGGCCAGTCCGACGAGGACATCCCGCGCTACCCGAACATCTTCGCCCTCGGTGACGCAACCGACCTGCCGCTGTCGAAGGCGGGCTCTACGGCCCACTTCGAGGCGCCGATCGTGGCTGAGCGGGTCGCGGCCGCCGTCCTGGGGCGCTCGCCCTCGGGCAGGCACGCGAGCTACACGGGCAAGGTCATGTGCTTCTTCGAGGTGGGCGACGGCAAGGGCACGCTGCTCCAGTTCGACTACGATCACCCGCCCAGGCCGCCCAAGCCCAACCAGCTGTGGCACCTGGGCAAGATCGTGTTCAACAAGACCTACTGGCACACCGTGCCGAAGGGCCGGGTCTAGCGGCCTTCGCGTCCGGTGCCGCCGTCCGGCGCCCTACGCCATCGCACGCGCTCGCGCCGTCGCCCCCGCACGTCATCCGCCCGACGCCCCGGGCGCGGAACCGGTCTCCCTTCCCCGGTTCCGCCCACCGGGGCGTCGTGGCGCCTGCCGCGGCCTACAATCCACGCGTCACCCCACGCCGAGGGCCCCGTATGACCGGCCGTGTCTTCCGTCGATCCGCGTCCCCGAACCCGCCCGTCGCCGTCTCCGCGCATGGCTCCACGATCGTGGACGCGGAGGGCCGCGAGTACCTCGACGCGGCCGGCGGCGCGATCGTGGTCAACGTCGGCCACGGGCGGCGCGAGATCGCGGATGCCGTGGCCGACCAGGCGGCACGTCTCGCCTACGCCCACGGCAGCGCGTTCACGACCGAGCCGCTCGAGCGGTACGCGGAGGAGGTCGGGCGGCACCTGCCCGTGGACGATCCCGCGATCTACCCGGTGTCCGGCGGCTCCGAGGCGATCGAGACCGCGCTCAAGCTGGCGCGTGCGACGCACATCGCGCGTGGCGAGCCGGACCGCTGGATCGTGTTCGCGCGATGGGGGTCGTACCACGGCAACACGCTGGGCGCCCTGGACCTGTCCGGGCGTCGCCCGCTGCGCCGCCCGTACGAGGGCTGGCTGGGCCGGTTCCGGCATGTCAGCGCCGCGTACCCGTACCGCGGCGAGGTCGGGGGCTCGCAGGCGCTGGGCACCACGGCCGAGCTGGTCGCGGAGCTGGACCGGGCGATCACGGGGGCCGGGCCCGGGACCGTGGCCGCGTTCGTGGCGGAGCCGATCGTGGGCGCGACGCTCGGCGCCGTGGAGCCGCCGGAGGGCTACTGGCCGGCGATTGCGGAGGTGTGCCGGCACCACCGCGTGCTGCTGGTCGCGGACGAGGTGATGACCGGGTTCGGGCGCACCGGCGCCTGGTTCGGCATGGACCACTTCGGCGTCCGGCCGGACCTGCTGGTGGCCGCGAAGGGCGCCACGTCCGGGTACTGGCCGTTCGGGTTCGTGGCGGCCTCGGGCCAGGTGTACGAGACGGTCACCGGCCGGGGCGGCTTCGTCCACGGGTTCACCTACTCGCACCAGCCGGCGGCGGCGACGGTCGCGCGCGAGGTGCTGCGGATCCTCGAGGCGGAGTCGCTGGTCGAGGCGTCGGCGGCGAAGGGGGAGCGGCTGCGGGCGCTGCTGCGCGACCGGCTGGGCGACCACCCGGTGGTGGGCGAGATCCGCGGCCGCGGCCTGATGGTCGGCCTGGAGCTGGTCCGCGATCGCGAGACGCGGGAGGCGTTCCCGCGGGCCGCGAAGCTGGTCGAGATCCTCGTGCGGACCGCTCGCGAGCGCGGCCTGCTGCTGTACTCGGGCACCGGCAACGCGGACGGCGTCGACGGCGACATCGTGCTCCTCGGCCCGCCGTTCGTGGTCACGGACGCGGAGCTGGTGCGGATCGCGGACGGGCTCGCGGAGGCGCTCGACATCGCGCTCGCACAGGTGGGGGCGGGCGCGCAGGCGTAGCGCAGGGTGCCAGGGGTTCGCGTCCGGCGCCGACGCGGCGCGAGGGTTCGGCGCAGCCCCTACAGGCGGACGCTGGACGCGCGGAGCAGCAGGATCGCGCCCAGGGCGACCAGGATGATCGGCCACACGAGGTCGTTGAAGCCCGGCACCACGAGGCTCGAGCCGCCGATCGCGAACAGGATCGCGCCCAGGATCGCCTGCCAGCCCCAGCCGGCGCCGCTCGCCGCGCGCACCAGGGCGATGAACAGGAACGCGACGCCCAGGCACAGCGTGCCGACGCCCGATCCCTCGACCACGCCGGCGGCCGCCAGCAGGTCGGGCGCGGCGAGGGCCGTGATGATCGCGCCCAGGTACAGCGAGCCCATCCCGCGGTTGACCAGCCACGACACGAGGAACGCGAGGCCGGCCGCGAGGAACAGCAGCGAGCCCGCGGTCTCGAGGCTCGGGTAGACCTGGCGCAGCAGGAGCAGCCCGCCGAAGACCACGAGGAAGATGCCGAACCAGGGCAGGCGCGAGCGCCCTCGCGTCCCGCCGAACTCGTTCCACTCCCAGCCGTAGACCCTCGCGCCACGGCCGTCGATGACGTCGCCGGTCCTGGGTGCGTCGCGTCGATCGCTCATGGTTGCCTCCCTCGATTGGTGCAGAGCGTAGCGGGTCCGCGTCAGGTGCCCGCGACTAGCGCGGCGAGCTCCCGGAACCAGCGGAGCCGTGCCTCCCACGGCACCGCGGCGTTGGCCGGGGAGGTGGATGGCAGCACGAACAGCCGGGTGTCGCCGAGCGTTCGTTCCTGGAGGCCGTGCGCCGGCCGCTCGCCGAATGCGCCGCGGTACGCTTCCTTGCCGACGAACGCCATGACGCCCGGGCTGAGGTCGCGGGCGATGCGCTCCAGGCGCGCCGCGGCACCCTCGAAGTCCCCGGCGCGGAGGTCGCCGGAGCCCGCGGTGGTGCGCAGGGCCGCGTTCGTGACACCGACGCCGAAGCCGAGCAGCTCCCGCTGCTCCCGTGGCGCGAGCCGTCGCGGCGTGAGGCCCGCGGCGTGGAGGAGTCGCCAGAAGTCGTTGCGCGGGTTGGCAAAGTGCGCGGCGGCCTGCGCGGAGGCGAATCCCGGGTTGATCCCCACGAACACGACGCGGAGGTCCGGCCCGAGGACGTCCGGCACGGCCGAACGCACCGAGGTCGCGGGCTCGCCCGGCTCGGCTCCGGTCGTCGCTGCCCCGCGGCCCGGAAGCTGCCCGGATGGTCGTCTCATGTGCATTCCCACGATAGCGCCCGCCATCGGCGCCACTGGCCCTCCGCGATCCCCACCTTGTCGATCGCGATGACTACCTCATGTGCATCCGGGCGCCCGAACGCGAGCCAGGCGGCACCCGGCCGCTGCGCCCCGCACCCGAACCTCCCGCTTGGCGGGCGGAATGCACATGGATCGATCACGGCACGAGCCAAGGCCGCACGACCGCTCCCCGCCGGCCCCCGGCCGCGGGGCTTGTCGCCGCCCTGCACGCCAGGGCGTCACAGGCTGGGCAACCCGTCAGGCCGGCTCGACCGCACGCTCCCCGGCGCGCGCCCCGGACCCCGATCCCGCCGGCGGCTCGTCCGTCGGGATGACCGGCTCGTCCTCGACGTGGCTGAACCCGACCCGGTCCGCGAACCGGGCCAGGAACCCGGGCGCCCACCAGTTCCAGCGGCCCAGCAGGCGCATCGTGGCCGGCACCAGCAGCACGCGCACGATCGTCGCGTCCACGAGCACGGCGATCGCCATGCCCACGCCGATGCTCTTGATCGTGATCGTCTCGGCCAGCGCGAAGGCGGCGAACACCGTGACCATGATCACGGCCGCGCCGGTGATGACCCCCGCGGTCCTCGCCAGGCCCTCGGCCACGGAGGCGCGGTTGTCGCCCGTCCGTCGCCAGGCCTCCTGGACCCGGGACAGCAGCAGCACCTCGTAGTCCATCGACAGGCCGAACAGGACGCTGAACATGATGATCGGGTTGCCTGCGATGGTGAACCCGGGCGACGTGAAGCCCAGCGGCCCGGACAGATTGCCCTCCTGGAAGATCCAGACGAGGGCCCCGAACGAGGCGCTGATCGAGAGCAGGGTCATGACGATGGCCTTGAGCGGCAGCACCACGGACCCGAACAGCAGGAACAGGATCGCGCCCATCGCCAGGATCACGGTGCCCACCGCCACGGGGATGCGCGCCGACTGGCTCTCGAGGAAGTCGTGGCCGGTGGCCGCGAAGCCGCCCACCTGCGCCGTCATGCCCTCGCCCGGGTCGAGCGCGCGCACGAGCGGGACGACGGCCGTGCCCTGGGGCGAGGACGCGGGCAGCGGGCTGATCGCGTCGAACCGGACCGCGGCACCGCTGACGTATCGGTCCCACAGCGCCGCCAGCGGAGCCGGCCAGGCGGACTCGGGCATCGCGTACAGCGCGACCATCTCGTCCACCGTGAGCGGCTGCCCGGTCGCGGGGTTGAGCAGCCCCCCGAACGGGCTCTCGACCCGCCCGATGCCGTCGACGGCGCCCAACTCGTCCGCGTAGGCGGCGAGCGCGCGCACGCTGGCCTCGTCGGCGGGGTCGCCGGGGACGTCCACGAGGACGACGATGGGGGTGGTCGTGCCCGGCTCGAACCGTTCCTGGATGGCGACCGCGGCCTCCCGGCTCTCGAGGCCCGCGGGGAGCGTGAACGCGTCCGGGATGCCCTGCCTGAGGCCGAAGAACGGGGCGCCGGCGACGAACAGCAGCGCGAGGGTCGGGCCGAGGACGAGGATCGGGCGCTCCATCACGGCGTTCGCGACGCGTTCCCAGCGGGACTCGGCGGCGAGCGCGGCCGCCTCGCGCGGCGGCAGGCGGAGCAGGCCTCGGACCCGGTCCGCGATCCCGGCGACCGACAGGGCGTTCACCCGGTGCCCGAGCATGCCCAGCAGCGCCGGCAGGAACGTGAGCGCGAAGAACAGCGACGCGGCGACGGTCAGGATCCCGCCGATGCCGAACGAGCGCAGGGCCGGGGCACTGAACGCCAGCAGCCCGCCGAGCCCGATCGCGACCGCGATCCCGGAGAAGGTGACCGCCTTGCCCGAGGTCGCCACGGCGATCTCGACGGCATCGCCGACACTCCGGCCGCGGCGCAGCTCCTCGCGGAACCGGCTGACCATGAACAGCGAGTAGTCGATGGCGAGCGCGAGGCCCAGCATCGTGGACACGTTCTGGACGTAGATGCTGAGCTCGACCTGCTGGCCGACGACGTAGACGAAGGCGAGGGTGGTGGGGATCGCGAGGCCGGCCACCAGCAGCGGGATGCCGGCCGCGAGGATCGAGGTGAACACGAGGATCAGGACGAAGGCGGCGATCGGGAGCGAGACCGTCTCGGCCTTGACCAGGTCCTGCTCGGACTGGTCGGCGGAATCGCGGGTCAGCGGCGCGTAGCCACCGAGCAGGAGCTCGATTCCCTCGCCGGGCTCGCGCAGCTGGGCCTCGAACCGCTCGAGCAGCGGCACTGACGCCTCGTCGGTGACCTCGAGGTCCACGACCACGTAGGCGGCGGCCCCGTCCTCGGAGATGAACCGGGCATCGCCGGTCTCGGCGTAGCCGATGACGCCCGCGACGTCGGGGTCGTCGGCCAGGTCCGTGAGCGAGGCCGTGATGGCGGCCTGGAACCCAGGGCTCCGCGCGTCTGCCCCGGCCTCGCCCTGGAACAGCGCGATCAGCGCGCCGCGCCCGGCCCCGAACTCGTCCGCGAGCCGGTCCGCGACCGCGGCGGACTCGGAATCGGGGTCCAGCCAGCCGCCGGCGGAGAGGACCGAGGCGGCACGTCCGGCCACCGAGCCGGCGGCCACGCCCACGACCAGGGCGAAGGCGAGGACGATCCGGCGGTGCCGGTAGACGAAGGCTCCCCAGCGGCTGAACATCATGGGCTCCGTAGCGGGTTCGGGACGTCGGTGGCCGGGGTGATCGCCCGGCGGCAGAAGGACAATAGAGAGCAACCATTCTCTTTGTCAACCCCGACATCTGACGTAGCCGGATCAACGACCCTCATTCGTTGCCCAGGCTGCGGCACAACTTGCAGAACGAGCGTTCGTTCTGTTAACGTACGGCCATGCCGCGCATCACGCCCGCCCACGAGCACGCCGTCCGGGCCCGGATCATCGAGTCAGCCATCCGCGTGTTCGCCGAGAAGGGCTACCACGGGGCGACGATCGCGGACGTCGTCCGGGACAGCGGCATGTCCGTCGGCGCGATCTACACCTACTACCGGGGCAAGGACGAGCTGTTCCTGGCGACCTGCGACATCACCGCCGGCCAGGGCCTCGGGGAGCTCGGCACGAGGATCGTCCGCGGCCGGTCCGTCGCGGAGAAGCTCGCGATCGCGATCGGCTT
>Ga0154724_1071_pt4 | contig 9731 bp, 13 predicted proteins | sample Rifle2008BG16ft_FD_105732 | JGI IMG/M metagenome (GOLD analysis project Ga0154724, IMG submission 105732) | Chloroflexi bacterium RBG_16_72_14 | reverse complement strand
TCCAGGCCGGGCGCGATGCAGCCGGCCTGGATGCCGACGATCGTCACGACCGGGGGAAGGCAGCCCGCGAGGCGGGCCGTCCCGAGGAGCTCGGCCAGGCCGACATCATGCGCCGAGTGCGCCATCGCGGTCGCCGCCCGTCCGTCGGCGCCGCGGAGGATGGTGGTCTCACCGGGCGCCAGGCCGAGCTCGGCCGCGTCGATGGCGATGAGCGCCCGGGCTCCGGCGAGCTGCGGCAGCAGGTCGAGGCCGAGCGTGCCGCCGTCGACGACCCGGGTCCCTGGTGGCAGCTCGCCGCCGTCGAGGGCCGTCGCGCCGGCGAGGGCGCGCGCCACCCGGACGCCGACGCCCTCGTCCTGCAGCAGGATGTTGCCGATGCCGAGGACGAGGATGTCCCCGGCCCGGGTCACCGGAGCATCTCCTCGAGCTCGATGCCGCCATCGCGCGCCCGGGCGACGTCACGTCGCGTGGCGAACTTGTAGCCGGAGAAGATGCTGGACATGAGTCCGTTCTTCTCGACATGGTCGACGAGGAGCGCAGAGTACACGTGGTGGACCATGAAGCCCAGGATGATCCACATCACGAGGTGGTGGACGAGCCGGATCGTCTGGACGCCGAACAGGTCCGGCATCCACCCGAACAGGGCCACCACCACCGGGTCGCCATGCAGGGCGTCCAGGCCAAAGCCGGTGACGACCTGCACGAGGAACAGGAAGAACACGACGAGGTACGTGGCCGCGGCGAGGGCGTTGTGTCCCAGGATCCCCGGCAGCTCGCTCCGGATGAACAGGTACCAGCCGGTCTGCGACCGGAACTCGTTGAGATGCCGGCGGTTCGTCGGGATGAACGCGCGCCAGTGGGCGAACCGGTTGCCCCGGAACAGCCAGTAGGTGCGGACGATGCCCGACGCCACGAACAAGTAGGCCGTGACCGTGTGAACGAACCGGACCACGCCCATCGTCTGGCCGCCGGCCGGGATCAGGAACGGGTCCGCGATGTAGCCGCCGGTCACGCTCAGCACGACGACGCACAGGACGGTCAGCCAGTGCGTGATCCGGACGGGCACCTCCCACACGTGGACGCGCACCCGCTGCCACGGCTGGGTGAGGATGAGCGTCTCGTGGCCCGTGGGCACCGCGTCGAACGGGTGCTCGCCGGCGGTCGGGACGCGACCGGCTGTCGAGCTGTCCATCGCTCGGCCCCTACCCGACCGTCACGGTGGTCGACGTGCCCCGCAGGGGGTCGTAGACGTGGACCGCGCACGCGAGACACGGATCGAAGGAGTGGATGGTGCGCAGGATCTCGACCGGCCGCTGCGGGTCGGCGAGGGGCGTCCCGACGAGCGCCTCCTCCCACGCACCCCGGCGACCCGCCGCGTCGCGCGGGGATCCGTTCCACGTGCTCGGGACGACGAGCTGGTAGTTGGTGATCGCCTGGTCGTCGATGACCACCCAGTGACCGAGCGAGCCGCGCGGCGCCTCCACCATGCCGAAGCCCTCGGCATGGGCGGGCCATGTCGAGGGATCCCAGCGCGAGGCGTCGGCGACCGCCAGGTCGCCCGTCCGCAGGTTGGCCTCGAGGTCGCAGAGCCACTCCTCGAGCCTGGCCGCGATGAGGCTCGTCTCGATCGCCCGCGCCGCGACCCGGCCGAGCGTGCTGAACAGGGCCTCCGGCCCTACCCCGAGGGCGCGGAGGGCGTCGTCGACGGCCTCCCTGACCTCGGGGTGGCCCGACGCGTAGGCGACGAGCATGCGCGCGAGCGGACCCACCTCCATCGGCTGCCCGTCGTAGCGCGGTGCCTTCAGCCACGAGTACTTGTCGTGCCACTCGAGCGACTCGTAGGGCAGCGGCGGACCGGCGTACGCCGGCTGGGTCTCGCCCTTCCAGGGATGGTGGGGGGTGGCGTCGCCATCGCTGTACGCGTACCAGCTGTGGGCGACGCTCTCGGCGACCTTCGCGTGGTCGACGGGCAGAACGGCGCCGAGATCACGGCCCATGACGATGCCGCGGGGCAGGTAGAACGTCCGTGGATCGGTCGGGTCGCCGAGCGGGAAGTCCCCGTACGACATGTAGTTGCCGATGCCCGCGCCGATGCCCGCCCAGTCCTTGTAGAAGCCCGCGACGGCCATCACGTCGGGCAGGTAGACCTGGTCGACGAATGTCCTGGCCTCGTCGATGAGCTGGGCCACCTCGGACAGGCGACGCATGGTCAGCGCGGTGGGGGAGTTGGGATCGATGCCGATCGCCATGCCGCCGACCACGTACGTCTGGGGGTGCGGGTTCTTGCCGCCGAGGAGTGCCTGGATGCGGATGACGTTGCGCTGCCATTCGAGCGCCGCCAGGTAGTGAGCCACGGCCAGCAGGTTGGCTTCCGGGGTCAGCCGATACGCCGGATGGCCCCAGTAGCCGTTGGCGAACGGGCCCAGCTGGCCGGTGGCGGTGAACGCCTCGAGCCGGTCCCGGACGGCCCTGAAGTAGCTCACGCTCGAATCAGGGTACGGGCTGATCGATTCGGCGAGGTCGGCCGTCTTCGCGGGATCCGCCGACAGCGCAGAGACGACGTCGACCCAGTCCAGCGCGTGCAGGTGGTAGAAGTGGATGACGTGGTCCTGGACGAACTGGATCCCCGCGATGAGGTTCCTGATGATCCGGGCGTTGGCCGGGATCGTCAGCTCCAGCGCGTTCTCCACGGCCCGGACCGATGCCAGCGCGTGGACCGTCGTGCACACCCCGCAGGCCCGCTGGGCGAACACCCACGCGTCGCGGGGGTCCCTGCCGCGGAGCACCAGCTCGAGACCGCGGAACATCGTCCCTGCGCTCCACGCATCGGTGACGGCGCCGTTTGACGCCTCGACCTCGATCCGCAGGTGCCCCTCGATCCGGGTGATCGGATCGATGACCAGGCGCGTCATGTCATGCCACCTCCGGTCGCCCGTCGCCGGATGGCGGCGGTCCGCCCGCCGGCCCCCCCGCCGGTCGTGATATGGCCTCGTCGCTCGCGCGCGCCCGGCGCGCCCGGGCGTAGCTCGCCGCCCCATGGATCACCGTCAGCCCGGTCACCGCCCCGACGAACGCGAGGCCGACCTCGTCCGCGGTGACGTCCACGGCGAACCCGGGCGGGTTGGACAGGCGCCGGTAGAACGGGCTCATCTGGTCCCAGAAGCGCGGCATCGTACAGCCGACGCAACCGTGCCCTGCCTTCACCGGCCAGCTCGTCCGGTCGTTGAAGCGAACCGTGGGGCAGTTGGCGAACGTCTCGGGGCCCTTGCACCCCATCTTGTACAGGCACCAGCCCTTGCGATGACCCTCGTCGCCCCAGCCCAGCACGTATTCGCCGGCATCGAAGTGCGCCCGCCGCTCGCACTGGTCGTGGAGGAGCTGGCCATAGGCGAAGGTCGGACGGCCGCGGCTGTCAACGGCCGGGAACGTCCCGAACGTGAGGTAGTGGACGATCGTCGCGGTCAGGTTCTGGACGTTCATCGGGCAGCCGGGCAGGTTGATGATCGTCTTGCCCGGCACGATCGCGGACACGCCCACGGCCTCGGTGGGTCCCCCGTTCGCCCCCGGCAGGCCGCCGTCATAGGCGCAGGTTCCCACCGCGATCGTGGCGAGGGCTCCACCGCAGACCTCCTCGACGATCGACCGGAACGACCGTCCGCCGATGGCGCAGTAGACGCCGCCCTCCGCGACCGGGATCCCCCCCTCCACGACGGCGATGTAGGCGCCCGGGAAGGCACCGACGGTGTCGCTGCGACTCCGCTCCGCCGCCGTGCCGGCAGGCGCCATGAGGGTCTCGTGGTAGTCCACCGAGAGGATCTCCAGGACGAGGTCCGCGACCGTCGGATGCGACGCCCGCAGGAACCCCTCGGTGTTCCCGGCACAGTCCTGGCCTTCGAGCCAGATGACCGGCACTCGCTGGGCGACGTCCAGCGCCCGGGCGATCCGCGGCGCGTACATCGGGGGCAGCGCGAGCGCCGCCGCCATCGCCGAGCAGAACCTGAGGAATGCCCGTCGCGACACGTGGTGGGCGACCAGCAGCCGACCGAGGGTCCCTTCGCCTGGTTCCATGCCTCTCCTCTCGTGGCCGGCCGGCGAACCGGCCCACCCTCTCGCCGGACGAAGCGCATCGCGTGACGGATCACCGGTGGCGTGGAACCGGGCGGCGCCCCCATCGTGGCCGCGCTGAACGAGCAGCGGAGCAGGATCGGCGGTGTGGCGCGGGCACCGGCGACGGGGACGTGTCGCGACCTCGCGACCAGCACGCCACGAAACCGTGGCCGCCGATCCAGGCACTGCCCAGTCCGGGACGCGGTCACCAGAGACGACAGGGACGGCTCCGTTCGGGTTGCCCCGCCAGGTGCCGATGTCCCGAACGCTGCGCCCGGTGATCAAGGTCCGCAAGGGGCGTTCGGCCCGTTGCGTGGCGCCCGATGGCCGGGCAGCGCGACGCGGGACGCTCGCGGGGGGGGCGTAGAATCGGCGGGCTCACCGGCCCGCTGCGGCGGCGTCCCCGGCCGGATCGCCGGGTCGATGTGGCGAATCGCGGAGGTGCGCGTCAGATGAACGCCTTCATCGTGGAGCTAGACAACCGTCCCGGAGCGATGGCGAGGATCGCGCAGGCGATCGCCGACCGCGGGATCGACATCACCGGCTTCGCGGGGGTCACGGCCGGAGGCTCGGGGGCCATCCTCCTCATCACCAACGACGAGCCCGGCACGCGCAAGGTGCTCGCCGAGCAGCAGTGCACGTCGCGCGAGATCGAGCTGGTGACCGTTGGCCTCGAAGCGCGACCCGGCACGCTGGCGGCGGTCGCGAACAAGCTCGCCGAGGCGGGCATCAACATCGAGGGCGCGACGCCGATCGGCATGTCCGGCGGCACCGTCCAGGTGGCATTCGCGACGGACGACCCGGCGAAGGCGCGATCCGTGCTCGGACAGCGGGTGATGACGCCGACGATGGGCTGACCCACGCGGTCGGGGCGGCGCCCGCCGGGCGGGCTCACGTGCCGGCCGGCGGGCCCGCGAGGGCGCCTACAGGCACGCCGCGAGGACGGACGCGAGCTCGTGGTCCGTGAGCACGATCGGGTTCGTGCGCATCGAGCTGCCTCGCGCGTCCGCCACGATCGCCTCGATGTCGGCCTCGCCGACCCCGAATGCCCGCAGCCGCGGGACCTCGAGGGCGGCGGTCCAGGCGGTCAGGGTGATCACCAGCGCTCGCCTTGCCTCGACGTCGGGGGTGGTGGCCGGGAGCTCGGCCAGCAGCCGCCCCAGGGCGGCATAGCGGGCCAGCGCCGGCGAGCCCGGCTCGCGGTCCGCCAGCGCGCCGATGTTGGCCGCGGTCACGGCGGCCAGCGTCGCGCCGCAGGCGGCCCCGTGGGGGACCGGGAACAGCGCCCCGAGCGGCGAGGCGAGGCCGTGCACGGCGCCGAGACCCGCGTGCGCGAGGCAGATGCCCGACAGCAGCGCCGCATAGGCCATCCGCGAGCGGGCCGCCGGCGCCCCGGGTCCGTCGGGGTCGGCGTGCCACGCCAGCAGGCCGTCGCGCGCCGACGCCAGCCCCGCCAGCGCCAGCGCGTCCGTCATCGGGCCCGCCCGCAGCGACAGGTAGGCCTCCAGCAGCTGGGTGAGCGCGTCCATCCCGTTGGTGGATATCGCGACCGGCGGCAGCCCGGCGAGCAGGTCCGGGTCCACCACCGCGTCCGCCGCCACCAGGCGCTCGTCGCGGAACGACCGCTTCCAGCCCCCCGGCCCGCGCTCGGAGATGACCGCGTTGCGGGTCGCCTCGCTGCCCGTGCCGGCGGTCGTAGGGACGGCGACGAGTGGGACGGCGGGGCCGGGGTAGGGGAGCTGCGCGCCGACGCCCTCGAGGTGGTCGGTGACGCTGGTCGCCGTGTGCAGCAGGCCCGCGATCGCCTTGGCGGCGTCCAGCACGCTGCCGCCACCGATGCCCAGGACGACCTCGACGCCGTTCCCGCGGTGGGCGGCGACGGCGCCGTCCACGAGCGCTGGCGACGGCTCGCCGCCGACGGTGACCGCCCCCACCGGCTCCACCCCCGCCGCCAGCAGGCCTTCGACCAGGACGTCCCGCCGCCCGGCCGCCTCGAGTGACCGGCGGCCCGTCACCAGCAATGCGCGGCTCCCGTGCCGCGCCACGACTCCGGGCACGCGCCCGAAGGCACCGGCCCCGAACTCGATGCGCGGCAGCCTGCCGAGCGTGAATGCCGGGACGTCCACGCTCACTCCGTGGGCGGGGTCGCGGGCAACAGGCCCACGTAGCGCACCCCGGACCGTGGCTCGGCCAGCCAGTCCGCGACGGCCTCGCGCCAGGCGTCGTAGTGGGGGGTCGTCTTGTGCGCCTTCGCCGCGTCCTCGTCCACGTACCACTCGTACAGGACGAAGCGATCCGGGTCGTCGACGGAGCGCAGGACGTCGAACCGGACGTTGCCGGGCTCGCGGATGGATGCCTCGTGGTTGGCACGGGTCGCGTCCATGAACGCGTCCACGTGCTCCGGCCTGACATGGACGTGGACGAGGGTCACGTACATCGGGGTCTCCTCGGCTGAGGGCCTCGATCGTACCGCCGGCGAACCCTGCCACGACACCCCGCCGGCGAACCCCGCCGACGACGCCGCTTCGTCCACCGCCAGTGCGGACGGCCTCCCTCGACACGCCGTCCGGCGACCCACATCACGTCGATCGGCACTTTGCCGATCACCCGGGCCCCGTCCAGGCTGGCGCAGGAGTCCGCTCGACGGGCGTCTTTCCCAGCGCGTCCCCGACGGCGATCGGATCCGGGCACGGGGTCACCGGGCGTACGGGTCGTCCGGACCCATTGGAACCTGGAGACATCGATGGCGAAGCAGTTCGTGGTCCAGCTGGAGAACCGGCCCGGCGAGCTCGCCCACCTCGCCCACGCCTTCGCCGCCCGGGGCGTCAACATCCAGCACGTCGGGTGCATCGGCGCGGGGCCGCTGGCATGCATGTTCGTGACCACGGACGACGACGCGGCGGCCCGCAGGATCCTCCATGGCATGGGCCACGAGTTCATCGAGGGCCTGCCGGTCATCGTCGAGGTCGAGGATCGGCCCGGCGGCCTGGCCGATGTCACTGCGAAGCTTGCGGCCGCCGGGGTGAACATCACCGGCATGCTGGAGGTCGGGCGCCGGCCGGGCGTGGTCGACATCACCTTCTGCGTGGACGACGAGGCGAAGGCACGCGACGCGCTCGGGCTCGAGCTGGAGCAGCCGGTCGGCGTCGGCAACTGACCCCGTGGCCGCCAGCACCGGCGTCGCCGCACGGGCCGTCGACCACGGCTTCCTGGCGGAGGTCATCTCCGCTTTCCCGGGTGACTCCCGGCTGGGGCTGTGCATCCAGTGCGGGACGTGCGGCGGCAGCCGCCCCTCCGCCGCGGACATGGACCACACGCCGCGCCGCCTGTTCGCCATGGTGCGCGCCGGGATGCGGGACGAGGTGCTCGGGTCCAACACGGCCTGGATGTGCGTGTCCTGCTACTACTGCGCGGTCCGGTGCCCGCAGGAGGTGCACATCCCGGACGTGATGTACGGGCTCAAGTCGATCGCCGCCCGGGAGGGCCGGTCACCCGAGTCCGCGGCACCCGATTTCTCGCGGACCTTCATCGCCAACATCACCCGCTACGGCCGGAGCTACGAGATCGGGCTCGTCGCCCGGCACTACCTGCGCCACTTCCCGACCCGGATCCCGGGCATGGCCCCGGCCGGGCTCGGCATGCTGACCAGCCGGCGGATGGAGCTGCGGCCCCACCCGATCCGTGACGTCGGGGGGCTGCGCCGGATCCTCGGTCGCGCCGCCGAGCTCGAAGCCGGACGATGACGCGGCTGCTGTACTACCCCGGCTGCTCGATGAGCGGCTCGGCCCGCGGATACGCGTCCTCGCTGGCCGGGGTCGCCGGTCCGCTGGGTCTCGACCTCCACGAGGTCCCGGACTGGAACTGCTGCGGTGCCAGCGAGTACTTCTCGGCGGCCTGTCGTGCACCCCGGGCGCGGTCGACGTCCGGCACCTGTTCGAGGTCATCGTCCACGACGTGGGCATGGACGCGATCCGGGGGCGCGTGACCCGGCCGCTGCGCGGCCTGCGGGTCGCCCCCTACCTCGGCTGCCTGGTCACGAGGCCCGACAGCGGGGAGCGGTGGCGCGAGAAGGAGCATCCGCGCGCCTTCGACCAGATGCTCGAGGCGCTGGAGGTCACGATCCGCGATGCGGCGGGGGGTGTCGTCGATGTCCGGCGCCAGCACTGCTGAGGCGCCCGGTCGCGGCACGCTCCCGGCGACCGCCGGGACGCTCGTGATCGGCCTCGGCAACCCGGTCCTGGGCGACGACGGCGTCGGCTGGCTGGTGGTCCGCCGGGCGGACGCGCGCTGGGCGGAGGCGCGCCGGGCACGAGCCCCGGGCGTGGACTTCGACCTGCTCGCGGTCGGCGGCCTCGCGCTGATGGAGCGGCTGGTCGGCGCCCGCCGGGCGATCCTCGTGGACGCGGTGTTGACCGGGCTCGATCCGGCGGGGACGGTCAGGCTGCTCGAGCCCGGCACGATCCCGGGCCGCGACGCGACCCACCTCGACTCGCCGCACGACGTCACGCTCCGCACCGCGCTGGAGCTGGGCCGGACGCTGGGCGCGGCGCTGCCCGACGAGATCGCGATCGTGACGATCGAGGCCCAGCGGGTGGGCGAGTTCACGGAGCGGCTGACACCGGCCGTGGCCGCGGCGGTCCCGGGCGCCGTGGAACAGGTCCTCGCCCTGCTGGGCGATCGCTGATGCACGAGGCCGGTGTCGCCGAGCGCGTGCTCGAGCTGGTCCTCACCCGCGCCGAGGAGGCCGGTGCCACGCGCGTCACGGTCGTCGAGCTCGAGGCCGGCGAGGCCGCCGGCGTGTCGCGCGAGGCCGTCGAGTTCCACTGGCAGGAGGCTGCCCGCGGCACGCTCGCCGAAGGCGCCACGCTGCGGTTCGTCGACGTGGACGACGACCCGACGGCGTTCCGACTGGTCGCGATCGAGGCGGACCGGCTCAGTCCCCGCGCTGCCGCTGCGCCACCAGCAGGGTGATGTCGTCGAACGGCTCGGCGGCTCCGCGGAACGCCTCCACGTCACGCACCACGGTGGCCACGATGCCGTCGGCCGGGGTGCCGCAGGCCGAATCGAGGACGTTGAACAGCCGCTCTTCACCGTAGAACCGGCGGCGCTCGTCACGCGCCTCGGTGACGCCGTCGGTGTACAGCACGATCGCGTCGTCCGGGCCGATCAGCGTCGTCACCTCCGCGAACGGGGCGTCGCGGAAGGCGCCCAGGATCGGGCCGCCGGCCTCGAGCGCCTCCACGCTGCCCGCGGACCGCGCCACCAGCACGGGGTCGTGGCCCGCGCTCGCGTGGCGGGCCAGCCCGCTGGCCGCGTCCACGACCAGCAGCGCGGCCGTCACGAACAGCGACGTGGCGCGTTCCGTGACGAGGATCCGGTTCACGCGCGTCAGGGCGTCAGCCGGGCCGTCGGCGTTGTCGGTGGCCGCGTGCAGGAGGGCGCGCACGTCGGCCATGAGGAGCGCGGCCGGGATGCCCTTGCCGGTGACGTCGGCGACGAGCAGGGCGAAGGCGTCCGTCCGCCCGCGCAGCGGGAACACGTCGAACAGGTCGCCGCCCACCTCCCGGGCGGGCTCGTAGTGCGCGCCGAACGACCACCCGGACACGTTCGGGAAGCGGCGGGGG
>Ga0154724_1077_pt2 | contig 9914 bp, 12 predicted proteins | sample Rifle2008BG16ft_FD_105732 | JGI IMG/M metagenome (GOLD analysis project Ga0154724, IMG submission 105732) | Chloroflexi bacterium RBG_16_72_14 | reverse complement strand
GACCTGCTGGCGCTGACCCGGGGCATCGTGGCCCCGATCGCGAGGCGGGGCTGAGCGCTACCCGCCGATCTCCGCCCGCTCGGTCATGACCGCGGACACGGCCAGCGCTGCGACCAGCCAGGCCAGCACCACGACCACCGCGATGTTCGGGTCCAGGGTCGTGCTCGCCGCCGCCTCGCCCCCCCCGCCGAATGACACGTCGCCGCCCTGGGCGACGACGGCGCCCCCGGCCGAGAACGGGAACCACTGGATCACGCTGGGCAGGAAGATGCTCGCGATGCCTTCGGCGAAGTAGACGCCGATGCCCACGGCGATGCCGGCCAGCTGGCTGCGCGCGATCGTCGCGATCGCGTAGCCGAGGGCCGTGTTCATCGAGACGGCGAGCGCCGCCCGGCCGAACAGCTCCGGGAGACGGCCGAGGGCGTCGGTGTCGCCCATCCCGTCCAGCGGCACGTCCAGGATCGTCGCGCCGACCGCCGCCGAGGCCACCCCGATCGCGAACGCCGACACCAGGCCGAGGACCGCGAACAGCGCCACGGCGGCGTAGGCGAGCAGCGTGTAGCGGGACCGGCCCTCGCCGCGGGCGACGGCGGCCTTGAGCGTCCCCCACTGCCATTCGGAGCCCGCGATCGCGCCCCCGTAGCACACGGCCAGCAGCCCGCCGATGCCGAGGATCATCGAGAGCACGACCGCGTACGCCTCCGGGAAGGTGACGACGAGGCGCGCAGCGAGGGCGACCTCGGGATCGGACTCCTGTGCCGTGCTCGCCACGACGGCGACGAAGATCAGCAGCAGCAGCGCGACGAGGAGCAGGAACGTGACCCACGTCGCGGGCCGCCGGACGAGCTTGCGCAGGTTCGAGCGGAGGAGCCTCATGAGGACCACCCCGTCGTCTCCGGCTTGGTGCGTCCCGGGTCGGTGGTCCAGGTGACGGGGGGCGGGGCATCGGCCCCGCCGGGGCCGGTGCCGACGTCCGGCCGCGACCCGGTCACGCCGAGGAACAGCGACTCGAGCGTCATGCCGCCCTCGATCCGGGCGGCGAACAGGCCGGACTCCGCCAGCGCGCGGTTGAGCTCCGCGGACCGGTGGGGGTCGATCCGCACGGTGAGCCAGCCTGCCTCCGGGCCGTCGTCGAGCTCCACGGCGTCGTCGCCGGCGACGCGCGCCAGGATCGGTGCCGCCGTCGGGACCTCGTCCGGCGCGACCCGGATCCGGACGGCGCCCTCCTCACGGAGCAGGTGGTCGATCGTCCCCTCGCGCACCAGGCGGCCCCGCGCGATGATCCCCACCACGTCCGCCAGCTGCTGGACCTCGGACAGGATGTGGCTGGACACGAACACGGTCTTGCCCGACGCCGCCAGCGCCCGCAGCGTGTCGCGCATGCCGACGATGCCGGCCGGGTCGAGGCCGTTGGCCGGCTCGTCGAGGAGCAGCAGCCTGGGGTCAGACAGCAGCGCCCCCGCGATGCCGAGCCGCTGCTTCATGCCCAGCGAGTAGCCGGAGACCCTGTCGCCCGCCCGGTCCCGAAGGTTGACGAGCGTGAGCAGCTCGTCGATCCGGCCCCTCGTCGTCGGGGCACCGGTGGCCGCCAGGGCGCGCAGGTTCTCGCGGCCGGACAGGAACGGGTAGAACGAGGGCGCCTCGATCAGCGACCCGACCTCGAACAGCCGGCGCCGGTCGCCCCGGCCGAACGGCCGCCCGAGCAGCTCCACCCGGCCCGCGTCGGCGTGGACGAGGCCGGTGAGAATCCGCATGGTCGTGGTCTTGCCGGCGCCGTTGGGGCCCAGGAACCCGTAGACGACACCGGTCGGGACCCGGAGGTCCAACCCGTCGAGGGCGGTCCGCGGCCCGTACCGCTTGGCCAGCCCCTGGGTGGCCAGCGCCACCCCCGTCGCGTCCGTCACGTCGCCTCCCCGAGACGCGCCGGTGTCGGGCCTGCCTCGGCCGTGCGGCGCCCGTCAACGATAGCGCCCGCGTGCCCGATGCCTCGAGCCGCGGCGCCCAGGGCGCGGAAACCCGGGCGTATCGTGGTGCCCGAAGGCCCCGGGTCCGGGGGCCGAAACGCCCATGCACCGGACCCGGTCACGTCTGGCATACTCTCGGCGACCCCCAGGTCATCGCCACCCGACGCAGACAGGCCCAAAACCGAAGAGCCGTCGCCCCGGCAACACCCTGTCGCTCTATCGGGTGGTACGCCACCCGGCACGCCGGACCGCGTCGCGCGGTCCACCGGATCCGCCCACCCGGATTCGACCGCGTCTGCCCCGCCGCCCCGTGTTGTCGCCGATGGCCACCCGTTCCACCGTCACCGTGCCCCATGCACGGTGTTCCGGCAGGGAGGAGGCAAGACGGTTGCGAGATGGCAGCCAAGGCGCCCAGCGGGCGTCCCACAGGAGGGTCCGGTCGCTGTTGACCGGGATCCTCGCCGCTCTGGTCGCGCTCGGCGCCCTCGGCGCCACGGCCCCGGACACGCAGGCTGCCGGCTACAAGGTGGTCATCGTCGTCGGTCCGGTCGGCTCCGCCACGTCTGAGTACCGGGACGGCGCACGGAGGCTGGCCGCCCAGGCCCGCAACTACGGCGCCTCGGTCTACGAGATCTACAGCCCGTACGCCACCTGGTCGAAGGTCAGGACCGTCGCGGCGGGCGCCAACGTCCTCATCTACCTCGGCCACGGCAACGGCTGGCCCAGCCCGTACGCCCCGTTCTCCACGACGTCGAAGGACGGCATGGGCCTCAACGCCACGTCGGGCAGCGGCAACTCCAACACCAAGTACTACGGCGAGTACTACATGGCGAAGCTCGGCCTGGCGCCGAACGCCGTGGTGATGCTCAACCGGCTGTGCTACGCGTCCGGCAACTCGGAGTGGGGGGCGTCGAACCCCACCAGGTCCACCGCGATCAAGCGCGTCGACAACTACGGCTACGGCTTCCTGCGGAGCGGCGCGAAGGCGGTGTTCGCGTCCGGCATCACCGGGATGGGCTACGTGCTCAAGGGCCTGTTCACGGGCTCGAAGGCGATGACCATCAAGCAGCTGTTCTGGACGGACCCGAACCGCACGGGCTCGTACAAGTTCGGGTTCACGTCGGTGCGCACCCCGGGGGCGTCCGCGCAGATGGACCCGTACAAGCCATCCCGGTACTACCGCTCGGTGATCGGCTGGCTGGGCGTCACGGTGGGGGACTGGCGGGCCGGCTGAGTACGGCCGTCCCTCGCGGACAGGATGACGGCGCCGGCCGCGAGGCCGGCGCCGCTCGATTCCCGGCCCAGGCCGTGCACGTCCTGCATCGCGACGGTGCTGTCCGCCCGCCGCTGCCTCCTATCGCTCTGGCCCGGCCGGCCCTGCCTGCCCAGCAGGCGTACGGATGGAGACCCGTCGAAGCCCGCCTGTCCAGCAGGCAGGATCGCGTGCCAGGGGCGGCTCCTTCGCGATTCCGCCTGGTGAGCAGGCACCAGGATGGGATGTTCATCGGGAGGCCTGACCAGCAGGCGCGGGCGGCGGGCGCAGTCCCGCGCGGCGGCGGGCGCGGAGCCGCGGGCGGCGGCAGGCGCGGGCGGCGGCGGGCGCGGTCAGGGACACTCGACCGCGCGAGGCGGGCCGCCGGTTCGCCGTTACCGATGACCCGCGGTGGAGTCATCTGGGGCACCATGGCCGCATGGCGCACCGTCATGCCGCCGTCGACCACGCCTGGCGAACCGTCCGGGCCGCCGCTCCGGCCCGCGAGGCCGGCCCGGCGCACGCGCGGATCACCTTCCTCGGCCACTCGACGGTGCTGATCGAGGTCGACGACCTGCGCATCCTCACCGACCCGATGCTGCGCGACGGCCTCGGGCCGGTGCGGCGCCAGGTGGAGGCCGTCCTGCCAGAGCTGTTCGCGGACCTCGACGCGATCTTCATCAGCCACGGCCACCACGACCACTTCGACCCACCATCGCTGCGCCGGATCCCCGGCCGGCCCACGGTCATCGTCCCGCGCGGCTTCGGGCGCCTGGCAGCGAGGCTGGACCTCGGGCCGGTGGAGGAGGTCGAACCCGGCGACCGGCTGACGATCGACCGGGTCCACTTCGAGGTCGTCGAGGCTGCGCACTCCGGCCGGCGCGAGCCGTTCGGGCCGGACGGCCCCGCGACCGGCTGCGTCGTGGCCGGATCGCGGACCGTGTACTTCCCCGGTGACACGGACCTGTTCCCCGCCATGGGCGCGCTCGCCGGGCGGCTGGACGTCGCGCTGCTGCCCGTCTGGGGCTGGGGCCCCACGATCGGTGACGGGCACCTGGACCCGGTACGTGCCGCCGCCGCTGCCGCGATCCTGCGGCCCCGGCTGGCGATCCCGATCCACTGGGGCACCTTCTACCCCGCGGGCATGCGCCGGGTCGCGCCCGGGCCGTTCGACCTGCCGGGCCGGGCGTTCGCCGATGCCGCGGCGGGCCTCGCGCCGGATGTCCCCGTCCGCGTCCTCGCACCGGGCGAGGCGCTCGCACTGCCCAGGCCGGCATAGCGGCACGCCCCCGGGAATCACGAACCCCGCCGGTCTGGCGGGGCCCGCGCTTGACGCGGAGGAGCGGGCCGGGATCAGACGAAGGCGGCGTGCGCCACGATCCCGAGTGCCGTCAGGAACAGCACGAGGAGCAGGATCAGGGTCGGGAGGACGCCGATGGCGTCGACCTCGAGGTACTGGGTCTGCGCGGACATCACGCGTCTCCGTTCGGGTCCGGTGTCGGTGGTCATGGCCTGACAGGCCGTTGACGCCACGATGGACCCGCCGGGCCCCGGGGCCCACGGACGTCCGCCCTCGACCGGGCGGCCACGAACGACCGCGACCGTCGTCGACAAATGACAATGCCGGGCGGCGGGTGTCCCGGCTGTCGGCCTGGTCAGCTGCCCCGGCGACCGGCGCGGGTCAAGCGGCACCGAGTCACGGCTTGCGCCTCTCCCGGAGCATCTCGACGGCCCTGTCCACCCGTCGCTGCCGCGTCTCGGGCGTCTTCGCGCCATCGATCGAAAGCACGAACCAGCGCCGGTTGCTGTACGACAGGCCGTCGAAGAAGGCGCGTGCCTCCGGTTCGGCGGCGAGCGCGGCGGCGAGGTCCGCCGGCACCTCCACCTCGCGCGGCGCGGTGTCGGGCGCGAGCTCGACCTCCACCTCGTCGCCCGCGGCGACCCCGGCCGCCGCCCGGTGCTCCGCGGCGAGCGGGAGCATGAACACGTCGCCGTACGCGGCCACGGTGCTGCGGTACGTGTGGCCACGGATCGTGACCGTCACCGCCGGCCGCTTGCCCCCGCCCAGGCCCGCCACCACCTCGGGCGGGACCCGGAACCCGGTTGCCGTCTTGCCCTCGAGCTGGATCGTCGTCCGGAATCGCATGCCACGAGTCTACGCCGCGCGCCGGATCGTCGAACTGGAGATTCGGTATTGACAAAAGAGAAAGCTGGCTTTACAAATACGTAAGTCGACATTCCACTTGCGAGGACCGCTGTGCCGCCTCATGACGTGATCGCCACCTGTCCCGTGTGCGCCAACGAGCTGTTCGTGACGCGACTCCGCTGCGGCGAGTGCGGGACCACCATCGAGGGCGAGTTCGGGGTCGGGCGGTTCGGCCGGCTGACCCGCGAGCAGCTCGCCCTCCTCGAGAGCTTCCTGCGCAGCCGCGGCAACCTGCGCGACATGGAGCGGGAGCTGAGCATCAGCTACCCCACGGTCCGGGCCCGGGTGGAGGCGCTCGTGCGCGCCCTGGGCTTCGGACCCCGCGACGAGGTCGAGGCACCCGCGCCGGCCATCGTGGCGGCCGACGACATCATGGCCGGGCGGCGCGAGATCCTCGAGCGCCTGTCCCGCCGCGAGCTGAGCGCCGAGGATGCGGCAGAGGCCATCCGCGCGCTCGGGAGGGACGCCCGATGACGGACACCACGAGCTCCGGCTCCCCCGTGCGCGAGGCCCCGCTGGGCCCCGACGGCGAGGTCGAGATCTTCCTCACCTCCAACGAGCTCCGCCTGCGCGGGACCGACGGCGACCGCGTGGTCGTGCGGGCGCGCGACGGCAGCGATCTCGAGCGCGAGGTGTCGGTCGAGGCCGGCCCGTCCGCCGTACGGATCCGGGACGCGCACTCGACGCGGCTCCGGATCGGCCCGCTGGTGATGCACACCGGGCGCGCGCCGGACCTGGACATCGACGTCCCCCGGACCGCCCGGCTCTCCGTCCGGACGCTGTCGGGCGACGTGGTCGCCCTGGGCATCGGCGGCGCCAGCCATTGGGCCACCGCATCGGGGGAGCTGCGGATCCAGGCGGACGCCGGCCCACTGTCGGTCGAGTCCATGTCGGGCGACGTGACCATCGACGCCAGCGTCGCGCTCGAACTCTCGGCTCGCTCGGTCTCGGGCGAGCTGCGGGTGCGGGCGCCGCGCCTGCTCAGGCTCGATGCCTCGACCACGAGCGGCGACGTGGACGTCGACGCCGACCTGTCCGAGGGGGAAACCGGCTCGATCAGCTCGGTCAGCGGCGACGTGCGGCTGGCCATGGGCGGCGATCTCCGCCTCGACGCGAAGACCGTGACGGGTGACGTCCGGGCTTCCGTGCCTCACCGCGCCGAGGGCGGCCGGGGGCATCGGACGCTGATCGTGGGCGATGGGCGGGCCCACGTCAGCGTCCGGACGATGTCCGGCGACATCTTCCTGCGCGACCGGTCGCCGAGGGGCACGAGCCTCCCCGACCCGGTCGAGGCGCCGGCACCGCCCGCGGCCCCGGCGCCGGCCGGCGCGCCGGCACCGCTGGAGCCGCAGACCGCCCCGCCGGTCCCGCCACGGCCCGTCGAGCCGCCGGTGCTCGTCGCCGAGGCGGAGGCCGCTCCCAACCTCGTCCGCCCCGACACGGCGGGTCCGGTGCTGGGTGATGCCGGCTCGACCGACCGCCGCGAGTCGGCCCGGCTCGAGGTCCTGCGCGCCCTCGAGCGCGGCGAGCTGGACGTGGACACCGCCTCGCGGCGCCTCGAGGCGCTCGAGTCGGCCGGCCCGCGGTCCTTCCGGGGGTGGTGCTGATGTCCGCCGACCCGCTCGACCAGGTCCTCCGCCTCGTGGCCGAGGGACGCCTCACCGCCGAGGAGGCGGCGCCGATCCTGGCCGCGCTCGACGAGCGGTCCACACCCCGGCGCGAGCGTGGGGAGCCGCCGGGGGGCTTCGGCTCCAACCCGCCGCCCGGCTACGGCGCCGGTGCCGGGGCCGGCGCGGACGCGGGTGCCGCGAGCCGCGGCGCCACGACCCTCCGGATCGAGGTCCGCGACGGCGGGCGGAGCGTCGTCAACCTGCGCCTGCCGATCGCCGTCGGGCGGTTCGCGCTGGACCGGGTTCCCGGGCTGTCCGGCGACCAGGTCACGCGCGTCCGCGAGGCGCTCAGCTCGGGCCTCCGCGGCCCCGTGCTCGAGGTCGATGACGAGGGCGACGGCGTCAGGATCGTGCTCGAATGACCGCGCTCGTCTCGTCCACCGGCCGCGTGCGGGCGCTGCCGATCTGGCGTGCCACGGGCGTCCGCGACTTCCGCCTCCTGTGGGCCAGTGAGGCGGTGTCCGTCCTGGGCGACCAGTTCCACTTCGTCGCCCTGTCGTGGCTCGTGATCTCACTCACCGGGTCTGGTTTCGCCCTGGGCACCGTCCTGATCGCGGTGGGCGTTCCGCGCGCGATCCTGCTGGTGCCGATGGGGGTCATCGCGGACCGGCGGTCGCCGCGGACCCTGATGCTCGTCGCCCACCTCGCCCGCGGCGCGATCGTGGCCGTGATCGCGGTGCTGGTCGCGACCGGGCTGGCCTCGATCCCGGTGCTGGCCGCCCTGGGCGCGCTGTTCGGCGCGGTCGACGCCGTCTACCTGCCGGCCCAGCAGGCGTTCCTGCCGCGGGCCGTGGGACCGGACCGCCTGCCGTCCGCCAACGCCTTGCTCCAGGGCACACTCCAGCTGGCGTCGATCGCCGGCCCGCCGATGGCAGGCGTTGCGATCGCGATCGTGGGCACCGGGACCGCATTCGCGGTGGACGCGGTGTCATTCGTGATCGCCGGGGCCCTCGTCGCCCTGATCTCGGGCGGGGCGCTGGTGGCGGCGCGCGCGGCGAGCCCGTCGGCCGGCCCGGTGACGATCACGGCATCCACGCACAGGGCCGCGGAGGCCACCACACCCGAGGTCACCGGCGCGGCCGAGTCGCCACCGGAATCGTTCACCGATGCGCTGCGGGGTGGCGTGCGGTACGTCCTCGCCGACCCGGGCATCCGGCTCATGATGCTGCTCTCGCTGGTGCTCAACTTCGCGGTCAACGGGCCCGCCGCGGTGGGCATGGCGTGGTTGGCCGAGCGCCGGTTCGACGCCGGGCCCACTGGGCTCGGGTTCATGGCCGCAGGCTGGGCCGCCGGGGCGCTGGCGGGCACGATCACCGCGGGCAACGTCCGGCTCGAGCGCCAGGGCGGCATCGTGCTCGCGTGCATCACCCTATCCGGGGTGGCGATGGCCGCAGTCGGCGTTCTCGGCTGGCTCCCGGCCGTCGTCGCGGCGCTGGCCGTGATGGGCGTCGCGATCGGCTACGTCAACGTGGTCGCGATCTCGTGGCTCCAGGCGCGAGTCGAGCTCGAGATGCTCGGCCGGGTCATGAGCCTGGCGATGCTGATGGGCTTCGGGATCACGCCGCTCTCGATCGGGCTCGCCGGGGCGCTGATCGACATCGACGCGACGGCGCTGTTCGTCGGGGCGGGTGTGCTCGTGCTCGCGACGGTGCTGCTGGCGCTCGCGCTGCGCTTCCCGGCGATGCTGGATGGCCCCGCCCGGATGCCGGCGCCCGCCGCCGGCGCGGCCGACGCGCCGCACGTGCCGGACGTGCCGGACGTGCCGGACACCGCCGGGGCGCCTGTCAGCGGGTGACGACCGCGGAGCCTCGCTCGCGCCCGGGCAGGGACGGGAACGGCGCCGCCTCGACGCCCATCTCCTCCATCCGGTCCGCGTAGATCCCGTAGCGTCGGCGCGCCTCACCGTGCCGGCCGGCCGCCAGCAGCGCGTCGACCAGGCCGAGATGCGCCGCCTCGTCGTATGCGTCGCGCTCGAGGATGCGGAGGTAGTAGCGGGTGGCCCCTCGGCGAGGTACGCGAACAGGGGCCCCTCGGGACGCTGGAGCCGGACCAGGACCGCCTCGCGGCCGCCGGCAGGGGCGGCGCGCAGCGCCTCGATCGTCAGGCGCACCGCCGCCGGCCAGCCACCCGTGGCGGAGTGGATCCGGGCGGCCGCGTCGCCCACGGACTCGCGGGGCACGGCCGCCGCATCGAGGAGGTTGGCGACCAGCGCCTCGATCTCGGGCACGCTGAACGCGAGCGGGGTGCCGCCGATGTCGGCGACCTCGCCCCGGGCGCGGAGCCGTTCGACGCCGAACGGTGGGTCGTTGCGGGACACCAGCAGCAGGTGGAGGTCCGGGGGCGCGAACCGGACGAGCGCCTCGACGAAGCGCCACGAGCCGGCGGCGCCATCGATCTCGTGGCAGTCGTCGAGCACCAGCAGCAGCTCCCGGTCCAGCGCCTCCTGGAGCGCGTCGGCGACGAGGGTGGCGGCGGCCTGGCCGCGGTCGTGCGCCTCGGCGTCGTCCCTCGGGTCGACCGAGGTCTCGATCGGGACGGCGAGGTCGGCGGGGAGGGCGGGCAGGTGACGGCGGAGGGCGGCGACGACGCCCGCGGCGAACGAGCCAAGGTGCGTGTCGGCGGCGTCCACGGTGTACCAGGCCGCGTCGCGGCGCGCGGCCACCCGCCCGGCCAGGGTGCTCTTGCCGAACCCGGCGCCGGCGACGACGACGGTCAGCCGGCGCGCCGTGCCGGCGGCCAGGCGTGTCTCGAGGTCGGGACGGTCCAGCGTCCCGGTCGGCTCGCGCGGCGGGACGACCTTGGCGGCACGCCCCAGTCCGCCC
>Ga0154724_1010_pt13 | contig 9932 bp, 11 predicted proteins | sample Rifle2008BG16ft_FD_105732 | JGI IMG/M metagenome (GOLD analysis project Ga0154724, IMG submission 105732) | Chloroflexi bacterium RBG_16_72_14 | reverse complement strand
CACCCGCCGCGACGGTCGCCCCGTCGTCGGCCGACGGGTCGACGCCGGCGAGGACCAGGTCGAAGGCGCCCGCCTCGACGACGAGACCGTCCGATCGGCGCCGGATCCGACCGCCGATCGGAGCGCAGAGCGTCGTGCCGGCCGGTGCGAACAGATCTGCACCGAGGTGGACCGTGGCCGCCTCCTCGGGTTGGTCGAGCCGGACGTCGGGGAGACGCGCCTCGCCCCACCGCCCCACGGCCGCGCCACCCGCCGCCTCCACCGCGGCGACGAGGGCCGAGACCAGCGCGGAGTTCCCGATCGCGTCGCCGCGCAGGCCATCCGCGGTCGTCGACAGGTCCAGGGCGGCCGGCGGTGGGCTGGTGTCGCCGAGCATGGGCGCGGTCGCCGGCCCGACCGCCGGTCGCTCGACCGGCGGCAGGCCCGCCGCGCCCCGGAACGCCTCGGTGGCAAGCGCGAACGGCACCCCGAGCACAGCCTCAAGGGCCGCCCACTCGTCGTCGCGCGACGCGGCGACGTACGCGTTGTCCGGCTCCAGTGCGGCCTGCTGGTCGCCGCTCACGGCCACCGCGGCCGCGCGGGCCACGACGGTCGGCCAGATCGCCGCCAGCTCGGGCTCCGTCAGCGGCAGGCTGGGAAGGAAGCCGCGCGCGATCTCGACGCCCACCTGGAGCGGCCGGGCCAGGTCGTGGAACGCGTCGGCGGCGATCGTGACCGCCAGCTCCGCCGCGAGCCAGGAGCGTGACAGGTCGCCGAAGTCGATCAGCCCCACCGGCATCGGGCGTCCGGCGCGGTCACGGACGGCGACGGTGTTGAGGTCCGTCACGTCGGCGTGGATGACCTGGACCCGCAGGGCTGCCTCCAGGGGTGCCAGCGCGGCGGCTGCACGGGCCGTCGCCCGCTCGGCGAGCGTGCCACGGGCGGGCGTGGACGCGAATGGCGCCAGCGCATCCACGACGCCGCCGGCGTGGCGCACGTCCCACTGCAGCGCCCGGTCGAGGCCCGGGTGGTCGAAGCCGCGCAGGGCGAGGGCGATGCCGGCCGCCAGCGCGCCGTGCGCTCGCAGCACCCCGGGGGCGAGGTACCCGACGCGGTCCAACGGCTCGCCGTCGATGTAGCTGACCAGCCGCAGGTCGTGCTCGACGCCCGACGCCGTCGCCATGCGCACGATGTCAGCGCTGCCGAGCCCGTGCTGGGGCACGGGGATCGCGAACGACAGGCCCGCCGCCAGGGCATGGTGCATCGCGGCGTTCTCCGCCTCGAGCTCGCCGCGCGAGATCCGGGTCCGCGCGACCTTGAGCACGAACCGCCCATCCGGCGCCTCGACGAGGAAGTTCCGGTCCTGGTGGCTGGCGAGCTCCCGCAGCCGCCCTGTCCGCCCGAACGCAGCCTTCAGCAGGCGCGCGGCCTCGTCGATCCCGACGTCGGGGCGGCGGTGCTCGTGGCCGAGGAACGGGTTGTCGATCACGACGATCCATGGTCGCAGACCTGCTACCGTCCGGCATCGATGGAGTTGCACGAGGCCCTTGCCGCGCGCTGGCGGAGCGACGCGTGCCTGCAGATCATGTACGTGGTCGACGGCGATCCGGCGTCGGCCGATCCGGCCTCGATCCTGATCGCGGACATGCTGGGCGAGGAGATCCTCGTCGTCGAAGCGCGATGACCAAGCCGGTGCGCCTGGTCCGTGAGCGAATCGACCCGCGGCTGACGGCGGCCCTGTTCGCGAACTACCGGACGCCGGTCGACGCGGTCCTCGAGCTGGTGGACAACGCGGTGGACTCGCGCGTGGACGGGCGGCCGCTGGAGGTGGACCTGGCGCTGCGGCCGGGCGCGCTCGTGCTGACGGTCGTGGGCGGGACCGGGATGGGGCCGGGCGAGCTCGAGCGCGAGTACCTGCGCTGGGGTGGGTCGAGGAAGCGGGCCGGCGACACGATCGGGCGGTACGGTCAGGGCGGCAAGGCCGCGATCGGGCACCTGGGCGAGCGGTTCGAGATCCTGGCCGGGCGGGCCGGCGAGACGATCGCCCACGGTTTCGCCGACGACACGTACCGGGACCGCCGCCGGCTGCGGACGTACGAGCTGGTAGAGCGCGCCAAGCCCGTACCGGTCGAGTTGGGCTACGTGCGAATCGCGATCGGCGCGATCGACCGCAAGGTGGACCCCCGTCGCGTTCGCTCTCGCCTGGCGGACGTGTACCGGCCGCTGCTCGAGACCGGTGGCGTGTCGATGCGGGTGGATCGCGCACCGGTCGCGCCCGCGGCATGGGCCGTTGAGGACCGGCACGAGTTCTCGGTTCGCGCCGGCGGGCGACTGGTCCGCGGCTGGTGGGGGCTGCTGCCAGATCCGGTACCGCCGTCCGCCCCCGAGGCCGGCGTCCGGCTGTACCACCTGGGGCGGCTGGTCGGGGCGCCCGAGTTCTTCGGCCACCCGGGCCCGGCGCAGCACACGGCGCTCAACCGCCTCGTGGGCGAGATGGAGCTGCCCCACGTGCCCGTGACGATGAACAAGAGCGACGTGGACCGGGGCAGCGATGCGTGGTCGGCGGTCGAGACGCGCCTCCACCGGCTGCTGGCTCCCGCCGTCCGCCGCCTGACCCGCGAGGCGGAGACGCTCCCCAGCCCGGGAGCGCTGAAGACGGCGGAGCAGGTGCGACGGATCCTCGCCCGGGCGCTGCGGATGCTCGAGTCCGGGAGGCTGTTCGAGAGCGAGACCGGGGTGGGCAGCGAGGAGCCGGGCGGACAGCTGACGCTCGACTCCCCGGTGCACGCTCCACCGGAGCCATCGTCCGCCTCACCCGGGGCGACCGAAGCGCAGCACGAGGACAGCGCCGAGACGCTGCCCCAGCCCGCGAACCCGCGCCGCGGCGGTTCCGGGCCGGGGTCGCGGTCCGGCGTGGGCGAGATCGTGATCCGATCGCTCGACCCGCGGCTGCGCAGCGCGATGGTCGTGGAGGACGGCGTCCGGCGCGTCGTTATCAATTCGCGCTATCCGCTGTACGAGGTACGCAAGGGCGACCTCTGGTACCAGCTGGAGACGGCCCTGCGCGAGGTGTGCGTCACGATCCCTGAGGCCACGGTACCCGAGTTCGAGCGCAAGGTGAACGAGCTGATGCTCGTTTCGCTGTCGCTCGCCGAACGACGAAAGCGACGCCCGAAACGGCAACGGGAGTCCGACCGCACCCTGTTCTGACCTGGTTCGGGGTGGTCAGCCTGCTCTGAGGCCGGACCGCAATCCGGCCTGCATAGGTCTCATGCATACTCCGGTCGATACCCCGCCTGGAGGAGCCTCGTGAGCGTCGGCACCGCGTTCCACCCCCGGACTGCGCCCCTCAACCGGAAGATGCAGTGGCGGGAGTGGGCCGGCTACTTCGCGTCGTCGGTGTACGCGGACGTCCACGACATCGAGTACAACGCGATCCGCGAAGCCGCCGCGGTCATCGACGTCAGCCCGCTGTACAAGTACCGGCTGACCGGCCCCGACGTCATCCGCCTTGCCGACCGCGTGATCACCCGCGACGCGACGAAGCTCAAGGTGGGGCAGGTCTACTACACGCCCTGGTGCGACGAGCACGGCAAGGTCATCGACGACGGGACCGTGCACCGGGTCGGCGAGCAGGAGCTGCGCTGGACCGCCGCCGACCCGCAGCACCGCTGGCTGAGCCAGAACGCGGCCGGCCTCGAGGTCGAGATCGAGGACGTGAGCGAGTCGGTCGCCGCGCTCGCGCTCCAGGGTCCGTTCAGCCGTGCCGTCCTCGAGGTCGCGACCGGCGAGGACTTCGGCGACCTGCGCTACTTCCGCCGCCGGGCGTCGAAGATCCGGGCGATCAGCGTGGACGTCAGCCGGACCGGCTACACCGGTGACCTGGGCTACGAGCTGTGGATCCCGGCGGCGGACGCCGAGGCCGTGTGGGACGCCCTGTTCGCCGCCGGCAAGGCGTTCGCGATCCGCCCGGCCGGGATGCTCGCCCTCGACGTCACGCGCCTGGAGGCCGGGCTGATCCTGCTCGAGGTGGACTACACCTCGGCGCGCCACGCGATGAACCCGGAGCAGAACTACAGCCCGTACGAGATCGGGCTCGGCCGGCTGGTGGACCTGGACAAGGCGGACTACGTGGGTCGCCGCGCCCTCCGGGCGGAACTGGCGCAGGGCGGCCCTGCACGCCGGCTGGCGGGCCTGATCCTGGACTGGTATGACATCGAACGGCTGTACGACGAGCAGGGCCTGCCGCCCTCGATCTCGCCCACCGTCGATCGCTCGCATGTCCCCGTGTTCGCCGATGGCCGGCAGGTGGGCAAGGCGACCTCCCACGGCTGGAGCCCGATCCTCAAGCAGGCCATCGCGCTCGCGTCGGTGCCTCCGCGCCACGCCCGCATCGGGGCCCGGCTCCAGGTCGAGTGGACCGTCGAGGGGCGGCGCGGCCGGGTGAACGCGACGGTCGTCGAGCTGCCGTTCCTGGACCTCGAACGCAAGCGCGCGTGAGCGGGGCCGGGCCGGACTTCGTCGCCTTCGATCGCGTCGTCGAGACGCGCCTCGAGGGCTGGACGCGGGAGCTCGTCGAGTACCTCGCGATCGCGTCCGAGGGCGGTGACCCGGCGGGGCTGCGGGCAGCCGCGGACTGGACGGCGGACCGGTTGCGGCGCCTGGGCGCGACGGTGGAGATCCTCGAGCTGCCGGACGCACCGCCGCTGGTCGTCGGCGAGGTCGGCGACGGCCCCCGGACCCTCAACGCCGTCCAGCACTACGACGTGCAGCCCGCCGAGCCGCTGGAGCTGTGGACCACGCCACCCTACGAGCCGGACATCCGCGACGGCCGGGTGTGGGCCCGTGGTGCCACCGACAACAAGGGCGAGCTGCTCCCCCGCGTCTGGGCCGTCGAGGCCTGGCTCGAGGCGCACGGCCCGCTCCCGTGCCGGGTCCGGTTCCTGGTCGAGGGACAGGAGGAGACGGGGAGCAGCGCGCTCGACGCGCTGCTGGACCTCCGGCCGTCGCTGCGCGAGGCGGACGCGGCGCTGATCGAGGGCGGCGGCCTGGACCTTTCGGGCCGGCCGACCATCGTTGGCGGCGGCAAGGGCATCGTGGTCATCGAGCTCAACCTGCGGACGATGACCCAGGATGCCCACTCGAGCCTGTCGGTCGTGCTGCCCAACGCGGGGCACCGGCTGGTGCAGGCGCTGGCGACGTTCTGGGACGCCGAGGGCCGCCCGGCGGTCGCCGGGCTGGACGCGGGCAAGCGGCCGCCGACGCCGGCCCAGCGCGAGACGCTGGCACGGATGGACCTCCGGGAGCTGGACGACATCCGGGCCGAGTGGGGGGTCGAGCGGTTCCTGGGCGGCCTCGACGGCGTCGCGGCCCTCGAGGCGGCCACGTTCGAGACGACGCTCAACGTCCAGGGCCTGTGGGCGGGCCACACCGAGGCCACGCCCAAGACGGTGACGCCGGCCGAGGCGCACGCGCGGCTCGACATCCGGATCGTCCCGGACCAGGCCCCGGACGAGATGATCGCCGCGGTCCGGCGCCATCTCGACGCCCACGGCTACGCCGATGTCGAGATCGTGGCTCGCGAGGGCGAGCCAGCCTGGTGGACCCCGCCCGATCACGCGGTCGTGACGACGGCCGCCCGGGTGTCCGAGGCGGTCGCCGGGCTCGAGGCGAGCATCGGGATCTCGATGCCGGGCACCGTCCCCATGCACCAGGTATGTGCCCGCCACCGGGTCCCCGCGACCTCGCTGGGCGCCGGCCGGGCGGACTGCCGGGCGCATGCGCCGGACGAGAACATCCGGATCGAGGACCTGGCCACGGCCACCCGCATCACCGGCCGGTTCCTCGATGCGTTCGCGCGCCTGCCCGAGGTGCCGCGCGTCCCCTGAGCCCGGTCGGCGTCAGCGGCCGGTCCGGGCGGCGTCAGCCGCCGATCACCATCCCGCCACCGCCGGTCGTCACGTCCACCGACGCCGGTTGGCGCGTGAGGCGCACCGTCGCGCCCGCCGTCACGTCGCCGGAGAGCGCGATTACCACGTTCAGCTCCGCCTGGCAGCCCCCGGAGGCCGTGACCGTCGCCGTGTCCGCCTCCAGCCCGCCGAGGTGCGCCTGCGCGCCACCGGACGCCGTGAGCGCGAGGGCCTGCGCGGTGCCGGTCGCCACCAGTACGGCGCCACCGGACACGTCGAGGGTGAGCGTCCCGGTCGTCGTGGTCGCGAGGGTCCCCGTCGCACCGCCGGACAGGGTCATGGACCGCAGGTCCGGCGCGACCACGGTGAGGGTCACCGGCTCCGACGTGCTGAAGCCGGGCGAGGCGACGTTGACGACCAGCTGTCCATCGGTGACCCGCGTCGAGATCAGGGGCAGCAGGTTGGGCTGGGCGGCCAGCGTCACGGAGACAACGGCGCCCTCGGTGACCTCGACGCGGATGCCCGCCCCGACGCTGAGGTGTTCGAAAGCGTCCGGCGTGCGGTCCTCCGTGGTCACCGCTCCCGCTCCCTGGACCGGACCGGGGGCCTCTGACCTCTGCGCCGGGCCGCCGCACGCGGCCAGGCCGGCGGCGAGGATCGGCAGGGCGAGGCCGAGGGCGGCGCGGCGGGGCGCGCGGAAGCGCATGGTCGGGACTCCAATCGTGAGGCGCAAGCGAGATGATGCCCCGCGCGGTGTCGCCGCCCGAGGGCCGGACGGGGCGGCGGCGCGGGCCGGAGGTCGCTGCGGCGAGGGCCGGACGGCTCGGGGATGCCAGCGGTCAGCCGGCCGTCGAGCCCTCGATCTCAGCCCGGACCCAGGCCTCGTCGCGGCCCCGGAGCAACGACACCCGCATCGGCCGCAGCTCGCCGCGCGCGAACCCCTCCCCGATCGTCGGGTCGCCGTTCATGATCGCCAGGGCCGCGGCCTCGTCGGGCGCCTCGAATACGCACAGGCCCGTGTTGATCCGCCCGAACGTCGGGCCGACGAGCACGATCACCCCCTCGTGGTACAGCCGCTTGATCCGCTGCCAGTGCCGGCCCCAGGCCTCCTGCTCGGCCTCGGTCATCGTGTCCGCGAAGTCGTCCCGGGGCGGATGGATGAAGTAGACCCACTCGGCCATCGGTTCCTCCCCTAGCCCAGCGTCCGCCCCGCGAACGCTTCCAGGCGCCCGAGCGCGACGGGCAGGTCGGTGCGCCCGAAGCCCAGCCGGAAGTGGTTCCCGGGATGCCCGAAGATCGAGCCCGGCGCGATCAGCACGCCCTCCGCCTCGAGCAGGTCCTGCGCGAAGCGGCCCACCGGCACCTCCGCTCGCAGCGCCGGGAAGGCGATCGAGCCGCCCCGCGGCCGGACCCAGTCGAAGTGCGCCGCCTGCCGCCCGAAGAAGCCGTCAAGCAGCGCCAGGTTCGCGTCCACGATGCCGCGCGTCCGGGCCAGGACCGGGTCGCGGGCCCGGAGCGCGATCAGCGACAGGATCTCCGCCGGGGCCGAGGCGCAGATCGTCGTGTAGTCCTTGAACCGGGCGGCGGCGTCGAGGAGGCGAGTGTCGTGCGTCGCCAGCCACCCGATCCGGAGCCCGGCCAGCGCGAACGACTTCGACATCACGCCCACCGAGACACCGTGGGGGCCGACGTCGGCGCCGGCCGGCAGGCGGTCGGTCGGGTCGAGCTCGAGGAAGCGGTAGACCTCGTCCGAGAGGAGCGTGGCACCGGCGTCGGCGGCGATCGCGGCGATCGCGTGGTACGTGGCGGCGTCCGGCAGCGCACCGGTCGGGTTGTGCGGCCAGTTGACTACGATCAGCCGGGTGCGCGGCGTGACCTGGCGGCGCAGGAGGTCCACGTCGATCGCCCAGCCGTCCACCGCCCGGAGCTCGTGGAGCGTCACCTCCGCGCCGGCCGCGCGGGCGACCTCGTGGAGGCTCTGGTACGCCGGCCAGACGACGATCGCGTGGTCGCCCGGCCCGAGCAGCACGTTGGTCGCGACGAAGATCGCCTCCTCTGCGCCACTGAACACCAGGACCTCGTCCGGGGCGATGGACTCGTACAGGCCGGCGATCTCGCGCCGCAGCAGCGGGTGGCCCGGGGCCTCCGTGTAGCCCAGCCGGAGCCCGTGCCACAGGGCGGCCGCCTCCGGGTCGGCGAGGGCGAGCAGGTCCGCCATCGGCCAGCCCTCGACATCCGACGCGCACAGCAGGTGCCGCACGGCGAACTCGTGCCGGGCGAAGAACCGCTCCAGCGCGAAGTCCTCGATCCGCATGCCGGACATCATCGCCGATCGCGCGGCCCGCCGAGGCCGGAGTAACGCCGCGCGTCTGGACCTCGACTAGCCCTCGACCACCGCCAGCGCGGCCCCGAACCCCGTCGCCGTCGCCTCGTCCACGCCGTGGGCCACGAGCAGCCAGCTGAGCTGCGCCCCCCGGTCCACGACGATCGCCCAGCCGCCGTCGTCGAGGGCGACCAGCGTCCCGGTCATGGGGCCGAAGGCGGCGTCGCCGGTGTCCGTACCGGGCGGCACGCATCCGTCCGTGTCGGCGCAGAACGCCCCCTCCGAGAGCGACAGCGTCGCCCCGGCGCGGGACTTGTAGGAGATCACCATCCGGCCGCCGTTGGCCAGGCGGTAGGAGCCGGCCTGCACGCTCCAGCCCCTGGGCAGCACCGCGCACAGGACGGTCCAGTCCATGTCCCGCGCCACGCTGGCGAAGAAGTCCTGGTTGTCCTGGGAGCCGGTGCAGGCGTCGGCGCCGGTCGCCGAGGTGGGCTGCTCGGTGGGTTCCTCGGTGGCGGGCTCGGTCGGGGCGTCGGTCGGGTCGGGCGGCGCCTCGGTCGGGTCGGACGTCGGCGCCTCGGTCGGGGCCCCGGTGGCCGGGTCGGCGCTCGGGTCCGTGGAGGCGGGTGACTCGGTGGCCGGCGCCGTGGAGCTGTCGGACGAGGACGTGACGCCGCTCGACGGCCGCGCGACGCTGCAGGCGGCGGCGACCAGGGCGACGAGCACGACCAGGATGTCGAGGCGGCGCTTCACTCGCCCAGCGTACCCGGCCCGTGCGCGAGGCGCTGGCCGGCGGCCGTCACGACGCCGGTTGCGCGGCCGCCAGCCGCACCAGCGCGGGTTCCACGCCGAACACGTCGCGGATCCGCTCGTCGGTCAGCACCTCGCCGGGCGGCCCGTCCGCGACCACGCGTCCGTGGTCGATGACCACCAGGCGCGGGAAGAAGTGGGCGGCGAGGCCCAGGTCGTGGAGGACGGCGACCAGCGCGGTCCCGTCGCGCTCGTTGAGGTCGCGCAGGAGCTCCATCGCCTCCACCTGGTGGCGCAGGTCGAGGTGCACCGTGGGCTCGTCGAGCAGGAGCACCGGCGCGTCCTGGGCGACGGCCAGCGCGAGCAGCACCAGCTGCCGCTCGCCCAGCGACAGCTCGCGGGCGTCCCGCCCGAGCAGGTGCCCGAGGCCCACGCGGTCGATCGCCGCCGCCACCGCGGCCCGGTCGGCCGGCCGGGTGCCGCGCAGCGGTGCCTCGTGGGGCAGGCGGCCGAGCGCCACGACCTCCTCGACCCGCATCGCGAACGGCAGCGCCGTCTGCTGGGGTACGACCGCGAGGCGGCGGGCGACCTGTGCCCGGTCCAGCGACGCCAGCGGCGTGCCCCCCAGCTCCACGCGACCCGCGGTGGGCTGGAGGGTCCCGGCCAGCACGCGGAGCAGCGTGGACTTGCCGGCGCCGTTGGGCCCCACCAGCGCCAGCCGTTCGCCGGCCGCCAGCGTCAGGCTGACGTCGCGCAGGATCGCGCGGGTCCGGGCCTCGACGGTGATGCCGTCGGCACGGAGGACGGGCCCGTTCACAGCTCGTACCCCGTCCGCGCCCGGCGCAGCAGGGCGAGGAAGAACGGCGCCCCGATCACCGCGGTCACGACGCCCACCGGGATCCCGCCCAGCATCCGCGCGATCACGTCCGCGACGGCCAGCAGGCTCGCGCCGAACAGCGCGGAGATCGGCA
>Ga0154724_1111_pt3 | contig 10081 bp, 9 predicted proteins | sample Rifle2008BG16ft_FD_105732 | JGI IMG/M metagenome (GOLD analysis project Ga0154724, IMG submission 105732) | Chloroflexi bacterium RBG_16_72_14 | reverse complement strand
CAAAGATCCCGTCCAGCCCCGCCGTGTCCGCCGCCCAGCCCCCGACCAGGCTGCCGATGATCTGGCCCAGCCCCAGGAACACCGAGTACAGGCCCATGATCGCGCCGCGGTCGTCCGGGTACGCCTCGGTGACGTCGGCCAGCAGGCCGATCGCCGCCGGCGTCGCGCCCGCGAGCACGAACAGCCCGCCGGAGCCGAGGACCAGCAGCGGCACGAGCGCCACCAGCCCGGCGCTGATCGGGTGGTTGAGCGCGAGCCCGGCCGCCAGCATCACGCCGCCGCCCAGGATCCCGTACAGGATGATCGTGGTCCGGCGCAGGGTCTTGAACTTGCCGCCCCAGTAGAACAGGCCGGCGAAGAACAGCAGCCCGCCGATCCCCAGGCCGAGGCTGACCGAGATCTCGTCGAAGCCGCCCATCAGCCGCTGACCGGTGAACCGCGGGTCGGGCTCGCGGACCAGCTGGAACAGGGTCTGGCTGGTGTACAGGCCCAGGGTGGCGTTGATCGCGATCCAGGTCGGCGCCAGCAGCCAGACGTGGTTGCCGGACAGGATGCGCAGGTAACGTCGCAGCCCCTCGGCCGGGTCGTGCGCCGAGGCTGCCGGGGCCGGTTCCGCATGAGCGGGAACGCCGAACCGGTAGATCGAGAGCGAGACGGCGTACAGGACGGCGTTGGCGAGGAACGCGCTGGGCCCGAGGGCGAGGAACAGGGGGCCGGCGATGACGAACCCGGCCATCAGTCCGGCGAGCGTCGCCGCCTCGAACCGCGCCACCGCGCGGCCGCGGTGGAGCTCGTCGTCCGCCGTGGCGAACGCGATGAACCCGAGGATCGAGGGCACCGAGGCCGCCGTTGCGAGGCCCTCGAGGATGCGGGTCCCGCCCAGGATCGGCAGGCTGACGGTGAGCGCCGTGATCACCACCGCGATCGCGCCGAACACGGGGCCCACCTGCATGATCCGCCGGTGGCCGACCCGGTCCGAGAGGATCCCGAACAGCGGCGACCCGACGAGCTCGCTGGCGTAGAACAGCGCCCCGAACATCCCGACCACGAAGGCGCTCACGGGCTCGCCGCCGTAGCGCGGCAGGTTCGCCAGGTAGAACACCAGCATCCCGCCGGTGAGGCCCGTGGACAGGCGCAGCGTGAAGGTGCCGAACACGACGGCGAGCAGCGGGCGTTCCACTGCGACAAGCGTAGCGGGTCGGATGGCGCCCGGCCGGCGGTGCCGTATGAACGGGCCCGCGGGCCGTATGATCGCGGCCCAGGGGGCGTCCACCCAGCCGTGGACCCGAGGAGGAGCCCGACCGTGTCACGCGTCGCGATCGTCACCGACTCCGCGAGCGACCTGCCGCCCGACGTCGCTGCCCCGGCGGGCATCGTCGTGGTGCCACTCGTCGTGAGCTTTGGCGCGGACAGCTTCCGCCCCGGCGTCAGCCTGTCGACGGACGAGTTCTGGGCGCGGATGACGGCGCCCGACGCCCCGTTCCCGACCACGGCCGCCGCCGCCCCGGGTGACTTCCTGGGCGTGTTCCAGAAGGCCTTCGACGAGGGTGCCGAGGCGGTGGTCTGTGTCAACGTCTCGGGCTCCCTGTCCGGGACGCTCAAGGCGGCCGAGGTCGCCGCCGGGATGCTCCCCGACCGCGAGATCCACGTCGTGGACTCGCGGACGGCCTCGATGGGCGTCGGCATGCTGGCCCAGATCGCCGCCGAACTGGCGGCCGAGGGCGTATCCGGGGCCGAGATCGCCCGGGTGCTCGAGGCGCGCAAGGCGGACGTGGACCTGTTCGTCGCCCTCGACACGCTCGAGTACCTCAAGCGTGGCGGCCGGATCAGCGGCGCCCGGGCGGCGATCGGGACGATGCTCTCGATCAAGCCGATCATCACCGTCATCGACGGCGTCGTGGAGAACGCCGACCGTGTCCGCTCGCGGGCCAAGGCGCGCGAGCGCGTACTGGAGCTGCTGACGTCGAAGCCGCTGGAACGCGCGTCGCTGCTCCACACGACCAACGCCGATGTCGAGGAGTTCCGGGAGCGGTTCCTGGAGCGCTCGGGGCTCGACGCGTCCAGGGTCCAGGTGATGCTCGTCGGGCCGTCGGTGGGCCCACATCTCGGGCCCGGCTGCGTCGGCGCCGTGGTCATGTACCGCCACTGACGGACGGCGAGCGCCGCCCGCGAGGCGGTGTCCACCCCTGCCGCCCGACAGGGACGACGGGGTGACAGATTGGTTGCGGCACGGTGACGAAGGGCCCATGGTGAACGGGTCCCGGTGGCTATACTCGAAACCCGAAGGCGGCGCGCCCGTGCTCGTCGGTCAGGCCACGACCGACCCGTCTGCGCGCCCCGTGGGGTCGTCCGGGAGACGGCCCATCGATCGCGGACGGCGTCCACCGTCCCGCAGCGAGAGGATTCTCCGTTCATGACGACGGAACAGACAACGGCGCCGATCAACGCCTGGCATGTCGCCCAGCACCAGTTCGACCTCGCCGCCGAGATGCTCAACCTCGACCCCGGCCTCCGACGCGTCCTGCGTGAGCCCCGCCGCGAGCTCACGGTCCACTTCCCGGTCAAGATGGACGACGGGAGTGTCCAGGTCTTCACCGGCTACCGCGTCCAGCACAACCTCGGCCGCGGCCCCGCCAAGGGCGGCATCCGCTACCACCAGGACGTCACGATCGACGAGGTCAAGGCCCTCGCGATGTGGATGACCTGGAAGTGCGCGGTCGTCGCCATCCCCTACGGCGGAGGCAAGGGCGGCGTCATCGTCGACCCCAAGAAGCTGTCCAAGAAGGAGCTCGAGGGCCTCAGCCGCCGGTTCTTCACCGAGATCGAGGTCCTGGTCGGCCCCGAGCGCGACATCCCCGCGCCGGACGTCAACACCACGCCCCAGATCATGGCCTGGTTCATGGACACCTACTCCATGCACGTGGGCCACACGGTCCCGGGCGTCGTCACCGGCAAGCCGATCAGCCTGGGCGGCTCCGAGGGTCGCAATGAGGCCACCGCGCGCGGCTGCGTGTACACGATCGTCGAGGCCGCCGCCCACCTGGGCATGGACCTCAACACGGCGACGGTCGCGGTCCAGGGCTTCGGCAACGCCGGCAACATCGCGGCCACCCTCATGGTCGAGCAAGGCTCCAAGGTCGTCGCGGTGTCCGACTCACAGGGCGGCATCCGCAACGTGGCCGGCCTCGACATCGCTCGCGTCCTCCAGTGGAAGGCCGAGCACGGGACCGTGAAGGGCTTCCCGGGTGCCGAGGACATCACCAATGCCGAGGTCCTCGAGACCGAGTGCGACATCCTCATCCCGGCGGCCCTCGAGAACCAGATCACGGCGCGCAACGCGGGGAGCATCAAGGCACGGATCGTCGCCGAGGCCGCCAACGGCCCCACGACCCCCGAGGCCGACGAGATCCTCTTCGAGCGCGGCGTGTTCCTGATCCCGGACATCCTGTGCAACGCCGGCGGCGTGACCGTCAGCTACTTCGAGTGGGTCCAGGACCTCAACCGCGACCATTGGACCGAGACCGAGGTCAACGCGAAGCTCAAGACCATCATGGTCAAGGCCTTCCACGAGGTGCTCGCCCAGGCCCAGCAGCAGGGCGTGAACATGCGCACGGGCGCGTACCTCAACGCCGTCCAGCGCGTGGCCGACGCCACCGCGCTGCGAGGCCTGTACCCGTAAGCCGCCCGCCGGGCAACGCCCCGGCTGCGTGTTCGTCGAACGCTCGAACGGCCCGGGTTCGCCCGGGCCGTTCCGATGTACGCCACGCCCGCGCCGCGACGCCACACATCACCCGTGGGTAATGTTCGGCGGACCTGGACGCCTCGGTCGGCTCAGACATGACCCCGTGCTCATGCATGAGCCGGATTCCCGGGTCGCGGCACGATCGCGCCCGCCGAACATTACCGGTTGGTCATCTCTGCCAGGCGCCACGCCTGGTGTCGTCCCAGGGCCGCCACCCACGAGGTGGGACTCGTGCTGCCGGGTGCTAGAGTTCGCCGCATGCTCGACCACGAGGAGAAGTTCCTCTTCAAGGAGGAGATCCTCCACCTCGCCAACGCCCTCAACGACCCGGGCAGCCTCGACAACGTCGAGGACCTGCTGACCGACGTCATCACCAGCCCCCGGTTCGACTCCGAGGTGTTCACCCTCGAGCGAAGCCTGCAGGTGATGCTCGGCGCCCGCGCCGGGACGACGCTGGTCGGCCTGGTGACCGTGGCGCCCGAGGTGTTCGAGGAGGTCGCCGAGGTCCGGATCCCGCCCGAGGTCCACGAGCGCCTGGTGGCCTGGCGTGCCCGGTTCGGCCTGGCCATCGACAACGCGCTCAACTTCCTCAACAACCCCGACGGGATCCAGGGGCACAACTTCTCGACCCAGGTCGCGCACGTCGAGGAGCGACGCGTCCTCCAGGGGCGCCTGACGCTGGTGCGCTACAACAACGAGCCGCAGTTCTTCGTCGCGGACGCGGCCGTGTTCCTGGGGCTGGTGACGGACATCATGGAGCGCCTGGGCCCCCACCTCGAGCCCGACAGCGTGGACGAGGAGTCGCTCGTGCGGCTGCGCGAGGCGGTCCAGCTGATCGAGCGCCGCACGACGCCGCGCGGCTGAATCCTCCCGCCGATGGCTCGCAGCGCGTCGCGTCGGCCGTCCGAGGGCGGGTGGTGAGTCAGCGCTGAGGTTGCCGGTTCACCGATGCGCCACCTCTACCTCGCCGCGACCGGGCAGAACCGGGGCAAGACCACGGCCTCGCTGGGGTTGCTGGACGGCTTCCGACGGCGCGGCTTCCGGACCGGGTTCATGAAGCCCGTGGGCCAGCGGACCGTGATCGAGGACGGCACGCCGGCCGACGAGGATGCCGTCCTGATGCGGACGCTGTTCCAACTGCCGGAGCCGTACCCGGTGATGAGCCCGGTGCACATCCCGCGGGGGTTCACCAAGGCGTACATCGCGGGCGAGGTCGTGGAGGACCTTGGCGCCCGGATCGCCGCGGCGCATCGCCAGTTCGCGGGCCACGACGTGCTGCTGATCGAGGGCACCGGGCATGCCGGCGTCGGGGCGGTGGTGGGGCTGTCGAATGCAGCGGTGGCCGCGCTGCTCGGCGCGCCCGCGGTCATCGTGTCCGAGGGCGGGGTGGGCCGGCCGATCGACGAGATCGTGCTCAACGCTTCGCACTTCGCGGCGCACGGCGTGCCCGTGGCGGGGGCGATCGTCAACAAGGTCCGGGTGGGCGAGCAGCCGGGAATCGAGCGGACGCTGGAGCGCGGCCTCGCCCGGCACGGGATCCCGCTGCTGGGCGTCCTGCCGTACCGGCCGATCCTCTCCAACCCGACGCTGGGCATGATCCTCGAGGGCGTCCATGCCCGGGTGATCCAGGCCGGACCGGATCTCGACCGGGTGATCGACGGGGTCGCGATCGGGGCCATGGAGCCGCACCACATGCTCGACCACATCGGGCCGGGCACGCTGGTCATCGTTCCGGGTGACCGCGAGGACGCGATCCTCACGCTCACCAGCGCCCACCTCGCCGGGCGGCCGCGGTCCGCGCGCGCGGCGGGGCTCGGGGCACTCGTGGACGAGACGCCGGGCGCCGTGGAGGCCGGCCCCGAGGGCGCGGCGATCGGGATCGTGCTGACCGGCGGCTACGAGCCCCGCCCGCAGGTGATGGCCGCGATCCGGCACTCCGGGATGTTCGCGGCGATCGCGCCGGACGACACGTACACGGTCGCGTCCGAGGTGCACGACCTGCTGGTCAAGACCCATGCCGCCGATACCGGCAAGATCGAGCTGATCAAGGCGCTGGTGTGGGAGCACCTGCTGATCGACCGGTTCCTCGAAGCGGCCGCGGAGGCGCGGTCCACCTGAGCGGCGCCGGCGGCTCCCGCCTCACCGGTGCCGCGGCCGTCGCCCAGCGACCGATCCGCCCGTCGACCCCGGTCACCGCAGCTCAGCGAGGCGACACCCGCTCGTTGTCGATCAGCCGCACGCCCTCGATCCCCACGGCGAGCGACAGGAGCGCCCCGTTCGTGATCGTCGCCAGCTCCTCGAGCGTCTCCGGGTCCGCGACCGAGACGTAGTCCACGTCCGCGAGCGGCTCGGTCGCCAGCACGGCGAGCATCGCCTCGCGCACGGCGTGCGCATCCCGCCCGCCCGCGCGCACGTGCGAGCCGCCCGCGAGCAGCGCGCGCCGGAGCACGGGGGCGGCCGCGCGCCCGGCGGCTGACAGGCGCGCGTTGCGCGAGGACATCGCCAGGCCATCCGGGTCGCGCACCGTCTCGAGCGCCACGACCTCCGTCGGCAGCGCGAGGTCGAGGGCCATCCGCCGGATCACCCGCACCTGCTGGTAGTCCTTGAGCCCGAAGTAGGCCCGCTCCGCGCCGACCAGCGCGAACAGGATCGCGACCACCGTGGCGACGCCGTCGAAGTGCCCCGGCCGCGCCGCGCCCTCGAGCGGCCCCGCGACCGCGCCCACGGACACCACGGTGTCGAAGCCGGGCGGGTAGACCTCGTCCACGGTCGGCGCGAACACGAGGTCGACGCCGGCGGCCTCGCACATCGCGAGGTCCCGCGCCTCGTTGCGCGGGTACTTCGTGAAGTCCGCCGCCTGGCCGAACTGGCGGGGGTTGACGAAGATCGAGACGACGACGGTTGCGCTCTCGGCCCGGGCGCGCTCGACGAGCGACAGGTGCCCGGCATGGAGCCAGCCCATGGTGGGCACGAGACCGACCGGGCGGCGCGCGGCAGCCAGCGCGGCACGGAGCTCCGCGCGAGTCCGGACGACCTTCACGTGGTCTCGGCAACCGGATCGGCGACCCGCCCTCCGAGGGCTGAGGCGATGCGCCTGCGAGCCATCAGCCCGAGGATCAGAGGTCGCGGTCGAGCGGGATGCCGGCGAGATCGGCGACGCCCGCGGCCATCTCGGGCCGGTCCGCCTGCGAGCGACCGAGCACCTCGTCCAGCACCGCCTCGTCCATCAGCACCGTCTCGGCGTCGCCGGGGAACGTGCCGGCCTCGACGTCCGCCCGGTACCGGCTGACCGCATCGAGGATCGTCCCGCGCAGGTCCGCGTACCTGCGCGCGTGCTTCGGCGTCCAGTCCCCGAACCCGAGGGTGTCGTTGATCACCTGGATCTGCCCCGAGCAACCCGCGCCGGCGCCGATGCCGATCGTCGGGATACGCAGGCGCTCGGTGATCGCGGCCGCCAGCTGGCCCGGGACGAGCTCCAGCACGACCGAGAACGCGCCGGCCTCCTGGACGGCGAGGGCGTCCGCGAGGAGCTGGCGCGCCTGCTCGCGGGACTTGCCCTGGACCCGGACCTTGCCGATCGCGTTGATCGCCTGGGGCGTGAGGCCGATGTGGCCCATGACCGGGATCCCGGCCTTGACCAGCGCGTCGATCGACTTCGCGCTCCGGACGCCGCCCTCGATCTTGACCGCCTGGACGCCGCCCTCGCGCAGGAACCGGCCCGCGTTGGCGACCGCGTCATCCGGCGTGGCGTAGGACAGGAACGGCATGTCGGCCACGATCAGCGCACGCTTCGTGCCCCGGACCACGGCCTTCGTGTGGTGGAGCATCTCGTCCATCGTCACGCGCACCGTCGTGTCGTAGCCCAGCATCACCTGGGCCAGCGAGTCGCCCACGAGGATCAGCGGGATGCCCGCTTCGTCCACGAGCGCGGCGGTGGGGAAGTCGTAGGCGGTGATCGTCGCGATTCGCACGCCGTCGGCATACAGCCTGGCGATGTCGACGACCGACAGGCGGCGGACGGTCTCGGTCTGGGCGCTCATCGGTGGGCCTCCGTGGTGGTGCCGCCAGTGTGCGCGAGGGCGTCGCGTTCGTCCATCGCGGCCGCGACGCGGTCCAGCAGGCGATCTGCGACCTCGCGCTTGGTGAGCAGCGGCAGGTCCTCGCGAGAGCCGTCGGCGGCGAGGATGCTCACCCGGTTGGTGTCGGTGCCGAACCCGGAGCCCGGCTCCGAGACGTCATTGGCCACCAGCAGGTCCGCGCCCTTGCGGCGCAGCTTGTCGGGCGCACGCTCGAGGGAGCCGGTCTCGGCGGCGAACGCGACCAGGATCGGCCGGACCGCGGGGTCCAGCGCGCGCGCCAGCGCGGCGGTCTCGGCCAGGATGTCCTCGGTCGGCTCGAGGTCGAGGGTGAGCGAGCCGTCGCGGGTCAGCTTGGTGGTGGCGGCGGCCCTTGGCCGGAAGTCGGCGACTGCGGCGGCCATGACCAGGGCGTCGGCCGGCTGGTCGATCACGGCGCCGATCACGGCGTTGCGCATCGCCGCGGTGGATTCCGCGTGCACCACGCGGGCGCCGGCCGGGAGGGCGACCTCCACGCGTCCGGCGACGATCGTGACCCGGGCGCCCCGGGCGAGCGCCGCTTCGGCGATCGCCACCCCCATCCTGCCGGTGCTCCGGTTGCCGATGAACCGGACCGGGTCGATGGGCTCCGCGGTGCCGCCGGCGGACACGACGACGTGGCTGCCCTCGAGGTCCGCGTCCCGCACGGCCGGCGTCCGGGGCGGGCGCGCCGCGGCATCCGGCTGGCGGACCGGGCGGCCCTCCACGGCCGCGACGAGCGCGTCCACGATCAGCGGCAGCTCCGCGAGCCGCCCGATGCCGGACTGGCCGGACGCGAGCGACCCGATCTGGGGCGGGACCATCCGGTAGCCGAAGTCCCGCTCGAGGCGCCCGACGTTGGACTGCGTCGCCGGGTGCGTCCACATGTCGCCGTCCATCGCCGGCGCGAACACCACCGGCGCGGCGGTGGCGAGGCACGCCGCGACGACCGTGTCGCTCGCGATCCCGTTGGCCATCGCGCCCAGCCAGCGGGCGGTGGCCGGGGCGACGACGATCGCGTCCGCAGCGTCGGCGACCACGATGTGCCCGATCCGCTGGTCCGGGAGCAGGCCCAGGACGTCGGTCTCCACGGCGTGGCCGGACAGCGCGGCGAACGTCAGCGGGCCCACGAACTGCGCGGCGGCCGGGGTGAGCATCACGACGACCTCGGCGCCCTCGGCACGCAGGAGCCGCACCAGCTCCACCGCCTTGTACGCCGCGATGGAGCCGCACACGCCCAGGCCGACGAGGCGGCCGTCGAGGCGCCCCCCGGGGTGGCCCGCGGGCATCGGCGCCTTGACGGCCGGGCGGTCCCCCGGCCGGTCCGGGGTCATCGGGCGCTGCCCGCGAACGGCTCGCCGCCGGCGACCAGCTGGTGGACGATCGCGAGTCCCTTGAGCGTGAGATCCGGGTCGATGACGTCCACGCCCGCCACGTCGCGTGCCCAGGGCGCCGCGGACAGACCGCCGGTCAGGATCGCGCGCACGTCGCCCGGGGCGACGCCCGCGGTCTCCGCGAGCTCCGCGCGGACGCGGGCGAGCAGCCCGGACGCGAGGGCCTGGTAGCCGAACACGGTCCCGGCCTGCATCGCGCTCACGGTGTCCCTGCCGATGGCGCGGTCCGGGGTGGGCAGCTCGATCCGGGGCAGCTTGGCCGTGCGGGCGGCCAGCGCCTCAAGTCCGAGCTCGAGCCCGGGCGCGATCGCCCCGCCCACGTAGGCGCCGTCCGCGCTCACGCAGTCGAGCGTGGTGGCGGTCCCGAAGTCGACGACGACCGCCGGCGTCCCGTACAGGCGCGCGGCGGCGAGGGCGTTGACGATCCGGTCCGCGCCCACCTCGCCCGGCCGGTCCACGCGGACGGCGATCGGGACGCTACCGGCGTTCGCGACCAGGATCGGGATGCGGCGGCGAACGGCGACGGCCTCGATGGCCTCGGTCAGCACGGGCACCACGGACGCGACGGCCATCGCTGCGATGTCGGCGAGGCGGTGATCGTCGAGGGCGAGCAGCCCCTCGAGGGCGTGCTCCAGCTCGTCGGCCGTGGCGGCGCGGTGGGTGCCGGCGCGCCGGGTCGCGACGATCGCGCCGCCCTCCACGAGGCCGAGCGTGATGTTCGTGTTCCCGATGTCCACGGCGAGGAGCATGCGTCGATCATACGGCGGGCGATGGGTCCGCCCGGACCACGCCTGCGTCCCAGTTGGCCGGGCACCGCGGTGTCGCGTCCCGCCGGCTCGCCCCGCCGGCTC
>Ga0154724_1102_pt6 | contig 10102 bp, 11 predicted proteins | sample Rifle2008BG16ft_FD_105732 | JGI IMG/M metagenome (GOLD analysis project Ga0154724, IMG submission 105732) | Chloroflexi bacterium RBG_16_72_14 | reverse complement strand
GCGTCCGTTCCCGCGATGCTCAGCGGCAGCGATCGGAGCGTGCCGAGGCCGACCGCGATGCCGGGCATCAGGAGCAGCGCGCCGATCACGGCGGCGGCCGTGAGGCACGCCACCACCCGGCGCCCGGCGACGAGCTCGACGCGCCGTGCCGGTGGGCCCGACGAGAGCCAGGTCCCGACGGTCGGCGGACGGCCGTCGTCCACGGTCGCCCAGGCACCCGGCGGCGGCCGGAGCGGGAGCGGCGCAGGCGGGAGCCGCGGCGGAGGGGGCGGCGGCTGCGGCCAGGGGTCGTCGGACGGCGAGCCGCCGGCCGTCCACGGGTCGTCGGCCGGCGAGCCGCCCGAGGCCCGGGGCTGGTCGTCCACGCTGTCCCCAGTGGATCCCGTCGAGGGTCAGTGCCCCTCGGCCATCTCCTTCCTGTGTGCCTCGACGATCTTCTCGGCCAGGTGGGCCGGCACGTCCTCGTAGTGGTCGAGCGTGGCGCTGAACGTGCCGCGCCCGCCGGTCAGCGAGCGAAGCTCCGTCGCGTACGAGAACAGCTCCGCCTGGGGCACCTGCGCCGAGATGACCTGCATGCCGCCGACCGAGTCGAGCCCGAGGAGGCGGCCGCGCCTGCCGTTGAGGTCGCGGTTCACCTCGCCCATGTACTGCTCGGGCACCCGGACCTCGACCGCCATGATCGGCTCGAGGAGCGCCGGCTTGGCCTGCAGCACGCCGTCCTTGAGGGCCATCGAGGCCGCGATCTTGAACGACAGCTCGTTCGAGTCCACGGCGTGGAACGAGCCGTCGTAGAGGGTCGCCTTGAAGTCGATCAGCGGATAGCCCGCGAACACGCCTTCGGCAGCCGCCTCGCGGATCCCCTTCTCCACGCCGCCGAAGAAGCCACGCGGCACGGAACCGCCGACGACCTTCTCGGCGAACTCAACGCCGGCGCCCGGGTTGGGCTCGAGCTCGATCCAGACGTCGCCGAACATCCCGTGGCCGCCGGTCTGCTTCTTGTACCGGCCGTGGACCTGGGTCCTGCCCCGGATCGTCTCCCGGTAGGGCACGGTGGGCGTGCGGGTGAGGATGGCGGCGCCGAACTTGCGCTTGAGCCGCTCGGTGATCACCGCGACGTGGGCCTCGCCCACCGCGCGCAGCACCTGCTCGCCGGTGTCGCTGCGTTCGACCCGGGCGGTCGGCTCCTCCTCGAGCATCCGCTGGAGCGCCGGGCCCATCTTGTCCAGGTCGCCCTTGGACTGGGGCTCGATCGCCACCTGGAGGGTGGGCTCGGGGAAGGTCATCCCGGGCAGGACCAGCGGGTTGTCGCGCGCCGCCAGCGTGTCGCCCGTCTCGGTCACGCCGAGCTTTGCGACCGCGCCGATCTCGCCGGCCTTGAGCTCGCCGGTCGCCTCCTGCTCCTTGCCGTGCAGGAACAGCAGCTGGCCGATCCGCTCGTCCTCGCCCTTGGTGGCGTTGTACACGCCGGCCTGGCTCTTGAGTGTCCCCGACAGCACGCGCAGGTACGTCAGCCGGCCGACGAACGGATCCGCGGCGGTCTTGAACACCCGGACGAGGAGCGGGCCGGACGCTGCCGCGTCGACGTTGACGTCCTTGCCGGCCTTGTCCGTGGCGGCGTAGGGGCCCTCCTCCTCGGGCGAGGGGAGGTAGCGGACGATCGCGTCCAGCAGCGCGTTGAGCCCGATCCCCTTGGCGGCCGAGGCCACGAGCACCGGCGCCAGCACGGACTCGCGGACGCCCTTGTGGAGGCAGGCGTCGAGCTCGGCGTCCGAGATCTCCTCCTCGGACAGGTACTTCTCGAACACGGCGTCGTCCGCCTCGGCCGCGGCCTCGAGCAGCTGGTCCCGGCGCCTGGCGACCTCGTCGGCCAGCTCCGTGGGGATCGGGATCTCGACCTCCTTGCCGCCATCGAACCGGTACGCCTTGCGGTGGACGAGGTCAACGTACCCGGAGAACGCGTCGGCGGCACCGATCGCGAGGTGAAGGGGGGCGATCTTGTTGCCGAAGGTCGAGCGCAGCTCGTCGAGCGCGCGGCCCGGGTCGGCGTTCTCGCGGTCGCACTTGTTGAGCACGAAGCAGGCGGCGGTGTTGGTCGCGCGGCCCACCGAGACCGCCGTCTCGAGCCCGGCCTCGATGCCGCCCGAGGCGTCCATCACGAACAGGGTGGCGTCCGCAGCGTGGAACCCCTGGATCATCTCGGCCACGAAGTCCGGGTAGCCGGGCGTGTCGACGACCGTGATCTCGTGCTCGCCGTGCTCGAACGTGCCGACCGCGAGGCTCAGCGACTGGCGCCGCTTCTGCTCCTCGGGCTCGTAGTCGAGGTGGGCCGTTCCGTCGTCCACCCTGCCCAGCCGCGGGATCGCGCCGGCTCGAAACAGCACCTGCTCCGCCAGCGTCGTCTTGCCGGCGCCGGCATGACCGGCCAGCACGACGCTGCGGATGTGGGCGAGGTCGTGGCTCTTCAACGTCATCGCGCGCGGTTCCTCTCGGTTGGTTCGACCGTCGGCCGGTGCCCGGCCGCGACGGGACGGTGGGCGCAGGGATGCGCAGCTCTTGCGATGCGCGGGGTCCGGGACGACGGGACGATGAAAGCGCTCGCGCGCCGGACGGTGAACCCCGACGCCTCGATGATAGTCGGTATACTCCCGGCCGATGTCCGGACATTCCAAGTGGTCCACGATCAAGCGCCAGAAGGGCGTCAACGACTCCAGGCGCAGCGCCATGTTCACCAAGGTGGCGCGCGAGGTGGCGGTCGCCGCGCGCGCCGGCGGCAGTGACCCGGACGCCAACTACCGGCTGCGGCTCGCGATCGACAAGGCACGCTCGATCAACATGCCCGCCGAGAACATCAAGCGCGCGATCGAGAAGGCGACCGGTGGCGGCGACGCGGAGCAGTACGAGGAGATCGTGTACGAGGGCTACGGTCCGGGTGGCGTCGCGGTCCTCGTCGAGGCGGCGACCGACAACCGGAACCGGACGGCCGCCGAGGTCCGCTCGATCTTCGCCAAGACGGGAGGCCAGCTGGCCGGCAGCGGCGCCGTCGCGTGGCAGTTCGAGCCCCGGGGCCTGATCACTGTCCCGCGCGATGGGGTGGACGCGGACGAGGTGGCGCTGGCGGCGATCGATGCCGGCGCCGTGGACGTGGACACCGACGCGGACCCGATCGAGATCTACACCGATCCCGGGGACCTCGAGGCCGTGCGCAAGGCGCTCGAGGGGGCCGGGGTCGCGGTGGAGGGCGCCGAGTCCGCGATGATCGCCAGGCAGACCGTGAGCCTCGACGCGGACCACGTGCGCAAGGCCCTCCGGCTGGTCGAGCTGCTCGAGGATCTCGACGACGTGCAGCGGGTGACCGCCAACGTGGACATCCCCGAGGAGCTGATGGCCGAGGTCGCCGGGTGATCGTCCTCGGGATCGACCCCGGGACCGCCGCGCTCGGCTACGGTGTCGTCGAACGGACCGGCTCGCGGCTGCGCGCCGTGGACTTCGGGTGCCTCACCACCAGCCCCGACTCGTCGCTCCCGGACCGGCTGCACGCGATCCACGCGCACGTCGCGGAGCTGATCGAGATGCACAAGCCGGACGTCGTCGCCGTCGAGCGGCTGTTCTTCTCGAGGAACGCGCAGACCGCATTCGCCGTCGGACAGGCCCGAGGCGTGGTGCTGCTCGCCGCCGCGCAGGCGGACGTCACGGTTCGCGAGGCGACGCCCAACGAGGTCAAGGTCGCGGTCACGGGATACGGCAACGCCGAGAAGGGCCAGGTCGGCCGGATGGTCACCGTGATCCTGCAGCTGCCCGAGGTCCCCACGCCGGACGACACCGCCGATGCGCTGGCCACCGCGATCTGCATCGCGAACAGCGAGCGTGACGGCGATCGCGTCACCGGCAGCGCCGGTGCCACGGCGCCCGTGATGGACCGGTCGGCGGTGGCACCCATCGTGCGCGGCGAGACCCCCTACGAGCGCTCGGTGCGCGAGGCGCTCGCGCGCGAGGCCAGGGCCGCTGCCGAGGCCAGGGCCGCCGCGTCGGGCAGTGGCGCGCCGACGTCGCGCACCGGCAGCAAGCGCTAGCCGGGCCGGGGAGGCAGCGGCCCGTGATCGCATCGGTCGAGGGTCGCGTCGGCGCGATCGCCGCCGATTCGCTCGTCATCGAGGTCGGCGGGATCGGGTACCGGGTGTTCGCGGCGCCGTCGGTGCTCGCGTCGGCGGGCGCGGGCGGGACGCTCAAGCTCCACACCTACCACCTCGTCCGCGAGGACCAGCAGGCGCTGTTCGGGTTCCGCACGCCCGAGGAGCTCGGGTTCTTCAACCTGCTCCTGACCGTGACCGGCGTGGGGCCGAAGGTCGCCTTGGCGATCGTGGGCTCGCGGCCGACCGCGGACCTCCAGCTCGCGATCCTCCAGCAGGACCAGGCGGTCCTGGTCTCGATCCCGGGCATCGGCAAGAAGCTCGCAGAGCGGATCATCTTCGAGCTCAAGGAGAAGGTCTCGGCCGCCGGCGTGGCCGCAGGATCGGCGGCCGCGTTCGCGAGCGCGTCCGAGGGCGAGGTGGTAGCGGCGCTCCAGGCGCTGGGCTACTCGCTGGGCGAGGCGCGCGAGGCGTCGCGGCTGGCGCTCGCCGACGCCGCGGTCGACAGCGGCCTGGAGGAGCGCGTCAAGGCAGCGCTCCGGACGCTGCTCAGGGACTGAGCGGGTCCCGGATCCATATCGGTGTGCGGCCTCCCGGTCTGGATGGTCTCACGGCGTCGCCTTGTCTCCGCCTGAACGGCCGGCGCGCAGTGCAGCAGTTTCGACGCCGCCATCCTGGACGCCCCGCGGGTGCGATTCGGCGCCGGCCGGCAGCTCGCACGTCGGGGACTGCAGGTCGCCACGCCGCCGGGCCGACGGCCCGCCCGGGGCCTGTGGGTCTCCGCCCGGACGCCGGATCGACCCTTCCGCGGTCGAGTCGGGGACCCGAGAACCCCTCGTCGACACTCTGGGGCGCGCATGGGGCGACCGGGAGTCCCCGCCCGGCCGCACGACGGCGCGCACCCCGATTCGCCGCTGTCGGCGCATCGAACATCTGTACCAAACGCGTGCGCAACCTGCTAGACTCCGCCCGATGACGGACGACGCCCTGAGCCTCCTGGCGGCCGGCGCGGTGGACCCCGGCGAGCTGGCCGTGGAGGGTTCGCTGCGTCCGCGGACGCTGGACGAGTACATCGGGCAGCGCGAGGTCAAGGCCAGCCTGTCGGTGCTGCTCCAGGCGGCGAAGGGAAGGGGAGAGGCGGCGGACCACGTCCTGCTGTACGGCCCGCCCGGCCTGGGCAAGACGACGCTGGCGACGATCATCGCCCGGGAGCTGGGCGTCAACGTCCGCTACACGAGCGGGCCCGCGGTGGAGCGGGCGGGGGACCTGGCGGCGATCCTGACCGCGCTCGACGAGCGGGACGTCCTGTTCATCGACGAGATCCACCGGCTCAACCGGGCGGTGGAGGAGATCCTCTACCCGGCGATGGAGGATTTCGCGCTGGACGTGATGATCGGCAAGGGGCCCAGCGCGCGCAGCCTGCGCCTGAGCCTCAAGCCGTTCACGGTCGTCGGGGCGACCACGCGCGCCGGCCGGATCAGCGGCCCGCTGCGCGACCGGTTCGGGATGACGTACCGCCTCGACTTCTACGCTGAGGACGACCTGGCGGCCATCGTCCGACGCTCGGCGGGCATCCTGGGCGTCGAGATCGACGGCGACGCCGCACGGTTGATCGCGGACCGCGGGCGGGGCACGCCGCGGATCGTGAACCGGCTCCTGCGCCGCGTCCGGGACCACGCGGAGGTGCACGGTGACGGCCGCGTGCACGTGCAGGCCGTGGACGAGGCGATGACCGTGCTGGACATCGATTCGCTCGGCCTCGACACGACGGACCGCAAGCTGCTGGCCGCGATCGTGCAGAAGTTCCAGTCGGGCCCGGTCGGGGTGCAGGCGCTGGCCGCCGTCTTGGCCGAGGAGTCCGAGACCATCGAGGACGTGTACGAGCCGTTCCTGCTGCGGCTCGGGTTCCTGGACCGCACCCCGCAGGGACGGATCGCGACCGAGGCCGCGCGCGCCCACCTCGCGTCGCTGGGCTACGAGATCCCGGCCCCACGTCGCTCGGAGCCGGACATGCCGGCGCTGTGGGAAGACGTCCCGGCACGCTGACCGTGCCCGGCGCCGCCCGCTTCGAGATCCTCGTCCCGCCGCCCGCGGACGGGTCCACGCGCGCCCGGCTGGGCCGGCTGACGCTGACCCACGGCGAGGTCGAGACGCCGCAGTTCATGCCGGTCGGCACGAACGCCACGGTCAAGGCGCTGGATCCGCTCGAGGTCGAGGCGGCCGGCGCCACGATCCTCCTCGCCAACACCTACCACCTGTACCTGCGGCCGGGCCACGAGCGGATCGAGCGGCTGGGCGGCCTCCACCGGTTCATGGGCTGGGACCGACCGATCCTCACCGATTCGGGCGGCTACCAGGTCGTGTCGCTGGGCGACCTGCGCGTCGTGGACGAGGACGGCGTGACGTTCAAGAGCCACCTCGACGGCTCGGTGCACCGGTTCACGCCGGAGCACTCGATCGCGGTCCAGGAGGCGCTCGGGCCGGACGTGGCCGTCGCGTTCGACCAGCCGGTCTTCCCCAGCTCGCCGCGGGACGTCGTCGTCGATGCCATGCGCCGGACGCACCGCTGGGCGGAGCGCTCGCTGCGCGCCCACACGCGGAGGGACCAGGCGCTGTTCGGCATCGTGCAGGGGGGCCTGGACCCGGAGCTCCGCGCGGAGTCCGCCGCGTACATCGCGGGCCTGCCGTTCGACGGCATCAACATCGGCGGCCTCGCCGGCGACGAGACGCCGGCCCAGCGGGACGCAACGCTGGACGCGACGGTCCTGCTGCTCGACGGGGATCCGCGACCCCGGTACCTCATGGGGCTGGGGTCGCCCGCGGACCTGCTCGAGGCCGTCCACCGCGGGATCGACCTGTTCGACTCCGTGCTGCCGGCGCGCGTCGCGCGCAACGGCCAGCTGTGGGTCCCGGGCGGCCGGCTGAACCTGCGCAACGAGCGGTTCCGCGACGACCCCGGACCGGTCCAGGACGGCTGTCCGTGCCCCCTGTGCACCCGGTTCTCGAGGGCCTACCTGAGTCACCTGTTCCGGGCGCGGGAGATGCTCGCGTACCGGTTGGCGACTTGTCACAACCTGACCTTCACCCTAGACTTCATGCACAGGATCCGCGCCGCGCTGCGCGCCGGTACCTTCCCCGTCGAGCTGCCGGAGATGCGCCAACGCGCGATCCGGATGAGTCGCGGTGAAGTCGCCGCGAAGCCCGCGTGAAGTCCGTGTCGGTACAGTCCATCGAGCGTGGAGGCGCGAAATGGGTTCACGGGATCGCCCCCACAAGGAAGTCAAGAAGAAGCCCAAGGACAAATCGTCCGCCCAGCCGCACCTCGCGCCCCTTTCCGAGGCTCCCCAGCAGGTGGAGGTCATCCGGAAGCAGCGCAAGCCCCGCTGGGACGAACAGGAGTCCGGCGAGGGCTGACGCGCCGGGCGGGCGGGGACCGGGTCCCGCTCCGTCGGGTCGGCAGAAGCCGCCAGGAGCGAGGACAGGATGACGGTGACCGGCAGGGACATGGACGCTCGCAACGGCGAGAAGGGGATCGCCGAGCGGGGGCGCGCGGTTGACGCCGCGATCCTCGCGATCGAGAAGCAGTTCGGGCGCGGCTCGATCATGAAGCTCGGGTCGAGAGAGCGGCAGGCGGTCGATTCGATCCCCACCGGGTCCATCGCCCTCGACCTGGCGCTCGGTGTCGGGGGCATCCCGCGCGGCCGGATCACCGAGGTCTTCGGGCCGGAGTCGTCGGGCAAGACCACGCTCTGCCAGCACGTCATCGCCGAGGCGCAGCGACGCGGCGGGATCGCCGCGTTCATCGACGTCGAGCACGCGCTCGACCCCGCCTACGCCCGCGCCTGCGGCGTGAACGTGGACGAGCTCCTCGTATCCCAGCCAGACACCGGGGAGCAGGCGCTCGAGATCACCGAGACCCTCATCCGATCCGGCGGCGTGGACTGCGTCGTCGTGGACTCGGTGGCGGCCCTCGTGCCGCGGGCCGAGATCGAGGGCGAGATGGGCGACAGCTTCGTGGGCATCCAGGCCCGGCTGATGAGCCAGGCGCTGCGCAAGCTCACGGGCGCGGTCAGCCGCTCGAACACGTCGCTCGTGTTCACCAACCAGCTGCGCGAGAAGATCGGGGTCATGTTCGGCAACCCCGAGACCACGCCCGGCGGTCGCGCGCTCAAGTTCTACGCCTCGGTCCGGCTGGACATCCGTCGGATCGAGACGATCAAGAGCGGCACCGAGTCGGTCGGCAACCGGGTGCGCGTCAAAGTGGTCAAGAACAAGGTCTCGCCGCCCTTCCGGGTCGCCGAGTTCGACGTGATGTACGGCGAGGGGATCAGCAAGGAAGGCGGCCTGCTGGACGTCGGCGTGGCGATGGACGTGGTCACCAAGACCGGCGCCTGGTTCACGTTCGGCGAGACGCGGCTGGGCCAGGGCCGCGAGGCGTCCAAGGAGTTCCTCAAGTCGAACCACGACCTGGCCGCGGAGATCGACCGGCGCATCCGGGCCAAGATGTCCGAGGTGGCCCTGCCGGTCGAAGGGATCGAAGAGGCCGAATAGGCCCTCGCCGATGGCGGCCACCCCGCGACGGCCACGCAAGCCCACGTACGCCGAGCGGCGGGAGCGGCGGGCGGCCGTCGAGGACCTGGGCGACGTGGTCGACTTCGCCGCTCGCTTCCTCGAGGCGCGCCCGCGGGCGGTCGCCGAGGTGCGGCGTCGCCTGGCGTCGGCCGGCTTCCGGGCGGACCTGGCCGAGGCCGCGATCGCGCGGCTCACCGAGCTGCGGTACCTGGACGACGAGGCGTTCGCGCGGGCCTGGGTCGAGTCGCGCGACAGGGCGCATCCCCGGGGCGAGCACGCGCTCCGCCGCGAGCTCGGGCTCAAGGGCGTGGACCGCGCGATCGTGGACGCCGTGCTCGCGGATCGCGCCGAAGGCAAGGGCGAGCCCGACCTCGTGGCGGCGGAGCGCCTGCTGGCCGGGCACCGGGCCGCGCTCACGCGAGTCGCAGACCCGCGCCGGCGCCGGCAGCGTGCCTATGCGCTGCTCGCGCGCCACGGGTTCGACCCCGCGATCGCGTCCGAGCTGGCGCGACGCGTGGGCGAGGGTAGCCGCGACGACGATGCCGAGGACTCGTAGTCGCCGCGGCCTCCGTTGAAGGAACGGGGCTCGACCGGACTCATCAACACGGACGCGGCTTCGCCGGCGGCAACCGTGGGCGGCGCGTCCGTCAAGGCGTCCCGGGAGGACGGGTCATGAAGCGCTGGCTGGCGCTGGTCGCCGCGGGCGTCATCGCCGCAGGGATCGCCGCGCCAACGGCCCTGGCCACGACGACACGGATCCCGGTCAGCTGTGTGGAGACGATGCTGACCGAGTGGACGGGCGGCCGGGAATGGGTGGACGAGGATCTCGTGTACCACAGCCGGAACCGGACCGCGGACTATCGCGACGTCGGCGACGTGCTGTGCACGGGGATCAACCACGCGACCGTGAGCGTCAACCTGGACCTGGTCACCGGCGAGGGCGTCGTCACCGCGACCGGACACCTCGTGCTGACGGGGATCGACGGGGGATGGAACGGCCGGCTGGTCGCGCACTTCACGCCCGGCGGCCCGTACATCTGGGAGGGCACGTACCTGGCCCACGGGTTCGGGGCGCTCGAGGGATACCAGTCGCGCGGCACGGTCGTGGAGCCGACCCACGCGGGCACGATCATCGACACGGTGGTGTTCCTGCCGGGCGACTGAGCGCCGCCCGCGGCCCGGCGTCCCAGCGCCCCGCCGCACGCCGACGGATCGGGCTGAAGGCTAGGCTCCCCGGCTTCCCCGGAGCTGCTCGAGCGTGATCAGCTGCTCGATGGCACGGAGCGTGAGCTCCGACCGGTCGAGCTCGCGAAGGACGGACCACTCGCGGCGCAGGCCGCGCGCCAGCGCATCCGGCAGCTCCCGGAGCCAGCCCTCGATCCGCAGGTCCACGAACTCGCGCT
>Ga0154724_1123_pt1 | contig 10112 bp, 10 predicted proteins | sample Rifle2008BG16ft_FD_105732 | JGI IMG/M metagenome (GOLD analysis project Ga0154724, IMG submission 105732) | Chloroflexi bacterium RBG_16_72_14 | reverse complement strand
GTGGACGCCATCTTCTGCGCCAACGACGCCACCGCGCTGGGCGCCCTCGACGCGATCCGCGCCCATGGCCGGCGGATTCCCGAGGACGTCGCCCTCGCCGGCTTCGACGACCTCGAGTTCGCGTCGCACATGGATCCGCCGCTCACGACGATCCGCCAGGGCGTCCGCGACCAGGGCGCCGAGGCCGTGAACTGCCTGTTCCAGCTGATCGGCGACCGCGACGGCGCGCCGCGCCGGGTGCTGCTGCCGACCGAGCTCGTCATCCGGCAATCGACGGTGGGAGGTGGGACACGGGGCTGAGATCGCACACCACCTCCGCGACCGCGGGGGACAGCACGGGAGTCAATGGAGGACAAACGCCAATGGCATCCACGAAACGGCTCGCCGCCCTGCTCGCGATCGCGAGCATCGTGGTCGGCGCCTGCGGCACGAGCGGCCAGACTGCGAGCCCGGCGGGCGAGAGTGTCGCCCCCACGACACCCGCGGCATCGGCCGAGGTGACGCCGGCGCCCTCTGCGGGCGCCGAGACATATCCGCGCAACGAGACCCTGTACACCACCGGCAAGCAGTGGGGCCCGCCGTCCACGTGGAACCCGCTCGATCCGAACGCCGCGATGGGCACCGTGGGCCTCCAGTACGAGAGCCTGCTCCTGTACGACCCGCTCGCCGACACGTGGGATCCCTGGCTCGCCGAGAGCGCGACCTGGACCGACCCCACGACCTACACGATCAAGACCCGGTCGGGCGTGACCTGGTCGGACGGGACCCCGTTCACGGCCGACGACGTGGCGTTCACCATCGGCCTGGGCAAGATCAAGGCCGTCGGCTGGAACATCTGGGACTACGTCACCGAGGCCACGGCCACTGACGCGTCCACGGTCGTCGTCAAGTTCAGCGACCCCGCCTACCAGGAGTGGGCGCTGTGGACGTACGACAAGCCGATCCTGCCCAGGCACATCTGGGAGTCCAAGGCGAACGAGGACATCCTGACCGACACCAACGCCAACGGCGTGGGCACCGGCCCGTACAAGTACAAGACCGCCGCCGAGGACCGCATGGTCTACGAGCGGAACGAGACCTGGTGGGCGAAGGCCGCCCTCGGCCTCGAGGCCAAGCCGAGGTACATCGTCGACATCGTCAACGGCGCCAACAACGTCGCGCTCGGCCTGCTGATGCAGGGCGGCATCGACCTGTCCAACAACTTCCTGCCCGGCATCGCCACCCTGGTGGACAACGGGTACGTGAGCACCTACTTCCCCGAGGCGCCCTACATGCTGTCGGGCAACACGGCGTGGCTGGTCACCAACGACAAGAAGCCGCCGCTCGACGACCCGCAGTTCCGGCTCGCGATCGCCCACGCGGTCAACGTCCCGGACATCGTCAACAAGGTGTACGGCAACATCGTCAAGGCCGCCGACCCGACGGGCCTGCTGCCCACCTGGGAGAAGTACGTCGACACCGCCCAGCGCGATGCGCTCGGCTTCAAGTACGACCCGGCCAAGGCCGCGTCGCTGCTCGACGCCGCGGGCTACAAGAAGGGCGGCGACGGCTTCTACACCAACAAGGACGGCTCCCCGATCAAGCTCACGATCATGGTCCCCACCGGCTGGTCCGACTGGGAGGCTGCCCGCGACGTGATCGTCGCCAGCCTCATCGCCGCCGGCATCAACGCCGAGGCCCGGATCGTGGACTACAACGGCCTCGTCGACGCCCGCAACAACTTCGACTTCGACCTGGTCGTGAACAACGAGGTCCAGATCTCGAACACGCCCTGGACCTACTACGACTACATGTTCCGGCTGCCGCTCATGGAGGGCGCCGGCAAGAACCGCAACTACGGCGGCTACGAGAACCCCGAGGCCTGGGCGCTCGTCCAGCAGCTCGACAAGACGCCGGTCGACGACGTCGCGGCGATGCAGGCCATCACCAGCAAGCTGCAGAAGATCTCGCTCACCGAGATGCCGGTCATCCCGCTCTGGTACAACGGGATGTGGTCCCAGGTCAGCAACGTGGTCTGGACCAACTGGCCATCGGATGGCGCCAACCGGATCCTGCCGGCGACCTGGAACGGCTACTGGCAGATGGGTGCCGTCAAGATGCTGACCCAGCTCCAGCTGGTCCAGCCGTAGAACCCGGCTCCTCCGAGGTCCCTCCCGCCTCCGGCGGGAGGGACCGCCTGCCTGGCCGGGCCGACTGACCGGGAGACCGCGTGCGACGCTACTTCGGCCGCAAGCTCCTCATCTACGGCCTGACCTTCTTCGTCGCCGCGACGATCAACTGGATGATCCCACGGTTCATGCCCGGGGACCCGGTCCAGAGCCTGCTCTCCCGCCACCAGGTGGCGCCGGAGGCCGTACCCCACCTGATCGCCTACTACAACGCGCTGTTCGGCCTCGACCAGCCGCTGTGGCAGCAGTACCTCAACTTCTGGGGGTCGCTGCTCAACGGTGACCTCGGCCGGAGCGTGTACCAGTCCGGCCGCCCCGTGACCGAGGTGATCCTGGCGGCGCTGCCGTACACGCTCGGGCTGCTGATCCCGGCGATCCTGCTCAGCTGGTGGGCGGGCAACAAGTTCGGCGCGATCGCCGCCCGCCGCCGCTACCTGGACAACGCGGTCCTGCCGATCGGCTACATCCTGAGCGCCGCGCCCTACATGTGGCTCGCGATCATGGTGGCCTGGATCCTGGGATCGGTGCTCCGGATCTTCCCGATCTCGGGCGGCTACAGCTACGCGCTCGAGCCGTCGCTCACCTGGGCGTTCGCCGTCGACCTGTTCGCCCACTGGGTGATGCCGTTCCTGTCGCTGTTCATGGTCATGTTCGGCGGCTGGGCCATCGGCATGCGCAACATGATCATCTACGAGCTCGATGCGGACTACTCGAGGTACCTCGACGCCCTGGGTGCCCCCAGCGGCCTCGTCCGCCGGTACGCGTTCCGCAACGCCGTGCTGCCCCAGGTCACTGGGCTGGCCCTGCAGCTGGGCGTGATCGTCGCCGGGGCCCTCGTGACCGAGATCGTGTTCTCCTACCCCGGCCTGGGCAAGCTCCTGCTGGCCGCCGTGCAGAACGAGGACTACTTCCTGCTCCAGGGGATCTTCCTGTTCGTGATCATCGGCACGCTGATCGCGAACTTCCTGGTCGACATCGCGTACGTCCTGCTCGACCCGCGGACCCGGGTGGGGATGAGCGGAGGCAGCGCGTGACCGCCCTGGCCGGCCCGATCCCCAAGGCGGGCGAGTCGGTCGGGCGCGCGCGCGAGGTCCGGTACTTCGTCCTCCGCAGCCGCAAGATCCTGATCTCCGCGGTGATCCTCGCGGTGTTCCTCGTCCTCGCGGTGCTGGGGCCCGCGCTGCGGCCCGGCGATCCCAACGCGTTCGTGGGCCCGCTCGGGGCTCCCCCGTCCTCCGAGTGGTGGTTCGGGACCACGACCTTCGGGCAGGACGTGTTCGCGCAGTTTCTGTACGGCCTCGGGTCGACGTTCCTGGTGGGCCTGGCCGGCGGCGGCATCGCCGCACTGATCGGGGTGACCGTGGGCTTCGTCGCCGGCTACCGCGGCGGGATCACGGACGAGGTCCTGAACATGCTCACCAACATCGTGCTGGTGATCCCCACCATCGCGCTGCTGGTGGTCGTGACGGCGTTCTTCAAGGCCCGCGGCATCGTGGTCGAGGCGGCGTTCATCGGGCTCACCTCGTGGCCGTGGGCCGCGCGCGCGATCCGAGCCCAGACGTTCTCGCTCAACGCACGCGAGTTCGTGGACCTGGCCCGGATCAGCGGCGTGCCGAGCTGGCGGGTCATCTTCGGCGAGATCGCGCCCAACATGAGCTCGTACCTGTTCATGACCTTCATCCTGCTGTTCGGCGGCTCGATCCTGATCGCCGCCTCGCTGGACTTCATCGGGCTCGGGCCGACCGCGGGCGTGTCGCTCGGGCTGATGATGTACAACTCGGTCGCGTGGAGCGCGCTGCAGCTCGGCATGTGGTGGTGGTTCGTGCCCCCGGGGGTCGCCATCACGGCCATCGTCGGCGCGCTGTACGTGATGAACGTCGGCCTGGACGAGATCTTCAACCCCCGGCTGCGGGAGTCCTGAGGATGGGCCTCGAGGTCACCGATCTCCGGGTCTACTACCGGACCCTCGCCGGCGACGTGAAGGCGCTCGACGGCGTCACCGTCGCGGTCGCCGAGGGCGAGATCATGGGCCTGGCCGGCGAGTCGGGCTGCGGCAAGTCCACGTTCGGCAACAGCCTCATCCGGATCGACGGGCGGATGCGCCACGTGGGCGGCCGCGTGATCCTCGACGGCATCGAGCTGCCGATCGCCGACGGCGACGCGATGCGCGAGTTCCGGTACAAGCTCGTCTCGATCATCCCGCAGTACGCGATGAGCGCCCTCAACCCGACCCGCAGGATCGGGCGGATGATCGACGAGCTGCTCGAGTCGCGCGGCGTCCGCCACCAGGAGCTCCGGACGGAGCTCCGGCGGCGTCTCCTGCTCGTGGGGCTGCCGGAGGCGGTGCTCGGGCGCTACCCGATCGAGCTGTCGGGCGGCATGAAGCAGCGCGTCGTGATGGTGATCTCGACGCTCCTCGACCCGTCGCTGCTGATCGCCGACGAGATCACGTCGGCCCTCGACGTCTCGACCCAGAAAGCCGTGTCGCAGACGCTGGTCCAGTTCCGCGACGAGGGGTTCGTGCGGAGCATGATCGTGGTCACCCACGACGTGTCGATCCTGTACCAGGTCTCGGACACCCTCGCGATCATGTACGCGGGGCGCCTGGCCGAGAAGGCGCCGACCGAGGAGCTGATGGAGCGGCCCCTCCATCCGTACACCCGGCTCCTGATCTCGTCCCTGCCCGAGATGGGCGTGCGCTTCGAGGAGGAGCGGCTGGCCGGCATCCCGGGGGCCCCACCGTCGCTGCTCAACCCGCCGACCGGCTGCCGGTTCCGGACGCGCTGCCCACTCGCGGACGCGGTGTGCGAGGAGCAGCCACCGTTCGTCGAGGTCGCCCCGGGTCACGCCGTGGCGTGCTGGAAGGCAACCTGATGCTGACCCTCGAGCGCGCCTCCAAGACCTACCGCGTGGGCGCCTTCGGTGGCGGCCGGCTGGTGGCCGTCCGCGATGCGGACTTCTCGATCGCCCAGGGCGAGGTCGTGTCGCTGATCGGCGAGAGCGGCAGCGGCAAGTCGACGATCGGCCGGATGATCCTGCGCCTGATCTCGGTCAACGGCGGGCGGATCACGCTCGACGGCGACGACATCGCCGCTCTCCGCGGGCCGGCGCTGCGGGCCTACTACCGCGTCGTGCAGGGCGTGTTCCAGGACCCGTTCAGCTCGTTCAACCCGATCTTCAAGGTGGATCACGCGTTCAGCCTGCTGCGCGGGCTCCACGGCGGCGGCCTCGCCGACGAGGCCTGGCGGCTGCGCGTCGACGAGGCGCTGGCGAGCGTGGGGCTCGAGGGCGGCCAGGTCCTCCACAAGTACCCGCACCAGCTGAGCGGCGGCCAGCTCCAGCGCGTGCTCATCGCGCGGGCCCTCCTCCTCGACACCCGGTTCCTGGTCGCCGACGAGATCATCTCGATGCTCGACGCGTCCACCCGGATCGACGTGCTCAACCTGCTCGGCGACCTCAAGGCGCGGGGCCTCGGGATCCTGTTCATCACCCACGACCTGTCGCTCGCCAACTACATCAGCGAGCGGGCGATCATCCTGCGGCGCGGCCGCGTGGTCGAGAGCGGCCCCACCAGGGCGGTGTTCGAGAACCCGCTCCACCCGTACACGCAGCAGCTCCTGGGCGCGGTCCCCCGGCTGCACGAGAAGTGGGGCACCGGGCCGCGCTCCGGCAAGGCCGATGCCTGCTGCTACCACGACGCCATCACGACGACCCACGAGACCGGGCTGCCGGCGATGGTGGAGGCGGAGCCGGGCCACTTCGTGGGCTGCGCGAACCTGTACGGCGTGTGCCCGGGCGACACCGGTGCCGTGGTTCGCGCGACCGCCTGAGCGGCGGACCTCAACGGCGGACTCTGCGGCGTGGCTTCAGCGGCGGACTCTGCGGCGTGGCTTCAGCGGCGTGGCTTCAGCGACCGCGCCGGCGGCCGTGCGGGAACGTGGGCCCGGGCGGCTCGGGGATCGCGGCCAGGATCGCGGCATCGCCCGCCGCGCGCCGCCGGGCGAGCTCCAGGCGGATGCTCTCCTCGCCGCGGGCCATCGCCCAGCGGTGGTTGGCCCCGAACACCGGCCGCATCACCCGCGACATCGAGCGCAGGATCCCCTTCTCGGCCCGGATCCGCCAGTCGTACTCCACGTCGGTCACGGGCCCGCCGGGCGTCCCCGCGTCGGCCACCTCGCGCAGGGTCCACACCCCGCGCCCGACGAAGTCACCCTCGGCCGCGATCGTGAACCCGTCGGGTGGGCTGGACTCGGTCACGCGGAAGCGCCAGCGGAGCGTGTACGGCAGCCAGCCCTTGGTGTGCAGGTCCACGACCCGGCCCACGCCCCGCTCGTCGCCCGGCTCGGGGACGTCCACCTCGAGGTAGACCGACGGCCACCAGCGGGCCAGGTCCGACGCGTCGGCGAGGATGTCGATGACCTCGTCACGGGTCGCGGGGAGGCGCCAGGTCGTGACGAAGTGGTAGTCGTTCGGCGCGGCGGTCGTCCGCGCGCGAGCGGATCCGGTGGCAGGGTCCGGGGCGGCGACCGCCGAGGTGGCAGGCCCCGGCCGGAGCGCCGCGGCCAGGCTCCGGTACGAGTCGCGCAGCAGCCGCGCGACGCCGGGCCAGTAGGCGCGGCCCGGTCCGTGGGGCCCGTCCGGGTCCTCGGCCGCGCCGCGATCGCGGAGCTCGGCCGCCAGCCCGCGGAGCCGGCCCGCCTCGGCGACGTCCGCGCTTGGCACGCCGTAGATCGCCGCGTACAGGTCGGCGATGACGTCCCCCGCCGCCTCGCCGGCGGCGGGGCCGATCTCCCGGCGCACGACCCACCAGCGGAGCTCGCGGCGAGCCACGGTCCCGGCGTCGACCTCCGGGGGCAGCCCGAGCGCCCGGTAGCCCCGCACGATGTCGGGCAGGAACCGGTCGTAGTCGCCGGTCGAGCGGCCGAAGCCCGCGGCGGCCCGGGCAAGGAAGCACGCCGCGACCACGGACCGGGGCCACGAGGCCCGCGCCTGCTCGCGGTTCGCCTGCACGAGGAGCGCCAGAAGGCGCAGCGGCTGACGGCGGTAGTACGCCTTCCACATCCGCAGCTCGATCGCGGCCAGGCGGTCGGGATCGAAGTCCCGCCCCCACCCCGCTGCCGCCCGCCGGCCCGTCATCGGTCGCCCTCCCCGTTCCGGCCGCCCGCATGCCGGCCGTCGTGGGCGCCAGTCAATCACCAACGGCCATCGCACGCTGGCGGGCGCCGGCGGGGATGCGCGCGGCGGCCGGCGGCGGATCAGTCCATCGATTCGGCGATCGCGATCGTGGCCTCGCGGCCGAGGGCCGACTCGAGGCGGTAGAGCGTCCCGTCGCGGGCGAACAGGAGCGTGTCGCCGGCGAGGGCGGAGGTCACGACACCGACCTCGCCGTCGGGGCGCAGCACGAGGATCTCGTGCGGCGCGCCGGCGATCCACCAGCCCGGCGACCCGTCCACCGACACGGGCTCGATCGTCCCGCCGGGCCCCACCAGCTTCGTGATCAGGCGCTCGTCCAGCGACCCCGGGACGGCCATGACCGTCAGCGCGAGGTCGCTGCCGGCGAGCGTGGCCTGGCCGGCGGTCGCCCGGTAGGCGAGCGTGACGATCCGCCGGTCGCCTGCGCCGAGCTCGTACGCCGTGTCGGGCGGCGGCAGGGCGGCCGGGATCCGGACCCGCGGCTGGTCGCGGGCAAGCGCGTCCGCGAGCGGGACCGGTGAGCCGAGGTCGAGGCCGGCGCCCGCGGGCGGAACCTGGTCCGTGCGCAGGATCTCGAGGCCGGGCAGGCGGAAGCCGAGCGCCGCCGCAACGCCGGCGAGGACCAGGAGTGCGAGCAGCGCGACGGCGAGGGGTCGTGCCAGGCGCAGCATCGCTGGACGCGGGCGCGCCACGCCCGATGGCACCGGCGACGCGGCCGGGCCCGGGACCAGGCCGTCGCGGGCGATCCGCGCGACCACCGCCGACCGCAGGTCGGGCGTCGGAGGCCAGGCCACGGCCGCGGCGGCTGCGCGAAGCTGCGTCTCCACCTGGCGCTCGTCCCCGGCCATCACGGCACCGCCTCGGTTGCCGGCCCGGCCTCGCCCAGCTCGCTGCGCAGGCGGCCCATCGCCCGGTGCAGGCGCGACTTGACGGTCCCGGGCGGCACCCCCAGCGCGGACGCCGTCTCGGCCTCCGAGAGGTCGAGCAGGTAGCGGCAGGCAACGATCGTGCGCTCCTCGTCGCGCAGCCGGAGGAGCGCGGCCCGGACCTCGTCCCGCAGCTCCCCGAGGAGCACGGCGGTCTCGGGCGACGGGCCGCCCGCCCCGGCCGAGCCCCGGAACGCGATCACCGCCCGGTCCAGCAGGCCGGTGCGGCGGCCCAGCGCCCGGCGGCGGTTCCGGGCCTCGTTCCCCACGACCTGGAGGAGCCAGGGTCGGAACGGCGCGCCGGCCCGGAACCGCCCGAGCGCGAGGTACGCCTTCACGAACGCCTCCTGTGCCGCGTCCTCCGCCTCCGCGGCCGAGCCGGCGAGCAGGCGCGCGACACGGAACGCGGCCGCCTGATGCATGGTCACGAGGTCTCCATACGCCTCCGCGTCACCGGCCTGGGCGCGCCGGACCAGCGCCGCCTCTCGGGCGACGGCATCGACCGGTGCGTCCGGCCCCACGTCCGGCGCGGCTCCGCGGCCTACGCCCCGGGCGCCCGGTGCGGGTCGGCGACCCGGCGGCCGGCGCCCACGCCGTGCCGTCCGCGCCGGGCGACCCCCACGGCCCCGGCGCCGAGCGCGAGGACCGCGAGCAGAGCGGCGCCGATCACGAGCAGCCAGGGCACCGGCGCGGCGTCACCGATGGCCGCGGGGCTCGCCGCCGGCACGACCGGCGCCTCCCCGGTCACGGGCGCGGGCGCCGAGGCACGCGGCAGCGGCGTCAGGGCGGCCGCCGCAGCCGGCGCGACCTGGGCCGTGCCCTTCGTGATCCCGCCCGCGACCAGCGCGTCGCCCACGATGGTGATCGGCAGGTCCGTGGTGCCGTGGATGCCCGCCTCGACCCTCGACACGCCGCCCGCCGGCACGAGGATCCGCATCGTGTAGTGGCCGGACACGCGCCCCTCGCGCCCGAGCTGCCAGGTGGAGCTGCCGTCGGGGCCGATCAGCCGGAGGTAGATCGGCGAGCCCTCGACCGGGCGGACGGTGTCCCCGTCGGGGACGGTGACCCTCATCCCGACCTCGAGCTCCGTCCCGCCCGGGGTGTCGCGGGCGATCGGGGCGTCGAAACGGGCCTCGAGGCCCTCCTTGGCGAGGACGGGGGCAGCCTGGGCGAGGACGAGGATCGCGGCGAGGGTGATCATGACGAGGGAGCGCATCGTGGCCTCCGGGCGGCGTGTGGTCGGTGCTGTTACACCGGCAGGCCGCGATCGGTTCCGTCGGGCAGCGGGCGGGTTCGCGGACGGCCGCAGGCAAGGTAGGTTCGGCTCCGCAGCGGATGACCCACGGCGCCCTCGATGAACGCGGACGCGGCCATGACGGCGTCGAGGTCCACGCCGTGCCGGATGCCGAGGCCGTCGAGGAAGTACACGAGATCCTCGGTGGCGAGGTTGCCGACCGCGCCCGGGCCCGCGAACGGGCAGCCGCCGAGCCCGCCCGCCGAGCTGTCGAAGACCCTGATCCCGCGCTCCAGCGCGGCGGACACGTCGGCGAGGGCCTGGCCGCGCGTGTCGTGCGCGTGGAGCCCGACGCGCGCCGCATCGACCAGCGGCAGCACGGCGTCGAGAACCCGGTGGACATCGCCCGGGGTGGCCGCGCCGATCGTGTCACCGAGGCCGATCTCGTCGCAGCCGAGCTCGAGCAGCCGGGCAGCGACCCTCGCCGTCGTCTCCGGGGCGACCGGCCCCTCGTACGGACAGCCGAAGGCGACCGACACGTAGCCGCGCGTCCGGCAGCCGGCCGCCCTCGCGCCCGCGATCACCCTCGCC
>Ga0154724_1012_pt3 | contig 10127 bp, 10 predicted proteins | sample Rifle2008BG16ft_FD_105732 | JGI IMG/M metagenome (GOLD analysis project Ga0154724, IMG submission 105732) | Chloroflexi bacterium RBG_16_72_14 | reverse complement strand
CGAATGCGAACACCTTGCAGGCGTGGGCCGTTACGGTCCACGCCTGCAAGGTGTTCGCCTTCGAGGGCGACCGGATCACGTACGGCCGCCACTACTGGGATCTGACGGAGCTGCTCGGAGCGATCGGGGCGCTGCCGACCCCCGGCTGACGCGCCGCGGGCGAGGCCCAGTCCCCGGGCTCAGGACGCGAGGCCGACCGGAGAGCCGGCCTCGCGCAGCCGGTCGATGACGAACGCCCGGTCGAGGCTGGCCAGCAGCCAGCCGGCGCGCGGCCCGTTGGGCCGGCCGAGGAACGCGAGGTAGAGGGCGTTGAACGCGGCCTTCGACTCCAGGCCGTTCGCCGCTGCGACGGCGAAGATCGCCGCATGCCACGCCTCGCCGGTCGCGGGGGCGTCCTCGGCCGCCGCGTCCGCCAGCGCCCGCAGGTAGCCGCGCTGGTCGTTGCCCAGGGCCGCGGCCTCGGGCGGGAGCGCGTCGCGCCGGACCTCGAGCCGGGCGCGGTCGGGGGCGTAGGCCTCGAGCCAGGCGCGGACCGCGGCCAGGCGCGTCGCCAGCTCGGCGGTCTCGGCGTCGGTGAGCGGCGCGCCCTTCTCGGCTGCCACGCGGGCGGCGACGTCCACGCCCGGCACCTGGACGAGCAGGGCGAGGTGGCCGAAGGCCGGCCGGAACGCCCCGGCGACCGCCTCGACGTCCGCGTCCGGGTCAAGCAGCGAGTACCGGAAGATCGACGCGTGGCCGGAGGGCAGCTCGCCCTTGACCTCGCGACCGGCGGTCGCGGCGCCCAGCCGGTCGAACTCGTCGAACAGGCGCGGGATCGCGTCGGTGCCCTCCGGGTCGAACTCGATCACGCTCTCCGGCCGGTGGCGGACGAACAGGAACCGCGTCTGCTCGGGCGGGACGACCTCGGTGAACCGGTGGGCCGCAGCGCCTCGGCCCTTGGAGGTCGACATCTTCTTGCCGCCGATGTTGAGGAACTCGTACGGGAAGTTGCGCGGCGGCTCGCGGTCGAATACCTCGCGCGCGATCGCGTCGCTGCGGTCGCGGGAGCCGCCGGCGGTGGCCAGGTCCTTGCCGTTGGGCTCGATCGTGACGCCGAACAGGCTCCACTGGGCCGCCCACTCGAGGTTCCAGGGCAGCTTCGCCGTGCCGCCGAAGGGCGACAGGCGCCCGGTCCAGCCGCAGCCGGTCGCCCAGGTCACGAGGTCGGGGCGGCAGTGCACCGCCACCGTCTCGCCGTCCCAGTCGGACGCGATCGTCGTGCCCACCCGGCCGCAGCTCGGGCAGACGATGCCCACCGGCAGCCAGTGGTCCGGGTGCTGGACGTTGGCGACGCGGCGGTAGATGTCGCGCACGACGGCGGCGCGGTCCAGCGCGGTGCGGATGAAGGGATCCACCTGCCCGGTGGGGTAGATGTCCGACATCCAGTAGTAGCGGTCGGGGTGGATGCCGAGGCCCGCGAACACGTCGATGAACGTCTGCGCGTGGTGCCTGGCGTACGAGGCGTGGCAGTCACCGGCCTGGTCGGGGATGTGGGCCAGGGGCACGCCCATGTACCGCTCGACGGCGTCCGGCGTGAGCAGCGCCTGGGCGTCCATGGAGTCCATGTCGTCCACGCCGTAGAGGAGCGTGGTCTCCAGGCCACGGGCGCGAAGGGCCCGGGTGATGACGTCGAGGATGACGGGGCCCCGGAGGCTGCCGACGTGGACGGTCCCGGACGGGGTCTTGGAGTCGTTGACGACCTGCGGGCCCTCGACGGAAGCGGCAAGTTCGTCGGCCCAATCCACGCTGCTTGCGCCTCTCCCTGGGCCGGCACCCTCAACGCGGAACCGGCACTCGCTCACCGACGGCGCAGGCGGCGCGCCTGCGAGCCATGCGCCGGAGGTCTTCTAGCTGATCTCGACGATGGTGTACGAGAAGTCGCCGGCGGGGACCTTGACCACGACCTTCTCACCCTTGCGCTTGCCGAGCAGCGCGCGCCCCACCGGGGACTCGTTGCTGATCCGGCCGGCGGCGGGCTTCGCCTCGGCGGACCCGACGATGTAGAACGTCTCGGGGCCGTCGTCGCCGGTCACCTTCACCGTGGAGCCGATCTGGACGTGGTCGGTCGACGTGTTCTCGTCGATCAGTGAGGCGTTCTTGATCATCGTCTCGAGGGTCTGGATCCGGCCCTCGACGAACGCCTGCTCGTTCTTGGCGTCCTCGTACTCGGCGTTCTCCGAGAGATCGCCGTGCTCCTTCGCGTCGTGGATCCGCTGCGCGATCTCGGGGCGCCGAATCGCGAGCATCTCGTCGAGCTCCGCGCGCAGCTTGTCGAGGCCGTCCTTCGAGATGTAGGTGGTCTTGTTGTTCACGCGGGCTGGACCCCAAGGTGCGGATCGTGGCCGGAGCGTCGCCGCTCGGTCGGTTTGAACAAAAGAACCCCGGGCGCGCATCCGGCGCCGCCGAGGTTCGTGGATCGGCCGGAATGGTACCCACGCGGGCCCGTTCCGTCAAAAGCGAGGGTGCGGAGCGGGGCGCCTGCCGCCCTCAAGGGTCCCCCGCCGCCCGAACCTCGCCGGGGCTTGTCGTCAGCCGTGACGCTGGAGTGTGCATTCTGACGGTTACCCCGCTGTTGGCCATGCCGGGGAGTCCGCTTATCAGGACAGATGCACATGAGGGACGCATTCGGCCCGACATCGAGACGCTCCGGCCATGGCCCCGGCCGCCTGCCGCGGGGAGAGCGACGTCAAGGCCGCGGAATGCACATGACAGCGTCACGGGACCGAGGACCACCGCGAGGGGGCCGGCGCGGCGTAGCAGCGGCGAGGTGCGGGTCTAGCGGGCGAGGGTCAGAACCGGACGAGGCGCGCGGCGTTGTCGTGGTACACGCGGCGCAGGACGTCGTCGGGCAGGTCGAGGCCGTGGATGCGCCAGCGGCCCTGGCTGGGCGGGGTCGACTCGTGGGCGTCGTAGGCGAAGGACTCGTCCGCCGTCTCGAGGAAGCGGTAGTACACGGCCCACCAGGCCGGGTCCGGCGCCATGTCCGTGCCGAACAGCACTCGGTCCGCCCATCGGGTGATGAACGCCCGGGACGTGCACGGCTGGCGGCCGAGCTCGCTGATCCGTGCGGCCAGGTCGACGTGGAAGTTCGGGCAGCGTTCGAGGATCCTCGACACGCGGCCGAGATCCTCCGCAGCACAGCCCACGTGGGCGCCGATGAACGTGGTCCGCGGGTGCCTCGCGACCATCGCCTCGAGGCCGTCGATGAGCTCGTCGAATGGCGGGAACCCGTCGAGGTCCGGGCGGCCGGCGGGGCGGGTCGGCCAGAAGTGCCAGTCGGGATGCTCGTGCAGCTCCTCCCAGCGCTCGTTGGTCACATCGAGCGGCTCGAAGAACGCAGTCGGGTCCGCGACGTGGATCGTGACCGGCACGGCCAGCTCGGCGGCGGCCGCCCACAGCGGGTCCAGGCGCGGGTCGTCCACTCCGACGAGCCGCCCTCGTGGGTCGCGCGCCCGCAACCCGAGCAGCTTCCACACCTTGAGGCCGCGGGCACCCGCCGCGACGCCCTCGCGCAGCCGCCGTGCCTCGGTATCGCCGAACCCGGGATCCTCGGCCCAGCCGTCGTAGTCGAGGCCGGCGAACACCGCCACGCGCCCCGGCAGCGACGCCTGCCAGCGAGCGATCTCGGCGCGCAGCCGGTCGCCCCAGCCGCCGTCGAGGTCCACGATGGCCGCCACGCCGGCGGCGTCGAGCACGGGCGCCAGCTCCGCCGCCGTTCGCGCGGCCCACTCGCCGCCGAACGGCGCGCCGAGGTGGTTGTGGGCGTCGATGACCGGGAACCGCGGCCGAGGGACGTGGTGGACGGCGACCCGGAGCTGCTGGCGTGGACGGTAGTCATCGAGGGCGAGTCGATCCCCCAACGGACTCAGCCCTTGAGCCCCGTCAGCGCGATGCCGCGGACGAAGTACTTCTGCGCGACGACGAACAGCGTGATCATGGGCACCAGGCTCACCATCGCGCCCGCCATCATCTCCGGCCACTTGCCCACGAACTGGCCCTGGAAGAACGCCAGCCCGACCGTCGTCGTGTACTGGTCGAGGTCGCGCAGGTAGATGAGCGGGATGAGCAGGTCGTTCCACGACCACATGAAGATGAAGATCGCGAGGGTGGCCAGGGCCGGGCGCGCCAGGGGCAGGTACACGTAGCGGTAAACCTGCCACGGGTTCGCCCCGTCGACGCGCGCCGCATCGGCCAGCTCGGTGGGGATGGCAAGGAAGAACTGGCGCAGCAGGAAGATCCCGAACGCGCCGCCGAGGAACGCGCCCAGCCACAGCGGCTCCTGTGTGCCGATGAAGTTGCCGGACTCGCTGAACGGGTTCGGCAGCGTCCGCCACAGCACGAAGTTCGGGACCAGCACGACCTGGAACGGGATGATCAGGGTGGCCATCAGGATGCCGAACAGGAACCTCCGGCCCCGGAACGGGATGACGGCGAAGGCAAAGGCGGCGAGGGAGCAGGCGAACAGCTCCCCGATGGTGTTGAGGCTCGCGATCTTGAGCGAGTTGAGGAAGAACGTCCCGAAGGTGACGTCCCCGAACGCGTTCCACATCCGCTCGTAGTTCTCCCAGTGCGGCCCGCTGGGGAGCGACAGTGGTGGCGCGCCGAAGACCTCGGCGCGCGTCTTGAGCGACGTGAGGAGCATCCACAAGAACGGGATCATCATCAGCAGGCCGCCGGCGATGAGCGTCGCGTAGGCGGCGACGCGGCCGGCGACGACGCGGGACCGGCTCCGGCCATGCGGCCGGTTGGCCGGCGCGGACGGACGGCCGGGGCTCATCGTCCGTGCCTCACTGGTAGTGCACCCAGCGCCGCTGCGAGCTGAAGTACGCGAACATCAGGACCGCGACGATCATGAACAGGACCCACGAAGCGGCGCTCGCGTATCCCATCTTGAAGTTGCGGAACCCGTTCTCGTAGATGAAGTAGACCATCGTGATCGTCGCGTCCGTGGGTCTGCCGGGGCGCGACAGGACGAAGACCTGGTCGAACACCTGGAACGAGCCGATCAGGCTGAGGATCCCGGTGAAGAACAGGCTCGGGGTGAGCAGCGGCAGCGTGACGTGCCGGAATCGCCCGCCCCGGCCCGCGCCGTCGACGCTGGCGGCGTCGTAGTAGTCGCCGGGGATCGCCTGGAGGCCGGCCAGGAAGATGATCGTGTTGGCCGGCAGCCCCTGCCAGATCGACATCGCGATGATCGAGGGCATCGCCCAGAAGGGGTCGGTGATCCACTTCTGGGCCGGGACGCCGAGCGCGCCGAGCAGCTGGTTGAGCAGGCCGCTGGTCGGGCTGTAGATCCAGGCCCACACAAGGCCGACCGCGATCGCCGACGTGACGAGCGGCAGGAAGTACATCGTCCGGATCCAGGAGATCCCCCTGATCGCCTGGTTCAGCGCCAGGGCGAGGCCAAGGGACAGCGCCAGCCCGACCGGCACCGAGACCGCGGTGTAGAAGGTGGTGTTGCGGAGCGCCATCAGGAACCGCTTGTCGTCGACCAGCCGGGCGTAGTTGTCCAGGCCGACGAGCTCCGGCGCCCGGAGCAGGTCCCAGCTCGTGAGGCTGATGCCGAGCGTCGCGAGGATCGGTCCGGCAGACAGGAACGCCAGCCCCAGGACCATGGGCGCGATGAACAGGAACGCCCACCGCTCGTCATTCCCGCGAGGACCGCGACGTGACGGAGCACCGCCGCGGTCCCGCGTGAAGCGCAGGCCGATCCAGCCCGACCCCAACGATGGGCGACCCGGGGGAGCGCTCATCGCCGGCCGTCGAGCACGATCGATGTCCGGGCCGGCAGCGCTGCTACTGGCCGCCCGCGAGGATGCCGTTCAGCTCCTCGTTGACCGACGCGATCGCGTCGGCTGCCGTCTTGTTGGGTGCGTTGAACACGTTCTCGTCGAGCTCCGTCTGGAGGATCGTGGCGAACTCGTTGTAGCCCACGAACGCCGGCTTGAGGTGGGCGAAGGCGAGCGAGTCGGCGAACACCTGCGCGCCGTCGAAGGAGGCCGGGTAGCTGGTGGCGAGGATCTCCTTGTTGACCGGCACCGAGGCCTTGAGGGCCATGATCTTCTCCTGGGCCTCGGGACTGGCGAGGTACCTGGCGAGCAGCCACGAGGCCTCCGGGGCGTCGGTGTTGGCGTACACGACCGCGCCGGTCGGGTTGACCGAGGTCGCCTTGCCCGCCGGTCCGGCCGGGAGCGGCGCGATGCCCAGCTTGATGCCGGCCGCCTCGTGGGTCGGGACCAGCCAGGAACCGTTGATCTCCATGGCCGCCACGCCCTGCTCAAAGGCATCCCCGGTCTCGGCGAAGATCGCCGGGTCGGGGACCACCTTCTCCTTCCAGATCAGGTCCTGCAGGAACTGGATGCCGGCCGCGGATTCGGGCCGGTCGAGCGCCGACGTCGCGCCGTCCTCGGTGAGGATGTCGCCACCCGCCTGCCACACGAAGGACGACCAGGCGTTCTCCATGTCGGTCGTCTCCGTGTACAGGCCCCACTGGTCGATCGTGCCGTCGCCGTCCGTGTCCCTGGTCAGCTGCTTGCCGACCTCGACCAGCTTCTCCCAGGTCCAGGTGTCGTCCGGGTAGGCGATGCCGGCCGCGTCGAACATGTCCCTGTTGTAGAACAGCGCGATCACGTTGAGGTCGCGTGGCAGGCCGAACACGACGCCGTCCCTGGTCGTGAAGTCCTTGACCGCATTGTCGTCCAGCTGGCCGAGGTCGTATCCCTCGGCCTCGATGTACGGGGTCAGATCCAGCAGCACGTCGCGGGTCTGGTAGTCGGGGCCCAGCGGACCGTCCATCGCGAACACATCCGGTGCGGCGCCGCCCGCCAGGCCGGTCTGGAGCTTGTCCCAGTACGAGTCCCAGTCGGCCACCGTCACGTCGACGGTGATGGTGGGGTTCGCCGCGGTGAAGCCCTCGACGACCGCCTTCTGGCTGTTGATCTCGGCCGGGTCGCCCCAGATCGCGTACTCGATCGTGACGGGCGGGCCGGTGTAGCCGCCGGAGGCGGCGGGCTCGCTGGTGCCCGGCTCGGCGCTCTGGCCTGCCGGCGTGGACGCGGCGGGCGTGGTCGTTGGTGTCGTGCTGCCGCAGGCACCGGCGAGCAGCGCGGTGGCGGCAGCGAGGGCCGCCAGTCCGCGCCACCGGCGGGCTTGGCTTGTCGTGAGCATCGGGGTCCTCCTCCTGCGGCTCAGTCGAGCCAGTCGCGAGCCGATCCGCCCAGCCAGCCGGGGAGCCACTCCCGTTCGGCCTCGATCAGCTCGTCGGTCATGCGCCACGCCTCGTCGAGCGTGAGGCGGGCCTGGACGATGGGGTCGGTGAGCACGGCGTGGTAGACGAGGTCCCGGTCCTCGTCCAGCGCCGCGCGGACGGTGAGCTCCTGGCAGTCCACGGCGGGCCGCGTGTAGGCAGCGCACTGCGGTGGCAGCGACCCGACGCGCACCGGCTGCACCCCGAACGCATCCACGAGCGCGGGCACCTCCACGCAGGCGTCGGCGGCGAGGTTGGCGATCAGGGCCGCCGCGCCGACACCCGCCGGATCGGCGCGGTTGGGGACGTTGGCGACGATCCGGGCCGGCTTGCCGGTCGTCATCGCGTGGATGATCACCGCCGCGTACTCGCCGCTCCGCTCGATCTCGAACGGCTCGCCGGCGTCCAGGCGGCGCTTGGTGGCCTCGTACTCGTCGAGGTTGCCGGCCACCCGCGACAGGTACTCGCCGATCGGGATGTGGAACGGCTCGACCTGGTCCTTGGGGATGAACCACGGGTTGTACTCGGCGTGGTGCTCCGACGACTCCGTCGGGTACAGGCCGAACCGGCGGAACAGGTCCGCCCGGACGAGGTCGTCGTCGGGTGTCCGCCCGGCGTCCACGAATGCTCGAAGGTCCGGGTACAGGTCGCGGCCATGGTGCTCGAGGGCGAGGATCCAGGCGAGGTGGTTGACCCCGGCCGACAGGGCGCTCACCTCCTCGAACGGGACGCCGAGGTACTCCGCCAGGGTGTGCACGGTCCAGTACACCGAGTGGCACAACCCGACGGTTGGCAGGCCGATCTGTTCGTCCACCGCCCGCACGAGCATGCCCATCGGGTTGGTGTAGTTGAGGAACGTGGCATCGGGGCAGACGTCCGCCATGTCCGCGGCGATGCCGAGCGTGACCGGGATCGTGCGCAGCCCGCGCAGGACGCCGCCCACGTTGATCGTGTCGTTGATCGTGTAGCGGAGCCCGTGGCGGCCCGGGATGTCGAAGTCCAGCTGCGTCGCGCGGGCGCCGCCGACCTGGATCGTGTTGACCACGAAGTCCGCACCGGCGAGGGCCGCACGGCGCTCCAGGCTGCCGCTGATCCGGGGCGTGGCGCCGAGCGCGCCGGCCGTCCAGGCGGCCATCCGCTCGGCGGTCCTCAGGCGGTCCGCGTCGATGTCGTGCAGGACGATCTCGGAGCCCTGCAGCTCGGGGAAGGACAGGATGTCACCGAGCAGGTTGCGGGTGAACTCGACGCTGCCCGCACCGACGAGCACGATCCTGGTCACGATGCCTCCGCCTTCCCGGCTCCGAGGATGTGGGTGAGCCCCTGGCTGTGATAGCGCTCGATCCAGTCGGGTCGGTCGGGGTTGGCGCCCCGGCGCCGGGCCAGGGCGAACGCGAGCAGCGCGACCGGCGGCACCGCGGTGAGCGGCGCCTGGTCCTCGACGGCGCCGACCGGCAGCGGCAGCAGCGCCGACCCCTCGACCAGCCGCGACGGCCCGACCTCGATCACCCGGCTGCCCCATGCCGCGGCGTGGCGGAGGAGGTCCGCCATGGCCGGGCGGGCCGGCCCGTCGGGCGCCAGCGCCAGCACGACCGCGTCCGGGCCGAGCATCGTGGCGGCGCCCGACGTCATCTCCCAGGTCTCCGTCCCCTCCGCGTGGACGAGCGCCATCTCCTTGAGCTTGAGCGCGGCCTCCAGGGCGGCCGGGTACGCGAGGCCGCCACCCACGACGAACAGGTGGGCAGCGTCTGCGAGCGCGTTGGCGAGCGCCGGGACGAGGGGCTCGGCGGCCGCGATCGCGACCTCGGCGGCATCGGCCGCGGCGGCGATGTCCCGCTCGGCAGGGGCTGCGCGCGCCGACCCCAGGAGCTCGAGCAGGAGCAGCTCCGTGGCGACCAGCGTCGCCGAGAAGGTCTTGGTCATGACCGGAACGGTGGACGGCCCGCCGGCTGAGAGGATCACGTCCGAGGCCAGGTGGGTGAGCGTCGAGCCGGGTACGTGGACGATGGCGGCGAACGGCGTGCGGCCACGCACCTCCTCCGCCACGCCGACCACGTCATGGAACTCACCCGACGACGAGATCCCCACGATCGCGTCACCAGGGCCGAGGGCCGGGCGGTAGATCCGGAAGTCCGCGGCCGTCAGCGGGATCACCGCCGGGTCATCCGCAGCGGCGTGGCGCCGGTAGAGCGCCGCCGACGCGAGGCACGAGTGGTAGCTGGTGCCGTTGCCGATGACGAACACGCGCCCGACGCCGGTCGCGCGCCAGGCGGCTGCCACCCGCCGGGCATCGGGCAGTGCGGACGACAGCGTGGCGCGGATGGCGGCCGGGCCCTCGCGGATCTCGGACGGGACGATGCCCTCGATCACGGCCGCTCCCCCGCCGGGGCGACGATCACCCGGACGCCGCGATCGCGGACCGCGGCCAGCGTCTCCGGCGGCGCGGCGTCGTCCGTGACCAGGACGTCCACCTCGTCGAGGCCGAACACGAACCCCGGGGCGACCTGCGTGAACTTCGACGCGTCCGCGAGGACCACGGCCGAGCGGGCCATCCGGCGCAGGGCACGGTCGATCAGGATCTCGGGCACCGAGTCATTCATCAGGCCCTGCGCCACGCTGATGGCGCCGATGCCCATGAACAGCATGTCCGCACGCAGCTCGGCGGTCGCGATCTCCGCGAGGTGGCCCAGCATCGAATGCATCCGTGGCCGGACGACCCCGCCCAGGACGATCAACTCGATACCGTCGCGGTCCAGCAGGACGTTGGCTACGTCGAGGGCGTTGGTGATCACGGTCAGCCTTCGCTCGGCGATCGTGCGCGCGAACTCGAGGGCGCTGCTGCCGC
>Ga0154724_1076_pt5 | contig 10325 bp, 13 predicted proteins | sample Rifle2008BG16ft_FD_105732 | JGI IMG/M metagenome (GOLD analysis project Ga0154724, IMG submission 105732) | Chloroflexi bacterium RBG_16_72_14 | reverse complement strand
GCGAAGACCGGCCGGGGACGTTCGCGGCGCGCCCGGACCGGGTGGGGGAGCTGGGCAAGGCGCTGGCGACGTTCGAGCGAGCGGCCGCGGAGGCGTCGGGCGCGTCCGGCCCGGCGGGGGCATGGCCGCACGATGGCGAGCCGCTCGCGGGCACCCTGGCGCGTCTCGCGCCCACGCCCGAGGAGGCGAAGACGCTGCGGTCCTACCTCGTGGACGGTCGCCTGACCACGATCCCCGCCCACGAGAAGAAGCGCCGGATCGTGCTCCGGTTCCTGCTCGAGCGCGTGTTCACCGAGGACCGCGACTACCCCGAGAAGGAGGTCAACCAGCGGCTCGCGCTATTCCACCCGGACGTCGCATCGCTGCGCCGCTACCTCGTGGACGGCGGCCACGCAGATCGCGAGGGTGGCACGTACCGTCGACGGGGGTTCCGTCCCGAGGCGCCGCCGACCGGCACGTGAGCGCCTGGACCGTCAGCCGCGGCCGTTCCTGCCGCCCCTGCGGTCCTTCGTGTACTCACCGCCCACGACCGGCTCGATGAGGCCGTAGTGTCCGTCCTTGCGGCGATACAGGACGCTGATCCGCTCGGTCTCGGCGTTCACGAACACCCAGAAGTCGTGCCCCAGCTCCTCCATCGCGGTGACGGCGTCCTCCTCGAACATCGGCTCGATCGCGAAGCGCTTCGTCTTCACGACCTGGCGCTCGGTGACGGGCTCCGCGGTGCCGTCCGCGATGCGGCGCAGGATCGCCTTCTCTTCCTCAGGCCGGGCGCGGATCCTTGGCTTCTCCTTGTAGTCGATCGCCTGGCGCTCGACCTTGTCCACCACCACGTCGAGCGCCGCCTGGTAGGACCCGCCCGCCGCGCGACTGCGCAGCGTGCGGCCGTCGATCACCAGGGTGACGTCGGCGATGTGGGCGTCCGAGGCGCTCCGATGCGCCTCGTTGGACAGCTCCACGATGGCGTCCGTGCGGTCATCGAGGAGCCGCTCGAGGCGGGCGAACTTGCGCTCCGCGTACTGCCGGACCCGGTCCGGGACCTCGAGGTTCTTGCCCCTGACGATCGTCCTCACGGTTGACCTCCCGGCGCGTTGCGAGCGCCTGGCTGCGGGGGTGGACGAGGCGGCGAATGGGCCTCGACCGGAATCCGAGTATAGCCACGGGGTGTGGCCATCCTGGTAGAGCCGCACGTCCCGGTGGCCGGGTCGAAGGTGACGCCGTGTCCGCGTCACCCGGCCCTTAACGCTCACGGGCCACCGTCACCGCGGACGTCGCGAGGGCGCCGCCATCGAGCAGCGCCTGGGCCGCGGCACACAGCGTGGCGCCGGTCGTGACGACGTCGTCCACCAGCACCACCCACCGGCCGCGGATCGCAGGGCCAGCCTCCGGCCGCACCTCAAACGCGTCGTCTACGTTCGCCGCGCGGTGGCGTCGGTCGAGGCGGTACTGGGGCGCGGTGGCCCGCCGTCGCTCCACGGCCGCGAGCCACGGGAGCTGGAGGACCGCCGCCGCGACCCCGGCGATCAGCTCCGCCTGGTCGTAGCCCCGCTCGCGCCGGCGCCCGGCGTGCACGGGGACGGGGACGAGCAGCTCCCCGCCGGCCCCGGCGCGTCGCCAGCGTGCCGCCACGGCCTCTCCCAGCGGCTGCGCGAGCCGGCGCTCCCCGGCGTACTTGAGCGCGTGAAGCGCCCGGCGCGTCGTGCCGCTGAACGGCGCGCACCACTCCAGCTGGAGGAGCGGCGCCGGCGGCCCCTCCGCGAGGCCCAGCGGCGTCCCGGCCGCGAGTGCCTCCCGCACGCTCACCGCCGGCAGGCACCGCTCGCAGATGGGCGCACCCTCCGCGCCGCAGCCGGGGCAGATGGCCGGCAGCGCGAGGTCGAGCAGGCGATCGAGCGGCCGGAGGAATGGAGTCACCGACGAGTCAGCGCAGGAGGATGCCGCTGGCCGGAGGGACGCGCCCCCGTCGGAGCGCCTGTGCCACTGCGGCACCATCGAGCGGGAACTGACCGCGCAGCGCCTCCCGGTGTGCGGCGAGGACCCGCCGGTTGTGTGCCGTGCGGTTGAGCAGCAGGATCACGACCCCGGCGTCCGGGTCATCGCGGACCTTGAGCTCGATCCTCCGGCTCACCGCTTGCACGTCATCAAGCCTGGCCTCACCCTCGATCGAGGCGGTCCGCTCTCCATCCGTGATCCTCCCGTCCCACGCGCGCGGGTCCGACGCAATCGGCATCGGCACCTCCCGGCGGAGCCGGAGTGGAGGAGCGAGAAGCGCCTCGAACCTGGCCAGCAGGGGCAGCTGCGCGGAGTCGCGCACGGGCACGTCGTCCGGGTACAGCTTCAGCCACGGCCGAAGCCCGACTGCGCGCGCCGCCCGGCACACCTGCTCGAGCGTGGGCAGCGCCAGGCGTCCACGCTCCAGCCGGGTCAGCTGCGACGCCGACATCCCACCTCGCCGGGCCGCGGCGGCAAGGCTCAGGCCATGGGCGCGACGTGTCCCTCTGATCTCGCGCCGCGCCGCATCGATGAGCTCGCGAGCGTCGGTGGCACCGCGGTCGCCTGGTCGTTCACGAGTCGCCATGATCGCATCGTCGCGGAGGTCGCTTAGCGGGCACTTATCGGGCCGTCCCGTGGCTCCCCGGTCGTGCCCGAATGCCCCGCGAGCGCCACCGTCCCCAAGTGGCCCGGTCGTCGCCCAGCGACTCAACGGATGCAGCGCGAGACGCGCTGGTCGCTCAGCGCGGCGTTCGTTACGCAGCAGTCCCACCTCGAGCGACAAACGACACGCCACGAGCCGGAATCGTCGCACGATGCGCTCGTTGGGTCGCCCGGCGACCGAGCCGCGCCCGGCGTGAACAAGCCGTGCACGGCGTCGCCCAGTGACGCGGGGCCACGCTCGGGTGCCGCTATCCGACCTCGCGGATCTCGACCCGGTCGCCCACGACGGTGCCCGTCGCGTCGATCGTGCCGATCGGCAGCTCCAGCACCCCGTCCGCGCCGCGCACCAGCGGCACGAGACCCGTCCAGGCCCGCAGGCCGCGGTGCACGGACCGGACGCGCCGTACCCCCTCGGCATCGGGCCGCGAGACGAACACGGCATCGATCGGGAAGCGCATGAACATCATGTGGATCCCGTTGCTGGCCGGCAGCCACAGCCCGTGACCCGTCGGCAACGAAGGCCGGCCCATCAGGCCCATGAACTTGGCCCACAGCGACGCGGCCGTCTCCAGCCGCTCGGCGAGGACGACCCCCCGGTCGATGTTGTGCGCGACGCCGAACCCGGGGTCGACGGCCACGCCCCGGTCAGACCCGCAGGTTGATCATGATCAGGATGATCGCCGGGCCCAGGATGACGATGAACAGCGACGGGAAGATGCACCCGACCAGCGGGAACAGCATCTTGATCGGCGCCTTGGCCGCCATCTCCTCGGCGCGCTGCCGGCGCTCGATGCGGAGCTGCTCGGACTGGACTTGCAGCACCTTGGAGATCGACACGCCCAGCTGCTCGGCCTGGATGATCGCCCCGATGAAGTTGGTGAGGGCCGTGACCTCGGTGCGCGGGACGATGTCGCGCAGCGCGTCGCGCCGCGCCTTGCCGACGCGGATCTCCGCCAGCGCCCGCCGGAACTCCTCGGTGAGGGGCCCGTGCAGCTTCTCGACGACCTTGCCCAGGGCGCCGTCGAAGCCGAGACCCGCCCGCACGGAGATCGTGAGCAGGTCCAGCGCGTCCGGGATCTGGAGCAGGATCTGGTGCTGGCGCTTGCGGACGCGTCCGCCCAGCCAGAACTCCGGCATGGTGTACCCGAACAGGCCCCCGATCGGGATCATCACGAAGCGCAGCACGGGGGGAAGAGCCATGAAGCCCACGATGAGGAACAGGAGGCCGAACAGCGCGCCGCCGACGAGGGCGCCCACGGCCTTGACGCCCAGCCAGTCCGCCGTCCGCAGGCCGCCGGGGTTGCCGGCCAGCGCGAGGCGCTTCTCGGTCTGCTGCGTGAACGAGGTGCTGGTCACCCGAGCCATGGCCCCCGACAGCCGGTTGGCCAGCGGACGGATCGTCCGCTCGAACAGGGGCTGCTGGAGCTCCAGCTCCTCGAGGTTCTTGGCCTGCATCGTCCCCAGCTGGGTCAGGCGTGCCTGGACCGGATCCACCGGCGCGCTGCCGGCCAGGCCGAGGACGATGAGGAGGATCGCTCCGGCGGCGACGCCCGCCACGATCAGGGGCAAGGGGTCCATGGCCTAGACCTCGATGTCGACGATGCGGCGGATGAGCATGAAGCCGATGAACATCGCGAACCCGCCGACCGCCAGGATGATGATGCCCGCCGGGAGGCCGATCACGGACACCCGGTCGTCGAACATCGGCTGCATGAAGCCCGGTGCGGCGATGAACAGGAAGCCCGCCAGGGCGATCGGCAGGAAGCCGACGACGTAGCCGGACAGCCGCTGCTGCGCGGTCAGGGTCCGGATCTCGCCCTTGATCCGGACGCGCTCGCGGATGGTGAACGCGATCGAGTCCAGGATCTCGGCGAGGTTGCCGCCGACGGTGTGCTGGATGGAGATGGCCGTGGCCATCAGCTCGAGGTCGTCCGACCGCACGCGGCGGACCATGTTCTCGAGCGCGATGTCGAACGCGAGGCCCAGGTTGACCTCCCGGATCACGCGACCGAACTCCGTGGAGATCGGGGGCCGGGACTCCCGGACGACCATCTCGATCGCCTGGAGGAACGAGGAGCCGGCGCGCAGCGCGTTGGCGATCAGCGTGATCGTGTCCGGCAGCTGCTTGTCGAACGCGCCCAGGCGGCTGGACTTGCGCCGGCCCAGCCAGAAGCGGGGGAGCATGAACCCGATGAACGCGCCCACGAGCAGCACGATCGGGTTGCGCAACCCGGGCATCGCGACCGAGAGCACGACCATCAGGATGGGCACGCCCACGGTGCAGCCGGCCCAGATCACGAGGTACTCGCTGACCTTGAGCCGCAGGTCCGCGCGCGCGATCTCGCGCGCGAGGTTGGCACCGAAGTCGCGCTGCTCCACAACCTTGTTGAGCGCCGTCAGCGCCTGGCTGGACTGGAGGGCCTCGGCGAGGCTCCCCTGGCCGGCAACGGCAGGCTTGTCCTGGCGGCCCGACGCATATCGCTCGAGTCGAGCGTTGACGCCGGAGCCGCCACCGGACATCGCCACGCCCACGGCGATCACCAGGATCGCGAGGGCGGCGACGCCGGCGATGGCGATCGTCATCGGTTCCACGAGCGGTCTCCCCGGTCCCTAGTAGCTGAAGCCGAACAGGCCCGGCGGCAGGTGGATGCCCTGGACCTCGAACTTCTCGACGAACTTGGGCCGGATGCCGGTGGGCTTCAGGCGGCCCTGGATCTTGCCCTCGACGACGCCCGTCTGCTCGAACACGAACACGTCCTGCATGACGATGACGTCGCCCTCCATGCCCTGGACCTCGGTGATGTTCGTGATCCGCCGCGACCCGTCCTTGAGGCGGGCCTGGTGCACGATGAGGTCCACGGCCGAGGCGATCTGCTCGCGGATGGCGCGCACCGGGAGGTCCACGCCGGCCATGAGGACCATCGTCTCGAGGCGCGAGAGCATGTCGCGGGGGCTGTTGGCGTGGCCGGTGGACATCGAGCCGTCGTGGCCCGTGTTCATGGCCTGGAGCATGTCCAGCGCCTCGCCCGAGCGGCACTCCCCGACGATGATCCGGTCAGGCCGCATGCGCAGCGAGTTCCGGACGAGCTCCCGGATCGGGATCTGGCCCTTGCCCTCGATGTTGGGCGGGCGGGACTCCAGCGTCACCACGTGCTCCTGGCGGAGCTGCAGCTCGGCCGCGTCCTCGATCGTGACGATCCGCTCGTCGTTGGGGATGAACGACGACAGCACGTTGAGGGTCGTCGTCTTGCCGGAGCCGGTGCCGCCGGACACGAAGATGTTGAGCCGGGCCTCCACCGAGGCGCGCAGGAACTCGAACATGTCCGGGGTCGCGGTCCCGAACCGGATCAGGTCGTCCACGGTGAAGGGGGAGGCCGAGAACTTCCGGATCGTGACGACGGGGCCCACCAGGGACAGCGGCGGGATGATCGCGTTGACGCGCGAGCCGTCGGTGAGGCGTGCGTCCACCATCGGCGACGACTCGTCCACGCGGCGGCCGATCGGGGCGATGATCCGATCGATGATCCGCATGACGTGGTCGTCGTTCTGGAACACGACGTTGGTCAGCTCGAGGCGGCCCGACCGCTCGATGTAGACCTGGCGCGGGCCATTGACCATGACCTCCGAGATGGACTCGTCGCGGAGCAACGGCTCCAGCGGCCCGAGGCCGATGATCTCATCGGTGATCTGCTCCAGCATCCGCACCCGTTCGGCGCGGGTGAGCGCGAGGCCCTCCTCGTCGATGACCTTGCCGAAGATCTCCTCGATCTGCCGGCGGACCTCCACCTGGTTGGACAGGTCCAGCTTCGGGTCGAGGTCCTGGATGACGCGGTTCTGGATCCGGAACTTGACATCCCGGAACGACTCCCGGACGGGAGCCTGCGTCATCAGGCGCGGCGAAGTCGGCGCCGCCGGGCTGCCCGGCGCGCCGCCACCGGAGGCCGGGACGGGGACATTGGACCCGTCGGGCGCACCGCCCGCGCCGGGACGGGCGCTTTCGATCCGCTTCAGGAGGGACATCGCCTACACCCCTTCGGCCCCGAGGGGCCCTAGCACACGCTGCCGCATCATCGCCACGCGAACAGCGACTTCTTCTGCGCGGCCTTCCTGGAGGGCTCGCCGGCTACCGCCGGCTTCGTCCCCACGACCGCCGAGGCGAGGCGCAGGACGTCCTGGGACACCTGGGCCTCCCGGTTGGAGAGGAAGAACGGCACGCCCCGGTTGAGGGCGTACACGACGCTGCGACCGTCGGAGACGATCGTATGATCCACGCGCCGCCCGATCGAGTGCTCCACGTCCGCGACGCGGATGCCCAGCGACGAGTCGGCGCGGTTGAGCACGAGACGGACCTTGTCCGCGTCGTAGCCAAGCTGGTCTGCCACCTCGAGGAAGAGGCGGATGTTCTTGATCGACGTGATCTCGAGCGACAGCATCGTGAGCACGGTGTCCGCCAGGTCGAGGATCGCGAGGGTCGTGTCGTTGAACGACGACATGCAGTCCACGACCACGAGGTCGTGGGTCATCCGGAGCGCCTCGATCATCCGCTTCGCGCTGGCGGGCGTGATCAGCTCGGCCATCTCCGGGGAGGGCGGCGCGAGCAGCACCCGGATGCCGGCGGAGTGGCTGATCACGAACGTGTCGATCGACTCCACCTCGCCGCCGCCCTCCAGCTCCGGGAGGAGGTCGGCGATCGACTTGTTCTTGGGGTTGAGGTTGAGCAGCACGCCGACGTCGCCGAACTGGAACGAGGCATCGACGAGGCAGGTGCGCTGGCCGAGCTCGGTCGCGGCGGCGACGGCGAGGTTGACCGCGAGCGTCGTGCGCCCCACGCCGCCCTTGGGGCCGAACACGGCCACGACGCGGCCGGGCTCGCCGCCCTCACGGTCGTCGTCCTCCCGCCTCGGCGTGGCGCCGGTGCCGTTGCCGGACGGCTGGACGGCGATCCGGGACTGCTTCTCGCGCTCGCGCGTGTAGACCTGCCGGATGGAGGACGTGAGCTCGTCCGAGGAGAACGGCTTGACGAGGAACTCACGCGCACCTGCCAGCATCGACCGCCGCAGATAGTCCGCCTCGCCCTGGACCGACATCATCACGACCGCCGCGGTGGGCACCTCGGCGGACAGTCGCTCCGTCGCCGAGATGCCGTCCATGTCCGGCATGTTGATGTCCATCAGCACGACGTCCGGCGTGAGTTTCGCCGCCAGCTCGATGGCCTCGCGCCCGGACGCCGCCGCCCCGACGACCTCGATGTCCGTCTCGAAGCCGAGCAGCTTCGCGAGGTGATCGCGGGTCTCCGGGATGTCGTCGACGATGAGGACGCGGATCTGGTCTGCCATGAGAGGGTTCGATGTGACCTCAGTGGTCGTGAGCCTGGTATGAGCGGCCCGGAGGGCCGAAGGCGATGGGCCGGCGTGTCACCGGCCCATCGGGTCGCACGAGCGGGCGCGAGGCCCGTGGGGAGAGCGGGGTTACGGGTTCGCCGGCTGCGCCGGGAGGATCGCTTCGACGAGCTGCGGGATGAGGACGCCGTAGTCGTCCACGATGCTCTTGAGCGTGATGCCGGTGGTCGTCGCCGGGACGATCAGGGTCGGGTCGAGCGGGAGGCCGGTGACCGGGTCGCGGAAGTCGTCGGCGCTCCGGAGAACCAGCGAGATGCTGGCATCCACCTGGGCGTACTTGACGACCTCGGCCTGCTGGGCGTCGAGCGCCAGGATCACGATCTGCTGCTGGCCGGTGAGGGCCGTCTCCGGGTCCTCGGTGGTGCCGGTGTTGTCGCCGGTCGCCTGCGGCGGGGGCGGGAGCAGCGTGCCCAGCACCTGCATGCCCTGGAGCAGCAGCTTGACGGAGGTCGAGTTGAGGCCGGACACGACCGTGATCGAGTCGTCCTCAGGGTTGAGCGTCACGACAGGGAACTTGTCCCCTGTGAGCGCGATCAGCAGGTCAACGTGGTCGCCCGCCTTGGTGATCGTGCCCACGCCTGACACCTGGTCAACCTGGAGCGCCATCGCGACCTTGCCCGCCGGCACCTCGATGTTCGCGATGCTGCCCGAGGACCCGGTCAGGATGTCGGTCGTGATCGCCTGGCCCGCGGTCACGCTCTGGCGGGCCGTCTGGCCGACCACGAACGATGTGTCCGCGAAGCCGTTGGTGAGCTTGTCTGCGATGGGCACGTCCTTGTAGCCGAGCTGCTCCTCCTGGATCTTGGCCCCCAGGGGGATGTCCACCGTGGCGATCACGAACTTCGCCGTGGTGGGCTCGGCGGGTGTCCCGCCGCCCCCTCCGCCGCCCCCTTGCAGCGTGACGAGGATGAGGACGAAGGCGACGACGGCAAGGAAGATCCCGATGAGCAGGACCAACCGGTTCGAGCGCTTCAACGAATGTTCTCCCCGAGTCGTGTGACAGGTGGCACCACTCTAGCACCGGGATTCCGCCCCGCGACCGCCCAAAAGGGCTAGGACCGTTGGGAGGAATTGGGCAGAGCCGCTGCGTATCGTAAGGTCGTCTGCAAGGCCCGCAATAGGGCGGTTGCCGCAATCGCGCCGGTGCACTGGTGCGATGCGTCCATGAACGGACAACGGCCCGTCGGCGACAGCCGGCGGGCCGTTTGCGTGCGTCGAAGAGCTACGTCACGGAATCGATCGCGTTCCCGATGACGCTCAGCTTGTTGCTGATCTGGGAGCCCATGAAGAGCAGGGCGACAATGGCGACGATGGCGATGAGTGCAAGGATGAGCGCGTACTCGGCCAGCCCCTGGCCGTCCTCGTCATCCTCCTGTGCGTCGCGTGCGAAATATACCCGCACGTTCGTGATGAGCCTCGCGAGAAGCACGGTGTCGATCACCTCCCTCCGGGGCAGATGCCCGGCCGAGAGGCTGCAACGCGGACAGGTGCCCGCGCGTGCCGCCCCCGGTTTCTGGCCCAACATTAGGGCCGGATGCGATTCGTGCAACTGGGCCGATGGTCACCGTTGGTGCCACGGGGAACCATCGAAAATCGAAGCGCCGGCTGCCCGGGTGGGCAGCCGGCGCGTCTCTGCGACTATTGGGCTGTCGACCTTAGATCGAGTTGCCGACGGTCGAGAGGATCTGCGAGACCTGGTTGCCCAGGAAGATCAGGGCGATGATCGCCACGATCGCGATCAGGGCGAGGATGAGCGCGTACTCCGCCAGACCCTGGCCTTCCTCGTCACGAGTGATGAGCGAAATGAGTGCATTGAACATTGATGGTTTCACCTCCTTCCCCTTGGAGTCCGCGATTCCTCGCGGCCACGGCACGGTATGCCGCTGCTGTTCGCGTGTCAACCCGTCCAGGCAGCGCTGCGGTGCGTGACTGCACCTGCTCGTGCCACCCGGGATGCACGAAGGCCGCCGGCACTGCCGGCGGCCTTCGACGCTTTGACCGGTGGGACTAGATCGAGTTCCCGACGGTCGAGAGGATCTGGGAGACCTGGTTGCCCAGGAAGATCAGGGCGATGATCGCGACGATCGCGATGAGGGCGAGGATCAGCGCGTACTCCGCCAGACCCTGGCCTTCCTCGTCCTGGCGAATCGAGGCGAGGAACGAGGTGATGAGCGCCATATGGTGCCTCCCGAGATGAGTCCGCCCCGAAGCCCAGGGCGCGCCCAACGTAAGAGGTCACGCGGCTCACGCCAATGGGACGATGGTCCTGCCCCG
>Ga0154724_1015_pt2 | contig 10412 bp, 6 predicted proteins | sample Rifle2008BG16ft_FD_105732 | JGI IMG/M metagenome (GOLD analysis project Ga0154724, IMG submission 105732) | Chloroflexi bacterium RBG_16_72_14 | reverse complement strand
GAGCGACGTCTTGCCGTGGTCGATGTGGCCGATCGTGCCGACGTTGACGTGCGGCTTCGTGCGCTCGAACTTCTTCTTGGCCACAGGACCCTTCTCACTCCATGGCTGGGGCGGTGCTGACCGCCGAGGATGGACCGGGATCGGCGAGGGATGGAGCCCAGAACGGGATTCGAACCCGTGACCTCATCCTTACCAAGGATGTGCTCTGCCGGCTGAGCTATCTGGGCCCGCGGGGAGCGGGCCGGCGACCGGTCCGCGCCCGTTGACGCGTTGCTTGTCGATGGAGCCGACGACGGGACTCGAACCCGGAACCGGCGGTTTACAAAACCGCTGCTCTACCAATTGAGCTACGTCGGCACGCGCGCAGCGTCAAACAAGAGTAGGACTCCGCGAGCCGGGGAATGATACGGCCCAACGGCCGGGGCGTCAAACCTCCGGGGCGCCGGCCGGAGCGTCCAGCGGAGCGTCTGCCGGAGCGTCCAGCGGGGCGTCGGCCGGAGCGTCCGGGGCGCCGGGGAGCAGGGCCTCGTCCCCGGTGTCGGCGGCATCCGCGGCCGGCACGGGGGCGGGCGGCGCGGCCTTGCGGGAACGCCGGACCCCGGCTGACGCAGGGGACGCTGTCGCGGGTGCGGGTGGCTCGGACGCGGCCTCCGGGTCGGGGGGCGCGGGCTCTGGCGCCGGCCCGGGCGGGCGCTCCTCCGTGCCGCGCTGGGCGGCGGCCTCGTACAGCAGGATCGAGCCCGCCACCGACGCGTTGAGCGACTCGATCCGCCCGTGCATCGGGATTCGGACCAGGAGGTCGCAGCGACGCCGCACGACCGGCCCAAGGCCGCGGCCCTCGCTGCCCACGACGATCGCGATCGGGCCCCGCAGGTCCGCCTCGCGTGCGGTCAGCGACGCGTCGCCGTCCGCGCCCACGATCCGCAGCCCCCGGGCGTGGAGGTCCGCGAGGGCGCCCGGCAGGTCGTCCACGGGAGCCAGGCGGAGGTGCTCCACGGCACCTGCCGACGCCTTGACGGCAGCCGGTGTCAGGGGGGCCTGGCGTCGCGTTGGGAACACCGCGCCGTGGACCCCGGACGCCTCCGCGCTGCGCAGCAGCGTGCCGACGTTCTGGGGATCCTCGAGCGAGTCCAGCACCAGCAGGAGCGGTGGCTCGTCTCGCTGTGCGGCCAGGGCAAGGATGTCGTCGAGGCCTGCCCACTGCCGAGGCGCGACGACGAGCGCGATCCCCTGGTGCCCGTCGAAGCCCGCGATCGCGGTCAGCGACCCGCCCTCGATCTCGACGACCGGGATCCGCAGGCTCGTGGCATGGAGCACGAGCTTTTCGAGCGCCAGCCGGCGCTGCGGCACAACGAGCAGACGGCGCGCCTCGCGACGGGCGACGAAGGCCTCTTCGACCGGCCGGCGGCCCGCGACCAGCTCCTCGTCCTCCGCCAGCTGCGGAACCTCGGCCACCGGGCTCGCGGGGCGGCCGGCGCGGCTGGCGAACCCGCGGCGGCCAGGGTCTCGGTCCTGCTCCCAGGGTCGCGGCGGACGGGGCGTCCAGGGGCGGTCCGGGCGGTCGGGGTGGCCGGCACCGGGGCGCGAGTCGTCCGGGAACCTGCGGCCGGGGCGCGGCCCGGGTCCGGGCCGCTCGGGCCGCGTGTCCTCCGGGTAGCGGGGCTGCGGGCGCGGGCCGGGGGCTCGGTCGCCGCCGTCCCATGGGCGTCGAGGCCGCTCGTACGGCCGGTCACTGCCCGTCCACGGCCCTCGAGGGCGCTCGTACGGACGGTCGCCGGGGGGAACGGGGCGTGGCCCGGCGCCCCGGCGCGCGTCGTCGACCGGGTGCCCACGTTCGAGCGACCGATCGTCGCGGAATCCGAGGCCGCCCTGGGCGCCACGCTCGGCCGGGGGCCCTCCGCCGCCCGGAGGTCGTCCGGCCCGGTTGCCACCCGGATAGCCCGGCCGCGGGCCACCGGGGCCACGGCCGCCCGGGGTGCCGGGTCGGGGTCCGCCGGGTCGGGGTCCGCCGGGCCGCCGGCCGGTTCCGGCTGATCGGCCAGGGCCGTGCCACGCGGGGCGCTCGCCGTCGCCGCGCGGCCGCCGGTCGTCGTCTCGATGTCCCCGGTCGCCGCCGTCTCGTGGGCGTCGGTCGTCGTCGTCTCGCGGGCGCCGCCGGTCAGCCACCGCTGGTCACCAGCGCTCGCCAGCGCTGCCCGTCGCGCGTGTCCTCGACCGCGATCCCGCGCGCGAGCAGCTCGTCGCGCAGCCGGTCCGACTCGGCCCAGTCGCGCGCGGCCCGTGCAGCCGCACGGCGGTCCACCAGGTCCTGCAGCTCCGGGTCCAGCGCATCGGCCTCGGGCGCCGCGATGCCCAGGACCGCATCCAGCTCCCGGATGAAGGCCGTCGCCCGGGCGGCGTCCGCGGTGGACAGGGCACGCGCATCGATCCGCCGGTTGAGATCGCGGACACCGTCGAACAACGCGGCCAGCGCCTCGCTGACGTTGAGATCGTCGTCGAGCCCGGCCTCGAACGCCGCGCGGATGGCGTCCAGCGCCGCCGGCAGCGTGGGATCGTCCGGCCGGCCCTCCCGGTAGCCGGCGAGGGCGGCCAGCAGCGCGTCCACGCGTTCCACCGCCGCGGCGGCCGCCGGGAGCGAGTCCTCCGTGTAGTTGAGCGGCGCCCGGTAGTGGACGGCGATCAGGGCGTAGCGCAGGGCCCGCGGAGAGACGCCGGCTGCGACCAGGTCGGCGACCCGCGCGATGTTGCCGGTGGACTTGGCCATCTTCTCGCCGCCCATGCGGAGGTGCGCGCAGTGGAGCCAGGCATGCACGAACGGCAGCCCCGTGGCCGCCTCGGACTGCGCGATCTCGTCCTCGTGGTGGGGAAACACGAGGTCCACGCCGCCCGTGTGGATGTCGAACGACGGCCCGAGATGGGTCATGCTCATCGCCGAGCACTCGATGTGCCAGCCCGGCCGCCCGGGCCCGATCGGCGTGTCCCACGACGGCTCGCCCGGCTTCGGCGCCTTCCACAGCGCGAAGTCGCGGACGTCGTCCTTCGCGTACTCGTCGGCTTCGACCCGCTCCCCCACCCGCATCGCCTCGGGGTCGAGGCGTGCCAGGCGCCCGTAGGCCGGCCACGAGGCGATCCGGAAGAACACGGAGCCGTCCTCGGTGCGGTACGCGTGGCCCCGGTCGAGGAGCGTGGCGACGAGGTCCGTGATCTGGGGGATGTGCTCGGTCGCCCGGGGCAGGACGTCCGGCCGCGTCATGCCCAGCGCGTCCGCGTCGGCCAGGAAACGGGCGGTGTAGCGCCCGGCGAGCTCCGCGATCGAGACGCCCTCCGCGGCGGCGCCGCGGATGATCTTGTCGTCGATGTCCGTGAGGTTCATGACCCAGGTCACGCGCAGCCCGCGGTAGCGCAGGTAGCGGATGAGCAGGTCCGCGAACAGGAACGACCGGAAGTTGCCGATGTGCGCCGGCCCGTACACCGTGGGGCCGCAGGTGTACACGCGGACGTGGCCGGGCTCGAGGGGCTCCAGGGGTCGCGCCTCGCCCGACAGTGTGTCCTGCAGGCGGATGGTCACGCCGCCCGCCCGACGGTCGCGACCGCCAGTGCCGAGATGGACCGGCCGGCGCCCTCGTCGCCGGACAGGTTGCCCGACGAGGCCTTGACGTTCACCGCGCCGGGATCGATGCCCAGGAGTCCCGCGATGGCCTCGCGCATGGCCTCCAGCCGCGCGCCGAGCCGCGGCCGGGCGCCGATCACCGTCACGTCCACGGACGCGGGCGCCAGCCCCGCCTCGGCCAGCCGCGCGAGCACCTCGCCCAGCAGCGCGGCGCTGTCCACGCCTCGTGGTGTCCGCGCGTCGGCGGGGAACATTCGGCCGAGGTCACCGAGGCCTGCCGCCCCGAGCAGGGCGTCGGCCACCGCGTGCAGGACGACGTCGCCGTCGGAGTGGCCGGACAGCCGCGGCGCACCGGCGATCTCGATCCCGCCCAGGCGGAGCGGCTGCCCGGGCCCGAACGGATGGCTGTCGTGCCCGAGGCCGGCACGCGTGGCCCCGGGGGCGAGCGCGAGCTCCACGCGGCGGAGGTCGTCGGGCAGCGTCACCTTGAGGTTCGTGGCTTCACCGGGGATCGCATGAACGGGGATTCTACAGGCCTCCAGCAGGGCGGCCTCGTCGGTGAACTCGCGCGGCCCCTCGGGCGGGAACGCCAGCCAGGCGTCCAGCAGGAGCCCCCGTCGGGCGCCCTGCGGCGTCTGGGCCGCCGCCAGCGTCGAGCGGTCCACGGTGGCCCGGACGAGCCCGTCGGCGACGCGCTTGAGGGTCTCGGCGACCGGCAGCACGGGGACCGCGGCGCCGTGGGTGGCCACGGCCTCCGCCACCGCGGCCACGAGCGCGGCGGACACCAGCGGCCGCGCGCCGTCGTGGACGAGCACCGGACGGTCCGGCCGGCCGGGGTCGAGGGCCTCGAGCCGCCGAACGCCCGCGGCCACGGACGCCTGGCGCGTTGCACCCCCGGCGACGACGGCGTCGACCCGCGCCGGCAGCCAGCCCGCCGCCTCGACGTCGGCCACGTGGTCGGGGGCGGTGACCAGCACCAGGCGCCCCACGGCGGGTGACGCCGCGACCGCGTCCAGGGTCCAGGCCAGCAGGGGACGTCCGGCGACCGGCGCCATGAGCTTGTCGATCCCGCCCATCCGGCGGGAGGCCCCCGCCGCGACGACGACGACGTCCGCCCCGGGGGGGTGCTCGCGTGCCTCCGGCGCCACGCTACTCGAGGCGCGGCTGGGCAAAGATCATCCGTCCCGCGACCGTCTGCAGGACGCGCGTCACGCTCACGTCCAGCTCGCGGTCGATCAGGCGGGCGCCGCCCTCCACGACGACCATCGTGCCGTCGTCGAGGAACCCGACCCCCTGACCGGCCTCCTTGCCCTCCTGGATCACCTTCACGCGGAGGTCCTCGCCGGGCAGCACGGCGGGCTTCACCGCGTTCGCGAGCGAGTTGATGTTCATGACCCGGACGCCCTGCAGCTCGGCGACGCGATTGAGGTTGAAGTCGTTGGTGAGCACGACCCGGCCTCGCCGCTTCGCCATCTCCACGAGCTTGGCGTCCACCTCCGCGATCGCCGGGGCCTCGTCGTCCACGATCTCGATCGGCGTCCGGGGGTCGCGCTGCATCCGGGCCAGGATCTCGAGGCCCCGCCGGCCCCGGTTGCGACGGAGCGTGTCGGATGAGTCCGCGATGTGCTGCAGCTCCTCGAGCACGAACCGCGGGATGACCAGCGTCCCGTACACGAACCCGGACTCCACGATCTCGGCGATCCGCCCGTCGATCAGGACGCTCGTGTCGACGACGATCCGCGGCTCCCCGGCGCGACGGTCGGCCTCCGTGCTGGGCCGGCGCACGAGCCCGGCGCCCTCCGCGGCCGCGATCAGGTCGAACCGCTTGGCGACGGTCAGGCCCATCATCCCGAGGCCGAGGAACAGCGACACGCCGAGCGGCAGCCAGGTCCCGAGCGGGCCCTCGACGTTGGACAGCGGCAGGCCCAGCAGCAGGCCCAGCAGCAGCCCGACCAGCAGGCCCAGGACGGACGCCACGAACTCGGCGGTGGACAGCTCCTGGACGCGGCTGATGACCCAGGTCGCCGGGACCACGGTGAGGTACGGGAGCACGGCGAAGCCGACGATCAGCCAGGCGATCGTCCAGGCCGCCAGGATGGCCCCGGCGTACTCGACGTCGGTGAACAGCCCGGTGCCGATGGCCGCGAGACCGAGCCCGACGAAGGCGCCGAGCGCCGCACCCAGGACCCGGATGGTCCGAATCACGCCTCTCCTCGATGGTCCACGCCCACGCGCCAACCGCCCGTCGGCTGCAGGCGGGCCGAGCCTAGCATGGTGCGACGGGCCGACGCAGGGGCCCGATGGGGCCACGGCTCACGACGGCGGACGGCGGCCGGTGTCGCCCAGCGCCTCCCGGATCGCGTCGCTCAGCGAGCCGGCCACCACGGCCTCGACACCCGGCACGGGCGCCGTCTCGCGCCCGTGGGCGCGGGGCACGATCGCGCGCGTGAAGCCGAGCCGGGCGGCCTCCCGGAGGCGACGGTCGAGGCCGCCCACGGACCGCAGCTCGCCGAGCAGCCCCACCTCGCCGATGGCGACCGTGCCGGGCACCAGCGGCCGGTCCCGGAGCGATGAGGCGAGCGCCAGCGCGAGCGGGAGGTCGAGGCCCGGCTCGGTCACGGTCAGGCCGCCGGCGAGGTTCGCGTACACGTCGTGGCCGGAGAGGCCGATCCCGGCCCGCCGGCCGAGGACGGCGACCAGCAGCGCGAGGCGGTTCGGGTCCACACCCGAGGCCGTGCGCCGGGGCGACGGAGCCGCGGTGGGGGCCACCAGCGCCTGGACCTCCACCAGCAGCGGGCGCGACCCCTCGAGGACGGGCGCCACGACGCTGCCCGGGGCCGGCGACTCGTGCTCGGCGAGGAAGGCCCGCGCCGGGTCGGCGACCTCGTCCAGGCCCCGTTCCCCCATCTCGAACACGCCGACCTCTTCCGTGGACCCGTAGCGGTTCTTGGCGGCCCGGAGCAGCCGCAGCCCACCCGTCCGGTCACCCTCGATCGAGAGCACGACGTCCACGAGGTGCTCGAGCGTCTTGGGGCCCGCCAGGGTGCCGTCCTTGGTCACGTGGCCGACCAGCACGACCGGCATCCCCTCGGCCTTCGCCACCTCCATCAGCCGCAGCGTGGACTCCCGCACCTGGCCCACACTCCCGGGCGGCCCGTCGAGCTCGTCCGAGGCCACCGTTTGCACCGAGTCCACGAGCAGGAGTGCCGGGCGCTCGCCGCGGGCCAGCTCGACGATCCGGCCGACCTCGGTCTCGGCGACGACCCGGATGGCGTCGCCGACCGGCCCGCTGGTCAGCCCCAGCCGGGCCGCGCGGAGCCGGACCTGGCTCGTGGATTCCTCGCCCGTCGCGTACAGGACGTCGCCGCCCGGGGCGCCGCCGGTCCCGTTGGCGACCCCGGCCGCGACCTGGAGCAGGAGCGTGGACTTGCCGATCCCCGGCTCGCCGCCGATCAGTACGACCGACCCGGCAACCAGGCCGCCGCCCAGCACCCGGTCCAGCTCCCCGATGCCCACCGGACGACGTGCCTCGGCGGCGGTGTCGGGATGGGACAGGGCGACCGGCACGGCCGCGGCGCCCGCGAGCGCCGCGGCGGACGGGCGCCTCGGCTCCTCACGGATCACGGTCTCGACGAGCGTGTTCCACTCGCCGCAACTGCGGCACTGGCCCTCCCAGCGGAGGACGGACGCGCCGCAGGACTGGCAGACGTAGCGGCTCTGCGCGCGGGCCATCGGCGGCGCTCGCGGCGGCCGCTAGACGGCTTCGACCGGGGTCTTTGCCTCGGTGGCCGTGATCGACAGCCCCTTGCCGTCCGGGTCCAGGTCCACCTCGATCGCGTCCCCGGGCTGGTAGCGCCCGAGCAGCAGGTGCTCGGCCAGCGGGTCCTCGATCAGGTTCTGGATCGTCCGACGCAGCGGGCGCGCGCCGTAGGCGGCGTCGTAGCCCAGCTTGATCACGTGCTCCTTCGCCGGCTGCGTGATGTCGAGCCTCATGCCCTGGGCCTTGAGCTGGTCGCGGACCCGCTTGAGCAGCAGGTCCACGATCTGCGCGATCTCCTCGACCGTGAGGCTGCGGAACACGACCGTGGCATCGATCCGGTTCAGGAACTCCGGGCGGAAGTTCGACTTGAGCTCGGCCTGGACCTTCTCCTTCATCAGGTCGTACGAGGCCGTGGCGCGCGCCTCGACCGTCTCGCCCTGCTGGCGGAAGCCGAGGCTGGAGTTGGTCTGGATCTTCGCCGCCCCGAGGTTCGAGGTCATGATGATGATCGTGTTGCGGAAGTCCACCCGACGCCCCTTGGCGTCCGTGAGGTGCCCGTCCTCGAGGATCTGGAGGAGGATGTTGAACACCTCCTGGTGGGCCTTCTCGATCTCGTCGAGCAGGATCACGGCGTAGCTCTTGCGACGCACCGCCTCGGTCAGCTGGCCGCCCTCGTCGAACCCGACGTAGCCCGGCGGCGCGCCCACCAGCCGGCTCACGTTGTGGCGCTCCATGAACTCGCTCATGTCGAGCTTGATGAGCGTGTCCTCGGAGCCGAACATGAACTCGGCGAGCGCCTTCGCGAGCTCGGTCTTGCCGACGCCGGTGGGACCGAGGAACACGAACGAGCCGATCGGGCGCTTGGGATCCTTGAGGCCGGCCCTCGCGCGCCGGACGGCCCGCGAGACGATCTCGATCGCCTCCTCCTGGCCGATGATCCGGTTGTGGAGGACCTCCTCCATCTTGAGCAGCCGCTCGGACTCCTCCTGCGCGATGCGGGTCACCGGGATCCCGGTCCACATCGCCACGACCTGGGCGATCTCCTCGTCGTCCACCTTGGGGGTCTCGCCGGACACCGTGGACTGCCAATCGCTGCGGAGCTTGTCGACCGTCTCGCGAGAGGTCGCCTCGGCCTCGCGAAGGGTGGCCGCCTGCTCGTACTCCTGGGCGTTGATCGCGGCGTCCTTCTCCTTCGTGATCCGGTCCAGGTCCTTCTGCGCGGCGCGCAGCTCGGGCGGGGCCGACGAGTGGCGGAGGCGGACGCGGCTGGCGGCCTCGTCGATGAGGTCGATCGCCTTGTCGGGCAGATGGCGGTCCGTGATGTAGCGGATCGAGAGGTCCGCGGCGGCGCGCACGGCGTCGTCGGTGATCTGGACCTTGTGGTGCTGCTCGTAGCGCTCCCGGATGCCGACCAGGATCTCGATCGTCTGCTCGAGGGTGGGCTCATCCACCATGACGGGCTGGAAGCGCCGCTCGAGGGCCGCGTCCTTCTCGATGTACTTGCGGTACTCGTCGAGCGTGGTGGCACCGATGCACTGGAGCTCGCCGCGCGACAGCGGCGGCTTGAGGATGTTCGCGGCGTCGATCGCGCCCTCGGCCGCGCCGGCCCCGACCAGCGTGTGGAGCTCGTCGATGAACAGGATCGCGTCATTCGTGTTGCGGAGCTCCTCGATGATCTTCTTGAGCCGCTCCTCGAACTCGCCGCGGTACTTGGTGCCGGCGACCAGCGAGCCGATGTCCAGCGTGAGGACCCGCTTGTTGAGCAGGATGTCCGGGACGTCGCCGGCGACGATGCGGTGCGCGAGGCCCTCCGCAATGGCGGTCTTGCCGACGCCGGGCTCGCCGATCAGGGCCGGGTTGTTCTTCGTCTTGCGGCCGAGGATCTGGATGACCCGCTCGATCTCCTTCTCACGGCCGATGACCGGGTCCAGCTTGTCCGCGCGGGCGGCCTCGGTGAGGTTGATGCCCAGGGCGTCCACCGTCGGCGTCTTGCTGGCGCGCTTGGTCTCCTGCGCCGGGCCGGCCGAGGAGGACTGCGACAGCACGCGGATGACCTCGTGGCGGACCTTGTCCAGGTTCACGCCCAGGCTTTCGAGCACGCCGGCCGCGATGCCCTCGCCCTCGCGGACGAGGCCCAGCAGCAGGTGCTCGGTGCCGATGTAGTTGTGACCCAGGCGACGCGCCTCGTCGATGGCCAGCTCGATGACGCGCTTGGCGCGCGGCGTGAGCCCCACCTCGCCGACGACCGGGCGATCCCCGCGCCCGATGATGAACTCGACCGCGGTCCGCACCTTGGCCAGCTCGACATTCATGTTCTCGAGCACGCGCGCCGCGACCCCCTCGCCCTCGCGCACGAGCCCGAGGAGGAGGTGTTCCGTCCCGATGTAGTTGTGGTTGAACCGCTGCGCCTCGTCCTGCGCGAGCGTCAGGACCTTGCGTGCGCGATCCGTGAACTTGTCGAAACGATCCATGCAGCCGAGCTCGTTCTCCCAGGTCGCGGGGCGACCGTCGGGCCATGCTAGCACCCTCTCCCAGGCAGGGCCCGGCACGATACCCGGGAATCGAACGACCCGCCGGGGACCGGCGGGTCGTGGTCAGGATCGCAGGATCGGGGCCCGGCCCGGGCAGTCAGGCCGGCTCGGCTTCCTTCTCGGCCTCGGCGGGCTCGGCCTCGGCGACGGCCTCGGGCTCGGCCTCGGCGACGGCCTCGGGCTCGGCCTCGGCGACCGGCTCGACCGGGGCCTCGACCTCCTCGACGACCGGCTCGGGCTCGGCGACCGGCTCGGGCTCGGCGACCGGCTCGGGCTCGGCGACCGGCTCGGTGGCGGGCGCCTCTGCCTCCGGCTCGGGTTCGGCGACGGGCTCCGGCGCTGCGACCGGCTCCGGCTCGGTGGTCGTCTCCGGCTGGACCGCGGCCTCGACGGTCTCGGCGACCGGCTCGGGTGCGGTGACCAGCCCAGGCTCGGGCTCGACGACCGGCTCGGCTGCAGCGACCGCCTCGGGGGCGGACGCCGGCTCGGCCCCGGGCTCAGCGGCAGCCTC
>Ga0154724_1107_pt5 | contig 10553 bp, 9 predicted proteins | sample Rifle2008BG16ft_FD_105732 | JGI IMG/M metagenome (GOLD analysis project Ga0154724, IMG submission 105732) | Chloroflexi bacterium RBG_16_72_14 | reverse complement strand
CCCGGCCGGCCTGCTCCAGGACGCCGACGGTACCGGCGATGACCTCGGGCCCGACGCCGTCCCCCGGAATCAGCGCGATTCGAAAGGTCGTCATGTCGGCACCCCCAGCGCTCATCGGTCCTCGCTCTCCGAGCGCCGAGGCGACGCCCCTGCGAGCCATCGGCGAGAGGATGCCATCGGCCCGAGGATCATGGCAGCTCTTCAGCGGTGCGCCGTCCGACGAACGCCACCTCGATGCCGTTGATCTCGGCCCCGTGGAGCTTGTTCGCCGCCACGAGGTACGCCTCGAGCGAGGCCTCGATGATGTTCGTGGACAGGCCGTGGCCGGTGACCACGAGCGCGCCCGCGCCCTCGTCGGACGACCGGCGGCAACGGACCAGCACCTGGCCCTGCGCGTCCTCGCCGGCCGACACGGCCTTGATCTCGTACTCGGTGAGCACGGGGTGCCAGCCGAGGATCGGCCGGACGGCCTCGTCCACCGCGCCGAACAGCGCGTTCACCGGGCCGTTGCCGGTCGCGTGCGCCGCCTTGGCCTCTCCGGCCACGATCAGCGACACGCTGCCCACCGAGTGCCCGCCGGACGACGAGCTGATGTTCCAGCCCAGGAGCTCGATGGACCGCGGCACGTCGGCCTTGCGCTGTTCGACGAGGGCCAGCAGGTCCGCGTCGGTGACGTCCTTCTTGGCGTCCGCGAGGGCGATGGCGGCGCGGTAGACGGCGTCGAGGGCCTCACCCTCCACCTCGTGGCCCAGCTCGCGGAGCTTGCCCTGGAGCCCGCGCCGGCCGGACAGCTTGCCGATCGACAGCGTGCTGCCGGCCAGCCCGACGGACTGGGGGGTCATGATCTCGTAGGTGAGCGGGTTCTTGAGGAACCCGTCCTGGTGGATGCCGGACTCGTGCGCGAACGCGTTGGCGCCGACGATCGCCTTGTTGGGCTGGATCGCGAAGCCGGTGAGATAGGACACCAGCCGCGAGGCCGGCGTGATCTGCTCGGTCGCGACGCCCGCCGCGAGCTCGGGGAACTGCGCGGGCCGGGTCCGCAGGGCCATCACGACCTCTTCGAGGCTGGCGTTGCCCGCCCGCTCACCGAGACCGTTGATCGTCACCTCGACCTGGCGGGCGCCGGACTGGACGGCCGCCAGCGTGTTCGCGGTCGCGAGGCCCAGGTCATTGTGGCAGTGGACGCTGATCGTCGCGTCCCGCCCGACGCGGTCCACGACCCGGCCGACCAGGGCCCCGAACTCGGACGGGATCGCGTAGCCGACCGTGTCCGGGATGTTGACGGTCGAGGCGCCGGCCTCCACGACGGCCTCGTAGACCTGCAGCAGGAACGCGTCCTCGGTGCGCGAGGCGTCCTCGGCGGAGAACTCGATCTCCGCGTCGGGTCCCAGGGTCCCACGCGCCCACTTGACCCAGCGGCGCGCCTCCTCGAGGGCCTGTTCTCGGGAGATCCGCAGCTTGTGCTTGAGGTGGATGTCGCTGGTCGCGATGAACAGGTGGAGGTGCGGGCGCTCGGCCACGCCGATCGCCTCGACGGCCCGCTGCGGGTCGCCGTCCCGGCACCGGGCCAGCGCGGCGACCGCGATGCCACCCTTCGTCTCCTGGGCGATCCGCCGGACCGCCTCGAAGTCGCCGGGAGAGGCGGCCGGGAAGCCCGCCTCGATGACGTCCACCTTGAGGCGCGCGAGCTGTCGCGCGACCTCGAGCTTCTCCGCGGCGGTCAGGCCTGCGCCGGGCGCCTGCTCGCCGTCGCGGAGCGTGGTGTCGAAGATCCGGACGCTGCCGGCGGCCACGCCGCCGCCGAACCGGGGGTGCGTTGCCTCGAATGTCATCGGGGACCCTCCTGGCCCGGTACCGCGCTCGCCACGGCCTGGGCCTGGCCGGCGTCCACCACGACCGGCCGCAGGAACGGCATCTTCGCCCGCAGGTCGGCGCCAACCTGCTCGATCTGGTGGTTCCGGTCGCGCTCGCGGAGCTCGCGGAACTCCGCGCCGCCGGCCTCCTGGACGGCGATCCAGCGGGTCGCGAAGGCGCCGCTCTGGATGTCGGCCAGCACGTCCTTCATGGCCGCCTTGGCGCCCTCGGTGACGCGCGGCCCGGAGACGTAGTCGCCGTACTCGGCGGTGTCGCTGACGCTGAAGCGCATGAAGTTGAGGCCGCCACGGTACATCAGGTCGACGATCAGCTTGAGCTCGTGCATCGTCTCGAAGTACGCGAGCTCGGGCTGGTAGCCGGCCTCGACGAGCGTCTCGAACGCCGCCTTGACCAGCGCCGACACCCCGCCGCACAGGAGCGCCTGCTCGCCGAACAGGTCGGTCTCGGTCTCCTCCTTGAACGTCGTCTCGAGGACGCCGGCGCGCGTGCTGCCGATGCCCCGTGCGTAGGCGAGGACGCGGGCGCGCGCGATGCCCGACGCGTCCTGCTCCACCGCGAACAGCGCCGGCACGCCGCCGCCCTGCTCATACACGCTCCGCAGCAGGTGCCCCGGGCCCTTGGGCGCGACCATGCCCACGTCCACGTCGGCCGGCGGCCGGACCCTCCCGAACCGGATGTTGAATCCGTGCGCGAACATCAGCAGCGCGCCGGGCCGCAGGTTGGGGGCGATGTCCGTCTCATAGACCGACTTCTGGGCCGTGTCCGGCACCGCGATCATCACGACATCGGCCGCGGTAACCGCGGCGCCGGTGTCGAGGACGCGGAGCCCGGCGGCCTCGGCCAGCGGCCGGCTCCTGGACCCGGGCGCGAGCCCGACGATCACGTTCACGCCGCTGTCGCGAAGGTTGAGCGCGTGGGCGTGTCCCTGGCTCCCGTAGCCGATGACCGCGACGGTCTGCCCCTCGAGCGCGGCCGGATCCGCGTCGTTGTCGTAGTACATCTTCGCGGTCATCTAGTTCCTGCCTCCGTCCGTCGTACCGGCAACCTCTACGTCGACCTGGTCCTCGCCCTCCGACGGCCGAGGTGAAGCCCCTGCGGGCCCTCGGCCGGAGGATTCCTCGATCGACCCGGCCCCGCGCAGCATGACGACCGCGCCGGTGCGGACCAGCTCCTTGATCCCGTAGCCGCGCAGCAGCGCGACGAGCGCGTCGATCTCCGCCTCGGTGCCCGTCGCCTCGACGATCACCGACTCCGGGGCGATGTCCACGACGCGGCCCTTGTACAGCTCGACGATCTTGATCACCTCGGCCCGGTTGCCGTCCCCGGCGCGGACCTTCACGAACGCCAGCTCGTGCTCGACGACCTGGTCCGCGGTGACGTCCTGGACCTTGAGCACGTCCACCAGCCGGTACAGCTGCTTGGCCGCCTGCTCCACCGCCACGTCGTCACCGTGGAGGGTCAGCGTCATGCGGCTGACGTGGTCCCGGTCCGTGCGCGACACGGCCAGCGAGTCGATGTTGAAGTTGCGGGCCCGCATCAGGGACGCGACCCGGTTGAGGACCCCGGGCCGGTCGAGCACGAGCACGACGAGGATGTGGCGACGGGCCTCGCCGCTGCCGGGGATGGCGCGCGGCGGCGGGGCGGTGTGGGCCGGGTGCGGATGATCGCCGCTCATTCCTCGGGCGCTCCCCACGTCTCGATGAGGTCGGACAGGCCCTTGCCCGCTGGCATCATGGGGAACACGTTCTGCTCCTCGGCGATCTCGAACCAGATCAGCGCCGGGCCGTCCACGGCCTGGGCGGCGCGGATCGTGCGGTCCACGTCGTCGGTCGTGGTGGCCTTGAAGGCCGGGATGCCGTAGGCCTCCGCGAGCTTCACGAAGTCGGGGCCTGGCAGGTGCGAGGAGTGGTAGTTGCCCGCGTAGATGATCTCCTGCCACTGGCGGATCATCCCCAGCTTCTTGTTGTCCAGCACCGCGATCTTGACCGGGATCCGGTCCGCGGCCAGCGTCATCAGCTCCTGGCTGGTCATCTGGAAGCCGCCGTCGCCGGTGATCGCCCACGTCTCGGCCGCGGGGTTGCCCAGGGCGGCGCCCATCGCCGCCGGGACCGAGAAGCCCATCGTGCCCAGGCCGCCCGAGCTGATGTGGCTGTGCGGCCGGCGGAACCGGGTGTACCGCGCCAGCCACATCTGGTTCTGCCCGACGTCGGCCACGTAGGTCGCCACGTGGTCGGTCAGCTCGCCGATCCGGGTGACCACGTAGTCGGCCGACAGCAGGCCGTCGCGCCACGCGCCCGACCCGTGCCAGCTCGAGCCCTCGGACTCGCGCCGCAACGACGCCAGCTCGGCGAGGTAGTCGGCGCGGGCCTCCGGCTCGACCGGGTGCACCAGCCTCGTCAGCCCGGCCAGGACGGCCTTGGCGTCGCCCACGATGGGCACTTCGACCGCCACGTTCTTGCCGATCTCGGCGGGGTCGATGTCGGCGTGGATGATCCGGGCGTACGGGGCGTAGGTGCGGACGTTGCCGGTGACCCGGTCGTCGAACCGCATCCCGATCGCGATCAGCAGGTCCGCCGACTGGATCGCGCGGTTCACGTGCTTCCAGCCGTGCATGCCCATGTAGCCGTAGGCGAGCGGGTGCTCCTCGTCGATCGCGCCGATGCCCAGCAGTGTCCAGGCCACGGGGATCTGCGCCTTCTCGGCGAACGCACGCAGCTCGTCCCAGGCCTCGGCGATGAGGACGCCGTGCCCGGCGAGGACCAGCGGTCGCTTCGCCTCGGCGATCTCCCTCGCCGCCAGCTTGAGCTGCCTGGGGTGGCCCTCGATCGTGGGGCGGAAGCCCGGCAGGCCGGCGATGACGTCGTCGAGGGAGGGGTGCTCGGCGTGCGTCTCCTGCTGCAGGGCGTCCTTGGTGAGGTCGATGTGGACCGGCCCGGGGCGGCCGTGTTTGGCGAGGTAGAACGCCTCCGCGACGACGTGCGGGATGGCGTCGGCGTCGCGGACCAGGTAGTTGTGCTTGGTCATCGGCAGGGTGATGCCGGTGATGTCGATCTCCTGGAACGCGTCCTTGCCCAGCAGCGCTGCGGGGACGTTGCCGGTGATCGCGACCAGGGGCACCGAGTCCAGCTGCGCGGTCGCGATCGCGGTCACGAGGTTGGTCGCGCCCGGGCCGCTGGTGCCCATGCACACGCCGACCCTGCCGCTGGCACGGGCGTAGCCGTCCGCCGCATGGCCGCCGCCCTGCTCGTGACGGACCAGGATGTGCCGGATCTCCGGGTAGTCGCCCAGGATGTCGTAGATCGGCAGGATGACGCCGCCCGGGTAGCTGAACAGGACGTCCGCGCCCTGGCGGATGAGCGCCTCCATGAGCGCATCGGCGCCGATGCGCGTCCGCTTGCGCGACCGCACCTCGTGGAGCATCTCCTTGCGGGCGTGCTCGACCGCCGCGGCCGTGGCGGTCCCGTCCGCGGGCACGTGGCTCCGTCGGCCACGCGCCGGCGCGGCGGCACCCGGCCTGGCCGGCTCGCCTTTCGTCATCGTCATCCGTGTCTCCCTCCGCCCGGCCGGCCCCGCGACCTCCCGGACATGCAAAGACCCTCGCCTCCCGGCGAGGGTCCCGTTGGTTCCCGGTGGTGGGCGCCTCAGCGGCGCTCGTCCCTCCGCGTTCCTCCGTTCTCCCGCCGGGAGCCGGTAATGAGGAGCCCGAGAAGGCTCTCGAGGCCGGCCAGCAGCGAGCGAAGAAGATCGAGGGGGGATACGTCCTGGGTCCGCAGGTCGCGCAGGGGCACGCTCACGCGCCGGCCATCCGCCGTCACGACGACGGCAAGGGCGCGGCGATCATGGCCCTGGAAGAGGTCCAAGCGACTCGGCTCCCGTGCTCCCGCCGGCGGCGGGTCCGCGCAGTCTAGCGGCAGACGGCACCACGCGCAACCACCGCCGATCGGGCCGGTTGCCCGGCGCCGATGGTCCGGGGACGCCTGGGACCGGAAAAGCGAAAGACCGCCGGTCTCCCGACGGCCCATCGCGAAGCGGGTCGGGCACGGGGCCCGACCGTCACGGCCAGCGCTGCTGCGCAACCGGCTCCATGGTCAGTACCACCGGATTCCGGCGCCGACCGTGAGCGCCATGGCTGCCAGAGCCGCCACGGCCCAGGTGAAGCGCGCCAGGTTCGCCTTCACGTCTCCGACTCCTCTCGAGTCTGTGGCTGCGTCGCGACCCCGGCAACCGGGCGGCCTTCCGGCTGGAAGGTCCCTGGCTTTGCGTCCCCGTCTCGCGGCGGGTTTGCCCTGGACGTGGGTCCCGATGGAGGTTTACCCCTCCGGGCCACCATACGGCCCAGGAGGGGGGCGGACCCATGGCCCGAAGGTACCTGTCGAGGGCCATGGGAGAGTCATTGCGCGGGCGCACCGCGCGTGCCCGCCGGGTGCCTGCGCATGGCCAGCGCGATCACCGTCGCGATACCGGCCACGATCAGCACGTCACCGACGCTGAAGATGTTGGCACCGGGCAGCCAGGCCGGCATCGCGAACATGTCCGTGAGCCAGGGCAGCGCAGGATCCGGCACGAGGGCGCTGTTCGAATAGCCCGCCGCCTCGACCCTGTACAGGGCGGCGAGGGCCTCCGGCGACGCCGGCATGTACCCGCCATTGGCGATGATGGCGACCAGGTTGCAGGATGCACCGGCGGCCACCAGCGACATGCCGGGGACCGCCCAGTTGCGGAAGATCGCGACGGCAGCGGCCAGCGTCGAGGCCACGTACAGCAGGGGACCCAGCTCGCCCACCCGGGCGGTCACGGGCTCCGAGAACAGGACGACCTGCGCCACGAGCCCGCCGACCAGCAGCGGCGCCCACCGGACGCGGAGGGCCGCGACACCGTCGAGGCGACCGCCCACCAGCAGGCCGACCGCCAACCCGATCAGCAGCGCGTAGAGCATGAACATCAGGCGATCATCGTTGCCAGCGGACTGGCCTGCAGCGTGCCGTCCGGTGCCCGTCGGCCCGGCGGCGCAAACGTCGGTTCGCGCAGGATGGCCGCCACGTCCTCGCCTGGCATCGGCTGCGCGAACAGGAACCCTTGCCCGAGCTCGCACCCCATCTCGCGCAGGCGGTCGAGCTGCGCAACCTGCTCGATCCCCTCGGCGATGATCTGGAGGCTGAGCGTCCGACCGAGTCCCACGATGGCGTTGGCGAACGCCCACCCGTCGGGGCCGGCGTCCGCCGGGGCGACGAACTCGCGGGCGATCTTGAGGACGTCGACCTTGAACCGGCGAAGGTAGCCCAGCGACGAGTAGCCGGTGCCGAAGTCGTCGACGGCGATGCGGACACCGAGGTCGCGCAGGGCGGCCAGGCGGGCGATCGTCGTCTGCGTGTCGTGGAACATCGCCGTCTCGGTCATCTCCATCACGAGGCGGGTGGGCGCCATGCCCGTGGCGCGAAGGATCCCGGTCAGGTCATCGACGAACGACTCCTGCTGGAGCTGCGCCGCCGAGAGGTTCACCGTCAGCGTGAGCAGCTCGCCGGCGTCGTTGCGCCAGCCGACCGCCTCCCGGCACGCCTCGAACAGCACGGCATGCCCCAGCTGGAGGATGGCGCCGCTCTCCTCTGCCAGGTGGATGAAGTCGTCGGGCCCCACCAGCCCGCGCGTCGGGTGCCGCCACCGGGCGAGGGCCTCGACCCCGGTCAGCCGGCCGGCCGCGAGCGAGATGATGGGCTGGTAGAAGACATCGATCTCGCCGCCACCGATCCCGCGCGACAGGTCGGTGGACAGGGCATGGCGGGCCACGATCGCCGCGTGCATCGTCGGGTCGAACACCGCAAACCGGTTCTTGCCGGCCTGTTTCGCCGTGTACATCGCCACGTCGGCGTTGCGGAGCAGGTCGTCGGCCAGCGCGTCGTCGCCCCGACCGGCGGCGATCCCGATGCTGGCCGTGATCTTCAGGTCCTGGCCCTCGATGGGGAACGTCACCTCGAGCGCGGCGATGATCCGCGTCGACACGGCCAGGGCGTTGCCGAGCCCGGGCGCATCGCGGATGAGGATGGCGAACTCGTCGCCCCCCAACCGGGCTGCGATGTCGGTGGCCCGGACGCACGATCGCAGCCGCTCGGCGACGGCCACGAGAAGGCGGTCGCCCGCGACATGCCCCAGGGTGTCGTTGACGTCCTTGAAGTTGTCGAGGTCGAGGAACAGCACCACGGGCACGCTGTCCCCGTCGTGCCGGGCGAGGGCCGCCTCGACCTGCTCCGCGAACAGGCTCCGGTTGGCGAGGCTGGTGAGGGGATCGTGGAACGCCTGGTAGCGGAGCTGCTCCTTGAGCCTCGAGAGCTCGCTCAGTGACTGCTCGAGCTGGCCGTTCTCGAGCGCGACCGCGGCCTGGTTGGCGAGCGTCTCGAGCAGGCGCAGGTCATCGTCACCGAAGGTCGTCCCCTCGGTCAGGCGGTTCGCGACCACCATCGACCCGATCATGCCCGACTCGCCCAGCAGCGGGGCGACCATGGCGCGCCTGACGGTGTCGGACTGGCGCTGCGGCGTGACGTGGAGGAACACCCGGCGCTCGGCCTCCACCCGCCGGTGGAGCGGGTGGACGTCGGCCACCGCGACGGGGATCATCACGGTCGTCGGCTCGTCCTGGACACAGACCGTGAGCAGGCCCTCGGCCTCGTCGTTGCGCGGCCACAGCAGGACCTCGGCGCGCTCGGCCCGGAACATCTCCCGGGCGTGCTCGAGCAGTGCACCCATCGCGGAGTCGATCTCCGGCGAGTGCTGCAGGATCCGGCTGGACTGGTAGAGCAGCTCCAGCCGCTCGTGCTTCTCGCGCTCCGAGACGTAGGCGCGGTAGGCAAGGAACACCGTGACCAGGGGGACGACCAGCAGCCACAGCAGCGAAGGATTCAGCCACAGGACGCTGACCGCGAGCAGGGCAAGGCTCGTGTTCGCGACCGCGACCAGGCCGCCGAACTGGATCATCTCCGGCAGCTTCTCGAACTGTGGCGCACCGCCCGACACCGAGATGGCGGTCGCGATCGCCGTGGCACTGAGCACGGCGGCCGTCGTGGTGGCGGCAAAGGCCGCGGCCCAGTCCGCGGGCTCGGGGGTCCCGCCGGGCACGTGGATCAGGTAGAACACGGTCAGGGCGGCTGCCGCCGTGAACGCGAAGTTCGAGATGTTGAAGACGAGACGGGTGACCGACTGGCGGCTGAGCAGGAGCGCGGCCCCCGCCCCCGTCACCAGGGCGAGGAAGTAGCCGTCCGGCGACAGGAGGAAGAAGCCGATCACGGCGGGGAACTCGCTCAGTGAGAACGAGTGCTTCTCGCGCCGGAAGTGAACGTCCACCACCTTGAGCTCGGCCGCGAAGAACGCGACCGCCATCACGACCCAGGGCACGTCGACCGGAGCAGCGTTGGCCGGCCGTGCGTGCAGGAACGCCAGGTACAACACCGAGGCCATGCTCGCCAGCAGGGCGGTGACGATCCAGACCCGCGCAGCCAGCGGCAGGCGCCGCAGGCCGACCCGTCGCACCCGGATGCGATTGCGGGCAGACGAACCGAGGGCGGCGGGGCCCGACCCGGTGCGTACCGCAATCCCCGGGCCATGTTCGGTCATTCGCTCTCCAAGACCCGACGGCCCCCCGATCCCCGGCGGCTGCCGCGAGTTGTACCGCGACCGGGCACCGCCGGGCCGCGACCTAGAAGTACTACCCGGCAGCTCGCAGGCCGCGCTCTCTCGGGTCCGGGACGCAACGCGGGTGCCCGAGGGGATCCGCTGCTACCCTTCTTCCTCCGTCGCCGCCGCAACAGGACACTGCCCCGGCCATGTCCAGACCACGAACCCTCCTCGAGAAGATCTGGGACGAGCACGTCGTCGCCGAGGACCCGGGCGCGCCCACGCTCCTCGCGATCGACCTCCAGCTCGTCCACGAGGTCACCAGCCCGCAGGCGTTCACCGGCCTGCGCCAGAAGGGCCTCACGGTCCGGCGCCCGGACAAGACCGTGGCCACCGCGGACCACTCCACCCCCACCACGCCTCGCAGCCTCCCGATGCTGGACTCGCAGGCGGCGGCCCAGATCGGCCAACTGGAGACCAACTGCCGCGAGTTCGGCATCCCGATCCACGCGTTCGGTAGCGACACCCAGGGGATCGTCCACGTCATCGGCCCGGAGCTGGGCCTCACGCAGCCGGGCATGACGATCGTGTGCGGCGACTCGCACACGGCGACGCACGGGGCGTTCGGCGCACTGGCGTTCGGGATCGGGACGAGCGAGGTCGAGATGGTCCTCGCCACCCAGACCCTGCTCCAGCGCAAGCCGAAGACGTACGAGGTCCGGGTGGACGGGCGGCTCCAGCCCGGGGTCTCGGCCAAGGACATCATCCTCGCCCTGATCGCCCGCATCGGCATCGGGGGCGGCACCGGCCACGTGTTCGAGTATCGCGGCGAGGCCATCCGCGTCCTGTCGATGGAGCAGCGGATGACGATCTGCAACATGAGCATCGAGGGCGGCGCGCGGGCGGGGCTGGTAGGGCCGGACGAGACGACGTTCGAGTACCTCCGCGGCCGCCGGCACGCGCCGCAGGGCGAGGCCTGGGACGTCGCCGTGGCCAGGTGGCGCACGCTGCCCACCGATGAGGGCGCCGTGTTCGACAGGTCGATCGTGATCGACGCCGACACCCTCGAGCCGATG
>Ga0154724_1083_pt13 | contig 10595 bp, 10 predicted proteins | sample Rifle2008BG16ft_FD_105732 | JGI IMG/M metagenome (GOLD analysis project Ga0154724, IMG submission 105732) | Chloroflexi bacterium RBG_16_72_14 | reverse complement strand
GTCGCCGAAGGCGTCGCCCAGGAGCGAGGCGGCGTCTTCGAGCGTGTCGAACGTCCAGAAGCAGTGGACGACACGGATCCGGAACCCGCCGCCCCGCAGGAACGGGCCCTCCCGGCGGCTCCACACCCGGTATTCCGGCGCGTCCGCATCCCGGAGGGCGCTGACGTCGTCGCGGCCATAGTCGTGGACGACGAGGAGCCGGCCCTCGGGGCGGAGCACGCGGTCCACCTCGGCGACGTCCGCCGGGTCGACGCCCCGGAAGCCGGACCACAGGCTGAGCACGGCGTCGGCGCTCGCATCGGGCAGGTCCAGGCGGAGGGGCGTGGTCAGCGGGACGCCGGCGGCGGCGATGCCGGCGGCCTCGAGGCGGCTCGCGAGCCCACCCGCCGGCACGTCGAGGAGCACGACGTCACGGCCCGCGAGGGTGCCGAGCGAGTCAAGGGCGCGGACGAGCTTCCCCTCGACGTCGACGACCGCCGCGAGCCGCTCGGCCAGCGGGCCGGCAAGCTGGAACGGAAGATCAGCCACGTGGCCCGAGCATATCCGGGCCGCGTCACGCCCGCCGTCGCTACGTGGCGCGGAGGATGCGCCCGGTGCGCGCCGCGACAGGGATGACGGCCGTCCCGTCGGCGCCGACGACGACCTGCGAGGCCGCGGGGTCCAGGTCGGGCAGCAGGGCGTCTCCCAGGCCCGATCCCGCCAGCTCCGGAACCTGGACGGCGAACTCGGCAGGTGCGTCCCCGGCGTTCACGGCAACCAGGACCGGGCCGTCGCCGGCGGCCGCGCCGCGCACGAAGGCCAGCGCGTCCGCGTGCGACCCGGCCACCCGGAACGTCCCGCGACGCAGCGGCGCCAGCGCGTGCCTCGCCCGCAGCACGGCCCGGGTCCAGGCGAGCCCCACCGCGTCCCACCCGGCCTCGTCCCACGGGAAGGCGCGGCGGCAATCGGGGTCGTTGCCGCCTTCGAGGCCGATCTCGTCGCCGTAGTACACGCACGGGGCACCGGGGAGGGTCGCCTGGAGCAGCACGGCGAGGTGGTATGCAGCCCGGTCGCGTCCGGCCATCGTCCGGTAGCGCGGGCTGTCGTGCGAATCGAGGAGGTTGAGCTGGACCTCCACGACGGCCGGGTCGTACAGGCTCGTCAGCCGCTCGAGCTCCAGGCCGAAGGCGTGCCCGTCGCGGCGGTGGACCCTGGGCCCGTACTCGTGGTGGGCCCGCACCACCGCCTCGTCCAGGCGTGCCTGCGCCGCGAAGCCGAGGATGGCCTGGGCGAGGGGGTAGTTCATGACCGCGTCGAACCGGTCCCCTGCCAGCCAGTCCGGCGCCTCGTGCCAGATCTCGCCCACGAGGTAGGCGTCGGGGTTGACGGCCCGGCAGCGACGCCGGAACTCCTGCCAGAACGCCGCGTCGCGGATCTCGGTTGGCACGTCCAGCCGCCAGCCATCGATGCCGAAGCGGAGCCAGTGCTCCGCGACCGACAGCAGGTGCTCGCGGACCTCGGGGTTGGCGGTGTTCAGCTTGGGCAGGGCCGGCAGGCCCCACCAGGCGCGGTAGCCCAGGCGGTGGAACGACTGGTCGCCGCGCTCGTCGTCGGTCGGGTTGAGGCCGGGCTCGTCGGGCATGTCGTCGATGCTCGTCGACCACGGGTAGGGCCGGAACGCGCGCCGGCCGTCGAGGGCCGAGGGGTCGAAGTGGTACCAGTCCCGGTACGGCGAGGCAGCACCGTTCTCGAGGACGTGGTGGAACGCCCAGAATCCGCGCCCGGTGTGGTTGAACACGCCGTCGAGCACCACGCGCATGCCGCGGGCGTGCGCAGCGTCGAGCAGCTCCCGGAGGGCGGCGTCGCCCCCCAGGAGCGGGTCGACCGTGAGGTAGTCATACGTGTGGTACCGGTGGTTCGACGCCGACGAGAAGATCGGGGTCAGGTACAACGCCGTGACCCCGAGATCCGCGAGGTACGGCAGGTGCTCAGCAATGCCCAGCAGGTCGCCGCCCTTGAACCCGTGGCTGGTCGGGGGGACGTCCCAGGGCTCGAGGCGGCCGGGCTTCCACACCCGCGTCGAGGCGGCGAAGCGGTCGGGGAAGATCTGGTAGAAGACGGCGTCGCGGACCCAGTCGGGCGTGTCGATCGGCATCCCCTGAGTCTACGGGCCAGCCGTGGGTCTACGGGCCAGCCGTGGGTCTACGGGCCAGCCCTGGGTCTACGGGCCAGCCCTGGGTCTACGAGCCCGGCTTCCGGCCCACGATCCCGGTCGCGCAGCCGAAGAACAGCGACAGGCCGGCGACGTCGAGCCCGGCCGCCGCGAACACGGGCACCAGGCGTCCGGCGTCACCGAACCGCTCGGTGTACCGGCCCAGCATCCGGTAGTTCTCGGGGTTGCCGAGCAGGATCCGGCCGAGCACCGGGATCACCTGCTTGAGGTACAGCAGGTAGGTGGCCCGCAGGGCGCGACCGGGCGGCGACGACACCTCCACCAGCGCCCGGACGTACGCCGGGTCGTACAGCCGGGCCTCGCCGTCCGAGCCGGGGTTGGACGGTGCGGACGGCGACGCGGGCGGGGGCGCGGCGGCCGGGTCGGTCACCCGCGCACAGTAGACTGCGCGGGTGCGCACGGCGAGGTCTCGGTTCGGCTGGGTCGCGGCATCCGCGGTCCTCGTGGCCTCGGCCTGCGGCAGCGCCACCCCGTCGCCCAGCGCCGCGCCGACCGCAGCCCCGACCGCCACCACCGCACCGACCCCCAGCCCGGCACCCGGCAGCGCGTGCGTCCCGGCCACGACCCCGGCCTCGGAGGACTGGAACCAGCGGACCTGGTACGAGGTCTTCGTCCGCAGCTTCGCCGACGGCGACGGTGACGGGATCGGCGACCTGCGCGGCCTCAGCGCGAAGCTCGACTACCTCAACGACGGCGACCCGGCCACGACCGGCGACGTCGGCGTCGGCGGGCTGTGGCTGACGCCGGTGGCCCAGTCCCCCAGCTACCACGGTTACGACGTCATCGACTACCGGACGGTAGAGGCGGACTACGGCACCAACGAGGACTTCAAGGCGTTCGTCGCTGCGGCCCACGAGCGCGGCATCGACGTGATCGTGGACCTGGTCATGAACCACACCTCCAGCGAGCACCCGTGGTTCGAGGACGCGCAGACGCCGGGCTCCGCGCACGACGACTGGTACGTGTGGGCGACCCAGAACCCGGCCTGGCTGGGACCCGACGGGCAGGTCGTGTGGCACCGGCTGGACGACCGCTGGTTCTACGGCCTGTTCTGGGAGGGCATGCCGGACCTCAACCTGCGCAACGCCGAGGTCACAGCGGAGCTGGAGGACATCGCCCGGTTCTGGCTGTCCGAGATGGGCGTCGACGGGTTCCGGCTGGACGCGGCCAAGCACCTGGTCGAGGACGGCAGGGACCAGGTCAACACCCCCGAGTCAAAGGCGTGGCTGGCCGGGTTCAAGGCCGCGGTCGAGGCGGCGAAGCCGGGCAGCCTGCTGGTGGGCGAGGTGTTCGATCCGGCATCGATCGCCGGCCCCTACGTGCCCGACAGCGTCGATCTCACGTTCAACTTCAGCCTCGCCACGGGGATCCGCCTCGCGCTCCAGAACGGGCGCGCGGCCCCGCTCTCGACCGCGTTCGGGGCCACGCTGGAGCACTGGCCGCCCAACCAGGCCGCCTCGTTCCTGACCAACCACGACCAGGACCGGATCATGAGCCAGCTGGGCGGCGACCTGCCGTCCGCCCGGCTGGCCGCGTTCCTGCTGATGACGGCGCCCGGCGTCCCGTTCGTCTACTACGGCGAGGAGATCGGCATGTCGGGCCGCAAGCCGGACGAGCGGATCCGGACCCCGATGCAGTGGTCGGCCGACGGGCCGTCCGGCGGCTTCTCGTCGGCGGCCGCATGGCAGCCGCTCGCGGATGACTGGCAGACGGTCAACGTCGCCGCCCAGGACGCGGACCCGGACAGCCTGCTCACCGCCTACCGGGCCCTGGTCCGGCTCCGGACGGCGAACGCTGCGCTGCTCGAGGGCGCGACGACGATCCTGGAGGGTGGCGCGGAGCCCGTGATCGGCTGGCTGCGCACGACGGCGGACCAGACGCTGCTCGTCGTCGTCAACGTGGCTGACGAGCCCGTGGCGGACTACGGGCTGTCGGTCGCCGACGGCCCGCTGTGCGGCGGCGTGTCGGCGCGGCTGCTGGGCACGATCGGCGGCGACCCGGACGCGCCCGTCACGGCGCCCGCGGTCACGACCGGGGGCGGGCTGGACGGGTACGCGCCGCTCGGTACCCTGGCGCCGCGGAGCGGCTACGTGATCGCGCTCGAGGCCGCGCCGTGAGGCGGCCCGGGTCCTCGGGCCCGCCCGTCGGCGCCTACGAGGATCGCCCGCGCCGCCCTCCCCGGCCGCCGCTGGTGGAGCTCGCGGCCGCGATCCTGATCGTGAACGGGGCGCTCAGCGCGCTGACGTCCCTCGAGGTCGTGGGCCGGCTGGCGGACCAGGGAACCGCGTCCGCACCGATCGCGCTGCTCTCGTTCGCCATCGGGATCGGCAGCGTGGTGCTGGGCATCCTCGTCCGCTACGGCGCGGCGTGGCTGGTCGCCGTGAACGTCGTCGCGGTGGCCGGGTTCCTCGAGATCAGCTCGTGGACGGCGCTCGGGCTGCTGTTCGGTATCCTGGACGTCGTGGTGCTGCTGGCCCTGTTCCGCGAGCGCCCGTGGTTCACCTGGTCGCCCGAGGCACGGAGCGAGCGCGAGGACGGCGGCGAGGACTGACCGCGCGGCCCGGGACGACGACCCGCGGACGGGCGAGGGCGCCGCCGGACGGGCCTCAACGGCGCCCTGCAACGCCCGGGATCAGCCCTTGACGCCGCCGACCGCGAGGCCGCCCACCAGGTACCGCTGGAACACGAAGAACACCACCGACACCGGCAGGGCGAACAGGATCGCGAACGCCGCGAACTCGGCCCACGGCGTGTTCCGCGCGAACTGGCCGACCATGCTGTTGAGCGCGATCGACAACGTCCAGTCCGCGACGTTGCCGTGGATGAACATGAAGGCGGTCAGGTACTCCGTCCAGCCACCGAGGAAGCCCAGGAACCCGGTCACGGCGATGGCCGGCGTGGCGAGCGGCAGCACGACCTTGATGAAGATCTGGTTCTGCGACGCGCCGTCCACGGCGGCCGCCTCCTCGAGGTCCTTGGGGATCGTGTCGAGGTAGCCCTTCAGGTTCCAGATCGCGAACGGGAGCTGGGCCGAGATCACGGCCAGCGAGACGCCGAGCAGCGACGCCCGGAGGTTGAACGAGAGATCGCCGAGGCTGATCTGGAACTGGTTGAGGAACACGTACAGCGGGATGATCGTCGCGATCGCCGGCAGCATCAGCACGCCGAGGACGCCGATCATCAGCGCCTCCCGACCGCGGAACTTGAGGCGCGAGAACGCGTATGCGGCCGTGATGCCCAGCATGACCGCGACCGCGGAGCTGCCGAGCGCGATCTTGGTGCTGTTGAGCGCGAGGTCGATGAAGCCGATCGGGTTGCTGGTGGGCTGGGCGATCACCTTCTGGTAGGCGGCGAGGGTGGCGCCGGGCGGGATCAGGTTGAGGCCGTCCGGCCGGAACAGCCCGCGCGGGTCGATGGAGATGCTGAAGATCCACACGACCGGGAACAGCACGGTCGCGGTGATGAACAGCAGGACCAGCTGCAGGACGACCTGGCGGCCGACCGGCAGCGGCCGTTCCTCCTCCCCCTGGGCCTTCGCCCGGGCACCGACCCGGTTCAGTATGGGCAGCCGGCGGACGCCGGAGACAGCGGACATCTCGAACTCTCCTCCGTCAGTCGGCGTAGCTCTTCGTCGCCTGGGCGAGCCGGTTCGTCACCAGCGTCACGGCGAGGAGCAGGAAGAACAGGTAGACCGAGAAGGCGGCCGCGACCCCGAACAGCTGGCGTTCCTGGGCTAGCCGGTACGCCTGGGTCACGAGGATCTCCGTCCTCCCGAACGGCTCACCTCCAGTCATGAAGAAGGAGAGCGAGAACAGGTTGAACGTGATCACGAAGCCGTAGATCGCGTAGGGCAGCATCGCGGGCCGCAGGAACGGGATGGTGACCGTCCGGAACCGCTGCCACCAGTTCGCGCCGTCCATCTCGGCGGCCTCGTACAGGTCACCGGGGATGCTCTGGAGCGCGCCCGTCGCGACCACCGAGTTGAGCGGCCAGCCCAGCCAGGTGTTGGCCGTGAGCATCGCGAAGTAGGCAAGGGGCAGCGGGATGAACGGGATCGGGTCATCGGCCTGCCGCAGCCAGTTGAGATGGAACGCCGGGTGGTCGGCCGGGATGCCGAACACGCCGCCGATCGCCTGGAGCAGGTAGTTCACCGCGCCGGCATCGGTATCGAACATGTTCCGCCAGACCGTGGCCACGATCAGCGACGGCAGCACGACCGGGAGGATGAACAACGCCCGGTAGACCCCGCGGAACAGCAGGCCCTTGGTGTTGAGCACGACGGCGATCAGCACGCCCAGGATGACGTGGACCACGACGTTGCTGAACGCCCACCACAGGTTGAACAGCACGAGACGAGGGAACTCGAAGTTCGGGATCTGGAGCTTCGACTGGGCGATCCGGGTGTAGTTGTCGAAGCCGATGAACTCCGGCGGGACCGGGTTGTTGACCCGGAAGTTCTTGAGGCCGAAGTCGTGGAACGACATCCACACCTGGTAGACCAGGGGGTAGAAGGTGATGATCAGCATCACCGCGAGGGCCGGTAGCAGGTAGAGGTAGGGCGACGCCAGGCGCCGCCATTGCCTCCCGCGGGCCGGCGCCGGGAGGCCCGAAGCGGTCGTGGCCATCCGTGGACTCTGCCTCCTCCTGCGTCACTCGAAGGTGCCGGGCGTGGTGGCCTGAGTATCGGCCCCGGATCGGGTTCCGTGCACCTGTTCCGGAACGCGGACCGGGGACGATGCCGGGGGCGCCGCGGACGGCGCCCCCGGATCGAAACGCGTGACGAAGGCTACTTGCCGTTCGCCTCGTTCATGAGCGCGCAGGCGTTGGTCGCGGTCGTCGCCGCATCCTCACCCTTGTCGAGCACGAGGTTGATCGCGTCGCCGAAGGGGCCCCAGTAGTTGTTGAACTCGGCGCGCTGCGGGCGCGGAAGCCCGGCCGCGGCGGCGTCGGCGAAGCCCTGGACGATCGGGCTGTTGATGGTCACGCCGGGCGCCGCGGGGACGTGGCCGGCGTCGTTGGTCAGGGTCTGCTCGCTCGCGGTGCCGACCATCTGGAGGGCGAACGCGATGGCGAGCTCGGTGTTGGCGCTGTTGGGGTTGATATACCAGCCGTCCGTGCCCGTGAACGGGTTGGCGGTGGCGCCGCTCGGGCCGGCCGGCATGGGGGCGACGGCGGCCTTGTCGCCGAGCGCCTTGACGAAGTCGGCGGTCTGCCACGGGCCGTCGATGACCGCGTTCAGGGCGCCGGTCTGGAAGTCCTGCTTGAGCGCGTTGCCGTCGGTGTAGAACTTGGCGCCGGCGGCCTTGAGGGCCTGGAAGTACGCGAACGCATCGGCGAAGCCGGCCTGGTCGGCCACGCACTTGCCGTCGGCGTCCATGAGGGTGCCGCCGAACGAGCCGGTGAAGCCGAACATGTGGTAGGCATTCTGGTTGAGGCCGAGCTTGACCGAGCCGTCGGTGACCGCGGCCAGGAGCGCGTCGGTCGTGGCCGGCGGGGTGGCGACCACGGTCTTGTCGTACCACAGCGCCACGGCCTTCAGGGACTCGGGAACCATGTAGAAGCGCGGTCCCTTGCCGTCGCCGAGGTCGACCTGCGAGCCGTCGACCGCCGTCTGGCTGAAGCCATCCAGCTTGCCGGCGAGGGCGTCGGTGACGTCCAGCAGGACGCCGCCGTCAGCCTGGCTGTACAGGTTGTCGTTCGGTGCGATGAACATGTCGGGGCCGCCGCCGGCGGCGACGTCCGTGTTCCAGCCGTTGAAGATGTCGCTGAACGGCTGCTCGACGACATGGACCGTGAGATCCTTGTTGGCGACCAGGATGGCGCCGAGGGCCTTCTGGAAGGCGCCCGTCTCGCCGCCGCCCGACCCGTAGGAGTGCCAGACGGTGAGCTCGCCGACGAGCGGCTCGCCCGTGGGCTCCTGGGAGGCCGGCGCGGACGGCTCGCCCGATTCCGGGGCCGTGGTCGGCTCGGCCGAGGCCGGGGCCGTCGTCGGGGCCGTGGTGGCCGTGCCGCCGCCGCACGCAGCCGCGATGATCGCGACCGCGCCGATGAGCGACGCGAACCGAAGCTTGGTGTTCACGTGTGCTGATCTCCTCCAACGTGTTCCTGGACAGATGGTACGGCCGGCGAAGCCGGCCGCTCTGCGGCCGGGCCCGGCCCCTCGGTCGCCTGACGGCGTCCGACGTGCCACGACATTCATGGATGGGCGTGGCATGCCGGGCGAACTCATCGTCCGCACGCCGCCCCTCTCGACCTCAGCTTGGGACCCGGACCACCTCCTGCCGCCTGCGCGGCGCGGGCCCGGTCGAGCCGCGGACCATGAGGCGCGTCTCGAGCCGGAGCTGCTCCGAACGTATATCCCGTCGTTCGACGACGGACAGGAGAAGGCGCACCGCGCTCTCGCCCTTCTGGCGGATCGGCTGGTGCACGGTGGTGAGCGGCGGGTTCGTGTGCTGGGCGATGTCGATGTCGTCGAAGCCGACAACCGACAGGTCCTCCGGCACCCTGAGACCGAGCTCCCGCGCGGCGCGAAGGACGCCGATCGCCATCGCGTCCGACATCGCAAGCACCGCCGTCGGCCGCAGGCCGTCCTCGTAGGCGCGGCGCATCGCCGCGATGCCGCCCTCGATGCTCGCCGGGCCCACGACCACCGCGTGGTCCGGCAGCTCGAGGCCGTGCGCCGCCAGCGCGGACAGGTAGCCCTTGAGGCGCTTGCCCATCACGCCTTCGGGGTCCAGCTTCGCGCCCGGCAGCGGCGGCTCCACGCCCACCACCAGGAAGTCGCGGTGGCCGAGCGCCAGCAGGTGCTCGGCTGCGGATCTGGCGCCGCCCTCGTCCTCGACCACGACGCTCGGCTGGTCCGGCAGCGCGGTGCAGTCCACCATCGCCAGCGGCACGCCGGCGGCGCGGATCTGCTCCACCTCCGGGTGATCCGCGGACAACCCGATGACCACGACGCCGTCCACCGTCGCCCGGCCCATGGCGCTGGCCAGCGAGCCGTGCAGCGGCGAGATGAAGTGGAGCGCGTAGCCCTCCTGCTCGGCGGCCAGCGCGACGCCCTCCGAGAAGGCCCCGAAGAACGGGTTCGAGAAGATGACCGACAGGGCCTGCGGCGTCAGCACCCCGATCGTGTGGGTGTGGCGCTGCGTGAGCATGCGGGCGACGGGGTGCGGGCGGTACCCGAGCGAATCGGCCACGTCGAGGATCCGGCTCGCCGTCTCCGGCGCCAGCCGATCCGGACTGTTGAACGCGAACGACACCGCGGTCTTCGACACGCCCGCCTCACGGGCGACGTCGGCGATGCGCGGCCGTCGCGGGGTCCGCTCCTCCACGGTCTCCTCGCTGCCGGGATCGCGTGCGCTGAACGGGGACTCGGGGCCGACTGGGCGCAGCGTCCGCAGATCACCGCACCCGCGAGCCGCCATGCCACGGAGCACCGGCGGTAGGGTCAAAACCGGTTTAGCAAACCGGTTTAGGGGAGATTAGTAAACCGCCGCGACGGTGTCAATACCTGTGCCTCGACATCCCTGTGCCTCGACATCCCCTGCGCCACGCGCCACGCGCGGGTCCGGCTGCCTGCCCAGCAGGCGTTGCGATGAAGGTCGTCGCAAAGCTGCGCACTCAGCAGGCATGACCGCGAAGCGGGCCCCCGAGGTCCGCGATTCCGCCTGTTGGGCAGGCACGACGATGGGATCTTCATCGGGACGCTCGTTCAGCAGGCATCGACAGGCCGGCGGCGGCGGGGCGGCCGTCCGGCGGCGCCATCGGCCGCCGAGCGGCCGTGCGCCCCGGCCTCGCAGCAATGGCATCATCGTCGCGTGCTCGCCCGTCTGCGCGCGATGCCGCCCGGCATCCGCATCTTCCTCGGCTATGCCTTCCTCGTGCTGGGCCTGATCGGGCTGAGCCTGCGGTTCGTGGTTGACCAGGCGATCAGCGCCCCGGTCTCGCTGCCCGGGATCGTGGTCATGGTCCTGCTGGCCTACACGATCTTCACCACCACGCTCGTGCTGCAGCGCAAGGAGGCCGCCCGCGGCCTGGCGCTGGGCCTGTCCACCCTCACGCTGCCGGCCGTGCCGCTGCTGCTGCTCGCCGCGCTGCCGCTGTATGCGCTGGTGATCGCCGCGCTGGCCGGGCTGCTGTTCTTCGGGCTGACGCGGCCCGAGGTCCGCACCTACCTCAACGAGCCGTAGCGGGGCACGCGAGCGGCCAGCGGCGAGCCCCTCACCGGCGCGTGTCCGCGCGGGACGCTACCCTTCGCGGAGCGCCTGGGGGCCGAGCGGCCGAGCGCGCCGGCGGCCCCGCCTGACCCCGTCACGCACACGGAGCATCCCGACCTTGACCAGCTCGAACGATCGTCCGGCCTCGTCCGGCAAGCGGCCCGCAT
>Ga0154724_1136_pt10 | contig 10621 bp, 11 predicted proteins | sample Rifle2008BG16ft_FD_105732 | JGI IMG/M metagenome (GOLD analysis project Ga0154724, IMG submission 105732) | Chloroflexi bacterium RBG_16_72_14 | reverse complement strand
GACGCCCGTGGAGTTCGGCCAGGGGGCCGAGCCCGCCACCTCGACAGGCGACGACATGATCGAGCCCACGACATCGGCCAGGGACGATCTCCCACCGACAGGGAAGCTCCCCTACCGGCGGTCGACGTACACGGAGGCCGCCGCGCTGGCACCCGAGGACCCGGCACGGACCATGGACATGCCCGAGCTCGAGCTCCTCGAGGTCCTCGGCGCGACCACGGTCGACCGGCGGAAGACCCGCATCTCGTTCCAGGCCGACCAGACGATCACCGCCGTCCCGACCGCCACCGTGCGGATCGGCGAGCACCGCCAACGGGTGAGCCTGCCGATCGGCCCGCAGACCTGGACGCCCTCGGGCGCCTGCGTCGTGAAGGTCGAGCGGACGTCGGTCGGCTTCCACGCCCAGGCGTGGATCAGCCCGGAGCGCCGGGTTGCGAACGGCCTCCAGAACATGCTGGCCACGGGGTACGTGCTCGAGGCCGCGCTGCTGGCGAACGAGGCCACCGAGCTGTTGCGCGGCAAGTACGAGGACCCGGCCGGCGCGGCCCTGGGGGCCCTCCTGCTCCACAAGGCCGGGCAGCTCGTGCCATGGGAGAGCTGGGTCGAGAATCTCGCCCGCGACTTCGATTGGCTGCCCGACGGCAAGGTCATGCTCGTGAACCTCCGGGTGGCGCGCGGCGAGGCGACGCCGGACGACCTCGCGCGCCTCCTCCGGGCGAGCGAGCAGCGCGTGATGTACGCCGAGACCTGCTCGCTCCTGATCGACCTTCTCCGACGATGGCCGGAGGAGCGCTCAGGCCCCGAGCGGTACGCTGCGATCGAGCGGCTGGCGAACGACGCGCCGTACATCGACCGGGATGCGATCTGCCTGACCCTGTGGCTGCCGCCGGACGCCCCTTGATGGCGCCGATGCTCTCCGTCACCGCCCTCAACGCGAGGCAGGGCGACGCGATCTGGATCCGCTGGGGCGACGACGCCGCCCCCCACCAGCTGCTGATCGACATGGGCACGGAGGGGGTCGGCGACGACCTGTCGACGCGGCTCCTTGCGCTGCCCGAGGACCAGCGCGTGTTCGACGTCCTCGTCGTCACCCACGTGGACCGGGACCACATCGGCGGCGTGCTCACCTGCCTGGCCGACGATGACGCGGTCCCGATCCCCGGGCTCGACATCGGCGACATCTGGTTCAACGGCTTCCCGCACCTGCACGGAGGCATCGTCCCGGGAGCCGCGGCCGGTGCCGGACTGGAGCCCATGGGCCCTGCCCAGGGCGAGCGCCTCGCCGCGTGGCTGAAGGGGCGGGCATGGAACGCGGCATTCGGCGGCGCTGCGGCTGTGCGGATCCCCGGGCAGCCGGCGACGACGGTGACCCTCCACGACGGCCTGACGCTCACGGTTCTGGGCCCGACGCCGACGCGCCTCCAGGAGCTCGAGCCCGTCTGGAAGGACGAGGTGGCCATCGCGCTCGAGAAGGGAACGCTGACCACGGTCTCACCGGGCCTCGAGGCCATGGGCCCGAAGACCCCTCCCGATCTCGAGACCAGGGACGACCTGCGCGACCTGGCAGACCGTCCGACGGTGCCGGACGACAGCGAGGCGAACGGCGCCAGCATCGTCCTCCTGCTGCGGTACCGCGAGCGGAGCGTCCTGCTCACCGGTGACGCCTTTGCCCCCGACGTCGTGGCCGGCATCGAGGCCGTCAGCCCGGGCGAGCCGCTCTGCCTCGACGCGTTCAAGGCTCCCCATCACGGCAGCCAGAACAACGTGAGCGCGGAGCTCGTCGCGGCCGTCGACTGCTCGTGCTGGATCCTCTCGTCGGACGGGACGCAGCACCGCCACCCGGATCCGACGGCGCTCGCCCGCATCCTCATCGGCAGCCGTGCACGGCCCGTCCGTTTCGCGTTCAACGCGCCGAGCACCTTCAACGGCTGGTGGGACAACCCGACCTGGCGGGGCCTGTTCGACTACGAGACCAGCTACGGCACGACCGAGGATGGGATCACGCTGCAGCTCCCGGTGTAGCAGGGCGGGCGGGCACGCGCTTGCGATCCTGCCCGGGGTCGCCCACTACGCGATCTTCGTGTCCCCGCTCACCGCTGAGGCGGCGATTGCGTTCCTCGACGCGCCGGCGGGGTAGGTCGGCGTTGGTATCGTCGGATCCCCCGGTGGCTTGCCCAAGCCGTCGGGCCGGCGACCAACCGTCGACACCACCCGAGGGACGAGGATGCGTGAGCGCTACAACCGGTTCATCGGCCGTCACGAGGTCGCGTGGGAGCTGTCGATGGCGGGGCTCGCCATCGTGTACCTCGCGCTCGGGTTCTCCATGGACCAGGCTGGGGGCCTCGGCTCGTGGGTGGCAACGCTCGAGATCGCGCTGACGGTCCTGTTCGCGCTCGAATTCGGCAGCCGGCTCGTCGCGGCGCGCGATCGGGCGGCGTACGTGCGGGGCCACTGGATCGACGCCGTCGCGCTCCTGCCGCCCGCCAGGGGGGCGCGCGTGCTGCGCCTGCTCCGGCTCCTGCGCCTCGTGCGCGCGTTCGCCAGCGTGTACCGCGCGGGGATGAGCATCGAGCGCCTCACGCGGCATCGGGGCTTCGCGTGGATCCTCACGGCGTGGTTCGGCGTGATGGTCCTGTCGTCGGCCGGGCTGTACATCGCCGAGCACGGCGTCAACCAGGCGATCGAGTCGCCCTTCGATGCCGTCTGGTGGGGCATCAGCACGATGACCACGGTCGGCTACGGCGACGTCTACCCGACGACGCTCGAGGGGCGGCTCGCGGCGATGACCCTGATGGTCCTGGGCATCGGGCTGTTCTCGGCGGTGACGGCGTCGATCACGAGCTTCCTGGTCTCATCGTCATCACCGACGTCGATCGCCGTCGAGGTCGAGCGCCTGGTGGTCCTGCGCGACGCGGGCTCGCTGACCCCCGACGAGTTCGAGCGTGCGAAGGCGAGGGTCCTGGCCTGACCTCGAGCGCGGCGCGCGAGGCGGCCGGCGGCGGGCCGAGGCATTGACTCCGCGCCAGGACGTGGTTGACTGTGCGCCAGCGTCAATAGGAATCCAACTGGGAGGGCGAGATGGACCTGAACGTTGTCGTGGGCCTGCTTCTTCTCGGCGTCGGCACGTTTGCGATCGCGGGGGGCATCGCCATCAGCATTGTCGAGGTGCTTCGACCTCGGCCCCCGGCAGTAGCTTCACTCGACCCGATCACGAACTTGATCAAGGCCATCACCGGCCTCCTAGATGCCCTCGCCAAGTTCGGTCCCGGGCTCCAACTGGTGATCCTGGGTGTGGCGCTGTACGTCGTCGGTATCTACGTCATGGCAGCCAGTCCCATCGGATAACGCGTCGTGGACGTCCAGCACGCGCGCAGGCTGAAGGCGGAACTCGGCCACAGGTTTGCTGACATCCAGAGCCGCCCGGGTAGTCGCTGGAGTGACCTCGACTACGTCAGGAGTGCGGATCTCGAAACCCCTGGTCCGTACGCGGCCGTCGGGTTCGGTATTGGCTTTGGCCAGCACGGGTATTGCGCCGCCTTGCGTGTCTGGGGAAGCGGTGGCGGGCTTGACGATCTCGCGCATGAATTGGCCCGACCCTACGGCGACAAGGTTGACGTGCGCGTCACCGGTCCGATCCGGTTGCTGAGTGGTTCGGCAGGGCCAGTGCGGTCCGGGTCGAGCATTCGCGGATCTGGGGGCCGTGGGACCGTTGGCCTGGTTCTCGAAAGGACGCCCGGCAAGCCGCTGCTCCTCACCAACGCACATGTTGTGGGTGGCACGCCGTCGGCAATCGGGACCCCCGTCTACGGCGCGCAGGGCCAGGGCGAGGTGGGACGGGTAGAGGTCATCGAACCGCTCTCCTGGGAGGGCAACCTCGTCGATGCGGCAGCCGTCGCAGCCGGCAACATCCGGGTTGACCCAACAGTGAGGGGCCATCCGGTCATCAGCGGGGGACCGCCAACGCTCGGGCAGGAGGTCGAGAAGCGCGGCGCCAGTACCGGCCGCACCGCCGGAGTGGTGAGCGCCATCGAACTCGATGGCGTCACCGTGAGCTACGGCACGAGTCGCCTGGTATTCGACGATCAGATCGAGATCGACACCATCGAGGGAGTCTTCAGCGGTCAGGGTGACAGCGGCTCGGCCATCATCACGGTGGAGTCGGACGCGCCACCACGCGTCATCGGCCTGCTGTTTGCGGGCCCGGTTTGGGACGACGGAACCCCGTCCTATGCGAATCCGATCGCGTCGGTCTTCGCCGCACTCGGGATCGATGGCTGAGGGCAGTCCACGAGTGCGACTTGGCGACTACCGCATAATCTGTGTTCGTGGCCACGTTGACTCAGGCACGAACAGCCAAGCGGGCGGCAATCAGCCGGTTCGGGTCGCTCCCGACAGTTAACGGCGTCGGCATCGATCGGGCGGGCAGCGGATACGGTGTTCGCATCAACCTCGTGGCTCCGGATCCTTCGATCCCTGCGGAGATTGATGGCGTGCCGGTCACCACTCGACTGATTGGTCGACTTCAGACGCTATCTGAGCCGGCAGACGAGCCCAGCTCGGTCCACGAGCCGAAACGCTCCGACTGCTGAGGTCGTCCCAACTCGCGCCCAGTCTGGATCGCACGGCGCACGCACGTGGGCTACGGGTTCGGCGGGCTCCACGGTCCGGCGAGCGCGAGCCACGCGAGCGCCGCGTCGATCGCGAGCCCGATGATCAGCGTCGGCGAGAAGCACAGCAGGAGCAGCAGCGCCGAGCCGCCGGCCGCGGCGACGACGAGGCCCACCCACCAGCCGGCGGGTACCAGCCAGCCGAGCGTCGCGAGCGCCGCCAGCAGCGAGACTGCGAACGTCACCACGATCAGCGCCCGGCCCAGGCCGACCACCGCCGCCTCGGCGACGCCGCCTCGGGTGATCAGCCACGAGGTCGACAGGTCGAACGGCCACGGGGTGGCGTCCGGCTTCGCCTTCGACGGGTCCGGCTTGGGGAACACGAACATCAGGTGGACCCAGCCGTGGGCGAACAGGAGCGCGGCCAGGACCCACTGGCCGATCGACGGGTTGTTCCCCAGCAGCCACAGCGTCACGGCGCCCACCACCAGCGTCGCGATCGCCAGCGGCAGCAGGTCCCTGGTCAACCTGGACACGGCCATCTCGTCCCTCGACCCCCTGATCCGAGCCGGCGGCTCTCGTGGCTCCGGCATCGACGGCGAGCGTCGCGGCTGGGCCGGCCCGCCGCCAAGGGCCGGGTCGATCCTCGATGCGGGCCGTCGGTCAGCCGTTACCCTCGTCATATGGATCACCGGCGCGTTCCCCGGAGTGGCCCGTGACGGCGGCGATCCGGCGCGGCGTCCGGACGGCGCAGCCGCAGCCGGTCACGTTCGTCGAGCTGTTCTTCGACCTCGTGTTCGTGTTCGCGGTCACGCAACTGACCGCGACGACCGCGAACGACCTCACCGCGGACGGCGTGCTCCGGGCGATCCTCCTGGGCTGGCTGATCTGGTGGGCGTGGACGCAGTTCACGTGGACCCTCAACCCGGCCGACACGACGCACGTGACCGTCCGCGTGGTCACGCTGGCCGCGACCGGCGCCGCGTTCGTCATGGCCGCGTCGGTGCCGCGCGCGTTCGCGGACGACGCGCTCTGGTTCGCGGTCCCCTACCTCGTCGTGCGTGGGCTGGGCCTCGGGCTCCAGGTCGCCGTGGAGACGGAGCGCGAGGGCGTCAGTCACACGGCGGTCTACCGCTGGGCGGGGCTGTCGGTCATCGGCCTCGCGCTGGTGCTGGCGGGCGCGCTCGCCGAGCCCGGGCTCCGGAGCCCGCTGTGGGTGCTCGCGATCGTGGCCGACCTGCTGGCGGCGGCCGTGGCCGGGCAGCGCGCGAGCTGGGACCTCAACCCGGGCCACCTGACCGAGCGTCACGGGCTGTTCGTGATCATCGCCCTGGGTGAATCGATGATCGTCGCGGGCACGGCGGTCGCGGGCGAGGAGCGGACCGGGGACCTGGTGGCGGTCGCGGCGGCGTCGATCGTCGTCGCCTGCCTGCTGTGGTGGACGTACTTCGGCTGGCTCAAGGACGCGCTCGAGCACCGGTTCGCCGCGGTCGAGCAGGAGCGCCTGGGTCCGCTCGCACGCGACGCGTTCAGCCTCGCCCACTTCCCGCTGATCGGCGGCATCGTCGGGTTCGCGGTGGCCGTCGAGGAGACGGCGGCGCACCCCGCCGACCCGATGCCGGCGGCCGTGCTCGCGGCGCTGGGCCTCGGCGTGGCGCTGTTCGTCGCCTCATCGGCGGCGTCGCTGTGGCGCCTCAGCGGGCCGGTGCTGGTGCCGAGGCTCACGGTGCTCGCGGCCATGGCCGCTGCGCTCGCGATCATGGTGGCCGCCGCGCCGCCGCCGGTGGTGCCGCTCGCGATCGTGGCCGTCAGCCTGCTCACGATCGTCGTCGCCGAAGGTCGGCCGACGGCCATGCCCGCGTGAGCGCAGCCCTCCATCGCCGCTGACCCGCCTTTGCCGCCACCGGCGACCCGGGCAGGTTGCGCCCGAAATCCTCTTGACACGTCCGCTAGCCCCGTCTACCGTAGCTCAATCGATTTAGTAGATCGATTGAGGAGAGGAGCTAGAGGCGTCATGGGAACGGTTGGCCGGGGCTCCGCGCCCCGATGGCTGGCGGTCATGGCCGCGATCGTGCTCTTGGGGGCATGCACGAGTTCTACAACTCCAAGTGCGACCTCCGCGCCCGCCACCGGCGCGACCGATACGCCGGCGTCGCTGCCGGCCCCGCCTGCCGTCGAGGAGCTCACGCTGTGGGTCAACTCCGCCGACGCGCAGCCCCTGAAGGACCTCTGGGCGCGCTATGAGGACGACACCGGCGTCAGGCTCGACATCGTGTCGTTCCCGTCCGACGGTTTCGAGACCGCGCTCCTGCAGCGCTGGGCGACGGGCGATCGGCCGGACATCCTCGAGTGGCATGCCAACTTCAACTGGCTGGTGGCGATCAACCCCAAGGACACCCTGCGCGACCTGTCCGGCGAGGACTTCGTCGCCCGCCAGGCGAGCGGGATCACGGCCAGCCTCGATGGCGTGACGTACGGCATGGTGCTGAACACCCCGACCGCTTGGGGCATGTTCTACAACAAGTCGGTGTTCGACCGGCTGGGCCTGACGCCGCCGACGACGGCCGCGGAGATCCTGGCGACCTGCCAGGCGATCAAGGCGGCAGACCCGACGCTGGTGCCGATCCAGGAGAGCGCCGGCTCGCTGTGGCCGCCACTGATCCTCAACGGCCAGTACACGGCGGATGCCCTGGAGGCAGGGTTCCTCCAGCGGCTGATCGAACGCGAGGCCAAGGTGAACGATGCGGACTCGCCGTGGCTGCGCTCGCTGCAGTTCTACAAGCAACTCCAGGAGCAGGGCTGCTTCAACAAGGACATCCTCACCGCCGAGTTCGAGAACGCCGCCAACATCCTGCTCGGTGGCAAGGCCGCCATGGTCCCGCTCCACAGCGGCTTCGTCGGCCTGGCCGTGGACGCGTCGAGCCTCGACGATGTCAACTCGACCATCGGCTGGACGGCCTGGTCTGAGGCGCGCCCGGTGGTGACCGTGGAGTACAGCCCGAACGGAACGTACTACCTCCCCAAGACCGGCGACGCCGTCCGCGAGGAGGCGGCCCTCGGGTTCCTGCGGTTCATGACCGGTCCCGCGTACGCTGACTATGTGACGGCCGCCTCCATCATCCCGACACTCAAGGACGTTGCCACCCCGGACAGCGTCGCGGCACCCCTCCAGTCGATCGCGGACGCCATCGCAGCCAACGGCTCGACCATCCCGATCTGGTCCGTGCTGCCCGGGATCACCGATCTCGTGAACTACCCGGGCAAGCTCCTCAACGGCGAGCTGACGCCCCAATCGGCGGTCGACCTCCTCCAGAAAGAGGCCGAGGCCGGGGCGAAGGCCGCCAACCTGCCGCCTTGGCCCAATCCCTGAGCGCGGCTCCTCCCGTGGCTCACGGCGTCAGGGCCACCACCCGCCGGCGTGCCGGCGGCTGGTGGCCCTACGCGGTCCCGGCCGCACTCGTGGTCGTCACCCTCTACGTGCTGCCGCTGGCGATCAACGGCGGGCTCGCCTTCACTGACTGGAACAGCTTCCACAGCGGCATCGCCTTCAACGGCCTGGACAACCTCGTCACGCTGCAGGACCAGGCGTCGCTCGTGAACCAGGTCCGTCTTACGCTCGTGTACGCGGTCACTGCCTCCGCGCTGGGCAACGCCTTCGCCCTCGTGCTCGCCCTCGCGCTCGAGCGGCCCACGCGCTCGAACCACCTGTTCCGCGCCGTGTTCTTCATCCCGGTGCTGCTGTCGCCGCTCGCAGCCGGCTACGTCTGGTCCGGCCTGCTGGATCCGTCCGGCCCGGTCAACCAGGTGATCTCGCTCGCCGTTCCCGGGTTCGTGGAGCCGTGGCTGGGCAACAGCGACCTCGCCATCTTCCTGGTCGCGGCCGTCGACGCCTGGAAGTGGTCCGGGTTCTTCACCCTCATCTACATCGCCGGTCTCACGACGGTCCCGGTGGAGCTCAAGGAGGCGGCGGTCGCGATGGGCGCGGGTCGGTGGCAGGTCTTCCGGTACGTGAAGCTCCCGTTCCTGGCACCGGCGATCACGTTCAACGTCACGGTGACGGTGATCGGAGCGATGAGCGCCTTCGACATCGTCATGGCCACGACGCGGGGCGGGCCGGGCAGCGCGACGCGCGTGCTCAACGTGCTCACGCTGGACCAGTTCGGCAATGGGCTGTACGGCCTGGCGTCGGCGACCTCGCTCGTCGTCACCGCGCTGGTGATCGTGACCGCGATCCCGCTCGTGACCGTCCTCCGCCGACGGGAGATCGAGGGGTGAACAGGGCGGTGCGGCAGTCGAGGACGCTCGAGGCATGCCGGATGGCGGTCCTGGCCACAGCGGCGATCGTGCTGGTCGGCCTCCCGCTGTGGATGGTGGTGATCAACTCGTTCAAGGGCCAGGCCGAAGCGGCCGAGCTGAGCCTCGGTCTGCCGCGCGCCATCGAGGCGGCCGCCAATTACGGCGAGGTCTTCCACCAGAGCCGGTTCATTGCCGGCTTCATGAGCAGCCTGCTGGTGACCATGGCATCCGTAGGCGCCCTCCTCGCGGTCGGGGCACCGGCAGCCTGGGCATTCGCCCGATCGCGGTCCCGTGTCATGCGACTCGCCTACTCGGTTGCCATCGTCGGGGTCATCCTCCCGCCGGCGGTGGTCCCGATGGTGTTCCTCATGCGGCTGGTCGGGATCCAGGGCAGCCAGCTCGCCCTCATCCTGTTCACCCTGGGGCTGCGAGTGTCGCTCGTCGTGTTCCTGATGACCGGCTTCGCCCGTGCGCTGCCGCGCGAGCTCGAGGAGGCGGCCGCCGTGGATGGCGCATCGCGGCTGCGAACCTTCGTCCAGGTCGTGCTGCCGATGATGTCGCCCGTCGTGCGCACGGTGTTCGTGATCGTCACGGTCCTGACCTGGAACGACTTCTACGGACCACTGTTCCTGCTCCAGGGCGACAATGCGACGCTGCCCGTCGGGCTCTACCGGCTCTCGAGCGGCATCGCCCAGGCCACGGCGTGGAACTACGTGTTCGCCCACGTCGTGCTGGTCAGCCTCCCGCTGATCCTGCTCTATGCGTTCGTCCAGCGACGGATCGTCGAGGGCGTCACCGCCGGGGCCATCCGTGGCTGAGCGGTGGCGGATCGACGGCGCGCGAACCGTCGTGGCGCGGCGCGGCCGGCGAGCGGAGGAGTGTCCTGCAGCCGCTGAACCGCCCCGGCTCGGGCGCCCCGAGCATGCGTGACGTCGCGGCCCGGGCCGGAGTGTCCACGTTGACCGTGTCGCTGGTCCTGAGCGGGAAGCACGAGGCGATCCCGGTCGCCACGCGCGAGCGCGTCCTCGCGGCCGCGGCCGACCTCGGCTATCGCCGCAACACCATCGCGGCGGGCCTTCGCCGTCAGACGTCGGACACGATCGGGTTCATCTCGGACCTGATCGCGACCACGCCGCACGCGGGGGCGATGGTCCAGGGCGCGCAGGATGCCGCCTGGCTCGCGGGCAAGGTCCTCCTGATGGTCAATACCGGCGGCGAGCGCGGGGTCGAGCAGCGCGCGATCGACGCCATGCTCGGGCGACAGGTTGACGGCTTCCTGTACGCCACGATGTATCACCGGGTGGTCGACCCTCCGCCCGCCCTCCGCGAGGTGCCGGCCGTCTTGCTGGACGCCCGCTCCCCGGACGCGACCCTCTCGTCCGTGGCCCCCGACGAGCAGGGTGGAGCCTTCGCAGCGGTAGCGCATCTCGCAGAGCTTGGGCACCGCAGCATCGGGTTCCTGCAGAGTTCCGGCGGGGTGCCCGCTGCCGCCGAGCGCCTTGCGGGGTACCGGGCGGCGCTCGAGACGAACGGCGTGGCGTACGATCCCCGCCTCGTCGCGAGTGCCCTGGACGAGTACGACGGTGGCCTGCGAGCGGCGGCCACGCTCCTCGAGCGCCCGGATCGGCCGAGCGCGATCTTCTGCTTCAACGACCGGATGGCGGCGGGGGCGGTGCTCGCCGCACGACGGCTCGGACTCACCGTGCCACGCGACCTGT
>Ga0154724_1091_pt14 | contig 10655 bp, 14 predicted proteins | sample Rifle2008BG16ft_FD_105732 | JGI IMG/M metagenome (GOLD analysis project Ga0154724, IMG submission 105732) | Chloroflexi bacterium RBG_16_72_14 | reverse complement strand
CGGCGGTGAAGACGAGCGCCGGTCGCAGGTGCGCCACGACGCCCTGGCCGCGATCCGATGCCGGCCGACGAGCCTCGAACGACGCTGAGAGCGCGAGCAACAGGCCGCCCACCAGCGCGGCGCACGTCGAGACGCCGGCGGCGAGGCCGAGGAGCACGGCAACGACCAGCCCGCCCGAGCGCAGGTCGCCGACGCCTGAGGCGAGATCCGTGAGCCCCGTCGCCTGGGCGGCGACCGCAAGCGCCGACACCAGGAGGACGCCGACGGCAGCCGTCGCCCAGATGCCCGGGTCAGGGTTGAGCCACGGCGTGCGGCCGACGTCGTAGCCGGCCTTCCTGACGGCGGCTTCGATCGCCTTCGCGGACCCGCCTGCCGTGCTGGTGACCACGACTCGCCCGGAGACCGCCGAGGCTGCAGCTCGCTCGACGCCCGGGAGCCGGCCGACGTGGCGCTCGATGCGGACCTCGCACGATCGACAGGTCATGCCGCGGACGGCGACGACGATGACCGCGGGGCCGGACCGGTCGACCCCGTCGCGCCGGCGGCCCATCAGGACGCGGGCTCCGCGGCTCGCTCGACGACCGTGATCCGTCCGCCGTACATCCCCATGGCGCAGGTGTAGTTCAGGGTCCCGACGGGCAGGGCGGGCAGGTTGATGACGTTGGGGCCCCTGGCGAGCCGGACGCGGACATCGACGCCGGGCGCGAACAGGGATGCGGCGCACGTGGCGGTGGTGGAGGACTGGATCGTCCAGACCGTGGGATAGCCCGCGTAGATCGCGATGTTGCCCGGGCTGTAACCCCCCGCATCCTGGTAGGTCGTGATGCGCTGGACGCCGTCGGGCCCGAGCGTCCCGGGAAGCGGTGCGGCCGAAGCGAACCCGACGAGGGACGGGAGCGTGAAGCCGGAGAGCTGGAGACCTGCGCTGCCGTTCATCAGCGCGAAGCCCAGCACCACCACCCCCACCAGGCGGAGCAGCGTCGGCTTGGCGCGACTGGGCACGACGACGGGGAGCCCGGCGATCGCGAGCAGGCCCGGCGCCGTGCCGATCGCGAACGCGCCCAGGAGCGCCGCGCCGAACAACGGCGAGCCGGTCGAGAGCGCGTAGATCTGGATGGCCTGGGTGAAGCCGCAGGGGAGGAAGAACGACAGGGCGCCGAGGCCCGCGGCCCGCGGGTCGGAGTAGGCGCTCACGTTGCCCCCGCTCAGCCCGAGCTTCGCGCCGACACCCATCGGCAGGGTCGGCGACCAGCCGGCCATCCGTGGTGACAGACCCGTGAGCCGCGTTCCGAGGATCGTCATCACGACCGCGACGACGATCATGAGGATGGCGGTCAGCTGCGGCGGCATCGTGACGTTCGCACCAGCGGCACCCAGCACCCCGCCGAGGAGCGCGTAGCCGGCGATCCGGCCGCCGACGAACACCACGGCAGGACGCACCTGGGAGGCGGCGCCCGGCTCGCCGTAGCCGGCGGCGGTGCGGCTCGCCTGGAAGGCCGCAGACAGGCCGAGCACGAGCCCGCCGACCAACGTCATGCAGGTGGACACGCCCGCAGCGAGCCCGAGCAGCAGCGCGACCGCGAGTCCCCCCTGGCTGAGGTCGCCGGCGCCGGACGCCAGCTCCGCGAGCCCGGTGACCGAGGCGATCGCGGCGAAGGCCGCCACGAGCACGACCCCGGCGCCGGCCGTCAGCCAGATCCGCGGGTCGCGCTCCAGCCACGGCGTGCGACCGATCTCGTAGCCGGCCTTCCGCAGGGCCGTCTCGATCGCCGCCGGGGGGACGGGTTCCGTGCTCTCCACGGTGACCCTGCCGTGCACCGCCGACGCGGACACGTGCTGCACGTGCGGGAGGCGTCTGACGAACCTGGCGATCCGCACCTCGCACGACCGGCAGGTCATGCCCATCACCGGAAGCGTCACGGAGCTGGTTCCGGCCGCGGTGACCGTCGGCCGGGGGACGTCGAAGCCGGCAGGCCTGGCGCCGCGGCCCATCCGGAACTCGCGGATCTCGAGCGCCCGGCGGTGCACCGCTTCCGGATCGCCGGGATCCTCGTTCGCGTCCGCGGTCGCAACGACCTCGGCCACCGGCACGCGGTGCTGCATGCGCGACTCGCGCCGCTCGACCGCGGCGGCATGCAGGTCGAGCGGGCCGTGGCCGGCGGCGCTGGCACCTGCGGGGGTCGAAGGGGTCTGGGCGCGGGCCCGGCTTCGGCGACGGGACATCGGGACGATGCGCTCCTGTGGACGACCGCCCGCTGACCTCCGGGCTCGTCCACAGGGTGCGGGACACGTGCGCCTGCGCCAATGGAGGAACAGGCAAGCCTTGCTCAAGACTTGGTCAAGTCGCCGGATCGCGTGACGGGCTCAGTGACCGACCTGAAGCGCCCAGCCGGCATGGCGCCCCCACAGCCATCTCGACCCCACCGAGCGCGGGCGCGACGGGGTCGAGATCGATCGGGAAGGTGAATGTCACGAGCTGACGACGGTCACCGCACCGCGCATGCCGGCCTCGTAGTGGCCGGCGGCATGGCAGGCGAACGCGTAGGGGCCGTCACCCTCGAAGGTGAAGGTCAGCGACCTCGTCTGCATCATCCCGATGTCGTCGACCTCGGGTGTCCCCTCCTGGTCCGCCGCCACCGCGGTGGCCGGGCCGACCATGAACTCGTGCGTGGTGGGACCCATCGTGGTGACCTGGAACGCGATGGTCTCGCCGCGGACCACGGTGATGCCCGACGGGCTGAACGTGTAGCCGGGCCCGGCGATGACGCGGATCACGCGCGGCGCCGCCACCGTGCCGGCGACGAAGCCTGCCTCGCCCGGTTGCGGGCCGTTGGCCGGGTTGGCGCTCCAGGTCCCGCCCATCATGCCGGCACCGCCCATCATGCCGGCACCGCCCATCATGCCGCCGCCGCCCATCATCGAGAACCCGCCGGACCGGCCGAACAGCGTCGCGGTGAGCGCCGCCGTGCCCACGACGAGGGCGAGGATCGCGACCGCGAGCACGAACCAGGTGGGGATCGCCTGCGCGGAGCGCTGCGCCTGCGGCTGGCTGTCCATCATGACCTCCCGAGGATTCGATCCAGCAACGAGCGGTCCACGCCGCGCGCGATGACCTCGGCGGCGTCGAGATCTGCGTCGTACCCCGCTTCGGCGACCGCCGCCGCGAGCACCGCGTTCGACACCAGCGCGGGCTCGCGGCGGACGGTGGTGGTCTCGCCGACCAGGTCGACGCGCACCTTCGTGACGCCATCGATCCTTCCGACCGCCCTCATGATCCGGTTGACGCAGGAGCCGCAGGTCATGCCCCGCACGGGGAAGCGAACGGTCTCCTCGGTGGGGCTCGTCGCGCTCACATCGATACCAGCAGCCCGAAGCTCATGACGATCACCGCGAGCGCGATGCCCGCCTTGATCCACGGCGAGTTGCTCCGATTCCAGCGGCCGAGCTGGCCGAGGACGCGCCGGTCCGAGACCGCACCGAGCAGGATCAGCAGCGGCGCGATGAACGCGATGTTGTACAGCGCGAGCAGCGCGAAGCCCGTGGCACCACCGCCCGACGCGTGCAGCACCGCCGTGATCTGGAGGTACATCGCGCCCGAGCAGGGCACCGTGCAGATCCCGATCAGCACGCCGGCGATCAGCATCCCGGCGAGCCCGCCACGCTCCATCGCCTTCTGCATCCGGCCGTGGGTGCCGGCCGGGGCCATCATCGACGGCCCGACGCCCGGCAGGAACACGTCCTTGAGCATCCACAGCGCCATGCCCAGGGCGATGATCGAGGCGATCCGCGCGACGAGGTGGTCCCGCCCCATCCAGCCCAGGAAGGACAGCAGGCCCAGGCCGATGATGAAGTACGTCACGAACACCGCGCCCACGTACAGCGAGCCAGCACCGAGCAGGCGGCGGCGGGCCTCGATGGTCGGGGTGCCGTTCGCCGTCACGGCGTTGACCAGGGTCAGCGTGTAGGTCGCGAACAGGACGAGCAGCGCGAAGGCGCACGGGTTGAACCCGTCGGCGACGCCCGCCACGAGGACCGTGGGGATCGTGAGGCCGCCGAACGCGGCGGCATCGAAGGGGACGGCGAGAACGTAGGCCGAGGCGGCGATGCCGACCGACCCGAGCATGACGGCCAGGACGACCGCCGGCAGCGGCCAGCCCATGACCAGCCGGTGCGCCTGGAGGGGTCCGGCGGTCGGGGCGGTCATCCCACGACCCGTCGGTCCGTCGTCGCGGCGGATGCAGGCTCAACGACGATCCTGCCGTGCATCGTCGGGCTGTCCTTGCCGCCGCAGCACGAGTCGCAGTACACGTCGTACGTGCCGGGCTTGTCCGGGACCTGCCATACCACGGTCCGGTTGCCCTCGGCCGGGAGCTCCTCGTACAGGCCGAGGTCGGGCGCCACCATCGTGTGCACGCCACCGGTGAGGTGGACGGCCGCGTCATCGGTCCACCAGTTCATCATCGCCGTCTCGCCCGCCTTGACGCGGATCTCCGACGGCGTGAAGCCAGCCATCGAGCTCTGGACGTCGATGACGCCGGCGGTCGCGCCGGCGGTCGGCCGGTCGAAGAAGTCGCCGAAGGCGAGGGCGCCGCCGATCGCGAGGACGGCGACGACGATCCCGCCGAAGGCGAGCTTGCGGAGCCTGGCATTGCGCGACTCACGGGCTCGCTGGGCGATCCGGACCTTCCGGCGCTCGGCGGCGGGCCCGTGGACGCTCTCGCGCTCGAGGGCACGGCGTTCGCGACGCGACAGCAGCTCCTGGTCAGTCATGGCGGGCCTCCTGCCCTGGGTGCGCGTGCTCGACGTAGTGACGGGTGCCGGTGCTGGGGGGAGGGCCTGAGGCAAGCGCCTCGTTGGCGCGCCTGAACTCCTCCTCGCTGATCTCGCCCCGCGCGAAGCGGGCGCGCAGGATCGCGCCGGGATCGTCGTGACGCTCATGGCGCGGCTCGCGGACGAGGAGCCAGACGGCAAGGACCATCACCAGCGCCCACGCCCCGATCAAGAGCCACGCCTCGGTTCCCATCGTCCAGCCCGACATCATCGCGAGCCTCCTGCTGCGTACCGGTGGGACGCGACCGGCTTGCTCCGAGGATGCGCCGGGTGGTTGGAGAAGCGAATGCAGGAAGCAGCAAGCCTTGGTCAAGACTTGGTCAACCCGCCGGTTCCGGGTCGCCGGCAGCTCCAGGTTGGGGGTGGCGCCAGGGCGCCGGGCCACCGCCTCGCCGGGCCCACCGCCTCGCCGCCGCTGACCTCACCGCGCTTGACGGACACTTGACGAAGGCGTGATCGCCCCTTCATCGACTTCCCCGGTGTGGGGCGCGATGATTCGGCGCGGCCACGAGGCGTCCCCCGCCCTGACCCATGGCCGGCGGACGGCCCGATGGAGCCGCGCAGGACAAGGAGTCCGCCGATGGACGTCGCGATCGCACCGCCCGGCCGCACCGGCCGAGTGGCGGGCCGCGGGCAGACCATCGCCGTCATGGCGGTCACGGTCCTCGCCATCATCGGCCTGTCGTGGTACGTCTCCGACGGCTTCGACGACGGGGTCACGAGCATCGACATCAGGGCAAACCTCGACGTCGAGCCACCCACCGTGGGCAGGGCGCCCACGGGCTTCACCGGCCTCGGCTACGACGGCCAGGAGATCTCGCTTGCGAGCTATGCGGGCAAGCCACTGTGGCTCACCTTCGGCGCGTCGTGGTGCCGTGACTGCCGGGTCGAGGCCGCGGATCTCCAGGCAACGTACGAGACGTTCCAGGGCCAGGGCCTGAACGTCCTCGCCGTGTTCATCAACGATCCGCGGGCCGACATCGAAGGCTACGCGGGGCGGGCCGGCCTCACGTTCCCGATCATCGCGGACGAGAGAGCCGAGATCGGGAGCGCCTACCGCCTGCTCGGCATCCCGACGCACGTGTTCATCGGGCGCGACGGTCTCATCAAGGAGATCAGGATCGGCGCGCTTTCCAGGGACGACATGGAGCGGGCGGTCGCCGCCATCGTCCGCTGAGCGTGGCGGCCCGGGCCGCGCCCCCATCGGGAACACCGGGGGCAGACATGTCGTCCCGAGCGACATGGGCCAGCCCGACAACCGTGCCTCCCAACAGCTCGCCGCGGCATTCGAGGCGCATCACCGACGCCTGCTGGCGTACGCCCTCCGACGGACCAACGCCCTCAGCGATGCCGAGGACGTGGTCGGCGAGACGTTCGCCGTCGCGTGGCGACGGGTGGCCCTGATGCCGCCGGCGGGGCAGGCCCTGCCCTGGCTGCTCGCCATCGCTCGCCGTGTCGCGGCGAACCGGCGGCGCAGCGGGCGTCGATTCCTGGGGCTCCTCGACCGCCTGCAACGCGTTTCGTCCGAACCCGCCCCGGTCGTCCCGACGTCACCCGCCTCGGACGCCCTCGCGCGGCTGCCGTCCACCGACCGGGAGCTGCTCACGCTGCTGGCCTGGGACGGGCTGACCCAGGCGGAGGCTGGGGCGGTCCTGGGGATCAGCGCCAACGCGGTCGCCATCCGCCTCCTTCGGGCCCGGAAGCGGTTCGCAGCGGAGCTTGACGCGATCGCGAAAGGTTCCGACGACGACCGGACACCGGCTCAGGCGAAGGGCATGGTGCCTGGTCGGTCAGCACGGGATCGTTCCTCATGAGTCACCCTCACGAGCCAGATCCGCTCGACGCGCTTCGAGCGGCCAACCCGGTCAACGACGACGACCTGCCCTCCGCGAGCCTCGCCCGCCTTCGCGCGAGGATGCAGGAGACGGTCATGAACGAACCACACGGAGCGCGCCCGGGTCGCCGGCGCCTCGGGCTCGCGGCCATCGCAGCGGGCGCCGCGATTGCGCTGGCCGTGGTCGTGGGGCAGCCCGCGGCCGAGCCGGCGAACCCGTCGCCATCCCCGGGGACGGGGTCTGCGTCGTGCGTCGAGAGCTACAGCCTCGCGACGCTCGCCAACCGATCCTTCGCCTTTGACGGCACCGTGACGGTCATCGACGGCGACTCGGTCACGTTCACGGTGAACGAGGCCTACCGCGGGGTGTCGGGCGACGCAGTCACCCTCCAGGCGCCGGGCATGACCGGCACGACGATCACGTCCGCCGGAGGTCCGGTGCTCGTCAGCGGCGAGCGCTACCTCGTCGCCGGGGATGCCACGTTCGCCTGGGCCTGCGGGTTCACGCAGCGGTGGGATGCGGCCGTCGCCGCCGAGTGGTCGGGCGCCCTCGGGAGCTGATCCCGACGCCATCGGCCCGCCAGCCGATCAGCACACACGAGATCCACGGGAGCTTCTGCCATGCGTCGTCTTGCCGTTTCGTTCGCGCTCGTCCTCAGCCTGCTGGTTCCGGCAACCGCGTCGGCGGTCAACGAGCACTGCACCATCGACATCAGCCCCACGGTCGGCTCGCCGACCGACGTCTACCAGATCGCCGTCCACAACGTGCCCGTCGATCCGGACGGGTTGTCGATCGAGCTGCGGACGGACATCCGCCGGCTTGGATCCCGCGAGGGTTCGATCATCTTCGCGTTCCTCGTTCCGGGGACGACGGAGGTGGTGATCGAGTACAACCGCTCCTGGCCCGGGGAAGACCCCCTTCCGCCGCTCGCGGAGGGCCGCTACCTGGTCACCGTCTCGACGCCGCACCTCCACGGTGCGTGCAGGGCCACCGGGTCCTTTGTCGTCGAAGCCTGACCCTGTGCCGGACGGGACGGCGACGCGCGGCCGCCGGCCCGTCCGGATGCTCGTCGTACCGGGCGTGTCGCGACGAGGTCGTCACCTGCCTGGCCCTCGGTCGGCATCACCCCGGGCTCGAACCGTGACCCCGTCCCGGCCGGCGAACCTGGCGGGGCCCATGTCTCGACCTCCGCCGCCACGCGCACGAGCGAGCGATGCGATTCAAGCAGGGATCGTCCCCGGTCCGCTGGAACACGAGGCGGCCAGGCCTCCCCGGCGACCGCCTGGATCTCGGCGCTGAGAAGCCCGAGTGCGGCGCTGAAGGCTCACCTCGCGCTCATCTCAGGCTCAGGAAGCCGCCCGATGCTCGCCGCGGGACGCCGCGCCCAAACCCTGGTTCGCGGCGCGATTGCCCGCAGCCCGGAGGAGAACGTGGCTCTCGTCACCCTGGCTGTGACGGCGCACCTGTTCGCGACCGTTGCCCTGGTCGGCTACTACGCCGTGCTCGCGATCGTCATCGTACCTGCGCTTGTGGCCTTGCCGGCCCCGTCAGGGAGGATCGAGGTCCTCGCCCGGATCGAGCGGCGGGCCATGCCCGTGCTCCTCGCCTCCCTGGTCGCGTTGCTCGCGACGGGCGTCTACCTGATGACGGCCGATCCGCAGTACGCGGGACCCGGCATCGTGCGCGACTCGTGGGCTTCGCTGCTCCTGGTCAAGCACGTCGTCATCGTGATCATGCTCTTCGTCGGCTCCTACCTCGACGGGCTGATCGTTCGGGCCGCCGGGCGGGCCGACGGCGCCGGCCTGTCGCGTATCACGTGGGCGTCGAGGGGCATGGCCGTGCTGGGCGCCGCCGTCCTGGTGATCACGGCCGCCGCGCAGACGGGCTGACGTCACGGCACGCATCCAGCCAGCCGGATGTCGCCGCGGGGGGGTTCGACGACATCCGGCTGTTGAGCGGGCGGCGGTGACGCCAGGGAGCCATGCTCCCTCGGTCCGGTCCGACTGGACGTGCCCCGTCGCGAACGATCCGGTCCGAGGCGTCCCCGCCGCTCGCAGCCACGCAGCTCGTGGCGAAGCACAGGCTGCTGCCCGTTCCTGAGTGAGCGATGAGCACAGGCTAAGAAGACCCGTCGTCAGTGGTCGTGGTCGTGCACGGGCCATGCGATCGCCGGCGTCGGCACGGCCCGGAGATGAGCGCTGCCTGAGAGGGCCGATGGGTAGCGCCGCGCCTCAGATCGCGGGCGCGCCGGGGTCGACGCGGAGGGCCAGGAGCCCACCGAGCACGGTGAGCAGCGCGGCGCCACCGAACACCGGCCCGGCGGCGAGCGTGCCGACGGCCGCCGCACCGAACAGCGCGAGCGCGATCGACCGGGTGTTGCGCACGAACATCAGCAGCACGGCGAGGACGAGCGACACCATCGCCGCGAGGATCCCGATCACGACCGCGAGATTCGTGGTGCCCGGGCCGGCGAGCCCGAACAGCGCGCCGGTGCCGAGCAGCCCCTGACCGACGATCGCGCCGAAGAACTCCATGCCCGCGCCCATGACGGCGAGCAGGAACGCTGCGAGTCGGAGGCCCATTGGAAATCCCCTCTGCTGCCGGAGCGCTGGACGTCGCGGTGGCGGACACGCGTTCGACGATGTGACCTGTGGCCCCCGAACCGGGGGGCATTCGGCCCCCTGCGATGGTACTGTGGCGGCGCGGCCGTGGGGAGCGCCTCATCAGACGCCTCCGGCGAGCGGCATGGACCTGTGGGAGGAGAGGGAGCATGAGCTTCACCGAGCGGGAGCTGTGGGCGATCATCCACGGCCTGGGCCTCGGCACGCTGTTCCTCCTCGCGTTTGCGGGAGGCCTCGCGGGCCTGTACAGCCTCAAGGAGCGGCTGCTGACGCCGGACGGGGTCGCCGAGCGCACGCTGCGCCTGAAGGTGGGCAGCATGGGCATGGCCATCGTCGCGTGGCTGACCGTGATCAGCGGCACGTTCATCGTCTACCCCTGGTACCGCGCGGCGCCGGGGGATGTCATCGACCGGGCGGTCCAGAGCGAGGAGCTTGCCGCGTACCCGCGGTACTGGCTGCTCGCCGGTGAGGGCACCGCGGAATGGCACCGCTTCGGGATGGAGTGGAAGGAGCACGTCGCGTGGATCGCGCCGCTCCTCGCCACGGCCGTCGCGTTCGCGGTCCTGTACTACGGCGCCACGCTCGTGCGCCGCGGGGACGTGCGCCGCGGCGCCATCGTCTTCTTCACGCTGGCCTTCGTGGCTGCGGGCGTCGCCGGCATGTTCGGCGCCTTCATCACGAAGGTCGCCCCGATCTACTAGGAGCCGGTGATGCAAGACGTCCAGACCAAGCCCAACGGGCCCGTCGCCGCGGCGTTCATCGCCGCCGGTGTCGGGTCGCTCGTCCTCGGGATCACGGTCGTGCTCAACGAGGTCAACGACGGGATCAGCGGCTTCCTCGCCTTCGACGCCAACTTCGGGATCGGTTCCGGCGTCGGCCCCCTCTCGGGCAAGGCCATCCTGGCCACGCTGGCCTTCGTCATCTCGTGGGTCGTGCTCCACGTCGCCCTGCGCGGCAAGGAGGTTGCCTTCGGGAAGGCGATGACGATCTCGCTGGTGCTCGTCGGGCTCGGTTTCGCGCTGACGTTCCCGCCCATCTTCGAGGCCATCGTCCACCTGTTCCCCGCCGCCGAGTAGACGCGCTGCCTGGCCCAGCGGCCGCCGGTCACCATCACGGGCTGCGCAGGACTCGCTCCAGCAGCGACCGCTCAATGGCCGGGCGCGATGACCTCAACGCGTCGAGGTCGGCCGCGCTGACCGCCGCCCAGCGGGCGACCTGTCGCTCGCTGCGGACGGACGCGTCGTGATGGCGGAGTTCGGCGTGGGATCCGTCCCCCGACGGCGGTCGCACCGGGGCCCACGGCTCCCGCGACGGCCTCAGGCGGACGGCAGCTCGACGTGGAACGTGGCGCCCGTGCCCGGACCCTCGC
>Ga0154724_1115_pt6 | contig 10670 bp, 11 predicted proteins | sample Rifle2008BG16ft_FD_105732 | JGI IMG/M metagenome (GOLD analysis project Ga0154724, IMG submission 105732) | Chloroflexi bacterium RBG_16_72_14 | reverse complement strand
ACGGTCAACGGGATGGACGTGCTCGCGGTCCGCGACGCCGTCCGGCGCGCCGTCGCCCGGTGCCGCGCGGGCGAAGGGCCGGTGCTCATCGAGGCCAGCACGTACCGCTACTACGGGCACTCCCTGTCCGACCCGCGCGACGAGTACCGGACCCGCGAGGAGGAGGCCGCCTGGCGCGCGGTCGACGCCATCGAGCGCCTGAAGGGCCAGCTCCTGGCCGGTGGCATCGCCGACGAGGCCGCCCTGGCCGCCGTCGAGCAGCGCGTCCGCGAGCGCAACGCCCGTGCCGCCGTGCGCGCCTCGCAGGCGACCGACCCGGCTCCCGCGGACGCCCTCCGGTTCCTGTACACGGACGGCTCCTCCGACGACGTCCCGCCCGGGCGCGGCGAGGCACCGCTGCTGGCCCCCCTGCCCGTGGCGAAGCGCGGCGCCGACGGCGCCATCACCTACCGCGACGCGCTCCGCGACGCCCTGGCCGAGGAGATGGTCCGCGACCGCCGGGTCGTGTTCTACGGCGAGGACGTCGCCGACTATGGCGGGGCGTTCAAGCTGACCAAGGGGCTGCTCGAGTCGTTCGGGCGCGACCGCGTGTTCAACACGCCCATCTCCGAGGCGGCGATCTGCGGCACCGCGGTCGGTGCGGCGATCGTCGGGCTGCGGCCGGTGGTCGAGCTGATGTACATGGACTTCGCGCTGATGGCGTCGGACCAGATCGCCAACCAGGCCGCGAAGTGGCACTACATGAGCGGCGGGCAGGTCGAGGTCCCGCTCGTCATCCGCGCCTCGGTGGGCGCCGGCAAGGGCTACGGCGGGCAGCACAGCCAGAGCCTCGAGAGCCTGTTCACGCACCTGCCCGGGATCTGGGTCGTCTACCCCTCCAACCCGGCGGACGCCAAGGGCCTGCTCAAGGCGGCGATCCGGACCAGCAACCCCGTCCTGTTCGTCGAGAGCCAGGGCCTGTACCCGGCCAAGGGCGTCGTGCCCGAAGGCGAGCACCTGGTGCCGATCGGCGTCGCGAGCGTGGCCCGCGAGGGCGACGACGTCACGCTGGTTGCCTGGGGCCCGGCCGTGCCCGACGCCCTCGCCGCCGCAGAGCGGCTGGCGGCCGAGGTCGGCGTGGGCGCCGAGGTCATCGACGTGCGCAGCCTGGTGCCGGTGGACATGGACACGGTGCTCGCCTCAGTGCGCAAGACCGGCCGCTGCGTGGTCGCCGCCCAGGCGGTCCTGGGCGGCAGCTTCGTGAACGAGGTCGTGGCCCGGATCCAGCACGACGTGTTCGACTGGCTCGATGCGCCGGTTGGGCGGATCGGCGCCCGGAACGGCATCTCGCCGCAGGCCGAGAGCCTCGAGCGGGCGTTCCTGCCGGGGGTCGACGACATCGTCGCCGCCGCGCGGGCGCTGCTCTAGCACCCGGTACCGGACGAGCAGGGAGCCGAACGATGGCACACGCGATCCTGATGCCCAAGCCCGGGCAGATGACCGAGGACTGCACGGTCATCGCATGGCACAAGCGCGAGGGCGACCCCGTCCACCGGGGCGACGTCCTGTTCGAGATCGAGACCGACAAGTCCACGATGGAGGTCGAGGCGTTCGACGAGGGCGTGCTCCTCCGGATCGTGGCCCCCGAGGGGGCGACGATCCCGGTCAACGCGGTGTGCGCCTGGGTCGGCGAGGCCGGTGAGTCGGTGCCCGAGGGCGCGCCGGCGGCGGTCGGGGCGGCGGTCGAGGCGCCCGGAGCGCTCGAGGCCGCGGTGGCGCTCGACGTCCCGACGGCCGTTCCGGCGACCCCCGCAGGCGCTGCTGCCCCTCCCGCTGCCCGTGGCGAGGGGCGGCTGCGGATCAGCCCCCGGGCGGCCCGGACCGCGGCGGAGGCCGGCATCGATCCGCGCGGCATCGCGGGCACCGGCCCGGAGGGACGGATCACCGAGCGCGACGTGCGCGCCGCGATCGAGGCCCGCACGAGCGCCGCAACCCCGGCACCCGCTCCCGTTCCGGTCGGCGCCGCGGCGGCCAACGCCGTGCCTGCGCTCGGCGAGGGCGAGGAACCGCCACGCCCGCTGAGCCGGATGCGCCGCGTGATCGCCGCGCGGCTCGCGCTGAGCGCGACCACGATCCCCACCTTCACGGTCACCGCCGGCGTGGACGTCACGGGCCTGCTCGCGCTGCGGCGCGAGCTCAAGTCGGACGGGATCGACCTGTCGGTCACGGATTACGTGCTGGCCGCGGTCGCCCAGGCCCTGGTCGAGTTCCCGGACGTCAATGCCCGGACGGACGGCATCTCGGTGTGGCCGCGACGGGCCGTCCACCTCGGCCTCGCCGTGTCTCTGCCGGCCGGCCTGGTGGTACCCGTGATCCGCGACGCGGACCGCCTCAGCGTCTACGGCCTCCACGCCGAGGCCGCCCGGCTCGCCACCGCGGCCCGCGACGGGCGCCTGGGTCCTGACGGGCTGACCGGCAGCACGTTCACCGTGTCGAACCTGGGCATGTTCGGCGTCGACGCGTTCACCGCGATCATCAACCCGGGTGAGTCCGGGGTGCTCGCGGTGGCCAGCGCCCAGGAGACGCCGGTCGCCGTCAACGGCGGGCTCGCCGTCCGCTCGATCATGCGGCTCACCCTCACCGCCGACCACCGGATGGTGGACGGCGAGCTGGGCGCCCGCTTCCTCAACGCGATCCGCCGGCGGCTGGAGAACCACCGCGAGCTGCGCCGCGACGCGGCGCTCGGGTAGCCGCGGTCCAGTGGAGACCCAGCCGGCCCCCAGCGCGGGGCCGCCCCTCGCCAACCTGCGCGACGTCGGCGGGCGACCCGTCCGCGGCGGCGGCCGGGTGCGGCCTGGCCTGCTCTACCGGTCCACGGACCTCAGCCGCGTGGACGCGGACGCGCTTGCGATGCTGGCCGGCCTCGGCATCCGCACCGTGTACGACCTGCGCACCAGCCCGGAGCGCGAGGCCCACCCCGACCGCCTGCCCGACGGGGCGCGCCTCGTGGTCGCCGACGTCCTGGCCGGGGCGCCGCCGGAGGGGTCCCCGTTCCACCTCCAGTCCAGGATGCGGGACGTGGCCGCCATCAGCGCCGTGCTCGCCGACGGCGGCGCCGAGCGCTTCTTCGAGGAGCGGTACCGCGAGTTCGTGGAGCTGGACAGCGCGTGCGAGGGCTACGGGCGGATGTTCCGCGACCTGGCCCTCGCCGCCAGCCGGCCGGGGCTCGTCCACTGCGCCACCGGCAAGGACCGGACGGGCTGGGCGGTCGCGGCGCTGCTCCTGCTGCTCGGCGTGCCCGAGGACGCCATCCTCGCCGAGTACCTCGAGAGCAACGTGATGGAGGCCGTGTTCGCCGCGGAGCTCGATGCGTTCCGGGCGCGCGGCGGCGACCCGGAGGCGCTCAGGCCGCTGGTCGGCGTGCGCGAGGCGTACCTCGAGACGTCGATCGCCACCATGCGACGGCGGTACGGGGACGTGGACGCCTACTTCGCGGCCGGCCTCGGGGTGGGCGAGCCGGCACGCGCCTCGCTGCGCGAGGCGTTCATCGAGCGCTGATCGCGGGTGGCCGGCGTGCCCTGCGTATCCGGCGCCCCCAGTTGGTGCCCGTCAGGCGGCGAACGCCCCGGCGATCAGCGCGACCTGGTCCGGCGTCACGCGGCAGCAGCCGCCGATCAGCGTGGCGCCGGCAGCGTGCCAGCGGTGCGCCGCGGCCCCGTCGACGCGTCCCGCCTGGGCGCCGGTCCAGCGGCGAGCGGCCGCATCCCACCCCTCGCCGCTGTTGGGGTAGACGACGACGGGCTTCGAGGTCACGGCCCGGACCCGCCCGACCAGCGCCTCCACGTGCTCCGGCGCGGTGCAGTTGACGCCCACCGCGATCACGGCCGGCGAGCCTGCGACGGCCTCGACGGCCTCCTCGATCGGCGCGCCGCTCCGCAGGTGGCCCGCGTCGGCGCACGAGAAGCTTACCCACGCCCGGGCGCCCGGGATCTCGTCCAGCAGGCGGGCGATCGCGACCGCCTCATCGAGCTCCGGGATCGTCTCGACCGCGAGCAGGTCCGCGTCGGTGGCCGCGAGGATCGTCAGCCGCTCGCGGTGGAAGCCGGCGAGCGCATCCACGGTGAGCCCGTACCGGCCCCGGTACTCCGAGCCGTCGGCGAGCATCGCGCCGTACGGCCCCACGGACGCGGCGACGAGCAGCGGCCGGGGGTCCGGGGCGCCGGCGGCGGCTCGCTCCGCGCGGAACCGCTCGCGAGCGAGCAACGCGAGGGACACGCTCTGCCGGAGCAGGCTGGCGGCCTCGTCGTGCCCGATGCCGCGCGCCGCGAATCCCTCGAACGTCGCCTGGTAGCTGGCCGTCGTGGCGACCCGGGCGCCGGCGCGGAAGAACGCCAGGTGGGCCGCGACGATCGCCTCGGGGTCCGCGGCCAGCAGCCGGGCAGACCACAGCCGGTCCGAGAGGTCGCAGCCCTGCGCCTCGAGCTGCGTTGCCAGACCGCCGTCCAGCACGAGCACACGGTCGCCGGCGATGAGTGGGCCGATCTCGGGGCGGTGAGCGGGCACGATACGGGCTCCGGGTGTGATGGCGTCCCCGCGCTGGCGGGTCGCCGTGATCCTGCCGGGAGGCGTCAGCCGGCCCCCTCTGCCTTGCGGTCGGCTTCGATCCGCTGCAGCGCGACCTCGGCCGCCGCGGCCAGCGCGCGTTTCGGCGTCGCGTCCGCCCAGCCGAACCAGGCGCGGGCGCCTGACTCGACCTCGCGCAGGGCCTCGTCGCAGGCGTCGCGGACCCGCTCCACGGCGTTCACGGCCGCCACCTCGTCGGTCTCGGGCAGGAGGATCGCGAACCGCCGGGGTCCGACCCGCGCCACGTAGTCGGACGTGCGGACCTTCGACCGCAGCACGGCCCCCACCCGGGCGGCCGCGTGGGTGCCGACATCGGTGCCCCACACGGTCACGAGGTCCTCGAGGCCGACCACCTCGACCATGGCGACCGTCACGGGGCGGCCGTAGCGCTGCGCGCGGGCGGTCTCGACACCGAGGATCGCGGCCCAGGCCCGGGGCCCGAGCAGGCGTGTCTCGTCATCGAACCAGCCGCCACTGGCGTCCGGCGTCGTGGCGTCGGCATCGCGAGGGCTCTCGCTCATGGTGTCTCGGTCCTCATGCCGCCCGGTGGTTGTCCGCAACAGCGTACCGTGCGTCCCCCGGAACCGGGCGACGGCCCGGTGGATCCGTTCCGGGGGCGCGGATCCGCGAACTGTGCGATCCTCGGCAGTGTCGTGCGGGAGCGACCGCGCGGCACCGCAGTCCCCCGGACCCATCTCGCCCCCTCAGCGAACGATCGGGCCATGGCGCCACGGCGCCGCCGGATCGATGCTCGGGTCCCCGACGAGGATGAAGGCCGTGCGCTTCCTGCGACTTGCCGCCGCCCTGACCATCGCCCTCGCCACCGGCTTCACGGCCCCCGGTGATGCGCAGGCCGCGTCGAGCTGGAGGACCATCCTCTACGACCGGTTCGACTCGGGCGGCGTCCCCAGCCACTGGTTCCGCTACAACGGCCCGTACGGGTCGGGCGTGCGCAACTGCGCGATCCCCTCGCACGCGTTCGTCAAGAACGGCTCGCTGCGCCTGGTGCTCAGCTATGGCACCAACTCGCGGTGCGGCACCGGCTGGTACTCGGGCGGCATGATGGTGGACCGGGCGTACGGCGGCGTGGACCAGCGGGTCACGCTCCGGTTCCGGGTCGTCCGCGACCGTGCCGCCGGGCACTTCATCGTTCCGATGCGCTGGCCCGATACCGCTCCCTGGCCCGAGGGCGGCGAGGAGGACTGGTGCGAGACGGACACGCTCAACTTCTGCCACACGTTCCTCCACTACTCGAAGGACAACAAGCAGATCTACCGCAAGCACGTGTTCGACATGACGCGCTGGCACACGATCCGCGTCGTGCGGCGGAACTACGTCGCCAAGGTGTTCATCGACGACATGAGCACCCCCGTCTGGGTCTACAAGGGCTCCTCGACCACGCTGCCGCCGACCGTCAAGCGGGTCGTGCTCCAGCAGGAGTGCCGGGCCGGCGGCTGCCCCACCGACAAGACGGGCAGGGAGACCATCCTGATCGACTGGATCCGGATCGAGAAACCCGCCTGACGGGCTAGCACTCCACGACATTGAGGGCCAGGCCGCCGCGCGCGGTCTCCTTGTACTTGGTCGCCATGTCGGCGCCCGTCTCGCGCATCGTCTTGATCGCCGCGTCCAGCGACACGTGGTGGGAGCCGTCGCCCGCGAGCGCCATGCGCGCCGCGTTGATCGCCTTCACGGACGCGATCGCGTTGCGCTCGATGCACGGGATCTGGACCAGGCCGCCCACCGGGTCACAGGTCAGGCCGAGGTGGTGCTCGATGCCGATCTCGGCGGCGTTCTCCACCTGCGCCGGTGTCCCGCCGAGCACCGCGCACAGGCCCGCCGCGGCCATCGAGCAGGCGACGCCGACCTCGCCCTGGCAACCGACCTCGGCGCCGGAGATGGACGCGTTCTCCTTGTACAGGATTCCGATCGCGGTGGCCGTGAGCAGGAAGTCGACCACGCCGTGCTCCGTGGCGCCCGGCACGTGCCGGGCGTAGTAGTGCAGGACCGCGGGCACGATCCCGGCCGCGCCGTTGGTGGGCGCGGTGACGACCCGGCCGCCCGCCGCGTTCTCCTCGTTCACCGCCAGCGCGTACAGGTTGACCCAGTCCAGCACCGCCAGCGGGTCGTCGGCCGCGGCGGGGGACGCGGCCTGGACGACCAGGGCCCGGTGCAGCGCCGGCGCCCGGCGCCGGACCGAGAGCGGGCCCGGCAGCACGCCGTCCGCGCGCAGGCCGCGCTCGACGCACGCCTGCATGGTCTCCCAGATCCGGAGCAGGCCGGCGTCGATCTCCGCATCGGGACGCCAGGCCCGCTCGTTGCGCCGCACGAGCTCGGCGATCGTGCAGCCCTCGGCCTCGACGATGGCCAGCAGCTCGTCCGCGCTCCGGTACGGGAACGGGAGCACGCCCACGTCCGGGATGCCGGCATGGGGCGCGGTCCCCTCGGCCGCGATGTCGTCGCTGACCACGAAGCCGCCCCCGACCGAGTAGTAGGCCCTGGCGTCGAGGACGCTGCCCGCGTCGTCGATCGCCGTGAACCGCAGGTTGTTGACGTGGAACGGCGTCGCCTCACCGGGGCCCGCCCGGTCGCTGAACACGAGGTCCTCGGCCTCGACGAACGCGACCGGGTGATGTCCCAGCAGGGCCAGCCGCCCCCGGGCCCGGATTCCCGCGACCCGGCCTGCGATCCCGTCCACGGCCACAGTGTCGGGCTGCTCCCCCTCGAGCCCCAGCAGCACCGCGACGTCCGTGGCGTGTCCCCGTCCCGTGGCGCCCAGCGAGCCGTACAGCTCCGTGCGCACCCGCGCCACGCGCGCCAGGAGGCCGGTGCGCTCGAGGCGGAGCGCGAACCAGTGCGCGGCCCGCATCGGCCCCACCGTGTGCGAGCTGGACGGGCCGATGCCGATCTTGAACAGGTCGAACGCGCTGACCGCCAACGGGGGACCTCCGGGCTGCGAGCCGAGAGGATCGCACGAACGCGCTCCGGGCGTCGTCCGCGCCGCGGCTGCCCGGGGCGCGCCGGGCTCAGGCCCGCTGGTCGGTGCTGGGCTTCTCCCACAGGTTGACGCCGCTGTCGACCGCGTACCGGTCGATCTCCGCCAGCTCCTCGGGCGAGAACGCCAGGTTGGCGAGCGCCCCCACGTTCTCGCGGACCTGGGCCGGCGAGCTGGCGCCGATCAGGGTGGTCGTCACCCGCGGGTCCCGGAGCACCCACGCGAGGGCCATCTGCGCCAGCGACTGGCCGCGCCGCGTCGCGATCTCGTTGAGCGCCCGGACGCGGGCGAGGTTCACCTCGGACAGCATGTCCCGGCTGAACGAATCGCCGCCCGGGCGGTTGACCCGCGCGTTGGCCGGGATACCGTCGAGGTACTTGTCGGTCAGCAGGCCCTGGGCGAGCGCCGTGAACCCGATCATCCCCGCGCCCACCTCTTCGAGCGCGTCGAGCAGCTCCGGCTCCACCCAGCGGTTGAACAGGTTGTAGCTGGGCTGGTGGATCAGCAACGGGACGCCCTCGGCCCGCAGGATCGCCGCCGCCTCGCGGGTCTTGCCGGCCGAGTAGGAGGAGATCCCCGCGTACAGCGCCTTGCCCTGTCGAACCGCGTGGGCGAGCGCGCCCATGGTCTCCTCGAGCGGCGTGTCCACGTCGAATCGGTGGGAGTAGAAGATGTCGAAGGAGTCCACGCCGACGCGTCGCAGGCTCTGGTCGAGGCTGGCGAGCACGTACTTGCGCGAGCCGCCGCCCTGGCCGTACGGGCCCGGCCACATGTCCCAGCCGGCCTTGCTGGAGATGACCAGCTCGTCACGGTGGGCGGCGAGGTCCTCGCGCAGGATCCGGCCGAAGTTGACCTCGGCGCTGCCATACGGCGGACCGTAGTTGTTGGCGAGGTCGAAGTGGGTGATGCCGAGGTCGAATGCCGTGTGCACGATCGCCCGCTGGGTCTCGATCGGGGTGGTGTCGCCGAAGTTGTGCCACAGCCCGAACGACAGGAGTGGCAGCTGGAGGCCGCTGCGACCGCAGAAGCGGTAGGGCATCGCGTCGTAGCGCTCCGGGGCGGGCAGGTAGGTCATGCGTCGGGCCTCCGCGTTCGCGAGGCGGCGGTCCGCCGCCGGCACGTGTCACCCTCCACCGTACCCCCGGTCCGGGCCTCCCGGAGCGGTCAGGGGCAGGCGATGCCCGGGGTTGGCCGGAGGGTGCCGTCCACGAGGTCCTCGTCCGACACGACCCGGATCCAGTCGGCCTGGTGCCGGTTGACGATGATCGTCCCGATCGCCTGCTTCATCCGCGTGCCACCCGACCAGTATTCGATCCACGCGTCCGTGAGCGGCACCATCGCCGGTCGGTCGCGGAGGCTGGCCAGCGGGTCCGCCCCCGGGTCCGTATGCAGGTGCCCGCCGATCAGGTAGTGGCCGGCCTGGAGCGCGATGGCGTGGGACCGCGTCCGCCGGCGGAGGGCGGCGTCGCCACGGGGGCCGCTCGCGTGCACGGCGACCAGGTCGTCACCGGCGACCAGCACCCGGTCCATCGACCTCGGTTCGCCGTCCTCGAGCCCCTCGGTCTGGACGTCGGTGAGGACCAGGGAGTCGTGCGCATTCAGCAGGTCCGTCAGGCGGTCCGCCCGGAGGCGCACCCAGCCGTACACGCGGTGGTGGCGGGTGTAGGCGACGAACCGCACCAGCGGCGTGTCTGCCACGGAGTCCGGCTCGAAGACCTCCTCGGGCAGGCGCTGGAGGCTGACGTGGAGCGAGCCCGGCTCGGATGCGTGCTCCATCACGGCCGGCACGCTACCGCGACCTGGGCGGCCGCGATATCGAACGAAGGTACCTGCGTGATCCGCGGCGGCCGGGCCCCCTACTCCGCGACCGAGACCGTCCCGTCCGCGGCCCCGACGAGCAGCGGGTCGCCCCGCTCCGCACGCAGGCGGTTCGCGTACTCGAGGCTCCCCTTGGCCCCGGGTGCGACGTCGCGGCGGGCCGGCACGACGCGGTTGTGATAGTCGCGATGCGCGACCGGGCCCAGCACGCAGGTTCCGTCCTCGAGGGCCTGGACGATCGCCTGCCCGAGGGCGCTCTCGGACTGCCAGCCTTCGCCGTTGTCGATCAGGTGCTGCAGGAACGGGACGGGGTAGTGCTGCAGGCCGTCGTGCTCCGCCCTGCGCTCAACCTCGGCATTGGGGTCGGTCATCGAACGCGTCCTCCGGATGGGGTTGGGCGGGGCCGGGACGCGGCGCCCGCGGGCCTGGCCACCGGCGCTCCTGCCCATTGTAGGCGGCGTCGGCGGGGGTCAGCGGTGGGCGGGCCGTCCGTTGCGCCGCCGGGCCCGGTACCACGCCAGGTACTCGAGCAGCTCCTCGCGCTCGTCGTCGGTCAGGTCGGCGAACAGGGCCGCACCGATGGTGGCGGTGACCCGGGCGTCCGGCGGGCCGGGCAGTTCGTAGCCGGTGAGGCGCATGAGCTCCGCGTACGGGATGCCGAGGGCCTCGCTCAGCTGGTGGAGCACGTGCGGCGACGGGCGCTTGACGGCGTCGTTCTCGAGCTTGCTGAGGTAGGCCGGGGAGATGCGCGCGGCGCGCGCCGCGTCGATGCCGGACAGCTCGCGGACCTCTCGTGCCTGGCGGAGCGCGGCCCCGATCGACGGTGCCATTCGAGCTGCTTCTCCTATAGTGGCGGCCTGCAACTACCGTTGACAATAGCATCGCCGTGTGGTTCACTGCAAGCAGGAAGCGACCGGAGCTCGCCCGGCGGTGGCCCGGATGCCCGCCTCCAGGAGCGACATCGCCGGGACGCTCGCCCCGAGCGAAAGGTCATTCCAGATGCCGCTGCAGGTGCTCCACTTCGCGATCGTCGCCACGCTGAACGCCCTGGGCGCACGGACCGCGACTAACCGGCGGCTCGGCCTGGGCGTCGCATCGACGGCCGCGGCGACGGCGCTGGATGCAGGCAGCCGCCTCGACACCCTGAGCACGATCGCCCTCAATCGCGGCGCCGAGCCTGGTGCCGCATGACCCGGGCGCGGCGCTCTCCGATGGCGACCCCGGCGAGGGCGGCCTCCAACCCCTCGATGCCTCG
>Ga0154724_1127_pt3 | contig 10700 bp, 3 predicted proteins | sample Rifle2008BG16ft_FD_105732 | JGI IMG/M metagenome (GOLD analysis project Ga0154724, IMG submission 105732) | Chloroflexi bacterium RBG_16_72_14 | reverse complement strand
CACCGATGCCCCGGCCATCAGCCAGAACACCGTCCCGAGGCCGCTTCCCGGCCCGCCGGCGTCCACCACGGCGCCGTACAGGATCCCCCAGAGCGACCCGACCCCGAACGCCAGCGCGAAGTAGGTGCTGAACGCGGCGTCCCGCAGGGGGCGCGGCGTCACGTCCGCGAGCAGCGCCTGGAGCTGCGGGCTCTCCACGAACGAGAACAGGCTCAGCAGGGCGATGGCCGCCCACAGCATCGTCCGATCCTGCCCGGCGATGACGAACAGCGCCAGCGACGCCGCCCCGGCGAGGTAGACCCCGACGATGACGGGCTTGCGCCCGAGCCGGTCCGACAGCCAGCCGGCGACCAGCGGGCCTGGCACGCTCGCCGCGAGGAGGACGCCGTACATCAAGCCGATGGTGGGGACATCGAGGCCGATGACCTGGTCGAGGTACAGCGGCACGAAGATGTTGAGCACGCCGAGCCCGCGCGACCCGCCGCCCAGCACCGCTGCCAGGTACAGCCAGTGCAGGTCGCGGTCGGCGAGGACTGCGCGGTAGAGGCTGCGCAGCGGGCCATCAGCGAGCCGCTGCCCCGAATCGGCCTGGGCCTCGCGCACCAGGGCCAGGATCGCGACCGCGACGATCACCGCCAGCACGCCGAGGGCCGTCACGGCGCCGCGCCAGCCGAGCACAGCGATCGCGACGGCCGCGCTGAACCCCACCACCACGGTGCCCACGTTGCCGCCCGAGACATGCACCGCGATCGCCGTCCCGATCCGGCGCGCCGGGAACTGGTCGGCGAGCAGCGCGTTGCCAACCGGATGCTGCGGGGCACCGCCCACGCGGGACACGACATTCGCCGTTGCGAACAGCCCGAACCCGCCGGCGAGCGCCTGGGCCGCCGTCCCGACGCCGACCACCAGCCCGCCGCCGCAGAGGAGTGTCGGGCGGCCGATGTGCCGGGTGAGGGCCCCGAACGCGTACTGGAGCAGGCCGCTGGCGATGCTGCCGATCGTGGACAGGATGACGATCGTGGCCGGCGTGACGCCGAACTCGTCGATGATCGCGAGGTAGACGAGCGGGTACAGCGCCGACTGGCCGTGGATCAGCGCGTGCTGGACCGACAGCAACCCGAGGCTCAACCGGGGGCGGATCGCGGTGGTCGCGACGGTGGGCGCGTGCACGTCATGAGTGTGTCAGGGCGCGACCGCTCAGGCGTCAACCGGTTGCGGCCTGCCGAACAAGCAGGTCGTACAGCCCGCCGATCCCGTTGCGCCCGGGACCACCGCCTCGAACGCGAACGCGTGGGCGCGTCTGAGCGGCCTTCGTCCAGGCCGGCCCAGGTCCGGGCTGCGGGGTTCAGGTAGTCGATCCTGGAGTCGGTGATCCGGCCGCGCGATCACGGATCGCGCTCGCGACCGAGATCGGGTCCGGGACCGCATCCGGTGCCTCGCGGGCCCGGATGGCGTCGGCTCCCGGACGGGCCGCCGGGAGGGGCGCATCGGATTGGCCAGCCCCGACTGCGCGTGATCGCTCAGGTGGGGTGTAGGGTTTCGTCGTGGCCTCGAGACATGAGCGGTTCAGCCTCCATGACGTCACCTTCGCCGGGGTCTCGTTGCCGAGCGCAACCGTGGACTGCTGGGACGACGCGTCCGGCCGATCTCAGTGGCAAGCCCGCGCGCTTACCCGCGCCTGCCCCGAAGTCGAAGAGGGAGAACTGGCCGGCCACACCGCCGACGGGCGCGCTCTGTCGGGTCATGCGCGCGTCGCCGATCAGCAGGTCGGTCCCGGGAGCCGGCGGGAGACCCTCGTCGTGTTCCATGGCGCGGGGACGCTACACGGGCGGTAGATCAGTCGCCGTTGGCCCCGGGCATGCGGAGCCCAGACAGCTTGGCCGTCGTATTGGCGGACGAACTCCGGATCGGCCGCGAAGGGATCGGCGATGCTCATCCACCCTGCCGGGGACGCCATGACAGAGGTGGATCACGTCTCAGTTCACGCCTCGTTAGGATCAGGCGGACCGACGGGACCGCAGTCTCGGACCGTCGCTCTTGCCGCCAGACCAAGGGGAGTCTCATGGCCAGGAAGAAGAACAAACAGGCGCAAAAGGACAAGAAGGTGCAGAAGGACAAGGCCCAGGAAGCCAAGAAGCCCAAGAACACGGACTCTTCTCTGGGCTCTCCGGCGGCAGCTGACGCGGCCGCGGTTCCGGACCTGCCCCCACGACCTGCCCAGCGGTCAGGTGTCAGCACCTGAACCGGCGGATCGGGTCGAGAACGTGCCCATGGAGTGGGACGACGTGCTCGTCTCGACCATTGTCGTGCTCGGGTGTAGCGTTGCGCCGAGGCAGTGTGGCAGGAAGGAGGCCCAGCATGTCCGAGCAACACCGGCCCGCTGAGGCGATTGGCACCGTCACCCACTGGTTCAGCCATCTTTCGGTCGCCGGGGTCCGCCTCACGGCGCCGCTCGCCGTGGGCGATCGCATCCACATCCGGGGCCATACGACCGATCTTGTCGAGACGGTCAGCTCGATGGAGATCGAGCACCGGAAGGTAGATCATGCGGTGCCCGGCGACGACGTCGCGCTGGCCGTCGAGGGCCATGTCCACGAGCACGACCTGATCTTCCGCGAGGCGTGAGGCGCCAGGAGACCTGCTGCAGCGGGAGTTGCCGGTCAAGCATCGCGCGTTCCAGCAGCCGTCTCCGGAGGCGCTCATCCGGTCGTTCGCTGGGCACCCGAGGTGGCGCGGACGAGCGCAGGTCCCGCTACGTCATGCCCCGCCCGACCAGGCACCCATCGCGCCCACGGCACCGATCGGGATTTGTGGGCCTTCGACGACCGAGGGGTGTGGGGCTGGAACGTGAATGACGCACGACCGAAAGGGCTGGCCGCCCCCAGCGCCTCCCTGGCCGACGAATGCCGAGGAACTCGCCGCGGTTCAGGACGAGCTGGCCTACGCGACGACCACGCCGTGGCCAACGCCGGCGAACATGGGTCGCGTCGCCGCGTGTTTCGTGTGCTTCGAGCGCGGCCGATCTGGGCCAGGTGTCGCTGGAGACCGCAGCTGGGCAGCCGCCTGCCTGGTCGGTGCGGAGGGCGATCTCGCGACGAGCATCGTGCGTGGGCTGGCGGAGGCGCGGTACGAACCCGGCCTGCTCGCCCTGCGCGAGGGCTCGCTGCTGGAGGCTGCGCTGCGCTCCCTGCCGGCGGCGCCGGATCTCCTCGTGGTGAACGCGACCGGCCGCGATCACCCGCGCCGCGCCGGACTGGCGCTGCACTTGGGGGCGCGTTTGGGCCTACCGAGCATCGGCGTCACGAACCGGCCGCTGCTCGCGAGCGGCGCGTCGCCCGAGGACCGGCGTGGTGCCACGAGTCCGCTGCGGATCGGCGACGAGATCGTCGCCTCGTGGGTCAGGACGTGGCCCGGCACCCGCCCCCTCGTGGCACATCCGGGCTGGCGGATCAATCCCGAGCAGGCGATCGAGCTCCTCCTGTGGCTGACGCCCCGCTGGCGCACGCCGCTGCCGCTGCGGATCGCCCGCCAGGCAGCCCGTCTCGCGCGGGCGACGCCGCCGGTTCGAGGTTGACGTAGCGACCAAGTGGGAGGCGCGGATGCGCACGGACAGCCGGCGGCGCGCGGCGGGCTGCGCCGGGTGCCCTCTACCCGAACAGGTCCCAGACAACAGGTGACCCGCTCAGGCGCGCCAACGCACGGCATCGGCTCGGCGCCCGTATGATTGTTCGCAGGTGCGATCGATCCAACCTCCGCGGGGCCGGCCGATCCGGGTGCGCGCGCCGGTTCGCGGGCCGGTTCGCCGGCCGGCCGGCCTGCTCGACAACCTCGACGAGCCGATCGTCTCGGAGTTGTTCAGCGTCGAGCGTCTCGAGCAGCATGCCCGGTCGCTCGCCGCCGCCCAGGCGATCACGCACGAGCCTCGCCGCGGACGCGCGATCCGGCCGCGCGTCGCCGAGAACGGCCGCGTCCTCCTGGCGTCCTACCGGACACTCGCGGGGGCGATCCGGGAGGAACGCTCGATCACGCCGGCCGCGGAATGGCTCGTCGACAACTTCCACATCGTCGACGAGCAGCTCCGCGAGATCCGCGACGACCTGCCGGCGAACTACTACCGCGAGTTGCCCAAGCTTGCCGCGGGGCATCTCGAAGGCTACCCGCGCGTCCTGGGTCTCGCGTGGGCCTACGTCGCGCACACGGACAGCCGCTTCGACACCGAGAGCCTGCGCCGCATGGTGCGCGCCTACCAGGAGGTGGAGCCGCTGACTCTCGGCGAGCTGTGGGCGGTTGCGATCAGCCTGCGGATCATCCTCGTCGAGAACCTCCGGCGCCTTGCGGGGCGGATCGTGGGAAGTCGAGCGGCGCGGCAGCGAGCGGACGAGCTGGCCGACAGCCTGCTCGGGATCGGCGACGACAGCCCCGAAGTCGCCGCGGCCGCCCTGCGCCGGCTCACCGACGCGACGCTGCCGACGTCCGGTCGAGTCCAGCTATTCCAGCGCTTGCGCGACCAGGACCCGGCCGTGACGCCCGCGCTCGGCTGGCTGGAGGAGATCCTCGCCGCGCAGGGCACGACGGCAGAGGAAACCGTCCGGACGGAGCACCAGCGGCAGGCCGCGATGAACGCGACCGTTCGGAACGTGATCACGAGCATGCGCCTGATCTCCTGGTTTGACTGGGCCCAGTTCGTCGAGAGCGTGAGCCTGGTCGACGAGGTCCTTCAGGCGCACGGCTTGTTCGCGGGCATGGATTTCGCCACGCGTGATCGCTACCGACATGCGGTTGAAGCGCTCGCGCGGGGCTCGGGGCAGACCGAACTCGAGGTCGCCCGAAGCGCCGTCATGGCGGCGGAAGGCGCCGCCGAACCCGGCGGTCCCGGCGGCCCCGGCGGCCCGACCGTTGCCGTCCAGGGAGGCGTCGTCGATCCCGGCTACTACCTGATCTCCAACGGTCGGCCAGCGTTCGAGCGCGCGCTCAACGTTCGGGTACCCCTGGCCGGGCGGCTGCGACGCGCCTATGCCGCCGCCGGCACGCCGGCCTACGTCGGCACGCTGGCGCTGGTCGCGGCGCTGATCCTCGCGGTGCCGCTCGTCCTGTCAGATCGGGGCGGCGCGACCGGACCGGCACTGCTTACCCTCGCGATCCTTGCCTTCGCGCCCGCCTCCGACCTGGCGATCGCGCTGATCAACCGGATCGTCACCGACGTCGTCGGCCCGATGCGGCTTCCCCGTCTCGAGCTGACTGATGGGGTGCCGTCCGCGCTCCGGACGCTGATCGTGGTGCCAACGCTCCTGACCAGCGAGGCGGAGGTCGAGGAGCAGGCGAACCGTCTCGAGATCCACTACCTCGCGAACTCCGAGGGCGATCTCAGGTTCGCCCTGTTGTCCGATTGGTGCGACGCGCCGACCGAGAGCGTCCCGGGCGACGACGAGCTGCTCTCGACCGCGGCCGCAGCGATCGACCGCCTCAACGCCCGCTACGGCGAAGCCCCCGGCGGAGGTGCTCGCTTCCTGCTCTTCCATCGGAGGCGTCGCTGGAACGAGGCCGAAGGCCGCTGGATGGGCTGGGAGCGCAAGCGCGGCAAGCTGCACGAGCTGAACGCGCTCCTGCGCGGATCGACCGCGACGGACATCCTGACCCCGGGGCGCCCCTCGTCCACACCGCCGGCCGGCGTGCGCTACGTCGTCACCCTCGACGCCGACACGAAGCTGCCGCGTGGCGCCGTCGCGCGACTCGTCGGGACGATCGCCCATCCGCTCAACCGGCCGAGCTTCGACCCGGGCACCGGGTGGGTCACCCACGGCTACGGGATCCTCCAGCCGAGGATCACGCCGACCCTCCCCGCCGAGCGGGCCGCGTCGCTGTTCCAGCGGATCCACTCCGGGTCGGCCGGGATCGACCCCTACGCGTCCGCGGTGTCGGACGTCTACCAGGACCTGTTCGGCGAGGGGAGCTATACCGGCAAGGGGATCTACGACCTTGATGCATTTGAGCGGGCGATGGCGGGCCGGGTGCCCGAGAACGCGCTCCTGAGCCACGACCTGTTCGAGGGCACGTTTGCCCGGGCCGGGCTCGTGACCGAGATCGAGCTGTTCGACGAGTATCCATCTCACTACCTGGAGGCCGCCGCCCGCGAGCACCGCTGGGCGCGGGGGGACTGGCAGCTGCTGCCCTGGATCCTGGGCCGCGCACGCGACGCGACGGGCCGGCGAAGCAGGACTCATCTCCCGGGCATCGCCGGATGGAAGATGGTCGACAACCTGCGCCGGACGCTGTCCGCCCCGTTGACCGTGGCCACGCTCGTCGCGGCGTGGACGGTGCCCTCCGCCCCGGCCGAAGTGTGGACCGGGTTCGTCCTCGCCGCCATGATCATTACCGCCGCGCTGCCAGTCGTGGCGGGCCTGCTACCTGCCCGGCGGGGCATCTCGAAGCGCAGCCACCTGCGGGCCGTCGGCGCCGACATCGCCCTCGCGGCCGCCCACGTTGCCCTCGGCCTGACCTTCCTCGCCCACCAGGCGGCGCTCATGGCGGACGCGATCGGGCGGACGCTGGCGCGCCTGTGGATCACTCGCCGCAACCTTCTCGAGTGGACCACCGCGTCGCAGACCAAGGCGAGCCTGAACCACGATCTGGCCGGGTTCTACCGGCGGATGGCCGGCGGCGTGGCCATCGCCGTCGTCGTCGGCACCCTTGTTGTTGTGCTCAAGCCGGCGGCGGCCCCGCTCGCGCTGCCCCTCGTCGTCCTCTGGCTGGCCGCGCCGGCCATCGCCCGGTGGGTCAGCGTGCCACCCGCCGAATCGGCCGGCCGGCACCTCTCGGCAGCCGACGCCGGCGCGCTCCGACGGATCGCCCGCCGAACCTGGCGGTTCTTCGAGACGTTCGTCGGCCCGGAGGACCACGCCCTCCCGCCCGACAACTTCCAGGAGGAGCCCGAGCCCGTCGTCAGCCATCGCACCTCGCCGACGAACATCGGGATGTACCTCCTGTCGACCGTCACGGCCCGCGACTTCGGCTGGATCGGGACGCTCGAGATGGTCGAGCGGCTCGAGGCGACGCTCGCCACCGTCGGCAGCCTGCGACGCTTCCACGGGCACCTCTACAACTGGTACGACACGCGCGACCTCGAGCCGCTCGAGCCCGCGTACGTGTCGTCGGTCGACAGCGGCAACCTGTGTGCCGCGCTCGTCGTGCTGTCGAGCGCCTGCCGGGAGATGCTCGACCGACCGCTCCCGGCTGAGACTGCGCTCGCCGGGATCGACGATGCGATCCAGATGACGCGCGAGGCGGCCGCCGCGATCGGCGACGAGCGACGGACACAGACGACCACCCGGCGGCAACTCGACGAGGCCCTCGAGCCACTCGAGCGACTGGGGGAGCCCCCCGCGACGACCGTGGCGTGGGCCGCGCGCCTGGACGCGCTCGCGGGCCACGCCGGGACGCTCGCCGATGTCGCGGCTGCCCTCACCGCCGAACGCGGGGAGGAAGCGGAGACCGAGCTCGTGACCTGGGCCGACGCGGTGCGCGGCACGATCGACAGCCACCTGCGGGACGTCGGCGTCCCGATCCCGGACGGCGAGGGGCGCGACGGCGAGGCCCCCGCCGCGGTGATGCTCGCCCGGCGGCTCGTGGGTATCGCCGACCAGGCGCAGCAGCTGTTCCGGGAGACGGACTTCAGGTTCCTGTTCGACCCCACGCGCAAGCTCCTCTCGATCGGCTTCAGGGTCAGGGATGGGACGCTGGATCCCAGTTACTACGACCTGCTCGCGTCAGAGGCCCGCCTCGCCAGCTTCCTCGCGATCGCCAAGGGCGACGTCGCCCCGGAGCACTGGTTCCGGCTCGGTCGGGCGCTGACGCCCACCGGCCGCGGCTCGGCGCTCATCTCGTGGTCGGGGTCGATGTTCGAGTACCTGATGCCAGCGCTCGTGATGCACGCGCCGCCGCGAAGCCTGCTGGACCAGACGTACAGCCTGGTCGTGGCGCGTCAGATGTCCTACGCGGCCGAGCGCGGCGTGCCGTGGGGAATCTCCGAATCGGCGTTCAACGCGCGCGACCTCGAGCGGACGTACCAGTACTCGAGCTTCGGTGTACCCGGCCTCGGCCTCAAGCGTGGTCTCAGCGAGGACGTCGTGGTGGCCCCGTACGCCACCGCCCTCGGGGCGATGGTCGACCCCGAGGCCGCGGTCCGGAACTTCGCTCGACTGAGCGATGTCGGCGCGAACGGGCCGTACGGCTTCCGAGAGGCGCTCGACTACACGGGGCGTCGACTTCCCGAAGGTGAATCGGTCGCGGTCGTCAAGAGCTACATGGCACACCACCAGGGCATGGCGCTGGTGGCGATCGGCAACGTCCTCAACGACGACGCGATGGTCGAGCGCTTCCACGCCGATCCGATCGTCCAGGCGACCGAACTGCTGCTGCAGGAGCGCATGCCGCGCGATGTCCTCGTGGCCCGACCACGCGCCGAGGAGGTGAAGAGCGCGGCCGACGTGCGCGATCTCGTACCGCCTGTCCTCCGCCGCTTCACCTCCCCGCACGACACGACGCCGCGGACGCACCTGCTCTCAAACGGGCGCTACGCGGTCATGGTCACGGCCGCGGGATCCGGCTACAGCCGGTGGGGCGATCTCGCCGTGACGCGCTGGCGCGAGGACGTGACCCGGGACTCGTGGGGCAGCTACCTGTTCCTGCGCGACACGCGCACCGGCGCGGTGTGGTCGGCCGGCCACCAGCCGAGCGGGGTGGGAGCGGACAGCTACGACGTCAGCTACTCGGAGGAGCACGCCGAGTTCTCGCGTCGCGACGGCTCCATCGCGACCGGCCTGACGGTCGTCGTGTCGGCCGAGCACGACGCTGAGATCCGGCGCGTGTCGCTCACCAATCTCGGCGCCCACAGCCGGGAGATCGAGCTGACGTCGTACGCGGAGATCGTTCTCGCGCCGCAGGCGGCCGACGTCGCGCACCCGGCCTTCCAGAATCTCTTCGTCCAGACGGAGTTCGCGCCGGAGATCGGTGCGCTGCTGGCGACCCGCCGACCCCGCTCGCGCGATGAGCGCCAGGTCTGGGCCGCCCACGTCGCGGCGGTCGAGGGTCAGGCTGCCGGGGTGATCCAGTACGAGACCGACCGCGCACGGTTTCTCGGTCGCGGCCGGTCGGTCCGTTCCCCGGTCTCCGTCATCGACGGCCGCCCGCTGTCGAACACGGTCGGCGCGGTGCTCGATCCGATCTTCAGCCTCCGCTGCCGCGTGTCGCTCGCGCCCGGCGCCACCGCCCACGCGATCTTCTCGACCGTCGTCGCGGAGTCTCGCGAAGACGTCCTGGACCTCGCTGACAAGTACCGCGAGTCGGCGACCTTCGAGCGGGCGGCGACGCTCGCCTGGACGCAGGCCCAGGTCCAGCTCCACCACCTGGGCGTCGAGGCGGACGAGGCCCACCTCTTCCAGCGCCTCGCCAACCGGATCCTCTACTCGGACCCGACACTCCGGCCGTCGGCCACACTGCTGGCCCGGAACGAGCGCGGCGCGCCCGGGCTGTGGGCACACGGGATTTCCGGCGACCTGCCGATCGTCCTCGTGCGGATCGACGAGGCCGCCGACATCGACATCGTCCGGCAGTTGCTCCGGGCGCACGAGTACTGGCGGCTGAAGCTGCTCGACGTCGACCTCGTCATCATCAACGAGCACGGCGTGTCGTACGCCCAGGATCTCCAGGATGCGCTGGAGACCGTCGTGCGCACGAGCCAATCCCGGCTGGTCGACGAGCACCACGAGGCCCACGGCGGCGTCCATATCCTGCGCGGCGACCAGCTCTCGACCGACGACCGGACACTCCTCCAGGCGGCCGCCCGAGCCGTCCTGCTGAGCCGGCGGGGAAGCCTCGCCGACCAGGTCATCCGGCTCGAGCGGCCGAGCCGGATCGTTCCGCCGCCTATGCCGCAACCGGCCCCGGCGCCAGTCCGGGCGGACGTCGCGGTACCGCGCCCGGAGCTCGAGTTCTTCAACGGCCTGGGTGGCTTCGCCGACGGCGGACGCGAGTACGTCACCATCCTCGGCCCGGGCCAATCGACGCCCGCGCCGTGGCTGAACGTCATCGCCAACCCGGGGTTCGGCTTCCAGGTCTCCGAGTCCGGCTCCGGCTACACGTGGTCGGAGAACAGCCGGGAGAACCAGCTCACGCCATGGTCGAATGACCCCGTCGGTGACCCGACGGGGGAGGCGATCTACGTCCGCGACGACGACACCGGGGAGCTGTGGGGTCCCACGGCGCTGCCGATCCGGATCGACGAATCGACGTACGTCGCGCGACACGGACCCGGATACAGCCGGTTCGAGCACGTGCACGACGGCATCGTGCTCGACCTCGTCCAGTTCGTGCCGCTCGACGCGTCGATCAAGGTCTCGGTCCTGACCATCGACAACCACTCCGGCCGCGCAAGGCGGCTGTCGGTGACCGCATACGCGGAGTGGGTCCTGGGCCCGTCGCGCGGCGCGGCCGCGCCTCACATCGTCACCGAGCTCGAGCCGGAGACCCGGGCAATCCTGGCCCGCAACCCGTGGAACACGGAGTTCGGGGGCCGGGTCGCGTTCCTCGATCTGGGCGGGCGCCAGAAGTGGTGGACGGCCGATCGGACCGAGTTCCTCGGCCGCAACGGCGCTCCGGAGCGGCCGGCCGGACTCGAGCGGGCGCACGTATCCGGGGGCGCCGCC
>Ga0154724_1102_pt12 | contig 10997 bp, 10 predicted proteins | sample Rifle2008BG16ft_FD_105732 | JGI IMG/M metagenome (GOLD analysis project Ga0154724, IMG submission 105732) | Chloroflexi bacterium RBG_16_72_14 | reverse complement strand
AGGATCGCCGGCATCACCGCCCCCGGCGCCGGCCGGTCCACCACCACGCTGCCGAATCGCTCCAGCCGCCGGCCGTCGCCACAGTCGATGAGCTCGAGGTCGTCGGTCCGTGCGATCGTGCTATCCTCCGCGCCCGAAGGGCGATTAGCTCAGCTGGTTAGAGCGCATGCTTGACATGCGTCTAGCCCCCCAGCGGTGTAGCCTCCCTCGATCCGAACGTGACGGCCCGAACGAGGGGTGCTTGATTATCCTGCGGGATCTGGGGAGTCCCCTTGGCAGCAACCAGGGCGCAAGCATGCCCCTGGCTTCACCCGGGACGGAGCCGGATCTCGCAGGCGTTGGGTCCCGCTTTGACGACGATTCGGATCGATCCGCCGCTCGAAACGCCGACGGTGGACTGACACGTTGCGTGAAGGGCCCCCGGCTTACCGCCCGTCGCGATTCCGCCGCGGGCCGGCGCGAACGTCCACGTGCCCGGCTCGGCGTCCAGCATGATCTCGATCGGGCGCACTTCGCCGGTCACTAGGTAGCTGCCGGCGGGCAATTCGAGGTGCGCGTCTTCCGAGTCGACTCGGTATTCGCCCACAACAGAGCCATCCGGCCTACCAAGGCGAACGGTCAACGCGACCGGAGCCTCCGACGAGATCTCGCCGACCAGCTCTAGTTGGCCGTTGACCGGCCCGCACGCAGATGTGCTGCCGACCATAGTGAACACGGCTACCAGAAACACGACGTGTTTCATCTGGGCTGTGAGCGCTCCCAAGGCTCTCTGGGGCGAGCATCCCCGCCGGAATGGACGATCCGCGCCTCGTGCTTGTTCCGACGCCATCAGGGTTCGCTGTCGCAGGCGACCCCGCGCGCACTACCCGTGTGAACCCAGACAGTCGCCTCCCCGATCTGTAAGAGCGTAAGGCTCAGAATGACCCGGTTACCACGCTTGTCGAGAGCGCCGACGGCAGCCTCGCGCGGATCCCAGGCGACGAGCTCGCCACCAAAGGCCGCCGCCGCCTCGCTGGCCGAGCCCTTGTAGATGAGCTGGTCTACGGCCCAGCCTTGGTCGATGTTCACCAACGCGGCTCGATCCAACAGGTCCTGATCGAGCAATACGTTGGCCATGACGAAACACTCGGCTGACTCGGCAGCGAGGGCGTCCATAAGTGGCGAGGACGCCGCGACCCGGCTGCCCCCGAGGCCCAGCGCAGCGACGGCGGCGCCAAGGATCGCGATTGAGATCAGCGCTTCGCGGAGAGGGGATCGCATGGACTTCATATCGGTCACCAGTCTCCCGACGCCTACGGCAGGTACACGGAGTTGGCCGCGCTAATGTCGTCGGCCGTCAGCGACCGCAAGTTGTATGACTCAGGTTTCCCAACTAAACCGCACATCGTCGGACCTGGTGGGCAGTTGCCCGCGCCGTATAGGTCGACGAGCAGCACCGAATGACCGGTCTCGTGGGTTACGATGCCTCGGCCGTCGAACAACCCGGAAGCGGGCGTTCCAGTGGCCCAGCTGAAGCTGTACTGCACTTCGTTCAGGTAGATCTTGCTGTTGGTGATCTGGTAGTACGAGCCTCGAATCGTATACTTCACGCAGTTGACGGCGATCGTTCCTGGCGGCGGTTCGCTCCAGTCCTGCCAGCCGCAGGCGACGGCTGGGCTCCCGTCGATGTAGATCACGTTGACGGAGCTCGCGACCAGCGACGGATTGAAGTCAGTGTTGTTGTTCCAGGTCGCGAAGGCCTCCGTCACCCGGTTTGTCTTCGCCGTCGTCCAACCACCCCCGCCCTTCTGATACCTGACGATGGAGTCGCTTGCCTCTGCGATGCCGTCGACGTCGTTGTCCCAGAACACCTCCGGGTCATGCGGCACGCTGTGGGTTGCCGACGCAGGAATGGCGAACGAGATCGTGAGCGTAGTGGCGACCAACGCGGCGCGCGCCCAGCCGCTACGGCTTCGCCCTCGAGTGTGGTGTAACATGCGGACCTCGCTGCTGGAACTTGCAGGTGCGGCGAGCCTCGGAAGTGCGTGATGTCCACCGCTCGAATAGGCGTACCCGCACAGCGTGTCCTCACGGCAATGGTATAGGACTGTTTGTCTCTGTGTCGCTCATTATTGACATCACGTGTGAAGTCCGCTCGTCAGGCGGCGCTTCCGGTTGCCCGCGAACGTGCGAGGCGGCAGGTCCGGGAACGTCGCCAGCCCGCACATGCTGTCTACCGAGTAGGCGCCGCTGAAGGTTGGCGGCCCGGTCTTCGTAGCGCACCGACTGGGACGAAGCCGCCGAACAAGATCGGCCGCGTGCTCGATGAACACGACATGATCTCTCTAGGCGATGGCGATGTTGGCATCAGGGTCGCGGATTGTGAACGTCATCGAGCCGTTGCTGCCCCGACTCGACCTCGCGTGACGGCTCATCCTCATCCAGCGCTGCAGCGCCACCTTGCGGGCGTCGCGGTTGCCAACGGTCGTTGTCGAGCTTCCTTCGGAAGGGTGGGGGCCGGCAGTGGCACCGGCCCGGATCGCCTGTCGACCGCTTCAAGGGGACGGTGGGAGGCCATTGGCCCGCGTTGCGGGGGAATGCCGAAGCGGACAGCTCAAGAGCGCTCGTCGGAGGGTGTGGTCGTGCTATCCTCCGCGCCCGAAGGGCGATTAGCTCAGCTGGTTAGAGCGCATGCTTGACATGCATGAGGTCACTGGTTCGAGTCCAGTATCGCCCACCACACAGCGTCGACCGGGACACGCCCGTCCGGCACCCGCCAGAGAGCCGCGACCACCGAGCTGAGAGCCGCGGCAGGGACTCGTCCGGGCACAGGCACCACCCGTGAGCGGCCGGCGAACCGGCCCGGGATCCGCCCGATAGCGCGGCACGAGCGCACGGCGGGGCACCGGCAACGGGGCTGCGGCCGTGAAGGCGGGTGGAACCGCGGGAGGTCGGACCTCTCGTCCTGTCGGGACGAGAGGTCCTGTGATTCTCGGGAGCGAAGCGATGGCAGACGATCAGGCGGGCGCCGCGGTGGCGGCGGAAGACGAGGAGCCGGAGTTCGAGGCGCCGGAGCGCGGCTCGGCCGACGAGCTGCTGGACGCGGGCGCCCACGCGCCCATCGACGCCATGCGCCATAGCACGGCGCATGTCATGGCGGAGGCCGTCCTGGACCTGTTCCCGGGCGCCCGGCTGGGCATCGGCCCGGCGATCGAGAACGGCTTCTACTACGACTTCGAGCTCCCGCGGCCCCTGACCCCGGCCGACCTCGAATCGATCGAGGCACGGATGCGCGAGAGCATCGCCGCCGATCACCCGTTCGTCCGCCGGGAGGTGCCGTTCGAGGAGGGGCGGGCGCTCGAGGTCGGGGCCGGCCAGGCGTTCAAGGTCGAGATCCTCGACGACCTGGCGGCGAAGGCCGCCGAGGCCGGCACGCCGATGCCGCCCACGACGTTCTACGAGCACGGCCCGTTCCGCGACCTGTGCAAGGGTCCGCACGTCGAGTCCACCGGCCGGATCGGTCCGTTCAAGCTGCTCGCCGTCGCCGGCGCGTACTGGCGAGGAGACGAGAAGCGCCCGATGCTCCAGCGGATCTACGGCACGGTCTGGGAGACCCAGGCGGACCTGGACCAGTTCCTGTGGCGCCGCGAGGAGGCGAAGAAGCGCGACCATCGCAAGCTGGGCGTGCAGCTCGACCTGTTCAGCTTCCACGACGTGAGCCCGGGCGCCGCGTTCTGGCACCCCAAGGGCTGGCGGCTGTACCAGACGCTGCGCGATGCCATGCGCGAGCTCCAGGACCGCCGCGGCTACCAGGAGATCTACACGCCGCCCCTGGTCCACCAGAAGCTGTGGGAGCGCTCGGGGCACTGGGAGCACTACCGCGACGGCATGTACCTGGTCGACGTCGAGGACCAGTGGTTCAGCCTCAAGCCGATGAACTGCCCCGAGTCGTCGTTCATCTACCGCTCGAGGCTGCGCTCGTACCGCGACCTGCCGCTCCGCCTCTCGGAGTACGGCGTGCTGCACCGGAACGAGCTGTCGGGCGTCCTGTCGGGCCTCACCCGCGTCCGGCACTTCGTCACCGACGACGCCCACATCTTCGTCCGGCCCGACCAGATCGCCGCCGAGATCGAGGGGCTGATGGGCGAGATCCGCGAGTCGTACTCGTGGTTCGGGCTGGAGCCCACGCTGACCTTCGGCACCCGGCCGGACAAGGCGCTGGGCGACCCCGCCATCTGGGAGGAGACCGAGGCGATCATGCGCGCCGAGCTCGAGCGCTCTGGCCTGCAGTACCGGGTCAAGCCCGGGGACGGCGCGTTCTACGCGCCCAAGATCGACATCCAGATCACCGACGCCCTCGGACGCGAGTGGCAGACGGCCACGATCCAGGTGGACCGCGTGATGCTGCCCGAGCGGTTCGACCTCACGTACATCGACGAGGCCGGGACCCAGCAGCGCCCGGTGGCCATCCACCGCGCGATCTACGGCTCGCTGGAGCGGTTCATCGGCGTGCTCACGGAGCACTTCGCCGGCGCGTTCCCGCTGTGGTGCGCACCGGTCCAGGCGGTGGTGATCCCGATCGCGGACCGCCACGCAGACGCCGCCCGCGAGCTCGCCGACGCGCTGAAGGCCGGCGGCCTGCGGTTCGTCGAGGTGGATGACTCGGACAACCGGATGCAGAACAAGATCCGCCTCGCGCAGGGCCAGAAGGTGCCGTACATGCTCATCCTCGGCGACCGTGAGGTGGAGGCGCGGACGGCCTCCGTGCGCCGCCGGGACGGCTCGCAGGAGCAGGGGGTCGCGTGGGCGGACCTCGCGGCGCGGCTGGGTGCGGAGGCCCGCGAGCGCCGGGTGGCGTAGCCGGCTGCGTCGCCCTCCGACCGGAGCGCGCGAGGGACTGCGGGTCGCCCGGGCGCCGAGCGCCCGGGCTGACCGGGGTGCCCGGGTCGCCAGCCGGAGATTGCTCCGGTCTCCGAAGGCGCCGGGCAGGGTCCCCGGGTCCCAGTCCAACCCCCGCCTGTGGCGTGCCGGCGACCCGGGCTCCCCGGGCACGGGCCGGAACCCATCGATCCGGCTCCTCCTGTGGCGTCGCGGCGAACCCCTGTGCTATCCTCCCGCGGCGACCGCGCAGGGCGCATGCCCGTGCGCGCCGCGAATTCACCTGATCGAACAAAGGGAACCACGTCATCAGCCGAGACCTGCGCATCAACCAGATGATCCGTGTCCCCCAGGTCCGGGTCCTCGACGAAGATGGCTCACAGCTTGGCGTCATGCCGACGCACCAGGCCATGGCGATGGCGCAGGAGCGGGGGCTCGACCTCGTGGAGGTCGCTCCCACGGCGGCCCCTCCGGTCGTCAAGTTCCTCGACTTCGGGCAGTACAAATACGAGCTGACGAAGCGCGAGAAGGAAGCAAAGCGCAAGCAGCGCGCGGTGGAGTTCAAGGAGGTCCGTCTCACGCCGAAGATCGGCGTCGGCGACTTCGACACGAAGGTCCATCGCGCGATCGAGTTCCTCGAGGACGGAGACCGCATCAAGGTCACCGTCCGCTTTCGGGGCCGGGAGCTCACGCACCCGGAGATCGGCCGGGCCCTCCTCGCCAAGTTCGGCGAGGCCGTGAAGGACCATGGCACCATCGATCGCTCACCCGCGCTCGAAGGCAAGTCGATGTTCATGACGCTCGCCTCGGTCCACAAGCCGAGGGTCCACGAGCACCGGGCCGCCGGGGCCAGGGCCGACGGCGAGGCCAGGACGACCGCCCAGGCGGGCGCACCCGCGGAGGCGCCCGCACCGGCGGCGCCCGCACCGACACCGGCATCCGCACCCGCACCCGCACCCGCGACCGCACCCGAACCCGCACCCGAACCGACGCCCGTCACCGCTCCGGCGGTCGAGGCGACGCCAGCAGGAGAGTGAGCCCAGCGTGCCGAAGATGAAGACCCACAAGGGGACGCAGAAGCGCGTCGGCGTCACCGGGAGCGGGAAGTTCTACCGCGTCAAGTCCTGGCGCGGCCACCACCTCGAGATCAAGTCCTCGCGCCGGACGCGTCGCTACGCGGGCAAGGCGATCGTGGGCCCCGAGCACCAGGAGCAGCTGCGCCGGCTCCTGCCGAACGTCTAGGAGCGATCGATGGCACGCGTCAAGCGGGGCGTCACCGCCCACAAGCGCCACAAGCGGCTGCTCAGCGCCGCCGAGGGCCGCACGGGGACGAACCGCAAGCTCATCAAGCGGGCCCGCGAGGCCCAGATGCACGCGCTGGCGTACGCGACCCGGGACCGCAAGCAGCGCAAGCGCGACATGCGCGAGCTGTGGATCATCCGGATCAACGCCGCAGCTCGACTCAACGGCATGACCTATGGCAAGCTCATCGCCGGTCTCAAGAAGGCGGGGGTGGACCTGGACCGCAAGATCCTCGCCGACCTCGCCGTCCGCGACGCCCCGACCTTCGGCCGGATCGCCGAGGTCGCTCGCGGCGCCTGAATCCTCGGGCCGATGGCTCGCGGGAGCGTCGCCTCGGACCTCGGAAGGCCCATGGAACCCTCGACGTCGCCGACGCTCGAGGGTTCATGATTCACGGGGCCCGACCGCGGACCGCCGTCACCCTGACCCACCACCGCATCCGCCGCCCGACCAGGAACAGACACCGCCCATGGATCTCGCCCAGCTGACCCGGAACCTCGAGGCCCTGCGTGCGCGCGCGGTGGGTGCGGCGGCCGCCGCGCCGGACACGGCCGCGCTCGACGCGCTCGAGGTGGGCGTGCTGGGCAAGAAGGGCGACCTCACCGCGATCCTGCGCGGCATCGGCGCGTTGCCCGCCGAGGACCGGCCCAAGGTGGGCGCGATCGCCAACGAGGTCCGGACCGCCGTCGAGGCGGCCCTCCACGAGGCCCGCAGCGGCCTGGGCGGGGCGGAGCTGGCGGCCCGGCTAGCGACCGAGGCGCTGGACGTCACGACCCCGGGTCGCCCCATCCGGCGGGGCTCGCTGCACCCGATCATCGAGACCGCGCGCGAGATCGCCGAGGTGTTCGCGCAGTTCGGGTTCGTCGTCTACGAGGGCCCCGAGATCGAGGACGACCGGACAAACTTCCAGATGCTCAACATCCCGCCGGACCATCCGGCACGGGACCTGTGGGACACCCTGTACCTGGACGTCGAGGGCCTGCTGCTGCGGACCCACACCAGCCCGGGCCAGATCCGGGTCATGCACGAGGAGCGGCCGCCGATCCGCGCGCTGCTGCCCGGTCGCTGCTTCCGCTACGAGGCGGTCGACGCCAGCCACGCCTCCGAGTTCTTCCAGGTCGAGGGCCTGATGGTCGACGAGGGGACGTCGATGGCGGACCTCAAGGGCCTGCTGGACCAGTTCGCCCACGCGATGTTCGGCGCCCACCGGCCCACCCGCTTCCGGCCCGGCTACTACCCGTTCACGGAGCCGTCGGTCGCGTTCGACATCCTGTGCGTCATCTGCGACGGCGAGAAGTGCCCCGCCTGCTCACGGACAGGCTGGATGACGATCCTGGGCGCCGGCATGGTCCACCCGGTGGTGCTGCGCTACGGCGGCATCGACCCCGAGCGCTACCAGGGCTTCGCGTTCGGGATGGGCGTGGAGCGGATCGCGAACCTCCGGCACCAGGTCGCGGACCTGCGCCTGTACATGGAGGACGACCTGCGCTTCCTGGGAGCGTTCCGATGAGAGTGCCGCTGTCCTGGCTGCGCGAGTTCGTCGACATCGAGCTGACGTCCGAGGAGCTGGCCGAGCGGCTCACCCTGCTGGGCATGGAGGTCAAGCACGTCGAGCGCTGGGGCGCGGACTGGGAGCAGGTCGTCATCGGCGAGCTGCTCACCGTGGAGCGGCATCCCCGCGCGGACCGGCTGTCGCTGACCACGGTGACCCTGGGCGACGGGGGCGAGCCGCTCTCGATCGTCTGCGGCGCGACGAACATCGCCCCCGGCCAGCGCATCCCGGTCGCGCTGCCGGGCGCCGTCCTGCCGGGCAACCGCCGCATCGAGCGCGCCGAGAAGATGGGCGTCGTGAGCAACGGGATGCTGTGCTCCGGGGAGGAGCTCCGGCTGACCGCGGATGCCGACGGGATCCTGATCCTGCCCGCGGACAGCCCGCTGGGCGTGCCGCTGGCGGACCTGTTCGGCGATGTCGTGCTGGACGTGGACGTCAAGCCCAACCGCGGCGACGCGCTGTCGATCCTGGGGCTCGCGCGCGAGGTGGCGGCCGCGACCCGCCGGCCCGTGAGGCAGCCGGAGATCGCGGTGGAGGAGGGGAGCGGGCCCCCGACGGAGGCGCGGCTCGCGGTCGATGTCCGGGACCCGGACCTGTGCACCCGGTTCGTCGGGCGGTGGGTGAGCGGCGTGACCGTCGGCCCGTCGCCCGACCACGTCCAGATGCGCCTCCTGGCCGCCGGCCAGCGGCCCGTCTCGAACGTGGTGGACGCCTCGAACTACGTGATGCTGGAGCTGGGCAAGCCGATCCACACGTTCGACGCTGCCGCCGTCCACGCCGGCGCGGACGGCCGGGCGACGGTCGTCGTGCGGCGGGCGACCGACGGCGAGCGCCTCGAGACGCTCGACCACGTGGAGCGCGTCCTGGCCCCGGACATGTTGCTGATCGCGGACCCCGTGGGTGTGCTCGGGCTGGCCGGTGTGATGGGCGGCGCCACCTCCGAGGTGTCGCAGGCCACGACCGACGTCGTCATCGAGTCCGCGGTGTTCGATCCGGTCAGCATCCGGCGCACGGCGCAGCGCCTCTCGCTGCGCTCGGAGGCGAGCAGCCGGTTCGAGAAGGGGCAGGAGGCCAGGCTGGCGCGACTCGGCGCGGATCGCACGGCGCAGCTGGTCCGCGCCTGGGCCGGCGGCGAGATCGCCCCGGGCCGCCTGGACACGGCTCCGTCCGAGCCCGGGCGGTCGCGCGTGGCCTTCCGTCCGGCGCGGATCAACCGCCTGCTGGGCACGAGCCTGGGCTCGGACGAGCAGCGCGAGCTGCTGTCGCGGGTGGGCATCGAGACCGAGGCGGCGGCGGACGTGCCCGTCGTCGTCGCGCTCCAACCGGAGGTGCTCTCGGTGGCGCCCGAGGCCGACGGCGCCATCACCGCGCTCGTGCCCACCTGGCGCCGCGACATCGCGATCGAGGCGGATGTGGCCGAGGAGATCGCCCGCGTCCGCGGGTACGAGCTCGTGCCCTCGGTCACGCCGGACACGGAGATGCCGGACTACCGGCCGTCGCCGCTCGGGGTGCGGGAACTCGTGCGCGACACGCTCGCCGGCGCCGGCCTCACCGAGGTCGTGACCACGGCGCTCGTGTCGCCGCGCCATGTCGAGACGTTCGTCCTGCGGCGCGAGGTGCCCTCGGTCGGCGGCGAGCCCGAGCCCGGCGGCGATCCGGTGGGAGTCACCAACCCGCTGTCGCGGGATCACTCGCTGCTCCGCCGTCACCTGGTCGGCAGCCTCCTCGACGTCGTCGGGACGAACCTCCGGCACGGCACCGAGGACGTGGCCGTGTTCGAGATCGGCAAAGGGTACGGGCGAACCGGCGATGTGCCGCGGGAATGGTGGCGCCTGGGGTTCGCGCTCGTCGGCGCCGCCGAGCCGCGGGCATGGAACCGCCCGGCGCGGCGCTACGACCTCGACGACGCGAAGGGAATCCTCGACCTGCTCGCGCACCGGCTGGGCCTCGGGCGGCCCGTCTACGAGGCCGAGACGGCCGAGCCGCTGTTCCACCCCGGCCGCACGGCCCGCGCGACGATCACCGGCCGGCTGGGCGCGATCGTCGGGGAGCTGCATCCGGACGTCGTCGAGACGTGGGATCTCCGGACGTCCCAGCGCGTGCTGGTCGCGGAGCTGTCGCTCGAGGGGCTCGCCGCCGGCCGCCTGGCCCCTGAGCATGCGCCCGTCGTCGGCCGCTTCCCCGCGGTGGAACGGGACCTCGCGATCGTGGTGCCCGAGCGGACCCCGGCGGCCAGCGTCGAGGCGCTGCTCGTGGCGCACGGGGGCGCGCTGCTGCGCGACGTCCGGCTGTTCGACATCTACCGCGGCGTCCCGCTCGCGACGGACGAGAAGAACCTCGCATACCGGCTGCGCTTCGGGGCGCCGGACCGCACGCTGACGGAGCCGGAGATCGACGCCGCCGTGGCCGCCGTCCTCGGCGCCCTGCCCGCGGTCGGGGGGCGCCTGCGCACCTGATGGGGCGGATTCGGGCGGTCATGGGGCGTCCGCCCCATTGCTACCGCCGAGCGGCCGCTGCTAGGCTTCCACACGGGATCCGGCCGTCCGGGGTGCGGCCGCCGTCGAGAGGGTTGGGTGGGTGAACGTCACGGAGTTCCTGAGCTCGGTCAACCTGACCGATGTCCTGGTCGTCCTCGTCCTGTTCGGGTTCTTCATCCTGGGCTTCATCCAGGGCACGGTCCGACGCGTGGTCGGGATTCTGTCGATCGTGTTCTCGTTCTTCCTGGCGGCCCAGCTGCACGTCCCGCTGGGCGAGTTCCTGGGCGACAACTGGAGCCAGTTCCCGCGCGAGTACGCCGCGATGATCGGGTTCCTGACCGTGTTCGTGGCGGCGGTCGTCGCCTTCTCGCTCGTGATCCAGGGTACCTACAGGAAGGCACCCCTGTTCGCGAAGTACCCGGTCGTCGACGAGATCATCGGCGGCGTCCTGGGCGTGATCCAGGGGTTCCTGCTGCTGATGTTCGTGATGATCATCCTGGACCAGTTCTTCCTGCTCACCAACTTCCCGGTCGACGAGGACGAGCTGCCGTTCCTGCGCGGCTTCTGGGACATGATCAACAGCTCGGGAACCGGTGACCTGCTCCACTCGCAGCTGATCCCGAACTTCGTGAGCCTCACCTCGTTCCTGCTGCCGGACACGATCAAGCAGCTGTACGGGATCGGGTGACCGGGGGCTCCGGGGGTGGTGGCGGGCCGCCACCGGTCCGGCCGTTTCCCCGCGAGGTCCTCGCCGCTGACACGTTCGCGGCGGCCCGCGCGCTGATCGGTGCGCGGCTCGTCCGTGACGG
>Ga0154724_1022_pt4 | contig 11023 bp, 12 predicted proteins | sample Rifle2008BG16ft_FD_105732 | JGI IMG/M metagenome (GOLD analysis project Ga0154724, IMG submission 105732) | Chloroflexi bacterium RBG_16_72_14 | reverse complement strand
GACCTCCGGCGACAGCGGCGCACCCGCCGCAATCCGGAACTGCTCGCGCACGATGTCCACGCCCGCGACGAGCTCCGTGACGCCGTGCTCCACCTGGAGCCGCGTGTTGACCTCGAGGAACCAGAAGCTGCCGCCCGGGTCGTGGAGGAACTCGCAGGTCGCGGCGCTGCGCAGGCTCGCGGCCTGGCCGAGCCGGATCGCGAGGCCATGGAGGTGCCGTCGCTGTGCCGAGGTCAGGCCGGGCGCCGGCCCCTCCTCGACCAGCTTCTGGTGGCGCCGCTGGAGCGAGCAGTCGCGCTCGCCGAGCGCGACGACCCGCCCGTGCGCGTCGCCCAGCAGCTGCACCTCGATATGGCGCGCCGGGAGGATCTCTCGCTCGAGGTAGACCGAGCCGTCGCCGAACGCCGACGCGGCCTCGCGCGAGCCGGACACCAGGGCGGCGGGCAGGTCCTCGGCGCGGGCGACTCGGCGCATGCCGCGTCCCCCGCCACCGGCGGCGGCCTTGACGAGCAGCGGGAACCCGATCCGCTGCGCGGTCGCGATGATGTCGGCGACCAGGTCCGGGCGATCCACCGGGGCGGGCTCGAGCGTCCCGGGCACGGACGGCACGTCCACGCTGGCCGCCAGGCGGCGGGCGTTGAGCTTGTCGCCCAGGGCCTCGATCGTCGCCGATGCGGGTCCGACGAACACGAGGCCGGCCTCCTCCACCGCCCGGGCGAACGCCGCGCGCTCGGCCAGGAACCCGTAGCCCGGGTGCACCGCCTCGGCGCCAGTGTCGAGCGCCGCCTGCACGACGGCGTCGATCCGCAGGTAGCTCTCCGTCGGCGGCGGCGGCCCCAGCCGGACGGCCGCGTCCGCGAGTCGGACATGGGCGGCCCCGGCGTCCGCGTCGCTGTAGACGGCCACGGCCTCCATCCCCAGCTCGTGGCAGGCCCGGATGATCCGGACCGCGATCTCGCCGCGGTTGGCGACCAGCACCCGCCTGAACGGCGGCGCCCCGGCCGTCATCGTCCGACCCGGACGGAGACGTCTTTGCGCAAAGACGGCCGGTGATCAGAGCGGGATGTTGCCATGCTTCTTCCTGGGGTTGGTGTCCCGCTTGTCGGACAGGACCTCCAGCGCGCGGATGAGGCGCGGCCGCGTCTCGCGCGGCAGGATGACCTCGTCGATGTACCCGCGCGCCGCGGCGATGTACGGGTTGGAGAATTCCGTCTCGTACTCGGCGACCAGCCGCCTGCGCTCGGCCACCGGATCGTCGGCGCCGGCGATCGCGTCCTTGAAGATGATGTTGACGGCGCCCTCCGCGCCCATCACCGCGATCTCCGCTGTGGGCCACGCGAAGTTGAGGTCGCCGCGGATGTGCTTGCTGCTCATGACGTCGTACGCGCCGCCGTACGCCTTGCGGGTGATCACGGTCACCTTGGGCACTGTGGCCTCGCAGTAGGCATACAGCAGCTTCGCGCCGTGCTTGATGATCCCGTTGTGCTCCTGCCCCACGCCCGGCAGGAATCCCGGCACATCGACGAACGTGATGAGCGGGATGTTGAACGCGTCGCAGGTCCGGACGAAGCGCGCCGCCTTGACCGACGCGTCGATGTCCAGGGCACCGGCCAGCACCGCCGGCTGCTGCGCGACGAGGCCCACGGACCGGCCCCCGAGCCGCGCGAACCCGATCAGGATGTTGCCGGCCCAGGCGGGCTGGATCTCGAGGAAGGCGCCGTCATCGACGACGCGCCGGATGACGTCGTGCATGTCGTAGGGCTTGCTCGGCTCGTCGGGCACGACGCCGTCGAGCTCCGGGTCCATCCGGTCGGCCGGATCCGTCGCGGCCAGCCGGGGTGGGTCGCCGAGGTTGTTCTGCGGCATGTGCGCAAGCAGGCGCCGCACGTAGTCGAGGGCCTCCGCCTCGTCCCTTGCCGCGAGGTGCGCGACACCGCTGCGGCCGGTGTGGACGGAGCTCGACGGCGTCGTGCATGTCGTAGGGCTTGCTCGGCTCGTCGGGCACGACGCCGTCGAGCTCCGGGTCCATCCGGTCGGCCGGATCCGTCGCGGCCAGCCGGGGTGGGTCGCCGAGGTTGTTCTGCGGCATGTGCGCAAGCAGGCGCCGCACGTAGTCGAGGGCCTCCGCCTCGTCCCTTGCCGCGAGGTGCGCGACACCGCTGCGGCCGGTGTGGACCGCCGCGCCACCGAGCGCGTCGGAGTCGACCTCCTCGTGGGTCACGGCCTTCACGACGTTGGGCCCGGTCACGAACATGTAGCTCGTGCCCTCGACCATCACGGTGAAGTCCGTCATCGCAGGCGAATAGACAGCGCCACCGGCGCACGGGCCGAGGATGACCGAGATCTGCGGTACCACGCCCGATGCCAGGACGTTGCGCAGGAAGATCTCGGCGTAGCCGCCGAGCGATGCGACGCCCTCCTGGATCCGCGCCCCGCCGGAATCGTTGAGACCGACGACGGGCGCGCCGACCTTCATCGCGAGGTCCATGATCTTGCAGATCTTCTCGGCGTACGCCTCGGACAGCGAGCCACCGAAGACCGTGAAGTCCTGGCTGAACACGAACACCAGCCGGCCGTCGATGGTCCCGTGTCCGGTCACGACACCGTCGCCCAGGAAGTGCTGCCGGTCGAGCCCGAACTCGGTGGCGCGATGGGTGACGAACGCGTCGAGCTCCACGAACGACCCGGCATCAAGGAGCAGGTCGAGCCGCTCGCGGGCCGTGAGCTTGCCCCACGCATGCTGGCGCTCGATGCGCACCGGTCCGCCGCCCTGCAGGGCTTCCGCGCGCATCCGCTCGAGGCGGGCGATCCGTTCCGCGTTGCTGGACACGTCCTGGCTCCCTGTGGTGGCGTAGCGGATTGTCGTTGCGCACAGACAGCGGGTCGGCGCCATGATAGGCCCCACCCGGTGCCCGACGGAGCCCGCGCCACCGCGCAGCGGCTCGCGGCTTGCCGGCCCGATGGTGATCGCGGTGTTTCCGGTGGATCAACGGAACGTTACAGCCGCGTCACTGACGCGGTTTCCACGCAGCCCGAGGCGCTGGATATCCACAGAACGGTGCACAAGTCGGGCATTGTGTGGACAACCTTGGGAGTCGCGATGCGGCCCCGCGCGGTAGCATTCCCCCACTCCCACCGATTCCCGCCGCGCCGTTCCGCTTCTCCGAGGTGACGCCCTTGACGCACGTGATCGCGATCGCAAACCAGAAGGGCGGCGTCGGCAAGACGACGACGGCGATCAACCTCGCCGGGGCGCTCGCGGAAGAAGGCTGCCGGATCCTCCTCATCGACATGGATCCGCAGGCCAACCTGACGGCCGGCGTCGGCGTCAACCTCAACACCATCGGGCGGTCGATGGCGGACGTCCTGGCCGACGGCCGCTCGACGCTGCCGGAGGTCGTGCTCGCCACCGAGACCGCGGGCATCGACGTGGCCCCCGCGCACATCGACCTCGCCAGCACCGAGGGCGAGCTGTTCACGGCGCTGGGCCGCGAGCAGATCCTGCGCGAGGCGATGCGGGACCAGGTGGTCCAGTACGACTACGTGCTGATCGACTGCCCGCCCAACCTTGGGCTCCTGACGGTCAACGGCCTCGTCGCGGCGGACAGCGTGATCATCCCGGTCCAGACGCAGTTCTACGCGATGAAGGGTCTCAACAACCTGGTCAAGGTCATCCACGCGATCCGGATGAAGCTCAACCGCGACCTGCGGATCCTCGGCCTGCTGCCGACCTTCTACGACGGGCGCACCAACCTCGCGCGCGACATGCTCGACGAGCTGCGCGTCGTGGGCGACCACCACGTCTTCGGCACCATCATTCGCAACACCGTGAAGCTGGGCGAGGCACCCCTCGTCGGGCGGCCGATCACGTCGTACGCGGGCGCGTCGGAGGCCGCCAGGAGCTATCGCGAGCTCGCACGGGAGGTGATCCACCTTGGCCAGAACTGACTTCCGTGCTGCCGCCGCCCGTCGCCTCTCGGAGGAGCGCGAGCTCCCGCCCGCGATCGTCAGCCTGCTCTCGCCGGACATCATCCGGCGCTCGACGGGGGTCAAGGTCATCGAGGTCGACCACATCGATTCCAACCCGGAGCAGCCGCGTCTCGCCTTCGACGAGGCAACGCTCCTGGAGCTCGCGTCGTCCATCCGCGAGCACGGCGTCCTGCAGCCGATCCTCGTCCGGCCCCGGGACGACGGCCGCTATCAGCTGATCGCCGGCGAGCGGCGCTGGCGCGCCTCGCGGATCGCGGGCCACCTGACGATCCCGGCGCTGGTCGAGGACATCGACGATGACGCCGCTCTCGAGATCTCGATCATCGAGAACCTCCAGCGCGAGGACATCTCGCCGCTCGACGAAGCCGCGATGTACGACCGCATGATCCGGGACCACGGCTACAGCATTCGCAAGCTCGCCGACAAGCTGGGCAAGGACAAGGGGTACCTCGAGAACCGGCTCCGGTTGGCGGACGCGCCGCCCGAGGTCCGGGAGCTGGTGTCTTTGCGCAAGGACACGCTGTCCCACGCCTACGAGCTGATGAAGGTCCAGGACCCCAGGAAGCGCCGCCGGCTGGCCGACCAGGTCGCCCGCAACGAGCTGTCGCTGGTCAAGCTCCGCGAGCGCATCGAAGGCCGGCGTCCGCGGGTGGTCGTGGACGACGAGCCCGGGACGCGCGGGGAGGCCACCGACGCACCCGTCGACCACGTCGAGGGCTGGGAGGACCATCGGGCCGGGGCCGCGGCGCCGATCCGGGACGACACGCTGATCGCCGCCAAGCAGCAGCTCAACGAGGCGGTCGAGGACCTCCTCGACGTGATCCGCAACCCCGAGGTCCTGGGGGCGATCGGTGCGGTGGACCGCACCAACCTCGCCAAGTACCTCACGATCGCCAAGCTCCGCCTGGAGAACGCGATCGCGGTCGTCCGGAGCGGCGACACCGACCGCTAGCGAGCCCGGCCCCGGGGGCCCGTCGCCGGGATCCCCTCCCCGGCCTCCGCGGACACGAAGAAGCCGGCGCCGATGGCGCCGGCTTCTGTGCGTTCGATCGCGCGGTGTCAGCCTCCGCCGGCGGCCCTGGCGGCCTCCCGGGCAGCCTTGGCGGCGGCCCGCGCCGCGGCGCGCTCGGCCCGGGCGGCGTCCCGCTCGGCCTTGGCCGCCTCGCGGGCAGCCTCGCGCTCGGCCCTGGCGGCCTCCTTTGCGGCGGCGGCCTCCTCGGCAAGGGCCGCGCAGGCCTCGGGCGTCAGGTCGGCGAGGACGACCGGCTCGGCCGGCTCACCGCCGCCCCACTGCCCGTTGTTGAGCTTGGCGACGCAGGAGACGAACTCGCCATGGTTCGCGAACCCTTCGGGTGTCTCCATGGCTGCCGCCTCGGACACGAGGCCGCCGTGGGCGTCCTCGGTGGTCGCGTCCTCGACCCCGTCCTCCTCGCCGTCCTCGGCCGGGTCGACGGTCTCGGGGGTGTCACCCGGATCGTCGGTCGCGGGCTCATCGGCTGTCTGGGGCGCCGAGGCGGGGGCGAACGACACGGCGGCGCCGGCGAACACGACCCCGGCGGACAGGGCGACGACCACGGCGGCGATCCCGAGGCTTCGGAAGTGGCGGGTGAGGTCGAACATGGGCGATGGACCCTCCTGGGTGTTGGTGGCTATGTCCAAGGTAACGGTCGCGCGGGTCGGGTCGTTAGGGGTACGTCCGTCCACGGGACCCCTGACGACGGTCATGGGCGTGCACGCACCACACTCGATTCGTGCTCCGACAACCTGGCCTGGGGCCCCGTCAGCCGGCCGGCACGCCGCCCTCGGACGCGCTCAGGGCGACCAGCCAGGCCACGGCCAGCAGCCCCGTCCCGACGGCCTGGATCTCCCAGGCGAGCTCGCGGAGCACCGGGCCGCCCCGCTGCGTGGCCGCCAGGCCGAGCATCGCCCCGCCGAGCGGCGTCGCGGCTGCCAGCAGCACCGCCGCCAGCCAACCGGCCGGCGCCCCGAGGACCGCGGCCGTCCCGGCGGCGAGCGCCGCCACCACGACATGAAGCGCGAGGACGAGGATCGCCGCCCGCCACGGTCCGAGGGCGATCGCGATTGAGCCGACCCCCGCGGCTTCGTCCCGCTCCATGTCCACGACGGCGTTGGCGATCGCGAGCGCCGTTCCCGCGTTGGCGGCGGCGGGCACCAGGACCAGGAACACCCCGGGCAGGGTGCCGGTGGCGCCGAACCACCCGTACACGGGCAGCAGCGGGATGCCCACCGCCAGCGGCAGCCACGACAGGGTCGTCCCCTTCGCCCGGAGGTCGTACGCCGCCCCGATCCCGAGCACGACCAGCGCGAGCGCGACCAGCCCCGCTCCCCCGGCGATCGCGAGCAGCACCCCGCCGGCAGCGCAGCCCATGGCGACGGCCCGCGCGGTCGGGACGCGCACGATGCCGGACGGGATCGGCTTGGCCGGCACGCGGGTCACGTCCCGCGGGGCGTCCACGAGGTCGTTGAGGGCGCCGATCGCGCCCTGGAGCAGCGTCATCGAGAGCCCGAGCACGAGGGCGAGCGGGAGCGTCGCGCCGGCCACCAGCGCGACCAGCGCCACGACCAGCCCGTCGAGGACCGACGGGAACGGGTGGACGAGCCGGAATGCGCCCGCGAGGCGGACGTGCGCCGGGACGGTGGGGGCGGAGGCCTGTCGATACCGGCGGCGCCGGACGCGGCGGGCCGGGGCGTCAGACGTAGACGATCTCGTCGAAGTTCTCGACCAGGTACTCGATCAGCCGGTCCCGGCCGTCCGGCACCTGCGAGCGGATGCCGGGTACGAGCGCCCACAGCGCCACCGCCGGGACCATCAGCCGGCCCTGGGCGTCGTGGCCGAGCGTGGCAGGCGGTCCGCCGCCGGAAGCGAACACGCGTTCGAATTCACGGTCGCCGAGCTTCGCGGCCCGGCGGAAGTCCTCGACCACGCGAACGACGCCGCGCCGGATGGCGATGTCGCGCATCAGCTCCGCAGCCCACGCGTCGATCTGGGCGTCGGGCTGGTCCGCCAGGCGGGTTCGGTACTCGGCAGTGTCGGCGGCGAGGCCGGTGGCTCCCACGGGTTCTCCTGGTCGCGCTGGTGATCGCCAGCAGGATGCCACACCCGGGCCTCAGCCCGCGGCCCGTTGCTCCGTCCCGGCCCCATCGCCCTCGCCGAGCGCCGGGCGCGCGCCTTCGGGCCAGTCGTTGAACCGCTCGGTCAGCCAGCGTCCGAAGCGTCCCGGCTCGGGGCGGTCCGGGAAGTCCGCGACCAGGGCCCGGAGCGCGGCCCCGGTGCGGGCGGTGAGCGCCTCCACGTTCTCGCGGTTCGGGCGGCCCTCGGGCTGGATCGCCTCTCCCACCCGGACCCGGACCAGACGGCGGAACCCCATCCAGCTGGTCCCGTTGACAGCGATCGGGATGATCGGCACGCCACTGCGCAGCGCGAAGTAGGCGGTGCCGTCCGCGAGCGGCAGCAGCTCGCGCTCGCCGCGGTGGATCCGTCCCTCCCCGAAGATGAACATGACCCACCCGTCGTCGAACACCCGCTGGACGCGGCGGGTCGTCTCGATGAGGTCGTTCTTCTCCGGACGGTACGGGATCCCGATGCCCGCCCAGCTGATCAGGCGGTTGCGCCCGCCCTTCGTCATGTCGGCCTCCTTGGGACCGAACATGGCCAGCTTGGGGCGGCCCGGCAGGACGGCGAGCATGACGATGGGATCCGCCCAGTTGAGGTGGTTGGCGCAGTAGATGGCGGGGCCCGTCGCGAGGTGCTCGCGGCCCTCGACGCGCAGGCGGAGGATGAGCCGCACGACGACGGCGCAGAACGCCCGGACGAGCCCGACGCGGATGGGGCGGTGGACGGGATAGACCGCCTGCGGAGCGACCACGGGCGGAGTATGGCGCTCGCGAGCCGGCGGTGTCAGGCCGGGATGGCGTCCGGGTCGAGATCCTCGAGGCGCTCGAGGACGACGTCGGCCAGCTCGCGCGCGTCGCCGGCCGGCGGGACGCTCGCATTCGGCACCAGCACCACGGTCATCCCCGCCGCCCGCCCGGCGCGCACGCCGTTGAGCGAGTCCTCGACGACCAGGCAGCGCGCCGGGTCGGCGCCCAGGCGACGCGCGGCGAGGAGGTACACGTCCGGGGCCGGCTTGCCGTGCACGACCTCGTCCGAGGACACGATCGCGCCCAGGACCTCGCGCAGGCCCAGCGCATCGACGGCCGCCCCGATCACCGCCGGGTGGGAGGACGAGGCGATGGCCACCGGCCACGATGCCGCGATCCGGCGCAGCGCCTCGGACGCGCCCGGGACCCGCGGCGGCTCACGGTCGCGGTAGCACGCCAGCACGCCATCCACGATCGCCGACTGGATCGCGTCCTCGTGCATGTCCCGCAGGTCCAGCCGCTCGCGCATGATCCGCGCCCAGCCGGGCGAGTTGGCGCCCATCACCGCGCGCTGGTCGTCGGGGCCCCATGCGCGCCCGTGCGCGGCGGCGAACGCGGTCCGCACCTCGTCCCACCACGGCTCGGTGTCCACGAGGACCCCGTCGAGGTCGAACAGGACGGCGTCGAAGCGCATGCGGACCTCCCTTGACCGGCGGCGGAACGAGACGCGGCCCGCTCGCAAGGCTAGCCAATCCGGGCCCGGAACGGCGATCGCGGGATCGCGATGGGCGTCGGACGGGCGTGGGACGGGCGTGGGACGGGCACCAGGTGCCCGCTGCTGCACCCGGTCCCGCCCGGTCGGGCCGCCCGACGGGGCCGGTTCGGGCCGAGCGGACTGTCGCCCGACGCCCGTTTCGGCGATCATGGGCCCGGTCGCGGAGGGCGGCCAAGGGGAGGTTCGATGCGCATCGATCGTGGCCTGTTGGGCTGGGGGGGGTTCCTCATCGTCCTGGGCGCGGTGCCGCTCGCCGTCCGGGGGGGCTACCTCGACGAGGCCGTCGTCCGCCGGGCCTGGGATCTGTGGCCGCTGATCCTCATCGGCATCGGCCTGGGGCTCATGCTCCAGCGCACGAAGCTCGCCGCGTTGGGTGGGCTCGTGGTGGCGATCACGTTCGGCCTGCTGGGCGGCAGCCTCCTCGCGACCGGGATCTCCGGCCCGTTCTCGGGCTGCGGGATCGGGGTGGGGTCCGGTGCCGGGACACCGTTCGAGACCCGGACCGGCACCTTCGGCGCCGAGGCGCGCGTGGACCTCGACCTCAGTTGCGGCGAGGTCCAGGTCTCGTCCGCCGCCGGCTCGGGCTGGAGCGTGGCCGGCACCGACGCGGACGGCGAGGGGCCGGACGTCAGCGTGTCCGGGGATCGTCTCCGCGTCCGGGCGCCGGAGCGCTCCGGCATCCAGTTCATGCGCGGCGGCCAGCGCTGGCAGGTGACGCTGCCCGAGGACCCGCTGCTCGAGCTCGACCTCTCGGTCAACGCCGGGTCCGCGCGCCTGGACCTGGGAGTCGCCCACGTCTCCGACGCCAACGTCTCGGTCAACGCCGGCGACGCCCGCCTGGACCTGTCCGGGACGCAGGGCCTCGGGAGCCTCAACGCCTCGGTGAACGCGGGGGCCGCCGGGCTGACGCTGCCGGCCGAGTCGCTGACCGGGAGCGTGTCGGCCAACCTGGGCTCGATCGAGCTGTGCGTCCCGTCCGGTGTGGGCCTCCGGTTCCGCGGCGTGGACGACGCGCTGTCCTCGAACAACTTCACCGCTCGCGGCCTGTCCGAGAGCGACGGCACCTGGACCAGCGCGGACTTCGCGTCCGCCACCATCCGCATGGACCTGTCGACGAGCGCCAGCCTCGGCAGCATCACCCTCAACCCGGAGAACGGCTGTGACTGATCGCCTCTACCGCTCCCCCACCGACCGGGTGATCGCCGGCGTCGCAGGCGGCCTCGCCGTGTGGCTCAACATCGACCCCTCGCTGGTGCGCATCGCGTGGGTCCTGCTCGGCCTGTTCTCGGGCGGGATCTTCGTGCTCGTCTACTTCGTGATGATGATCGTGGTGCCGCTGCCGCCGCCCGGCTGGGTGCCCCAGGCCCGCGGGACGAGCGGTGCCGGGTGGTCGCCCGGCGCAAGCGGTGGCGCGTGGTCGCCCGGCACGCCCGGTGGTGGTGCCGTGCCGGGATGGGACCAGGGAACGAGCCCCGGCGCCGCCCCCGGTGACGCCACGCAGCCCGGCTGGACGACACCGCCGCAGGGCTACGCGGCGCCCCAGCAGCCGTGGGTCGCCCCCAAGGTGGACACCGGCAGCGCGGGCATCGTGGCCGGCGTCGTGCTCGTGCTGCTCGGCGCGTGGTTCCTCGTCGACCAGTACGTCGACATCGATTGGGACCTCGCCTGGCCGATCGTGGTCATCGGGCTCGGCGCGCTGCTGATCGCCGGGGCGATGCGCCGCGGCCGGTCGGGCGGCGGCTGATGCCGCGCGCGTCCCGACCCTGCCCGTCACCGCCCGCCTGAGCCGCCCGACCCGCCGCGTACCGTGACCACCGCCGACCCCACGCTGCTCGGCCTGTGCCTCGTTGGCATCGGCGCGGGCCTGTTGCTGCTGTGGCGCGGCTTCGGCGGGTTCCACGCCGCCGCGCGGATCGGCGACACGTCCACGTCCCGGATCGCCACGCTGGCCGCCGGCGAGGTGCGGATCAGCGGCACCATCGAGCGCGCCGAGGTGACCCTGGTCTCGCCGCTCCAGAGCCGGGATTGCGTGTGGTACCGGTCCAGGATCCGCTCGGGCGGGCGCAACGAGGAGGAGCTGTTCACCGAGGAGCGGGGTATCGGGTTCCGCGTCCGCGACCCGTCCGGCTCGATCCGCGTGTTCCCGCGCGGCGCCCGGATCGACGCGCGCGATCGCTTCGCCGAGAACACCGGGGTCCTTGGCGACGCGCCGCCGGGCCTGGCGCTCCGGAGCGGGTCCCCGTTCGCAACGCCCGTCGAGGACCGCGAGGCGGCGATCGCCGCGCTGCTCACCGTCCACGTCCCGGACCCGGACCCCGAGCTGTCCGGGCTGGGCGGCGGCTCGTTCGAGGACGGCGGTCGCCGGTACGAGGAGGC
>Ga0154724_1066_pt4 | contig 11069 bp, 11 predicted proteins | sample Rifle2008BG16ft_FD_105732 | JGI IMG/M metagenome (GOLD analysis project Ga0154724, IMG submission 105732) | Chloroflexi bacterium RBG_16_72_14 | reverse complement strand
CGACGACACCTTCCAGACCAGCGACCCGGACATCTTCGCCGCCGGCGATGCCGCCGAGGTGCTCGACCCGGCCACCGGCAAGCGTGGCCTCGACAGCCTGTGGTCCGTCGCCATCGAGCAGGGCCGGGCTGCCGGGGACAACATGAGCGGCGTCCTCCGGCCGTACCGCCGGCCCGCGCCGTTCAACGTCACGAAGATCGGCGGGGTGACCACGACCCTCATCGGCGCCGTCGGCACCGGCGGCCGCGAGGGAGACCTGGTGACCCTGGCCCGAGGCGACAGCAATGCGTGGCGAGAGCAGATGGACTCCTTCGCCGTGGTCTCGGACGCGGGCGCCAACCATTTCCGGCTCGTGCTCGGCGATGATCGGATCCTGGGCGCGGTCGTGATGGGAGACCAGACGCTCTCCCGTCCGTTGCAGCGCCTGATCCGCGAGCGGGTCGACATTCGATCGGTACGCGATCGGCTGATCCAGCGGCCGGCCGAGATCCACCAGGAGCTCAAGGGGCTCATGGAGCAGGCGGTCTCCCTTGGCGCGGTATAGCGAGCTGGCGCTGGCGCTGGTGGCCGTCATCGGCATCACCCTGCTGTACGGAGGCCACGTGCGTGCCGTCGCCGTACCGGCGGCGGGCGGCCTCCTTGGCCACTCCCTGGGCATCCTCGGATTCACGATGATGCTGATGACGGAGACGCTGTACTCGCTGCGCAAGCGGGCCATGCGGCGACCGCGGGGCACCATGCGCTCGTGGCTGCGGTTCCACATCTTCACCGGGATCGTCGGGCCATATCTCGTCGTGCTCCACTCGGCCTGGAGCTTCAACGGGCTGGCGGGGGCGTTGACGGCGATGACGGTCGTTGTCGTCGCCAGCGGCTTTGTCGGGCGGTACATCTACACCGCGGTGCCGCGCACGGCGGACGGGGTGGTGATCGAGGCGCAGGACCTGCAGCTGCTGCTCGACGCCGCGCGGCAGGAGGTGGCGCAGCCCTCTCCCGCGGTCGGTACGTCACCCGGTCCGGGTCGCAGCCGGGAGCAGGCGAGGCGCCGGCTGCGCGAGCTGGAGCGCCAGATGGCGGCGCTCCGCTGGGCGCGGCGGATGCTGGCGACCTGGCACACGATCCACATCCCCCTTGGGATGGCGCTGTTCGTGATGGCCGTCGCGCACATCGGGGCTGCCATGTATTACGCAACGCTGCTGCGCTGAGGTGTGGGGATGCGCCGTCCGCTGGGCTGCATGACCTTCTCGGCGCTCGTTACCACGATCCTGGTCGTGATCGCCATCGCCGCCGCCGCCGCCACCACCGGCAACGGGATCTTCAGCCCCGGATCGCTCAGCGGCGTCGCGCGAGGTGGCCCCATCGAAGGCGTGAGGTCCCACGCCGAGCTCGCATCCCGGTGCGACGTCTGTCACGCGACCGCGTTCTCGGGCGACCGCATGGCGGACCGGTGCCTGGCGTGCCATACCCAGGTGCAGCAGGAGATCTCCTCCGGGGGTGGGCTCCACGGCCGGTTCGCCGCGGCGGACGACTGCCGCGGCTGTCACACGGACCACCGGGGCGTCACGGCCTCGCTGACGTTGGCGAATCCAAGCGCCTTTCCCCACGACCGAGTGGGCTACGCGCTGCGCGCGCACCCGCTCCGCGCCGAGGGCGGCAGCTTCGGGTGCCTGGATTGCCACCCCGGCTCGCCGACATCGTTCGCGCCGCCCGTCTGCCTGCCCTGCCACGAGGCCCGTGATCATCCCTACATGGCGCAGCACGTCGAGACCCTCGGCTCGGCCTGCCTGAACTGTCATGACGGGATCGACTCCTACGGGGCCTCGTTCGACCATGCCACGTACCCCCTGACCGGCGGCCACGAGGAGCCGCTCTGCGGCGCCTGTCATCAAGGGGCGACGACCCTCTTGGCGCTGCGGGCCACGGAGACCGAGTGCGTCGCCTGCCACACCCCCGACGACGTCCATGACGGCCGCCTGGGCAACGCGTGCGGGGAGTGCCACACCCCCGCAACCTGGGCGAATGCCAGCATCGACCACGACCGGACGCGCTTCCCGCTGGTCGGAAGGCACGTCGGTGCGCTCTGCGAGTCCTGCCACGTCGACCGGCACTGGACGGGGATCGGTCTCACCTGCCGCGGCTGCCACGCCGCGGACGACCCGCACGCCGGGCAGTTTGCCGGTGACTGCGCCCGCTGCCACGCGGCCGCCGGCTGGGGGGACGTCACCTTCGACCATGCCCAGACGGGGTTCGCCCTCAGGGGCGGGCACGCCAGCCCCGCCTGTGCGGCCTGCCATCCGAACGGAAGGTACGTCGGGACGCCGACGTCATGCATCGGATGCCATGCGGGTGACGACTCCCACCGGGGGGCCTTCGGCAGGAATTGCGCCGCCTGCCACAAGGTCACACGGTGGGAGGACTGGACGTTCGACCACGCCCGGTCGTCGTTCCCGTTGACCGGCGCCCACCGGGGCGTGTCCTGCCAGCGCTGCCATGGCGGTGGCACCTACCAGGGAACGCCGAGCACGTGCTCCGCCTGCCATGCCAGGCCCGCGTCGCACGGCACCGTCCTCAGCGGCGGCTGCGGGTCCTGCCACTCGACCAAGGCATGGACACCCGCCTCGTTCGACGGGCCGCACCCGTTCCCCATGACGCATGGCGGCGCCGGTGGGTCCTGCGCGAAGTGCCACCCGTCCTCGTTGACCAGCTACTCCTGCACCCGATGCCATTCCAGAGCGGACATGACGGAGCATCACAAGGAGGTGTCGGGGTTCTCCATGACCACCTGCGTGAAGTGCCACCCGAAGCCCAAGCAGGAGGACTGACGGCTGGAGCAGGCGGCGGGTCGGTCCTCGCTCCACGCGAGGCGTCGCCGGTGGCGCCCATGGACGGCCTCAGGGCATCAAGGCGTTGGGGCGGCAACCAGCTCGTCGCCGGCACCGCCGACGGAGTCGCGGACCGGACGGCGGGTGCCTGCTACCGTGGCCGGATGCGCCCAGCCGACAGCCACGATCTGATCCGGGTGCACGGCGCCCGCGAGAACAACCTCAAGAACGTGAGTGTCGAGATCCCGAAGCGCCGGCTGACCGTGTTCACCGGTATCTCGGGCTCCGGCAAGAGCTCCCTGGTCTTCGCCACCATCGCTGCCGAGTCGCAGCGGCTGATCAACGAGACCTACAGCGCCTTCGTGCAGGGCTTCATGCCCACGCTGGCGCGGCCCGAGGTCGACTTCCTCGACGGCCTCACGACCGCGATCATCGTCGACCAGGAGCGGATGGGCGGCAATCCCCGCTCCACGGTCGGCACCGCCACCGACGCCAACTCGCTGCTGCGGATCCTGTTCAGCCGGCTCGGGCAGCCACACATCGGCTCACCCAACGCGTTCTCGTTCAACGTCCCCTCCGTCCGCGCGTCGGGGACGATCACGATCGAGCGCGGCGGCCGAGCCGGGCGCGCTCCAGAGGAGGGCGGAGTCCGCCACTACGGGGGCACCGTGAGCGTTGAGCGCGGAGGCCCGGGTCGCACCGAGGAGCGGGCGTTCTCGATCCTCGGCGGCATGTGCCCGCGCTGCGAGGGCATGGGGACGGTCTCGGATGTCAACCTCGCGGAGCTGTTCGACGACACCAGGTCGATCGCCGAGGGCGCGATCACGATCCCCGGCTACAAGGTCGACTCCTGGTGGACGGTGGGCATCTTCGCCGAGTCGGGGTTCATCGACCCACACAAGCCGATCCGCGACTACACCACCCAGGAGCGCGAGGACTTCCTGTACAAGGAGCCGACCAAGGTCAAGGTCAAGGGCGTCAACCTCACCTACGAGGGGCTGATCCCGAAGATCCAGAAGTCGATGCTGTCCAAGGACGTCGACACGCTCCAGCCCCACATCCGCGCGTTCGTGGAGCGGGCGGCGACCTTCACCGCCTGCCCCGAGTGCGGCGGCACCCGCCTGGCCGAGCCCGCCCGATCGTCGAGGATCCGGGGCATCAGCATCGCCGACGCGTGCGCGATGCAGGTCAGCGACCTCGCGGACTGGGTCCAGGACCTGGACGAGCCGTCCGTGGCGCCGCTGCTCGGCGGGCTGCGCCAGATCCTCGACTCGATGGTGGAGGTCGGCCTCGGCTACCTCTCGCTCGACCGGGCGTCGGGCACGCTGTCGGGCGGCGAGGCGCAGCGCACCAGGATGATCCGGCACCTCGGGTCGTCGCTCACCGACGTCACCTACGTGTTCGACGAGCCGACCGTGGGCCTGCACCCGCACGACATCCAGCGCATGAACCGGCTGCTGCTGCGGCTGCGTGACAAGGGCAACACCGTGCTCGTGGTCGAGCACAAGCCGGACGTCATCGCCATCGCCGACCACGTCGTCGACCTCGGCCCCGGCGCCGGCCACGACGGGGGCACGGTGTGCTTCGAGGGGACGGTCGATGGCCTGCGCGCGAGCGACACGCTCACCGGGCGCCACCTCGGGTATCGGGCCCGGCTCAAGCCGCAGACCCGCACGGCGGCGGGCACCCTGGCGATCCGCAACGCGACCCGGAACAACCTGCGCGACGTGAGCGTGGACGTCCCGCTCGGCGTCCTGTGCGTCGTGACCGGCGTGGCCGGCTCGGGCAAGAGCTCGCTGATCCACGGCTCGCTGCCGCGGGACGCGGGGGTGGTCTCGATCGACCAGGCGGCGATCCGGGGGTCACGCCGTAGCAATCCCGCTACGTACACCGGGCTCCTGGACCCGATCCGGACGGCCTTCGCCAAGGCGAACGGCGTCAAGCCCGCGCTGTTCAGCGCCAACTCCGAGGGCGCCTGCCCGGTGTGCAACGGCCTCGGCGTCATCTACACGTCGCTCGGGATCATGGCCGAGGTCGCATCGGTGTGCGAGGAGTGCGAGGGCAAGCGGTTCCAGCCCAGCGTGCTCGAGTACAAGCTCGCCGGGCGCGACATCACCGAGGTCCTCGCGATGTCGGTCGCCGAGGCGCTGGCGTTCTTCAGCGGCGGCGAGTCGAAGGTCCCGGCCGCCCGCGCGGTGCTCAGCCGGATGGCCGACGTGGGACTCGGGTACCTGACCCTCGGCCAGCCGCTGAGCACGCTCTCCGGCGGCGAGCGGCAGCGGCTCAAGCTGGCGATCCAGATGGCCACCGACGGTGGCATCTACGTGCTCGATGAGCCGACCTCGGGGCTGCACCTCGCGGACATCGAGCAGCTGCTCCGGCTGCTCGACCGGCTGGTGGACGCGGGCAAGTCGGTGATCGTCATCGAGCACCACCTCGCGGTCATGGCGCACGCCGACTGGATCATCGACCTCGGCCCGGGCGCCGGGCACGATGGCGGGCGGGTCATCTTCGCCGGCCTGCCCGCGGACCTGGTCGCCGCCCGCGGCACGCTCACCGGCGAGCACCTCGCCGAATACGTGAGCTGATCGACCCCGCCCGCCGTCCGCGGCGGTTATGGAGCTGCGGCGATCAGGTGAAGCGACGCCAGGGCGCGAACGTCGCCCCGCGGCTTCCACGTCGGCGGACGCTCGGGATGGACCCGGAACTCCGGGAACAGGTCGGCGAAGCGCTCGATCATGATCGTGAGCTCGAGTCGGGCGAGGTTCGAGCCCAGGCACAGGTGGCGACCGTGGCCGAACGCCACGTGGCGGTTCGGGTGGCGGTCGAGGATGCAGCGCTCGGGATGCTCGAACGCGCCCGGGTCGTGGTTCGCCGCGCCGTAGGCGAGCAGGACGACATCGCCGGCCGGGATCGTCTGGCCGTGGAGCTCGACGTCGCGCGCCGCGTTGCGGGCAAAGACCTGCACCGGCGACACGAAGCGCAGGAGCTCGTTGACCGCCATGTGCGCGAGCCCGTCCGCGTCGCCGAACAGCTGCGCACGCTGCTCCGGGTGCTGCGCGAGGTGGAGCAGGCTCATGCCCATCGTGCCCGACGTCGTCTCGTAGCCCGCGAGCAGCATCAGGACGCCGAACTGGCGCAGCTCGAGGTCGGACAGGCGGTGGCCCTCCACCTCGGCCTCGAGCAGCGTCCCGAGGAAGTCGTCGCGGGGCTCCCGCCTGCGGTCCGCGATCAACCCGTCGATGTAGGCCTCCGCGTCGCGCACCGCCCTGGCCTGGTCGTCCTTGTCGAGCAGGGCGCTCGAGAACATCCGCTCGACCCAGTCGAACCAGCGCTCCTCGTCCTCCTCCGGGAGGTTCATGAGCCGCGCGAGCGAGCCGAGCGACATGGGGTGGGCGAACTCGGCCATGACGTCGCCGCCGCCGTTGCGCGCGATCGGCTCGAGCAGCCTCGTCGCGAGCGCGTCGAGCTCGGGGCGCATGACGTCGATCCGAGGCTTGGCGAACAGCGGGTTGACGAGCGCGCGATACCGAGTGTGCTCCGGTGGGTCGAGCTCGATCGGCAGCAGTGGGTGGTCCCGCGGCTGTGAGGGAGGGATCACCGTGGTGCCGACGACGGCCGAGGTGAACGACTCGTGATCGAGCGCCGCGGCGACCACGTCGTCATAGCGCGTGATCAACCAGAAGCCGCCGTACAGGTCCGAGTGCAGGAGCGGATGCTCCTCCCGGATCGGCCCGAAGACGCTCTCGGGATCCCTGACGAACTGCGGGTCATGGTGGTCGAAGCTCATGCCGCGCCCGGCCGGATCGCAAGAACGTCCGCGCCCTTCGCGCGGAGGATGCCGGCGACGTTCATCGGGACGCACCTCGTTCGAGTGCGGGCATCGTACTGCCGAGCGAGTTGAGCCCTACGGCCTGTGACGGCCGGACAGCCTCATCGACGCTTGGCAGTTGGCCGTGAAGAAGCGCCACCGGACGGTCCTGGAGGGCTTGACGACCCGATCCGCTGGCGTGGTACGTCGGCGTCGCGGCGTAACTGGGCCGTCTGCCACTAGTCTGTCAAGCCCGCCGCGCGCACGCTTTCGGGCAGCGGGAGGCTCTGACGCGCGGCCCACACCATGGCCGCCGGGACCGCGCCGAGCCACTGGCGAACCCCACCCCGCCTACGCCGGAGGTGGTCATGCAGCGGTTGCAGGACCCAATTCGCGTCGAGCAGGGCGAGCGCCCTGGCACGCAAGCCGCGAAGCGCGAGTGGACCGCTTCCGTCAACGGCACGGGCCTGCGCGTTGAGGAGTCCGGCGTCGGGGCCGGGACGGTCGTGTTCTCGCCGGCACTCTTCACCAACCGGGGGTTGTTCGACGCGCCGTTCGCCGCGCTGAGCGGTGACTACCGGTGCATCAGGTACGACCACCGCGGCCAGGGCGACAGCGGCTTCGGCGCTCAACAGCCGTCGCGACGCCTGCTGGGGACCGAGGGACTCTACGAGGACGCGGTCGCGCTGCTCGACCGGCTGGGCGTCGACAGCTGTCACTGGGTGGGAGCGTCGCTCGGCGGGTTCGTCGGCATCCGTCTGGCGGCTCGACACCCTGATCGTGTGCGGTCGCTGGTATTGATCGGACTCAGCACGCGACGCCTCTCCAGCGCCGATCTGCGGCAAGTCGACCTGCTCGGCTGGATGGTGCGTGCCAGCCATCCGCTGGGACCGATCGGTGCCGCGGTCCGGCGGCGCGTGACCGAGCAGGTCATGCGCAACATGCTCGGCACGACCTTCATGTCCGACCCGACGCGCGCAGAGGACCGGGAGAAGTGGCGGCAGCGGTTCATGGCGCAGGTGGTGCCCGAGGCGATGCCGATGCTCCGAGAGGTGTTCGGTCATCCAGGCAATCCGCGCGAGCTGCTCGTGCGCATCCAGGCTCCCACCCTGATCATCGTCGGTGAGGACGAGACCGCGGGGGTCGATGAAGCTCACAACGATCCGCTGCAGGCGCAGCGCGCTATTCCCGGCGCCCGCCTGATGACGATCCCTGGTGCCGGGCACATGGTCCTCGTGGAGCAGCCGGGGGCCGGAACCGCTGCCATAACCGAGTTCATCCGCACCGTCTCGGCGGCATAGCGACGGGCTCCACCACTTGGACCGGGACAGCACGATTGCCGGGGCGCCTCAGGTGGCGGTCGGCTCGATCCGGAAGACCGGGTGGTCGGCCGGGTCGGGAAGCAGCTGCATCGAGCGCCGGCAGTTGCAGGTGATCGTGCTCGCGTAGGTCTTCACGACCGCGTCGCGCTCCGCGCCCTGGAGTTCGACGACGCGGATGTGCTCGAGGACGCGACGAGTGCGCAGGTCCGCCTCACCGGCCGCTCGCAGGTTCCGAGCCCAGTGCGTCTCGCCTCGGGGCGAGACGAGATAGCGGGTCCCGTTCCACTCGAAGGGCAGATCCATCGGCACCTTGAGGAGCTTCCCGGTCTTCCGCCCCCGCACGAGGAGGACGGTCTTCCGGCCGAGGGCGACCGCGATCGGGTTCAGGACCTTGGCCAGGAACACCCCGGGACGGACGTAGGACGCCGGACGGCCGCCGGCGGCGCCGTGGGGATTGGTTTCCAAGTGCCCATACATCATGCCCATCACCGGCCTCCTTTCCTCGTCGAGGAGAGAGGCACCTAGAGACGCGCGGGTGCCCGGTTTGATCCAACGCTACGCCGACATGTCGCGCCGGTCGAGGGCCGTTCCTCCCGGTGACCGGCCGACGCAGGCGGCTGCAAGCCGAGCGTGGTACCGAACCCGAAAGGCCACACTTGGGAACGGCGGTCACATGGGGACCCGCTCGCCTGGTACGCGAGGGTCATCTCGTGATGTCGCCTGCGTGCCATCCTGCCGGCTGACGGTCCGGCGCCTCGACGCGGCCGTGAGACCTTCCCGGCTCGCCGATGAGTCTCCGTCCGAATGGTCGTCTAGCCTTCGACGATCACTTGCCGGGAGCGATGACCATGAAGCTGACGGCCACGATGATGCTGACCGTGGACGGCGTGTACCAGGGTCCCGGGGGCCCCGACGAGGACCGGCGAGGCGGGTTCGAGCGCGGCGGATGGGTGGCCGGGCACGGGCACGCGGAGGTCTGGCGCTTCATCACCTCGGTGTTCGAGCGAGCGGATGCGCTGCTCCTCGGGCGCAAGACCTGGGAGATCTGGGAGCCGTACTGGCCGCTTCACGACGACAATCCGGTGGGCCACGTCATCAATGTCCTCCCCAAGTACGTGCCCTCGACCACGCTCACGGACCCGACCTGGCACAACACCCACGTCATCGACGGCGATGTCGAGGCGGCGGTGCGCGAGCTCAAGGCCAAGCCCGGGCGCGAGCTCCAGGTCCATGGCAGCGGCGTGCTGCTCCGGTGGCTGCTCGAGCGCGACCTCGTCGACGAGCTCCACCTGCAGCTCTACCCCGTCGTGGTGGGCGACGGCCTTCGGCTGTTCCCGGAGAAGGGCCAGACGCACGACCTGGCGCTGGTCGAGTCGCGGTCCACGCCGTCCGGCGTGACGATCCAGACCTATCGACCTGCCGGCCGCGTGACCTTCGGGACCGCCGGCTGAGCGCTCGAGTGGCACTCGACAACCTGAGGCGCCGCATAGGATGGCGCCATGACACTCGACCTCGAGAACCTCCGGCTCTCCATCTACACGTCCCTTGCCTCGACGGGTCGAGCCCCCGACACCGCGGCACTCGCCGCGGCCAACGGGGCGAGCGAAGCGGAGATCGAGAGCGGCCTCCGGCAGCTCGCCGCCGCCCGCCACCTCGCGCTCGATGCCGACCGGCGCATCGCGCTCGCCCACCCCTTCTCGACCGTTGACTTGGGGTTCTCGGTGAAGGGCGCGCGAACCCTGTGGTGGGGCGGCTGCATCTGGGACTCGTTCGCGATTCCCCACCTCGTTTCCCTGACGAGCCCGAGGTCCTCGTCGCGACCACGTGCCAGGGCTGCGGACGAGCGCATGCCTGGGTAGTCGACCGCGCGGGGCCGCCCGACGGCGACCAGCTCGCTCACTTCCTCGTCCCGGCTTCGCGCATGTGGGACGACGTCGTCTTCACGTGCGGCAACCAGCGGGTGTTCTGCAACGACACCTGCCTCGACGCCTGGCTGGCGCGGCATGGCCGGCAGCGCGGGTACACGACGGACCTCGCGACGGTGTGGCGCTTGGCGAGCGGCTGGTACGCAGGACGACTCGATCGCGGCTATACCCGACGCGATCCGTCCGCCGCCCACGACTACTTGCGCGGGGTAGGGCTGTCCGGGTCGTTCTGGGGGCTCTGAGGAGCGTGGGCCGGCTGCTGCACCCGAGTCCTGCGCCGGGCGTTGACGCGCTGCCCACCATGTCCCGGGGCCCGAGAGCCGAGCCTGTCGACCGATGCGGCGCTCATGGCCGAGTTGCCACCGAATTGCGGGCCATCCGTACGTGGGGCGTGCCGCCGACCGACGCGGAGGCGGCCGAGGTCAGCCGCTCGGTCGCCCTGTCCGAGTCGTCATCCGCCGCGCTGGCGTGGGCAGAAGCCCAGTCGTGGTGGATGGGGACCGCGAATGGTTAACAAGGTTGGGCATGAACTGGCGCCCTCGGACGGACGGGGGGCTCGGAAACCAAAGGGGCCGATCCGCTCGCGTTGTACGCGGGCGCGTGAACGTCCGCCGGGAACACACGGCAGGACGGTCGCGCCTCTAGCGGCTGCCGGGCCGCTCGCTTGCGCGGAACGTCCGGGGCCGCGAACATCAAGCCGTGCAGATCGTCGCCGGGCAGATCACCGTTGCAGATCTCTTGGCCATGGCCGAGGCCAGTTTCGGCGACCTCGTGAAGGGCGTCGCCGACGTCCGGCGCGGGCTCCTCGCGGTCGATGCCGGCATGCACAGCGACCTTGAGGCACTCCTCCTCGATGCCGGGTCTGCCCAGATCGACCTCTGGGGCATCAACCTCTACCCGGCCGAGCACGGGACGCCGGGCTTCCTCGAGTTCGACTCGATGGTCAACCTCCGCCCAGGCCAGGGGAACCGCACGCGGTCGGTCGAGGACCCTGAGGTCCGGGTGGCCATCGCGGAGCTCGTCGGTCGCGTGGTGGGGCCGTGAAGTTCCACCCCGACCTCACGCTCGACCGCTGGGGAACCATGACGCTCGCCGAGCAACTCGGTAACGCCGGGGCCGATGTCGGTCGGGCGATCCGGGCGCGCGAGAACGGCAATGAGCCGCGCCTGGCCTCGGCCCTCGCCCGTGCGCT
>Ga0154724_1071_pt6 | contig 11072 bp, 9 predicted proteins | sample Rifle2008BG16ft_FD_105732 | JGI IMG/M metagenome (GOLD analysis project Ga0154724, IMG submission 105732) | Chloroflexi bacterium RBG_16_72_14 | reverse complement strand
CCGCAGCTCCACGGTCTCGCCGATCAGGCGGCGGAGCATCGGCTCCACGGCCCGGATGCCGTCGTTGAGGTCGAGGACCCGCGGCGTCACGACCTGGCGGCGGCTGAACGCGAGCAGCTGGCCGGTGAGCTGGCTCGCGCGGTCGACGACCGTGCCGATCGCGGCGGCGTTGCGGTGGGCGAGGTCCGTGTCGAGGTCGGCGCGCCGCTCCGGGCTGAGGTCCTCCTCGAGCATCTCCGCGTACCCGCGGATCGCGAACAGCATGTTGTTGAAGTCGTGGGCGATGCCGCCGGCGAGGCGCCCGATGGACTCCAGCTTCTGCGCCTGCAGCAGCTGCGCCTCGGCGGCCTTGCGGGCCGTGATGTCGACGATCGTCGCGAACACCTGGAGGCCCGACTCGGTCTGGATCGGCGAGAGGCTGATCTCGACCGGGAACTCCGTGCCGTCACGGCGGCGCCCGGACAGGTCAAGGCCGATGCCCATCGGCCGTGCGACCGGGTTGGCGATGAAGGCGTCCCGGTGGCGCAGGTGCCGATCGATGACCCGGACCGGGAGCAGCTTCTCGACCGGCTGCCCGACCAGCTCCTCGACGCGATAGCCGAACGTCTTGGCGACCTGGGGGTTCGCATACACGATCCGGGCGTCGGCATCGATCGCGACGATCGCGTTGGGCGCCGCATCGAGCACCGCGATATGGCCGGTGGCTGCCGGCTGGCCGTCGGCCGGGACGGGGACGCGTCGTCGAGCCGTGGTGCTGCCCTCGTGCGGGTGTTCCATCGACGATACGACGATCGTCAACGGCGGCCGCCGGCCCTCGCGATCGCCTCCGACGCCCGCGAGGACGATCGACGTGAACCGCAGGGAGTGACCCCCCGGCGCAACGAACGGTGCGATGATGCCCGGCGATGCACGACGATCCCGACGCCCGCGACGCCTTCGCAACCCGCGCCGTCCACGCCGGCGCCGAGCCGGACGAGCTGACCGGCGCCGTCTCGCCGCCGATCTACCAGACGGCGACCTACGCCCAGGACGGCGTCGGCCGGCCGCGCGCGGGCTACGAGTACTCGAGGACGCAGAACCCGACCCGGGCACGCCTGGAGCGGGCGGTGGCCGACCTCGAGGGCGGCCGACACGGAATCGCGTTCGCCAGCGGCTCCGCGACGACGGCGGCGATCGCGCAGCTGGCGGCCGCCGGCGAGGAGATCGTCGTCGGCGACGACGTCTACGGCGGCACGTTCCGTTACCTCGAGCGAGTCCACCGGCCGGCCGGTGCGGGCGAGGCGCGGTATGTCGACCTCGCCGCTGGCCCGGACGCGCTCTGGGAGGCCCTCACCGGGCAGACCCGCCTCGTCTGGTTCGAGTCGCCGTCCAACCCGCTGCTCAAGGTGACCGACATCGCCGCGTCTTCGGGGCTCGTGCGGGAGCGGGCCACCCAGTCGGGCCGTCACCCGCCGCTCGTCGTCGTCGACAACACGTTCGCCTCGCCGGCGCTCCAGCGGCCGCTCGAGCTCGGCGCAGACATCGTCTTCCATTCGGCGACGAAATACCTGGGCGGTCACTCGGACACCGTGCTCGGCGTGGCCGTGACCTCCGACGACGCCGTCGCCGAGCGCCTGCGGTTCCTCCAGAACGCGATGGGCGCCGTTCCCGGCCCGTTCGACTGCTTCCTCGTCCTGCGGGGCCTGCGCACCCTGGCCGTGCGCATGGAGCGGCACTGTGCGAACGCCATGGCGGTCGCCCGGGACCTCGCCGACCGCGACGACGTGGCCGCCGTCCGATATCCAGGGCTCGCCGATGGCCGGCACGCGCATCCGCAGGCGGCGATCGCGGCCCGGCAGATGCGCCTCGGCGGCTCGCCCGCGTTCGGCGGCATGGTGTCGTTCCTGCCGGCGGAGGGCGGGCGCCGTGGCCGGACCGCCGCGGAGCGCGCGATCGCGATCTGCGAGGCCACCCGGCTGTTCACCCTGGGCGAGTCGCTGGGCGGTGTGGAGTCCCTGATCGAGCTGCCGGCGGCGATGACGCACATGTCGGTGGCGTCGTCGCCGTTGGCGGTGGACCCGGCGCTGGTTCGCCTGTCGGTGGGGATCGAGGCCGCCGGCGACCTTGTCGCGGACCTGGCGCAGGCGCTGGACGGGGCGTAGGGCCGGACCCGCGCCGTGCCGCGCGGGCCGCGCCGTCCATCGCGGCCGTGACTCCGGTGTGAGGCAACGGGCCGATGTCCACGCTGGGCTGGGACCCAAGACCGGCGTTTCGGCGCCCGAGCTGTGCGTGGCGACCCGCGAGATGACTCACAGCCGAGTCAGCGCCGGAGCGCACACGCGCCGGGACCATTGGCCCTGGCGCCGCGGGCCACCGGACCCGCTACAATCGCCCGAAACCGAATCGCAACCTTGACTGTGGAAGCCGACTCCCGGGCCCAGCCCGTCACGCGCGGCCGGTCAGCGAGCCCGCGCGGGCCACGCGCCCGCGCCGCAGTCGAGGACGAGATCGTGACCATGACGCTGCCCGCCCCAACCACCCCAACCGCCGCCATCGGCGGCAGCGTCCTCGCGAACCTGTCCACGGCCGAGCTCTACGAACGCGCCGTGCGGGCCGGCGAGGGCGAGATCGCGGCTGGGGGCCCCCTCGTCGTCCGTACCGGTGAGCACACCGGCCGCTCGCCGAAGGACAAGTTCGTCGTCCGCGAGCCGTGGAGCGAGGCGAAGGTGTGGTGGGGCGACGTCAACCACGAGATCAGCGAACCGCACTACGACCGGCTCCGCGCCCGCCTGCTTGCCCACGTCGCCGACCGGCAGCTGTACGCGCAGGACATGTACATCGGCGCCCACCCGGAGCATCGCCGGTCGCTGCGGGTGTACACCGAGACGGCGTGGGCCAGCATCTTTGCCCGCAACCTGTTCCGCCGGCCGCCACGAGAGGACCTCGCGACCTTCCAGCCCAACTTCACGATCATCAACGTCCCGAGCTTCCAGGCGGACCCCGCGACCGAGGGCACGCGGAGCGGGACGGCGATCCTCCTCCACCTGCGGCGGATGGAGGTCATCATCGTCGGCACGATGTACGCGGGCGAGATCAAGAAGTCCGCGTTCACGGTCATGAACTACCTGATGCCCGACGAGGGGGTGCTCCCGATGCACTCCTCGATCAACGTGGGCGAGGCGGGCGACGCCGCGGTCTTCTTCGGCCTCAGTGGCACCGGCAAGACGACGCTGTCCGCGGACCCGCTGCGCAGCCTGATCGGGGACGACGAGCACGGCTGGGGCGACGGCTACACGTTCAACTTCGAGGGCGGCTGCTACGCGAAGACCATCCGCCTGAGCTCGATGTACGAGCCCGACATCTTCGCCACCACGAAGCGCTTCGGGACGATCCTGGAGAACACGGACCTCGACCCCGCGACCCGGGAGCTGGACCTCGACTCCGAGCGCTACACCGAGAACACCCGCGCGGCCTACCCGCTCCACTTCATCGGCAACGCGGATCCCACCGGGGTCGCCGGCGGCCCGAAGAGCGTCGTGTTCCTGACCGCGGACGCGTTCGGGGTCCTGCCGCCGATCTCGAGGCTGACGAGGGAGCAGGCGGCGTACCACTTCATCAGCGGCTACACGGCCAAGCTGGCCGGCACCGAGATCGGCGTGAAGGAGCCGTCGGCGACATTCTCGGCGGCGTTCGGCGCCCCGTTCCTGCCTCGCCATCCCGGTGAGTACGCGGCGATGCTGGTGGACCGGCTGGAGCGCTTCGACGTGCCGGTCTGGCTGGTCAACACGGGCTGGACGGGCGGCCCGTACGGCGTCGGCCACCGGATGAACATCAACCACACCCGGAACATGGTCCGCGCCGCGCTCAACGGGGAGCTGGACGGCGTGGCGACGGTCGAGGACCCGATCTTCCGGGTCGCGGTCCCGGTCGCCGTGCCGGGGGTCCCGAGCGAGGTGCTCGTCCCGCGCAACACCTGGCCGGACGCGGCCGCCTACGACGAGGCCGCGCGCCGGCTGGCCGCGATGTTCCACGCCAACTTCGCGACCTACGCCGCCGGCGTGAGCGATGCGATCCGCAACGCCGGTCCGGCGCCGGTGGGCCCCGACCCCGGCGCGGAAGGATAGGGAGCGAACCCCCGGCCGGCCGGCGGCTGCCGGACAGCCGGGACGAAGGCGGCGACCCGCTCAGGCGCGGCGGGTCGCGAGGGCCCCGGTGAGGGCGGCCGCGACGAGGCTGGCGACACCCAGGCCGATCACCTCGAGGCCGCCGCCGAACACGCCGAGCACCGCGAGGAGGAAGCCGACGAGGGTGAGCGCGGCGACGGGAAGGGCCGCGAGGTTCATGGACACGGGATCAGGCTCCGGAGCGGGTGGCGACGGCCCAAGGCTGCGGCACGGGCCGTCGGCGGGCCATCGACGGGAGCACAATCGGACCCGGACAAACGACGCATGCGGCGGGACGTCCCGCGGCACCACAGGCAGACCGGAGGCGAGCAACGCCATGGCACGCAACAAGGTCACCGTCATCGGCGCCGGCAACGTCGGCGCCACCACGGCCCAGCGGATCGCCGAGGCCGGGCTGGCCGACGTCGTCCTCGTGGACATCGTCGAGGGGATGCCACAGGGCAAGGGCCTCGACCTCGCCGAGGCCGCGCCCGTCGTGGGCCACGACGCGCGGATCACCGGCACCAACGACTACGCGGACACCGCCGGCTCTGACATCATCGTCGTGACCTCGGGCATCCCGCGCAAGCCGGGCATGAGTCGCGACGACCTGATCGCGACCAACGCCGGGATCGTCGGGGGTGTCGTGACGTCGGCGGCCGCCGTGTCGCCCGACGCGATCATCATCGTCGTCACCAACCCGCTCGACGTGATGTGCCACGTCGCGATGCGGGCCTCCGGCTTCCCGCGCGAGCGCGTGCTGGGGATGGCCGGGGTGCTCGACTCCGCCCGGTTCCGGACGTTCATCGCGATGGAGATGGGCGTCTCGGTCGAGGACGTGCACGCGTTCGTCCTGGGCGGCCACGGCGACACCATGGTGCCACTGTCCCGGTACTCGACGGTGGCCGGCGTGCCGATCACCGAGCTGCTCCCCGAGGAGCGCGTCAAGGCGCTCGAGACGCGGACGGCCAACGGCGGCGCCGAGATCGTCGCCCTGCTCAAGACCGGCTCCGCGTACTACGCGCCGGCGGCGTGCACGTTCGAGATGGTGGACGCGATCCTGCGCGACCGGAAGCGGGTCCTGCCCTGCGCCACGTACCTGCAGGGCGAGTTCGGCGTCGACGGGCTGTTCGTCGGCGTGCCGGTGGTGCTGGGGCGGGGCGGCCTCGAGCGGGTGTTCGAGATCACGCTCACGGCCGATGAGCAGGCCGCGTTCGACAGGTCGGCGGCCGCGGTCAAGGAGCTGGTGGCGGCGCTGCCGGCCTGACGGCGGCACGAAGTGGTGCCCGGGGGCAACGCCAGGCACCCGGCGCCCGCCCAAGAGGCCGAAGGGAGGCTGACAGCGGGCATCCCGGGGGTTACCTTGGGGCGACAGCGGACGACCCCTGCAGGTCGCCCGCGCAACGGCCACCCCGGGGACGCGTGCCGGCGCCGCGTGCCGGCCGTCCGCGGGGCACGGAGGAGACCAGGCATCGCCTGAGGAGGACCATGAACCGGAGAGTGCTCGCTTCGGTCGCCGGCTCGATGCTGCTGCTCGCGGCACTGATGCCGACCGCCGTCGCCGCGAAGACGCCCGCCGCCGGGCCGTTCACGCACGACGGCATCTACCTCGTCCAGATGAGCCAGCAGCCCGTGGTCGCCTACACGGGCGGCATCAAGGGCCTCAGGGCCACCGCCCCCGCGGCCGGCGCGAAGATCGACCCCAACGCGGGCAAGGTCGTCGCCTACGTCGACTTCCTCAAGGGCAAGCACGCCGCGGCGCTGGCCAAGGTCGGCGGCACGAAGCTGTACGACTACGTGTACTCGTACAACGGCTTCGCCGCGAAGCTGACTGCCGCGCAGGCCAACAGGATGGCCCGGACGCCCGGCGTGCTCGCGGTCTCGCCCGACGAGACGCGCACCGCGGACACCTCGTCCACGCCGGAGTTCCTCGGCCTGACCGGTCCCGGCGGCCTGTGGGAGCAGCTGGGTGGTGTCGCCAACGCCGGCGAGGGGCTGATCATCGGCATCGTCGACTCCGGCATCTGGCCCGAGTCGCTGAGCTTCGCCGACCGCGTGACCGCGGACGGCACGCCGAGCTCCTCCCCGAGTGCCAAGCGCGCGTTCCAGCAGATCCCCGGTTGGCACGGCAAGTGCGTGCCGGGCGAGGGCTTCGTGGCCTCGATGTGCAACCAGAAGCTCATCGGCGCCCAGTGGTTCAACGCCAGCCAGGGTGGCAACGCCGGCGTCGACGCCAGCAAGCCCTGGGAGTTCAACTCCGCCCGCGACTACAACGGCCACGGGACCCACACCTCGTCCACGTCCGGTGGCAACTACGGCGTGCCGGCCACGGGCCCGGCCTCCGTGTTCGGCACCATCAGCGGCATGGCGCCGCGGGCGCGGATCGCCATGTACAAGGCGCTGTGGTCCACGCAGGACGCGTCGACGGCCAGCGGCTCCACCGCCGACCTCGTCGCGGCCATCGATACGGCCGTCGCCGACGGCGTGGACGTCATCAACTACTCGATCAGCGGCACCACGACCAACTTCGCCGACCCGGTCGAGATCTCGTACCTGTTCGCGGCCCGCGCGGGGGTCTTCGTCGCGCAGTCCGCGGGCAACAGCGGCCCCGCGTCGGGGACCGTCGCGCATCCGTCGCCGTGGACGACGACCGTCGCCGCCGGCACGCACAACCGCGACGGCCGCGGCTCGGTGACGCTCGGTGACGGCACCACCTACAACGGCGCGTCGGTCGCCACGGCCACCGGCCCGTTCCCGCTCATCGATTCCACGGCGGCCGGACTGCCCGGCGCCGATGCGACCGAGGTCGCGCTGTGCTACAGCTCGGCCGACGGCGGCAACGTCCTCGACCCGGCCAAGGTCGCGGGCAAGATCGTCGTCTGCGATCGCGGCGTGATCGCGCGCGTCAACAAGAGCCTCGCCGTCCAGGAGGCCGGCGGCGTGGGCATGATCCTGGTCAACACCAGCCCCAACTCGATCAACGCCGACTTCCACTTCGTGCCGACGGTCCACCTGCAGAGTACCGACCGCGCCGCCGTCAAGGCGTACGCGGCCCTGCCGGGCGCCACGGCGACGATCAACGCCGCCACGATCGTGTACGACGCCGACGCGCCGTTCACCGCGGCCTTCTCGTCCCGCGGTCCGCTGGCGGCGGGCGGCGGCGACCTCCTCAAGCCCGACGTCATCGCGCCAGGCCAGGACATCCTGGCCGCGGTTGCGCCGCCAGGCAACGCCGGGCGTGACTTCAACCTCTACAGCGGCACGTCGATGTCCAGCCCGCATGTGGCCGGCCTCGCCGCGCTGCTCATGGACCTCCATCCGTCCTGGTCGCCGATGGCGATCAAGTCGGCGCTCATGACGACCGCCTACGACGTGCTCGACGGCGGGACCCCGCCCCCGAACACCAACCCGGTCCTCATCTTCCGCCAGGGCGCGGGCCACGTGGCCCCGACCCCGGCCGCGGATCCCGGCCTCGTGTACAACGCGGGCTGGAACGACTGGCTCGCCTTCCTGTGCGGCACGACCGCGGCCGTGGGCCCGGCCACCTGTGCCGCCCTCACCGGCCTGGGCTACTCGACCGACCCGAGCGACTACAACGGCGCCTCGATCGCGATCGGCGACCTGGCCGGCGTCCAGAGCGTGACCCGCAAGGTCACCAACGTGGGCGGCTCGGCGGCGACGTACACCGCGGCGGTCACCGGCATGACCGGGATCACGACGACCGTCTCGCCCGCCTCGCTCACGCTCAACCCGGGCCAGACCGGGACCTTCACGGTCACGTTCACCCGGACCACGGCGGCGCTCAACGTGTACACCGGCGGCCAGCTCACCTGGACCGACGGCACGCACGCCGTCCGCAGCCCGATCGTCGTCAAGCCGGTCGCCCTCGCGGCGCCGGCCCAGGTCAACGGCACGGGCGGCCCGATCAGCTACGGCGTGAAGTTCGGCTACGAGGGCCCGTTCACGGCGACGCCGCGCGGGCTCATCCCGGCCGCCACGTTCGCCGGTTCCGTGAGCACGGACGCGGACGGCAACTTCGAGCCGGTGGCCAGCGCCCACACCGTGAGCTTCGACGTCGTCGTCCCGGCCGGGACGACGTTCGCCCGGTTCTCGCTGTTCAACTCCGCGACCACCGCCAGCGACCTCGACCTGTACGTCTACCGTGGCGGGACGCTGGTCGGGATCAGCGGCAGCGGCACCTCCGACGAGGAGGTCAACCTCGTCAACCCGGTCGCCGGGACCTACACGGCCTGGGTGCACGGGTTCGCGACCGCCAACCCCTCGCCGTTCACGATGTTCGCCTGGGTGCTTGACGGCACCGATGCCGGCAACATGACGGTGACCGCGCCCGCCACCGCCACCATCGGCGGCTCGGGCACGATCGGCCTCTCGTTCAGCGGCCTCGCCGCCGGGACCAAGTACCTCGGCTCCGTCGTGTACGGCGGCGCGGCCGGGATGCCCAACCCGACGATCGTCCGGGTCGACACTCCGTAACCACTGCGGCCGTCCGCGACGGCCGCCAAACCGACACAACCGAGCGACCCCCGGTCTTTCAGCCGGGGGTCGCGCATGTCTGCCGCTCGCCGCGGGTCCCGGCGGGTAGACTGCCCCCGTCGTGCCGTCCATCGTTCCGGTCACCGCCGTCATCGAGCTCGCATTCGACCCGATCGTCACGGTCGGGGACTGGACCGTGCGCCTGGAGACGATCGCGCTGGCGGTCGTGGTGCTGGTCTGCCTCGTGGTCGCCGCCCTGGTCGCCCGCCGGACGCCCGTGGACGTGACACGCGAGCCTGACGCGCCGGGTCTCGAGGAGGGCGAGCGCAACCACCTGCGTGCCGACGACCTGCTGTTCATCGCGGTCGCCGCGCTGCCGGGTGCGGTCGCCGGCGGGCGGCTGGGCTACGTCCTGCTGCACCTCGACTACTACCGGGCGAACCCGCAGGCGGTGCTGGACACCTCGCAGGGCAGCCTCCAGCTGTCGCTGGCCGTGGTGGGAGGCCTCGTCACGGCCGCGATCGTGGCGGGCCTGCTGGGCACCTCGGTGGGCCGCTGGATGCACACCCTGGTCCTGCCGCTGCTGCTCGGGATCGCCGCGGGCAAGGCCGCGCTCGTGCTCGGGGGGAGCGGCCAGGGCCTGCCGTTCGACGGCGCCTGGGCGCTGGCGTTCGCGGGGCCGGGCCCGTGGGGGTCGCTGGCACCCGAGATCCCGTCCCATCCCTCGCAGGTGTACGAGGCCCTGGCGACGGCCGCCGTGCTCCTGGTGCTGCTGGCCCTGCTCGCGGCGGGGGCGTTCCGGCGGCGCACGGGGGCCGCATTCCTGCTCGGGCTCGCGCTGTGGGCGAGCGTCCGGGCGCTGGTCGCCCTGACCTGGCGCGACGAGACGGTGGCCGGGGCGCTCGCCATGGACCAGCTGATCTCGATCGCGATCGTCGCCGGTTCCCTGGTGCTGCTCGTCCTGGTGACGGTCGTGGACCGCCGCCGGGCCGTGCCCGGCGGCCGGCCGGCGGGCCCGTCAGGCGGCGCCGGCCGCGACATGGAGTGGCCGGACCCCGCGACGCGACCGCGGTTCTGACCCCCTCGCCGTCGCGGCGATCGCGCGCTAGAGTGCGTGCAGCGACCTGTCGTCCCCGCGTCCCATGAGGTCCAACCCGATGACCCAGCTCGCCGATCCCGCGGGCCCTGCCGCCGCATCCACGCTCCCCATCGTCGGCCACTGGATCGGAGGGCACCCCGTCGCGGGTGCGTCCGGCCGTCGCGGGCCGGTCTACGACCCGGCGTCCGGTACCCAGGCAAGGTGGGTGGACTTCGCCTCCGCGGACGAGGTGGACCGCGCCGTCGCGGCGGCGAAGGCCGCATTCCCGGCCTGGCGCGCGACCTCGCTGTCGAAGCGCACCGACATCATGTTCCGCATCCGGAACCTCGTCGACCACCACCGCAGGGACATCGCCGCCCTGCTCACGGCCGAGCACGGCAAGGTGCCCTCTGATGCGCTCGGCGAGCTCGCCCGCGGCCTAGAGAACCTGGAGTTCGCGTGCGGCGTCGCGCACCTCCTCAAGGGTGGCTTCAGCGAGCAGGCCTCGACGGGCGTGGACGTCCACCAGGTGCACCAGCCGCTGGGCGTCGTGGCCGGCATCACGCCGTTCAACTTCCCGGCGATGGTGCCGATGTGGATGTTCGGCAACGCGATCGCGTGCGGCAACACGTTCATCCTCAAGCCCTCCGAGAAGGACCCCTCGGCCTCGATGTTGCTCGCCGAGCTGCTGCACGAGGCCGGCGTGCCCGACGGCGTGTTCAACGTGATCCAGGGCGACAAGGTGGCGGTGGACCGGATCCTCGAGCACCCGGACATCGCCGCCGTCTCGTTCGTCGGCTCCACGCCGATCGCGAAGTACATCTACGAGACCGGGACCCGGAACGGGAAGCGCGTGCAGGCCCTGGGTGGCGCCAAGAACCACATGCTGGTGCTGCCCGATGCCGACGTGGACATGGCCGCCGACGCCGCCGTGTCGGCCGCGTACGGCTCATCGGGGGAGCGGTGCATGGCGATCGCGACCGTGGTGGCCGTGGGCGGCGTCGCGGATCCGCTGGTCGAGGCCATCAAGGCACGGCTGCCGAAGATCAAGGTCGGGCCGGGCACGGACCCGTCGGCCGAGATGGGGCCGCTGGTGACCCGCCAGCACCGCGACAAGGTCGCCTCCTACCTCGAGGGCGCCGAGGCCCAGGGCGCGACGGTCGTCGCCGACGGCCGGGAGCACCCGCTGTTCCGTGAGTCCGAGGGCTTCTTCCTGGGCGTGTCGCTGATCGACCATGTCCGGCCGGGCATGGACAGCTACCGCGACGAGATCTTCGGCCCGGTGCTCACCGTCGTGCGGGTGGACACGTACGAGGAGGGCCTTGGGCTCATCAACGACAACCCGTACGGCAACGGGA
>Ga0154724_1107_pt2 | contig 11074 bp, 8 predicted proteins | sample Rifle2008BG16ft_FD_105732 | JGI IMG/M metagenome (GOLD analysis project Ga0154724, IMG submission 105732) | Chloroflexi bacterium RBG_16_72_14 | reverse complement strand
GCGGCAGCGATCCCGGGCAGGGCGGCGGCATCATCCCCGCCGACCCGGGCGCCGGTGGCGGCGACGGCGACATCCCGGCGACGCCCGTGGACCCGGTGCCGGGTGCGGTCGGCGTACACGACATCGCGGCCACCGGCCTGCGCGCGTCGGTCAACGGGCGACGGGTCGCGGTCGAGCTCCGGTGGTGGAGCGGCGTGGAGCCCTGCTACGTGCTCGCCGGCGTGGACGTCGTGCGCGACGGCTCCACGTTCACCCTCACGATCCTCGAGGGCAGCGCCGCCGGACCGGACGTCGCCTGCATCGAGCTCGCGATGCTCAAGTCGACGGTCGTGGACCTCGGCGAGCTCGAGCCGGGCAGGTACACGATCCAGGCCTTTGGCGACGCCGCGCCGCTCGAGGTGGTCGTGGCCGCGTGAGCCCGCCGACGACCCTCGACCGCGCGGGCCACGAGCTCGAGGTCGAGGACGCCTTCGACCGTCCGTCGCTCGACGAGCGCCTGTGGATCTTGCACTACCTGCCGCAGTGGAGCTCCCGCGCGGCGTCCGCCGCGCGCTACGACCTCGACCAGGGCGTCCTCCGCCTGCGGATCGACGCGGACCAGCCGCCCTGGAGCCCGGAGTGGAACGGCCCGCTGCGGGTGTCGTCGCTGCAGACCGGCCTGTTCGCCGGGCCGGTCGGGTCGACCACCGGCCAGCACCGCTTCCGCCCGGACCTGGTGGTCCGCGAGGCGCAGCCGTCGGTCGCCCTGTACACGCCGCGCTACGGCCTGTTCGAGCTCCGCGCCAGGGCGATCGCCGATCCGGTGAACATGGTCGCCCTGTGGATGATCGGCTACGAGGACGACCCCCGCCGATCCGCCGAGATCTGCATCTGCGAGGTCTTCGGGCGGGACGTCGGGCCGACGAGCGCGCGGATCGGGATGGGCGTCCACCCGTTTGGTGACCCGTTGATCCGGGACGACTTCAAGGCCGTGGCGGTGGAGATCGACGCGACGGCCCCCCACGACTACGCCGCCCTGTGGACGCCCGACCACCTGGCCTTCTACGTCGATCAGCGGCTGGTCAGGGTCGTCGGCCAGTCCCCGTCGTACCCGATGCAGGTCATGCTCAACGTCTACGAGTTCGCCGACGGACCCGGGCCGGCCTCCCCGCTCGAGCGGTATCCGAAGACCTTCGTCGTCGAGCGCTTCCGCGGGTGGCGGCCCACGACCGGGCCGGGTGCCCGACCGCCGGCCTTCGACGACCGCGGCTGAGCGGGGCTTCCTGCCGGTCTCGTCCGAGGCAGACGCACCGCCCGGCGACCGGCACGGCCGCCCGTCGGCGAGGATCGCGGACCTCGCCGATACTCGCCGGGTGAACCTGTTCGACCTGGCCGCGGTGCTGCTCCTCGTGGGCGCGGTCCTCGCCGGCGTCCGCACCGGAGCGCTGCCGCAGGTCGGCGGGATCGCGGGCGCGGTGACCGGGCTCCTGCTCGCGCTCAACGCCGGCCCGTGGCTGGTCGACATCACGGCCGGCCTGGAGCCGATCCCCCGGGCCATCGCCGTGCTCGGCGCCATCCTCGCCGCAGTGCTCGTCGGCGAGACCGTCGGCTCTTCGATCGGCGGCGCTCTCGCCGCCCGGCTGGGACGCGGCGTCCTGTCCGGGGTCGAGCGCGGCATCGGCGGGGCGCTGGGAGCCGCCCAGGCCGTGCTCCTGGTCTGGCTGGTCGGCGGACTGCTCGTGGCCGGCCCGTTCCCCACGCTCGGCCGCGAGGCCTCGCACTCCACCGCGGTCCGGAACCTGTCCGCCGTCCTGCCGCCCCCGACCGAGGTGGTGGCGGAGGTCGCGTCGGCCCTCGACGACTCCGGCCTGCCCGACGTGTTCGTGGGTCTCGACCCCATCCCCCTGCCCGGCGTGGACATCCCGACCGACACCCAGGCGGGTGCCATCGCCGCGGCCGCGGCGGGCGGGACCGCCCGCATCTCCACCCGCGCCTGCGACACGCTGGTGACCGGCACCGGCACCCTGGTCGCGGCTGAATACCTGGTGACCAACGCCCACGTGGTCGCGGGTGCCCGCACGATCCGCGCCACGCTCGGCGGGGAGGTGGTGGATGCGACCCCCGTCCTGTTCGACCCGGACCTGGACGTCGCCGTGCTGTACGTCCCCGGCCTGGCCGGGCGCCCGCTTCGGTTCACGACACGCGACCCGGAGCGCGGCGAGCAGGGCGCGGTCCTCGGCTACGCCGGCGGCGGGCCGCTGGTCGTCCTCGCGGCGGCCGTATCGGGCGAGTACCCGGCGACGGGCCGCGACATCTACGGCGAGGATCGCGTGACCCGCGACATCCTCGAGCTGCGCGCGGCGGTGGACCCAGGCGACTCGGGCGGACCGCTCGTGCTCGCCGACGGGACGATCGGCGGGCTCGTGTTCGCCGAGTCGCGGACGGACCCCGGCGTGGGTTACGCCCTGACCCCGACGGCCGTGTCCGTGCGCATCGCGCCCGCGTTCGGGCGCACGGGAGCCGTGGACGTCGGCGATTGCCTGCGCTGACGCGGCGGGCCGGCCGGGCTCGCGGTCGCGGAGGTGTCATCGAGCCGACACCCGAGGCCCGGTCCACGATGGCCCCGGCTCGCTAGGATTGCCGGCGATGGACGGACTCGCAGATCCGGTCGTGAGCCTGAACCCCGTGGAGCCCGGCGAGCCGGAGGCGCTGGCGCGTCTCGCGGCCGAGTACTGGGACACCTTCCTCGAGACGCATCCGCTGTTCGCGACCGCGGTCGGCGACGATCGGTTCGACGACCGCCTGTCGGACCCCACACCCGAGGGCATCGCCGCGGCCCGGGCACGCTTCGCCGCCCTGCGTGACCGCGCGGCGGCCCTCGATCCCGGCCTGCTGGCCGGCGAGGACTCGGTCACGCTGTCGGCGCTGCGCGAGACCATCGACTCCGACATCGCCGAGCTCGACACCGGCCTCCTGGAATGGAACGTGGACCCACTCGACGGCGTGCCGGCCGAGCTGCTCCAGGTCCCCGACTACCAGCGCCTCGAGACGCCCGCCGACGGCCGGAACATGGTGACGCGTTGGCGCGAGATGGCGGTCTTCGCCGATCGCCACCTGGCGACGCTGCGCCGGAGCCTCGCGGATGGCCGCGTGGCCTGCCGGGCGCCGGGCGACCGCACGGTCGCCATCCTGGAGGAGCTGCTCGACGGCCCGGCCGACGACTGGCCGTTCCTCGCGCCGCTCGCGGAGATCGACGGGCTCCCCGGCTGGACGACGGCCGAGCGCGAGCGGTTCGCCACCGACCTCCGCGCCGCGGTGGACGACGCCATCCGGCCGGCCTTCGAGCGCCTGCACGACGCGCTGGTCACCGAGATCCTGCCCGCGTCCCGGTCGCAGGAGCACCCGGGGATGTGCCACGTGGACGGCGGCCCGGACGGCTACCGCCGCCTGATCCGGGTGCACACCTCGCTCGACCTCGACGCCGAGACCCTCCACCGTATCGGCCTGGACGAGATCGCCCGCATCGACGCCGAGCTCGCGGACCTCGCCGGGCGGACGATCGGGGCGCCGTCGCTCGAGGCGGCCCTGGCGAGCCTGCGCGCGGACCCGTCGCTCTACTTCGCCACCGGCGACGAGGTCTACGAGCGGGCGGCCACCAGCCTCGCCCGCGCGGTCGAGGCGATCCCGTCCTGGTTCGGGCGGCTGCCGCAGGCGCCTTGCGAGGTCGTGCGGATGGCACCGTTCGAGTCGGAGCACTCGACGATCGCCTACTACCGCCAGCCGGCCGTGGACGGCTCGCGCCCGGGCCAGTTCTTCATCAACACCTCGCGGCCCGAGACCCGCCCCCGGTACGAGGCGGAGGCGCTCGCCTTCCACGAGGCGGTGCCCGGCCACCACCTCCAGATCGCGATCGGCCAGGAGCTGCCGCACCTGCCGGAGTTCCGGCGCCACCTCGGCCCCACCGCGTTCTTCGAGGGCTGGGGCCTGTACACCGAGCGCCTGTCGGACGAGATGGGGCTGTACAGCGGCGACCTGGACCGGATCGGCGTCCTCTCGTTCGACGCCTGGCGCGCGGCGCGCCTGGTCGTGGACACCGGCATGCACGCCCTGGGCTGGTCGCGCGACCGGGCGATCCGGTTCATGCTCGATCATTCCGCCCTCGCGCCCAACAACATCGGCAACGAGGTTGACCGCTACATCGTGCTGCCCGGCCAGGCGCTCGCCTACAAGACCGGCCAGCTGGAGCTGCTCCGGCTGCGTGCCGAGACCGGCGAGCGCCTCGGCCCGGCCTTCGACGTCCGCGGCTTCCACGACACGGTGCTGGGCAGCGGAGCCCTCGCCCTGCCGACGCTGCGCGGAGTGGTCGAGGCGTGGGCCTCGGGGCGCAACCCGGGGTCGTGACCCAGCGGACGTCCCCGCTGTCGCCGATGCGGGCGGCCGCAGCGTCCGCGCGCGAAGTCCTCCGGCACCCGGACCTGCGGGCGATCGAGCTGGCCTGGACGCTCGGCGTGGCTGCCGACTGGATGCTCACCGTGGTCGGCCTGCTCGCCGCCTGGGACGTGGGGGGTGCGCTCGGGGTCGGGCTGTTCGGGCTCGTGCGGATGGTGCCGGCGACCGTCATCAACCTGCTCGTCGACGCCGGCACGATGGCGCGCCCGGAGCGTGCGCTGATCGGGGTCGGAGCGGTCCGTGCCCTCGGTGGGGCCCTGGTCGCGCTGGCGATGGCAGCCGGCGCTCCGCTCGTCGCGATGGCCGCGATCGCGGCGGTGGCGGCGGCGGGCGCACTCGTCCGGCCGACCTCGCTCGCGATCCTGCCGGCGATCGCGGCGGATCCCGCCCACCTCGTGGGCGCCAACGTGGGGTTCACGCTGGGCGAGGCCCTCGGGGCCACGCTCGGGCCGCTGAGCGCAGGCGCCATGGCCGGGGCCTGGGGTCCCGAGCCGGCCGCGCTCCTTGCGGCGTTCCTGCTGCTGGCCACCGGGGCCGTGCTGCTACGGCTGCGCATCGCCGATGCGGCCCGGCCGCTGAGGCACGAGCGCGAGCACCGCTGGCGGTTCGTCGCCGGGCTGCGCACGCTCGTCTCTCGGCCGCCGGCTGGCGTGCTGATCGGGTCGTTCATCGCCCAGACGCTGGTACGCGGTGCTCTCACGACGTACCTCGTGATCCTGGCCCTCGAGGTGCTCGGGATGGGCGAGGCCGGCGTCGGCGTGCTGGGGGCCGCGATCGGGCTCGGAGGCGTCGCCGGCGCGGTCGTCTCGCTCGCGATGGGCGGCCGGCGGACGATGGCTCCGGTGTTCGCGCTGGCCCTCGCCGGCTGGGGGGTGCCGATCGCGGTGATCGGCGTCATGCCCACAGCCGGGGTCGCCGTGGCGGCGCTGCTCGCGGTCGGCGTCGCCAATGCCGTCCTCGACGTCACCGGCTTCACGCTCATCCAGCGGGGGACCCCGAGCCGGTCGCTGTCCGCCGTGTTCTCCGTGATGGAGGTTGGCGCCGGGGTGGGGGTGTCGCTGGGCGGCATCCTCGCGCCCATCCTGGTGGCCGTGCTGGGAATCGAGCGAGCGTTGGTGCTGACGGGCCTCGCGCTGCCCGCCCTCGCCGTGCTCGGCTGGCCGGTCGTCCGGCGCCTCGACGCCGAGGGCGTGGTCCCCGACCGGCAGGCGTCCCTGCTGCGGGGCATCCCGCTGTTCTGCGCGCTCCCGCTGTCGGGCCTGGAGCGGGTCGCGGCGGGCATGATCCCTGTCAGCTACGCGACCGGCGCACGGCTGATGACCGAAGGCGAGCCGGGAGATCGCTACATCGTGCTCGCGGCGGGCTCGGTCGCCGTGACCGGCGCCGGACGGGACCTCGGCCGCCAGGGCCCGGGCGAGGGGCTGGGCGAGATCGCGCTGCTGCGCAAGGTCCCGCGTACCGCGACCGTGACGGCTCTCGAGCCCGTCGAAACCTTCGAGATCGACCCCGAGACGTTCCTGGCGGCCGTCACCGGACACGAGCCGAGCGCCGCGGCCGCGGAGCAGGTGGTCGCGACGCGGCTCGGCAGCGGGACGGCCTGAGCACGGGCGTCGCGCGACCCGAGTCTGCGAGCGCGACCTGGACCGCGCAGCGGCCGGAGCGGCAAACGCGACCGGGACTGCGACTCCGACGGCCACCGCGGGCCATACTGGTGCGAGAACTCGCTCGAGCCCCACGTCGCCCGAACCGCCCTCGCGAGGATCCCGATGTCCGCCGACCGCCAGCTGCCCTACAGCCGCCCGACCGACCCCGGCAAGCGCCACAGCCACGCCCTCACCGACGGCCCGGACCGGGCGGGGGCGCGAGCGATGCTCAAGGCGGTCGGCTTCACGGACGACGACCTCGCCCAGCCCATCATCGGCGTCGCGACCACGTGGATCGAGACCATGCCCTGCAACCTCAACCAGCGGCGGCTGGCGGAGTTCGTGAAGCAGGGAATCCGGTCGGCCGGCGGCACGCCGATGGAGTTCGGCACGATCTCGATCAGCGACGGCGTGTCGATGGGCACCGAGGGCATGAAGGCATCGCTGATCAGCCGCGAGGTCATCGCGGACTCGATCGAGCTGGTCGCGCGCGGCCACCTGTTCGACGGCCTCGTGTGCCTCGTGGGCTGCGACAAGACGATCCCGGCGGCGGCGATGGCGCTGGGGCGGCTGGGGATCCCGGGCCTGGTGCTGTACAACGGCACGATCTACCCCGGCACCTACAAGGGCAAGCCCGCGGACGTCGTCACGGTGTTCGAGGCGATCGGCGCCTACCGGGCGGGAAGGATCACGCTCGAAGACCTGTACGAGGCCGAGAACGGCGCCTGCCCGGGCGCCGGCGCCTGCGGCGGCCAGTTCACGGCCAACACGATGTCCACCGTGCTTGAGTTCCTCGGGCTCTCCCCGGCCGGCCTCAACGGCATCCCGGCCGAGGATCCGGCCAAGGACGCGGCAGCCCGGCGCGCGGGCGAGCTGGCGATGACGCTCGTCCACCACAACATCCGGCCCAAGGACATCGTGACCAGGGGGTCGCTCGAGAACGCGATCGCGTCCGTGTCGGCGACGGGCGGCAGCACCAACGCCGCCCTGCACCTGCCGGCGATCGCCGCCGAGTTCGGCATCGAGCTCACCCTCGACGACTACGCGCGGGTCGTGGACGCGACGCCGCTGATCGCGGACATGCGCCCCGGCGGCCGGTACGCCGCGGCCGACATGTACGCGGCCGGCGGCGTGGCGATCGTGATGCGCGAGCTGCTCAAGCGCGGCCTGCTCCACGGCGAGGAGCGCACGGTGGACGGCCGGACGATCGCGAAGATCGCCGCCGACGCCGTGGAGACGCCGGGGCAGCAGGTCGTCCACCCGATCGAGACGCCGATCAAGGAGACCGGCGGCCAGGCGATCCTGCGCGGCAGCCTCGCGCCCGGGGGCTCGATCGTCAAGCTCGCCGGCCACGAGCGCCGGCACCACCGCGGCCCGGCGCGGGTGTTCGACTCCGAGGTGGAGTGCTTTGCGGCCGTCCGCGATCGCCGGATCCAGGCGGGCGACGTGGTCGTGATCCGCTACGAGGGCCCGGTCGGCGGGCCGGGGATGCAGGAGATGCTGAGCGTCACCGGCGCGCTCGTCGGCGAGGGCCTGGGCGAGCACGTCGCGCTGCTCACCGACGGCCGCTTCTCCGGCGGCACGCACGGGCTGATGATCGGCCACGTGGCGCCCGAGGCGGCGGTCGGTGGCCCGATCGCGTTGGTCGAGGAGGGCGACACGATCACGGTGGACGTGGACGCGCGGCAGCTCAACCTCGAGGTGGACGAAGCGGTGCTCACCGCGCGGCGCGCCCGCTGGACGCCGCCCGCACCGCGCTACACGAGCGGCGCGCTGGCCAAGTACGCGGCGCTGGTGTCGTCCGCGTCCGAGGGTGCGATCACGAGCGGGGCGCAGCTGCGAGCCACGCTGGCGTCCCGGACGGCGGCTCCCGTGTCGGCACCCGAGTCGGCTGCCCGGGCGACCACCGGATCGGCGACCGGTGCCGCCGCCCCGCCCACCGACCCGGTCCGATGAGCGCGCGCGCCGGCGATCCCTCCCATCCCGGGCTCGTCGGCTTCCGGATCTCCGCCACCGAGTCCACCGGCCTCGACTGGTCGCGGATCGACGAGGCGTGGGCACTGGCCGGCGAGTACTCGGCCTTCGGTGCCGGCTGGATGAGCGACCACCTCTCGGACGCCAGCCGGGAGCGCCACGGTCCGGCGTTCGAGGCCCTGACCCTGGCCGCCGCGCTCGCCCATCGGGTGCGCGGCAAGTGGATCGGGATCGCGGTGCTGTCCAGCACGTTCCGGCACCCGGCCGTCCTGGCGAAGTCGGCCACCGTGCTGGATAACGTCACCGGCGGGCGGTTCGTGCTGGGTCTCGGCGCCGGCTGGCACGAGGGCGAGCACGAGGCCTTCGGGATCAACCTGCCGCCCCTGCGCGAGCGGTTCGACCGGTACGAGAGCGTGCTCCGGGTCCTGTCCGCACTGTTCTCGGACGAGGCGCGCCACGCGCCGGGCGTGACCCTCGACGACCCGTTCTTCCCGCTCCGCGGCGCGACCAACGAGCCGGGGCCCGTGCGTCGCGGCGGCCCGCCCATCTGGCTGGGCGGCCAGAAGGCCCGGGGGATCGCGCTCGCGGTCCGCTACGCCGAGGGCTGGCCGATGCCCGGCAACCGCCCGGGCGACGTGGACTACTTCGCGGCCAGGCGGGACGAGATCGCGCGCGCCCTCGAGGCCGCCGGGCGGGACCCCGCCGCGTTCACGTTCGCCGCCCAGCTCTCGTGCGGCACGACGCCGGCCTCGCGGCGCGAGGCGCTCGCGACCGCGCGGGCGTTCGTGCGCGCCGGCGCCAACCACGTGATCCTGGGCGTCCCCGCGAGCGTCGCCCCGGACGGGCTGGCGGCCGTCGCGGACGAGGTCGCGGGCCCGCTGCAGGAAGCCACGAGGACCCGGTGACGGTCGGGATCCGGCGGGTCGACCCGGACGACGACACGGCCCTGCTCGCGTACGCCGCGGTCGTCAACGCCGTCACCCCGGAACAGCCCACGTCGCTCGATGACCTGCGCTGGGCGGGCCGGACCTACCCGGGCGGGGCTCGGTTCCTCGCCCTCGCCGAGGAGGACGGGCGGCCGGTCGGCACCGCGTCGGTTGGGCGGATCTACATGTACGACGCCTCGTACGAGCGCTACTGGTTCGGGGTCGAGGTGCTCCCCGACGCCCGCCGGCGGGGCATCGGGACGGCGCTCTGGGTGGCGGCGTCGGCGGTCGCGCGCGCCGTCGGCAAGACCGGGCTGCAGACCGACGCCTCGGAGGCCCAGGCCGACGGCGTCGCGTTCCTGCTCCACCGCGGCTTCGAGGTGATCGAACGGTCGAAGATGGTCCGCCTCGACCTCCGGGGGCTGGCGCCACCGCCGGTCGAGCCGCCGGGCGGCGTCACGCTGACCACGCTCGCGGCCCGCCCCGACCTGGCGGCCGGGATCCACGCGGTGGCCCTCGAGGCCTACGCGGACATCCCGTCGGCCGACGAGCCCGTCGCGGCCGGCACCCTGGACGAGTTCCTGGACCGCGACGTCCGCCGCAGCGGGATCCCGCCCGACGCGATCGCGATCGCGCTGGACGATGCGACCGGCGAGGTGACCGGCTGGGCGTCCCTGCTCATCGCCCCGGGCTCGTCGACCCTGGCCTGGCACGACATGACCGCCGTTCGCCGGGCGTGGCGGGGCCGCGGGATCGCCACGGCGCTCAAGCGCGCAACGATCGCCTGGGCGATCGCTCGCGGCCTCGAGACCCTCGAGACCGGCAACGACGAGGCCAACGCCCCGATGCGCGCGGTGAACGCCCGCCTCGGCTACCGCCCGATCCCCGACCTGCTCACGCTGCGCGGGCCGCTCGCGCCAGCCTGAGCGTTCGCCCGGTTCGCGGGCCCGTGCCGGGATCGTGCCGCTGCCGGGCCAGCGTCGTGCCGCGGCTTCGTCGGCCCTGCCTCCCTTCGTCGGCCCTGCCTCCCCTTCGGCGGCCCTGCCTCCCCTTCGCCGGCGCCGCCGCGGCTTCGGCGGCGCCGCCGCGGCTTCGGCGGAGCCGTGCAGCTGTGGTGTGCATTCCGGGGGCTTGCACATGCCAAGGCACCGTGATCGACGGCCCTGTTGGTCCCATTGCACATGAGGGACGCATCTCGGGCGACAACGGGCCGTTCGCCCGGCTCTCCCGGCGCCTTCCTGGCAGCCAGGGCCAGGAATGCACATGACAGTCTCATCGGTAGAAGCAAGGCCCGGGCGGGCATCCGGTCGGGCGTGACCACCCGCCAGGCGGCCCCGCCAGAGGCACCCCGCGGCATACTTCGGGCCGTGGGCGTCATCGACCTCAACGGCATCCGGCTGCGCAACCGGCTCGTCACCTCTGCCAGCCTGCTGGGCTACGGGGCCTCGAAGCGGAAGCTGATCCTGTACGGCCTGTCCCCGATTGCCCAGTGGGTGCCGCTGGAACGCTTCGGGGCGGTGACCACCCGCACGATGACGCTCCAGCCGCGCGAGGGCCACTTCACCCTGCGCGAGGACTGGTCGCTCACCGAGCTCCCGGAGATGCTCCGGCTCTACGGCCGGGCCTTGCGCAAGGTCGATGCCGGCTGGATCAACGCGTTCGGATGGTCGAACATCGGCATCGAGCGCTACTTCGACGAGTACTTCGGCCGGACCGCGGGCCTCAACCGGATCGTGTCCGTCGGCGGCTTCAGCGCGGACGAGATCGAGCAGCTGGTCGAGACCGTCAACGAGCGCGTGAAGCCGGGCGACATCGCGGCCGTCGAGCTCAACGCCTCCTGCCACAACGTCAACTTCCCGTTCGGCGAGATCCTCGAGGAGAGCCTCGGGCGGGCCGTGCCGAAGAGCCGCCACCCGGTGATCCTCAAGGTGTCGCCGGACGAGGACTATGCCTGGCAGGCGCGCCTCGCCGAGCGAGCCGGATGTGCGGGCATCACGGCGATCAACACCGTCAAGGGCCTGCGCCTCGACCCGGAGACCGGCGAGCCGTGGCTGAAGAACCGCTACGGGGCGATCTCCGGGCGGGCGATCAAGCCGATCGGGC
>Ga0154724_1100_pt8 | contig 11195 bp, 9 predicted proteins | sample Rifle2008BG16ft_FD_105732 | JGI IMG/M metagenome (GOLD analysis project Ga0154724, IMG submission 105732) | Chloroflexi bacterium RBG_16_72_14 | reverse complement strand
CGAGCTGGTCGAGCGGCTGGAGCTCGCGGACCTCGAGCGCCGGCGCCCGGCCGAGCTGTCCGGGGGCCAGCAGCAGCGGGTCGCCCTTGCCCGCGCCCTCGCCCGCGACCCGGGGCTCCTGCTCCTCGATGAGCCGCTCTCGGCGCTCGACACGCCGACGCGGGAGGCGCTCCGGGGCGAGTTGCGTGCCCTGCTCGCGGCGGGCGGCGTCCCGGCGATCGTCGTGACCCACGACCGGGCCGAAGCGCTGGTCCTCGGCGACCGGACGGCGATCATGACCGCCGGTGCCGTGCGGCAGGTCGGCCCCACGCTCGAGGTCTTCGACCGGCCGGCCGACGAGACGGTCGCCCGGATCGTCGGCGTGGAGACCGTCCATCCGGCCATCGCCGTCGCGGCATCGGAGGGCCTGACGCGCCTCCGCGTGGGCGACGCGGAGCTGACCGCGATCGGGGAGTGGCCGGCGGGCGCGGCCGTCCTGGTGTCCATCCGGGCGGAGGATGTGATCCTCGTCGGGGACACGCCATCGGCGTCGGCCGGGGTGAGCGCGAGGAACCGGCTGCGGGGGCACGTCGTGTCGATCGAGCTTGCGGGACCGCTTGCCCGCGTCCGCCTCGATTGCGGGTTCGCGCTCGTTGCGGCGGTCACGCGCCCGGCGCTGGGCGAGCTCGACCTGCGGCCGGGCACGCCGGTCCTGGCGATCGTCAAGGCCCCGGCCGTCCACGTCATTGCCTGACCCCGGCGCGGGCGCCGGGTGCCGTCGGCGTGCCGCCCGCGGTGGTGCGCGTCGGCAACGGAAACGTCGGCCGGCGGGCCGATTCGTGCGCCCGTGGGATGCTCCGTGTGTTTGACCCAGACCAGGGTCAGGGGTACGTTCGGGGTCCACTCGGACCGGCCCGTTCGCCGGTCCCACGACTGCCGCCGGCCGACGGGGGCCGCGGTCGGCAGCCATGGGAGGTGGATGCACATCGTGCGTCGCATGAAGTTCGCGCTCGTCCTCGGGATGGCCGCCCTCCTCGCCGCCGCCACTCCGGCCGCGGCATGGGCGCCGCCCGCCAGCCGTGACGCCACGGCCTCCACGGCCGTCCTCGACAAGTCGTCGGCCATCGTGGTGTTCAAGGCCCTGCCGCTGGCCACGTACGACGGCCGCGTCCAGGGCTACGCGAAGACCAGGGTCAGCAGCGGCAAGCTCAACCCGAACTCCGCGGCTGCCAGGAAGTACCTCGGCTACCTCAAGGCCGGACACGACGCCTTCGCGAAGTGGCTGCGGACCAACGTCCCCAGCGCCAGGATCACGTCCCAGTACTACACGACCCTCAACGCGGTCGCGGTCAGGCTCAACGGCAACGCGATCGGCAAGCTGCGCAACAACGCCAGCGTCGCGGTCGTGGAGTACAACGCGCTCTACCGTCCGGACATGAGCGAGAGCTACAAGCTCATCGGCGCGTCCGCGGCCTGGGCGAACGCCGGCGGCCGCGAGGATGCCGGCCGGGGGATCAAGGTCGGCATCATCGACTCCGGGATCGATGTCGACCACCCGTTCTTCGATCCTGCCGGGTTCTCGTACCCCACCGGCTTCCCGAAGTGCGACGCGGTCGACACGAGTGCCGGGGCCTGCGACAACGTGAGCCCCAAGGTCATCGTCGCCCGCGTGTTCTACAACAGGCTCAACAACTCGGGCTGGACCGCCGACCCGCTGCCGGTCTTCGGGGAGCACGGCACGCACGTCGCCGGCACGGTCGCCGGCGTGACCGGCAAGACGGCCAGCGTCGAGGGCGTCGCGATCGACGACATGTCCGGCGTGGCGCCGGCCGCGTGGCTGGGCAACTACAACGTGTTCCCCGGCGAGCTCGAGAGCGCGCGCAGCGAGGACATCCTCAACGCGGTCGAGGCCGCGGTCCTCGACGGGATGGACATCCTCAACCTCTCGCTCGGCGGTGGCTACCGGGGCAACAACGACCTGCTCGCGAAGGGCCTCGACACGGCCGTCGCGGCGGGCCTCACGGTCGTCACCTCGGCGGGCAACGAGGGCCCCGGCGGCTTCACCGTCGGCTCCCCGGGCCGCGCCCGCGACATCATCACGGTCGGCGCGAGCGCCAACCAGCACTTCGTGGGCCAGCCGATCTCGTTCGGCGCGTCCGGCCTGGCCCGTGCCGCGGTGGGCGACTTCGATGCCCTGCCGGCCGGCAGCTTCGACGTGTTCGACGCCGCCTCCAACGGGTGCGCGTCGGTCCCGGCCGGCGCTGCCGGCAAGCTCGTGCTCATCGACCGCGGCGCGTGCACCTTCAGCCAGAAGGTCGCCAACGCCAAGGCGGCGGGCGCGGTCGCGGTCGTCGTGATCAACAACGTCGCCGGTGACCCGACGGCGATGGCCCGCACGGTGGGCTTCGACGACGACATCCCCGCGGTCATGGTGTCCAAGATCGACGGCGCGGCACTCCGAGGCTCCGGCGTGACCAGCGTCACCGTCGGCGCCGAGTTCAGCGAGTTCATCACCGATGCCGGCGACATCCTCGCCGGCTTCTCCAGTCAGGGCCCGACCTTCGTGGACTACGCGATCAAGCCCGACCTCACGTCCGTTGGCGTGAACGTCCTGAGCTCGATCGTATGCAACGACGGCGACCCCTGCGGCAATGACGGCGACTGGGCCTTCTTCAGCGGGACGTCGATGTCCTCGCCGCACGTCGCGGGCTCGGCGGCCGTGCTGCGGAGCCTGCATCCGACCTGGACGCCGGCCATGGTCAAGTCCGCCCTGGTCAACACCGCCGACCCGGTGGTGAACAACGCGTTCGATGCCTCCACGATCGTGGGGCCGATGCTGCAGGGCGCGGGCCGTGAGGACCTGGGCGAGGCCGATGCGACGAGCGTCGCGTTCTCGCCCGTCTCGGCCAGCTTCGGCCGCATCACGGCCAGCCGGACGCAGGCCACCTCGATGACCATCACGCTCCGCAACCTGACCGGCGCCGACCAGACGCTCGCGGTCAGCGAGCTCCGCTGGAACCCGGCGGCCGGGGCGCTCGGGTCCGTCTGGGGCGGCGGGGCGACCGCCGACGGCGACGCCCGGATCGCGACCCCGACGTCGATCACCGTGCCGGCGAACGGGACGCAGAAGCTGACGATCACCGTGCAGGCCGGCCTGGCCAACGGCACGATCGTCCAGGGTTGGCTCCACTTCGCCGGCGGCGGTGCGGAGTACCAGCTCGCGTACTGGGCGCAGGTCGCGCCGTAGCGCCACGCCGGCTCACGGCCGGCATTGCTCGGACCTCGCAGACCCGGGACCCCGGCCATCCGACCGGGGTCCCGGCACGTCCGACCGGGTCCCGGCACATCCGACCGGGTCCCGGCACGTCCGACCGGGGTCCCGCCGGGCGGTTGCCCGCGATGCGCTCTCATGCGACTCTCATCGACAACCCGTTGACTGGTCAACATCGCCGCCAACGCGGCGAGCGTGCCCCCGCGGGGGTCCGACCCCGCGCCGACACAGGAGCTCCCCATGACCACGCCGACCTCGTCCCGCCGCGGCCCGCTGCTCGCCGTCCTGGCGCTGGGCATCGTGATCGCCGGGGCCGCCGGCACCTGGTACCTGTTCCTCCGTCCAGCCGGACCGCCGCCGGTCTCGCTGGCGACGCTGCCGCCGGTCACTGCCACTGCCTCCGCCGGGACCGGCTCCGCGACCGAGGCGCCGTCGGCGTCCGCCGATGTCGGCGCCACGGCGTCGAGCGATGCCACTGCCGCCGACGGCATCACCGGGACGTGGGTCGTGGACCCGTCGGTGGGGTCGATCTCGGACTTCTCGAGCACGTTCGTGGGCTACCGGGTCCGGGAGGAGCTGGCGTCGATCGGCGCCACCGAGGCCGTGGGCCGGACCCCGGACGTCACCGGCTCGCTCACGATCGAGGGCACGACGATCACGGCCGGCGAGCTCACCGCGGACCTGACCACGCTCCAGAGCGATGAGTCCAATCGCGACCGGCAGCTCCAGCGACAGGCGCTCGAGACCTCGCAGTTCCCCACCGCGACGTTCACGCTCACGCAGCCCGTGGACCTCGGCTCGGTGCCCGACGAGGGCGCCACGGTGGAGCTCACGCTCGCCGGCGACCTGACGCTCCACGGCGTCACGAACCCGGTCGAGGTGCCGGTGGCGGCCCGGCTCCAGGGCGGCGTCATCACGGTCGTCGGCTCGCTGCCGATCGTGTTCGCCGACTACGGGATCGCCACGCCCCGGTCGATGATCGTGCTCTCGGTCGAGGACAACGGCACGATGGAGTTCCAGGTGCACTTCTCGCCCGCCTGACGGCTCTCATCAGGCTCTCAGCGGGGCACGCTTGACTGGTCCTTGACCGCGGCGCTCACGGTGGCTCTCCTCCCCACCACGAGCGCCGCGTCGTCGCGTTCGAGGCCGGGTGGGGGTGTCGGGCGGCCGGCGCCCGTGGCTCTCACGCCGTTCTCAGCGGACGGGCGTTGACTGGGGCCAATCCACCGATGCCTCCCCCAGGAGCCGCGACCGATGATCCCGCCGACCACCCCCGCCGATCCCGAGCCCGACCCGCTCGCCCGAACGTCGCTCGACGCGCCGCCGGCCGCGCCGCCCCCGCCGGCCACGCCCGACCCGGGCCGCCGGTCGCGGGGCGGCCGCCTGGGGACCGTCGTCGCGGCATCCGTCCTCAGCGCGGTGCTGGCCTCGTCCGGGACCACGGTCGTGGTCACGCAGCTGCTCCCCGCCGCGCAGCCGCGCCCGACCGCCACCGTGGGCACGGGCACCACGACCAGCGTGACCACGGTCGAGGCGCGGGACGTGACCGAGGTCGTCGCGGAGGCCCAGCAGTCCGTCGTCACGATCACCGCGGACGGCCTCAGCGCAGGCGAGTTCTCGCCCTTCGGCCAGCCCACGAGCGGCGTGGGCTCCGGGATCATCCTGACCGCGGACGGCTACATCCTGACCAACCGCCACGTGGTCGAGGACAGCCGGACCCTCACCGTGGAGCTCGCGGACGGGCGCACGTTCGAGGCGACGATCGTCGAGCTGTCGAGCGAAAACGACCTCGCGCTGATCAAGATCGACGCCACCGGCCTGTCGAGTGCCCGGATCGGCGACTCGAGCGCGATCCAGGTCGGCCAGACCGCCCTGGCGATCGGGAGCCCGCTCGGGACGTACACCGAGACGGTGACCCGGGGGATCATCTCCGGCCTGGGCCGCGAGATCACCGTCACCGACGAGCTGACCCGCAGCCGCACGACCCTGACCGGCCTGATCCAGACCGACGCCGCGATCAACCCGGGCAACAGCGGCGGGCCGCTGCTCGACGCGAGCGGTGCGGTCATCGGCATCAATACCGCCGTGTCCACCACCGCGGAGGGGCTGGGCTTCGCGATCCCGATCGACGACGCCGCGGACCTGATCGCGCGGGCGACCGCCGGACCCGGCGCCTGACCACCGGCGCCTGACGACCGGCGCCTGACGACCGGCGCCTGACGGGCCCCCGCCGCCTGGTCCACTGCGCGGCCCGGGCCGGTGCTTCGGGTCCGGGTTCTCGCGCTCGTTCTCATCGCGTTCTCACGCACGGGCCCGAGGCTGTGCCGTGCGTCGCCGACATCCGTTGGAGGGACTCCGCGCCCATGAAGCTCAAGCTGTCAGCCATCGTCGTCCTGCTCGTCGCGGGCGGCGTGGCCGTGTTCCTGTCCCTCGGTGGCAGCCTGCCGTTCGGCGGCACGACGGCGGCGACCGACTACCTCACCGCCACGGCCACGACCGGCGACGTGACCGACGAGGTCGCCGCGACCGGCACCATCGCAGCCACGGAGGCCTACGCCCTGGGCTTCGGCGCCACGCCCCAGCAGATCACCGACACCACGCCGAACGTGGGCTCCGGCACCTGGACCGTGACCGGGGTCTCGGTCTCGGTCGGACAGGCGGTCAAGGCGGGCGACGTCCTCGCGACAGCCTCGACCGCCGACGTCAACCGCCAGCTCGTGATGGCCCGGTCGTCGCTGGAGGGGGCGCGGCTGCAGGAGAAGCTGGCCAGGGCCACGCTCGACGACGCCTCGGGGACGGAGGCCACGCGGCAGGCGAAGATCGGCTATTACAGCGCCGTCAACGGGCGGCGGCAGGCCGAGCAGGATGTCGCAGACCTCGAGGCCCAGCTGGACCTCGCGACCCTGGTCGCGCCGATCGACGGCACCGTCACCGCGGTCAACATCGCAGCCGGGCTCGAGGCCGCCGGCACCGCGATCACGATCGCCTCGGCGACGTACGAGGTCACCGCCGACGTCGTCGAGAGCGACGTCAGCGCGATGTCGGTCGGGCAGGAGGCGACGATCGCCGTGGACGCGATCGGCGGCACGATCCAGGGCACGGTGTCCGCGATCGCGCCCGCGGCCGGCGACGCCAGCTCGGGCGTGGTCTCGTTCCCCGTCACGGTGACGCTGACTGGCGCCCCGTCCGCGCTGCGGGCCGGCATGACAGCCGACATCACGATCGTCACCGCGTCCGCGACGGACGTGCTCACGATCCCCGCCGAGGCCCTGCGGGGGACGGCGGGCAGCTACCGCGTCCAGGTGCTGGGGGCGGACGGCGAGCCGGTCACCAGGGACGTGACGGTGGGCCTGGTGACCAACACGACGGCCGAGATCCAGTCGGGCCTCACAGAGGGCGAGACCGTCATCACCGGCACGGCGAGCTCGCGGCTCGCGACCAGCGGCAGCGGCACTGGAGCGACGACGATCCGGGGCACCGGCGGCGGGATCGCGATCCCCGGCGGCGGCTTCGAGCGGCCCTGACACGACGAAGGGACCGCCAGATGGACACCCCGATCATCAGCCTCCGCGGCATCGGCCGCACCTACGACATGGGCACGGTCGCCGTCGAGGCGCTGCGCTCCGTGGACCTCGACGTGGCGCCCGGCGAGTTCGTCGCGATCATCGGCCCGTCGGGGTCCGGCAAGAGCACGCTGATGCACATCATCGGCTGCCTCGACCGGCCCACGGCCGGCACCTACCGGCTTGCCGGCGCGCCGGTCGAGGATCTCGACGACGACGGCCTCGCGCGAGTCCGCAGCCGGACCATCGGCTTCGTGTTCCAGAGCTACAACCTGCTGCCCCGCACGAGCGCGCTGGACAACGTGGTGGCGCCCCTGCTCTACCAGGGCGTCAAGCGGTCGGACCGGGTTCGCCGGGCACGCGCGGCGCTCGAGCGCCTCGGGCTGGCCGACCGGATGGGACACGAGCCCTCGGAGCTGTCGGGCGGCCAGCAGCAGCGGGTGGCCGTGGCGCGGGCGCTGGTCAGCGACCCGGCGCTCATCCTCGCGGACGAGCCCACCGGCAACCTCGACCAGGCCTCGGGCCACGACGTGCTCGAGGTGTTTCGCGAGCTCAACCGGTCCGGTCGCACGATCGTGCTCATTACCCACGACCAGGAGGTGGCCGAGGCGGCCACCCGGCAGGTCCACATTCGCGACGGGAGGCTGGTCGCATGAGCCTCGTCGACCTCGTCCGGCTCGCGTTCTCGCGCCTGCGCACGGGCCGGCTCCGCGCCGCGCTCACGATGCTGGGCGTGATCATCGGCGTCGCCTCCGTCGTCGCGCTGGTCGGCGTGGGGCAGGGGACGACGTCCAACATCACCGAGCGGCTGTCGAGCCTGGGTACCAACCTGCTGACGATCAGCGCCGCCGGGGCGGCCGGGGGCGCCGAATCCACCCTCACCCTCGGCGACGCCGAGGCGCTGGCCGGACTGGACGGGATCGCGGGGGTCGCCCCCGAGTCGCAGGCACAGGCGGTCGTCGCGGCCGACGGCGAGACGACGACCACCTCGATCATCGGCACCACCGAGGACTACGCCGCGGTCCGCGCCTTCGACGTGTGGCAGGGCACCTTCCTCACCGATGTCGCCGTGGAGCGCAACCTGCGCGTCGCGGTGCTCGGCGCGACCACCGCGGACGACCTCGGGCTCGACGAGTCCTCGCTCGGGACCGAGATCACGATCGGTGGCCTGCCGTTCAAGCTGATCGGCATCCTCCAGCCCAAGGGTGGCGCCACGTTCGCCGACCCCGACGACCAGGTCATGGTCCCGATCGGCGTCGTGCACAAGTACCTCACTGGCGGCGACGGCGTGCGCACGATCGGGGTCAGCGTGGCCGAGCAGGACCAGATGACCGCGGTCCAGTCCGGGATCACGACCCTGCTCCGGGCGCGCCACGATCTGGCCGCGGCCGATGACGACGACTTCTCGATCTTCGACCAGGCCCAGCTGCTCGAGACCGCGTCGTCGATCAGCGGGACGCTCACCCTGCTGCTGGGCGGCATCGCCTCGATCTCGCTCGTCGTGGGCGGGATCGGGATCATGAACATCATGCTGGTCTCGGTCCGGGAGCGGACGCGGGAGATCGGCATCCGCAAGGCCGTGGGGGCTCGCGGCCGCGACATCCTGCTCCAGTTCCTGATCGAGGCGCTGACGCTGTCCGGGCTGGGCGGGATCCTCGGCGTCGCCGTCGGCCTCGGCGTGTCCGCGCTGATCGCCCGAATCGGCGGCATCAGCTTCGCGTTCAGCCCCACGACCCTCGCCGTGGCGCTGCTGTTCAGCCTCGCCGTCGGCATCGTGTTCGGCGTCTGGCCAGCCCGCCAGGCCGCCCGCCTCGACCCCATCACAGCGCTGCGGTACGAATAGGAGCCACCCGATGACCACGCCCCCCTACGATTCCTCGGCGACCGAGCCCGTGGCACCCGTCCAGCCCGCGGCGCCCGTCCAGCCCGAGCCACTGCCGGCCGGGCCCGAACCGTCGGAGCCCGTACCGTCCGGGCCCGGACCGGTCGTCCCACGCCCTGTCCGGGGGTCGCCTGGCTCCTCGCGGGCCCTCAACCTGGCCCTCGGTGCGGCGCTCCTGGTCGCGGCGATGGGCGTGGCGTTCGCCGTGGGCCGGGTGACGGCACCGGCGACCAGCGGCGGCACCACGACGTCGGTGATCGATGGCGGCATCGGACCGGGCAATGGCCTGCCGAACGACGGCAATGTCCGGCCCGGTGACGGGACGGCAGGCCGGGTCGGCATCGGTGGCGGCCTCAACATCGAGGGGACCGTGGATTCGGTGACCGCCGACTCGGTGACGATCACGCTCGAGTCGGGCCAGACGGTCACGGTCGGGCTGGACGCGGACACGACGTACCATCAGCAGGCCGACGCCACCGCGACCGACGTCCAGGCCGGCGGGACGGTGATCCTCCGCCTCAGCGGCGGCTTCCGCATCGGCGGGGACTCCGGCTCGACGTCCCTGGGCACGGCGAGCGACGTGACGATCGTGCCCTGAGCGAAGGACCCGGACCAAGCGATGCACCTGCTCCTGGTCGAGGACGACGAGCGCCTCGCCCGCGCCCTGACGCGCCTGCTCGAGGAGGACCGCCACGTCGTCGAGCATGCCCCCGACGGCGTGACGGGCCTCGAGCTGGCCGCGGCGATCGAGGGGCTGGACGTCGTGATCCTCGACGTCGGGCTGCCCGACATGTCCGGCCTCGACGTCGCCCGGCGCCTCCGTCGCGACCGGGTGGACGTGGCGATCCTGATGCTCACGGCCCGGGACACCGTGACCGACCGGGTCACCGGCCTCGACGCCGGCGCTGACGACTACGTGGTCAAGCCCTTCGCGTATCAAGAGGTCGCGGCGCGCCTCCGGGCGCTCGCCCGTCGCGCGGAGCCCGGCCCCCGGCGCGCCGAGCCGCGGCTCGAGGCTGGCGCGATCACGCTCGACGAGACCAGCCGGCGCGTGACCGCGGCGGGGCGCAACGTGGACCTGTCCCCACGCGAGTTCTCGCTCCTCGAGGCGCTGCTCCGGCATGCCGGGCAGACGCTGTCCCGCGACCAGCTGCTGGACCTCGCCTGGCCGTTCAGCGTCGCGGTCACGCCGAACGCAGTGGACGCGTACGTGCACTACCTCCGCACCAAGCTGGGCGACGCGGGCGCCCAGATCGAGACCGTCCGCGGGGTCGGGTACCGGCTGGCCGATGCCTGACGGGCCGCGGGTGCACCCCCGGGACGACGACGCGGACCGCGCGACCCTCGCCGACGAGGCGCGTCTGGTCCGTCGCGTCCGCTGGCGGCTCGTGGCCTGGAGCGGGATCTCCACGCTGGTCGTGCTGCTGGTGCTCGGTGCGGCCCTGTACGCCGTGGTCGCGAACACGCTGGCCACGGCCAGCATCGCTCAGCTCAGCAACCGGGTGGACCCGTGGGTGGCGCTGCTCCAGGACCAGGTCCAATCCGGCCAGCCGCCGGGCTTCGGCTTCCTGCCCGGGCGCGGCAACACGTTCCTGTTCGCCTTCGATGACGCCGGCAACCCGGTCCAGCTCGGGCGCGAGCCGGTCGTCGTCCTGTCCGGGCTCCCGGAGACGGCCAGTCTCGAGGCCGCCCGCGAGGCCACCGACGGGCGCGACGTCCGCACGCTGGACCTCGAGATCGTGTCGGCCGCCGTCCCGGTGCGACTGCTGACGCAGCGGCTCGTCTACGTCCAGGACGGCGAGACGTACTTCCTCCAGGCGCTCCAGGACCGCTCCACCGAGGTCGAGACGCTCGACGCGCTCGTCCGCGTGCTCGTCCTCGGCGGCCTGCTCGTGGTGCTCGTGGCGCTCGGGTTCGGGGCGGCCTACGCCCAGCGGGCCCTGGTCCCGATCCGCCAGTCGCTGGCCGCCCAGCGCGAGGCGCTCCGCCGCCAGCGCGAGTTCGCCGCCGACGCGAGCCACGAGCTGCGCACGCCGCTCACGGTCATCCGCGCGTCGGTGGAGCACCTGTCGCGTCACGCGGACCGGCCGGTCTCAGCGTCGTCCGAGGCGCTCGAGGACATCGACGCCGAGGTCACCAACCTGACCGCGTTGGTCGACGACCTGCTGCTGCTGGCCCGGTCGGATTCCGGCGCGGTGCCCATGGACCGCGTGTCGCTCGACCTGGGCGATGTCGCGCTCGACGCGGCATCGGCGCTCGGCCGGGCGGCCGAGCAGCGCGGCGTACGGGTGACCGTAGACCCGGAACCGGCGATGGTCCGGGGGGACCCGATCCGTCTCCGGCAGCTGGTGATGATCCTCGTCGACAACGCCATCCGGCACAGCCCGCGAGACGGCCGCGTGGACGTCGTCGTGCGAGCGGCCGGGGGGACGGCCTCGGTCGAGGTCGCCGACGAGGGTCCGGGCGTACGCCCGGAGGACATGCCGCACGTCTTCGACCG
>Ga0154724_1107_pt7 | contig 11242 bp, 7 predicted proteins | sample Rifle2008BG16ft_FD_105732 | JGI IMG/M metagenome (GOLD analysis project Ga0154724, IMG submission 105732) | Chloroflexi bacterium RBG_16_72_14 | reverse complement strand
AGCTGACCGGCTCGGCGGCGAGGGCCGGCCAGCCCGGGCGCCGCGGGCCGCGGGCCAGCCGGTCGGCCCGCCGGCGCTCCCACCAGGCGAGCCGCGCGATCGCCGCGAACGCCTCCACGGCGCCCCGGAGCATCGGCATGCCGCCCCCGGCATCGATCACCGCCTTGACCTCCTCGCTCACGTCGCCGGATGTGAGCGAGACGTAGACGGGCAGGAGGTCCGGCCGGTCGGCGGTGGCCCGGATCAGCGGCGTCGTGACCTCGACCGCCACCTCGACCTCGCTGGGCAGGTCGCGGAACGGCGAGTCGTGGACGATCGCAAGCACGTCATAGGCGCCGGACGCGGCGAAGGCGTCGAAGGCCGCCGTGTACGCGACCGGCGCGTCGTCGGCGCCCCACGGGTCGAGCGGGTTGCCGATGTAGCCCATCGTCGGCAGGTCGCGGAGGATCGCCGCGCGCGCCGCCCCGGGCACCGGCGGCAGCTCGAGACCGGTCCGATGCGCGAGGTCGGCGACCAGCGACGCCTCGCCCGTGGACACCGTCACCACGCCGGTCCGGCCGCGGCCCACGCACCTGCCCAGGCGGTCGGCGCCCGCGACCAGCTCGGCCGCCTCGAGCAGCTCGTCCAGGTCGTGGCAGCGGATGACACCGGCGGCCTCGAGCGCCGCGTCCGTCACGCGGTCCTCGCCGGCAAGGCTGCCGCTGTGGGCGACCGCGGCCGCCTGCGCCTGCTCGGACCGGCCGACCTTGACCGCGAGGATCGGCTTGCCCAGCTCGAGCGCCCGGTCCGCCAGGGCGAGGAAGCGTTCGGGGCGCTTGAACCCCTCGACGAACAGCATGACGGCGTGGGTCTCGGGATCGTCCAGGCACCAGGCCAGGTAGTCGCACAGGTCGAGCACCACCTCCGCACCGACCGACACGATCCGGCTGTAGCCGATCCGGGTGCCCGGGGCGTGGATGAACGCGTCGGTCACGCTGCCGGACTGGGCGAGCCCGGCCACGTGCCCGCGCCTGAGCCACGGGTTGACGTCGCCGATGTAGTTCGTGCTGTTGGTCGTCCAGTCGACCATGCCCATGCAGTTGGGCCCCAGCAGCGCGATCCCGTGCTCCAGCGCGATCTCGCGGACCCGGCGCTGCATCTCGGCGGCGGCCTGGCCGCCCTCGACCACGCCGCCGCCCGGGATCACGAGGCTGGGCACGCCCGCATCGGCGGCCTGTTGCGCGAACACCGCGGCGCGCAGCGGGTTGACCGCGAGGATCACGGTGTCCGGCCGCTCCGGCAGCGCCTCGAGCGACGGGAAGCAGGGCTGGCCGTGGGCCTCGGCGTAGTTGGGGTTGACGAAGTGGCAGCGCGTGTCGCTGCCCATCCGGACCAGGTTGTCGCGGACCGTGAGCGCGAGCGAGGAACGTGGGCTGGCGCCGACGACCGCGATCGAGCGCGGGGCGAACAGGGGACGCAGGTCGATCGGGGCGGGACGCATCACCCGGCGGTCAGCCCACGACCCGGTCCACGCCGCGCTTCTCCAGCGCCCGCGCGATGACCATCCGCTGGATCTCGGACGTGCCCTCCCAGATGCGGTCCACGCGCAGCTCGCGCAGGAACCGCTCGGCCGCGAACTCGCGCATGTAGCCCCGCCCGCCGAACACCTGGACGACGCGGTCCGCGCAGCGGTACGCCGCCTCGGACGCGAACAGCTTGGCGACCGACGCCCTGGCGTGGACGACCTTGGGGTCGGCGTGCTGGTCCATGTGCCAGGCGGCCTCGCGGGTCAGCAGGCGGGCGGCCGCGGCGTCGGCGGCGGAGTCGGCCAGCGGGAAGCTCACGCCCTGGAAGTCGTAGATCCGCTGCCCGAACTGGATCCGGCCGGTGGCCCACTCGACCGCCAGGGTCAGCAGCCGCTCCATCGCGCCCGTGCAGCGCGCGCCGATGTGCAGCCGCTCCTCGACGAACCACTGGTTGGTCATCGCGTCCGCCTCCCCGATGGCGCCCAGGATCGCGGTGGCCGGCACTCGCACGTCGGTGAGCGTGAACTGGGGATGGCGGTCGGCGAACGTGTGGGTGTAGTCCGGATCGCCGGTCATCTCGACGCCTGGCTCGTCGTAGTCCACCAGGAACAACGTGGGCTTCCGCTCCCCTCCCTCGAGCAGGTGGCAGTGGAAGATCATGAAGTCGGTGTCGGAGGGGCCGGTGACGAACCACTTCTCGCCGTTGAGGACGTACTCGCGGGTGGACGGATCCTCGACGGCCGTGGCGGCCAGCGTCCGCGCGTCCGAGCCCTGTCCCGGCTCCGTGATCGCGTAGCTGCCGGTCCGCTCGCCGCGCAGCGACGGCTCCAGGTAGCGGCGGCGCTGCTCCGGGGAGCAGGCCGCCAGGGCGTTGTAGGCCCCGGGGATGAAGCTCCATAGGCCGCCCGTGACCTGTCCCAGCTGCTCGTGGACGAGCACCTGCTCCAGCGCTGACCAGCCCTGTCCGCCGGCCTCGACGGGCAGGCTGCCGCCGTGGAGGTCCAGCTCGATCGCGCGCCGCTTGAGCTCGCGGATCGTCTCGGCCGGGAGGGTTCCGCCGTTGCGCTCGAACTCGGCTTCGTGGGGCTGGAGGACGTCGCGGGCGTAGACGCGGGCGCGCTCGCGGAGGTCCGCCTGGGTGGCGTCGAGGGTCAGGTCCATGGGGCGCAGTCTCGCGCCGGATGCCGCCCCACGACCGGCGCGTCGCGGCGCCCGGGACGGGCCCGGTCTACGGCGGGCCAGCGATCGCGATGGCCGTCAGCCGCCGGAGTCGAAGGCGATCGGGTCCGCAAGAACGGCGTCCAGCGCGCGGTCGAGATCCGGCGCCAGCTCCATGGCGGTGCGGACGGCCGTGATCGCCTGGAGATACATCCGGACCTGGTCGAGGTCGAGGGTGCGATCCTTGCGGTCCGTCAGGAAGTGCTCCAACGGCCGGAACGACCCGCCCCAGGCCCAGGCGTCGGTCGAGACGCCGGTGAACACCTGGGTGGCGTTGATCCGCACGGCCGAGGCCGCCGCGTCATGGGCGGCGGCGAGCGGGAATGTCCCGGTGCCGACCGCCGGATCCAGCAACCGGACGTCCTTGTCCGCCAGGCCCAGCGCTTTGCCGAAGTCGCGCTTGAGCGAATCGCTCACGGCCCGGACGAGGTAGTTCACCAACGGACGCGGCGTGTAGTAGACGCCTTTCCGGATCCGCTCGGCCTTGTCGTAGGCGGCCAGGAAGTGCTCGTAGAAGTAGAGGATCGGGTCCGGCGAGCCGGCGGATGGATGGCCGATAGACCCGATCACCGCATCCGGCGTGCCGTTGAGGAGATGCAGCTCATCGGTCAGCCACACCGTCATCGGATCCGGCATGGCGCCGCCAACGCGGAGCGGCTCGATGGCGGAGCGGAGGATCGGGATGTCCGGCGGGATCGCCCTCCATGCCGCCTCCAGGTTCGCGGCAGGACCGGCCTCCATGCGTACCAGGAACAAGGCGTACGTGAGCGTCTGCGCGTAGGTGTCCGCGAAGTCGTCGGCTTCCATGTCGGACATCAGCGTCCGTCGGTAGAAGTCCCACAGCTTGCGCAACGCATCCCCGTCGGCGTTCGCCGGGCGGAGCAATTCGCGGATGGCGTCCCGCAGCAGCGTGGCGCGCCGAGCCAGCGCGTCGGCCAGCATCTCCGCGGACGTCGCCGCGGGAGCCGTCGCGGAGAAGAATGCCGACAGCAGCTGCCCGGCCTGTGCGAGCTGCCCAGCCGACACCGAGGTGGATCCCGAGGCGACCTTCGCGACCGACTCCGAGAGCACCACGTCCAAGCGGCCGACCTCCGGCCTGAACAGCGTCATGCGGAGGAAGTCCGTGACCAGCAGGTTCTCCAGCGTCGATCGGTACCGGCTGACCTGCTCCGACTCCAGGACGTCGGCGAACCGCGCCGCCGTGCCGGGCTGCTTGGTCTCGCCGTAGCCGATCGCGATTCCGGAGCCGTTCACGACCTGGAGATCCGGCTGGCCGACGTCCGCAAGCCGCAGCTCGCCCCTGACGGCGATATGGCCGAACCCGAGCTCCACGGCGGCAGCGGCGAGGAACTCGCCGAATGCAGGTCGGTATGTGTGCTCGGTGGCTCCGGGGATCACGGCGACCTGCTGGATCGCCTGGAGATATGCCCTGACCGTCCCGCCCCGCAATGCCATATGGTCAGGGTAGCGGCTGCCCTGGGACCATATCGTCGAGGTACAGCACCTCCAGCCCGGGGCGCGACTTGATGCCCCGGTCGTTGGTGATGAACGCTGTTGCTCCTGCGGCACGGGCACTCGCGAGGTGGATCGCGTCAGCGAGCTCCACGCCGCCCTGGCCCCGGATCCAGGCCGCGTCCTCGGCGACCGCGGCGGACAGCGGCGTGAGCTCGAGACCGACGTCGCGAATGGCCGCGGCGGTGAGCTCGAACGCTGCCGCATCACCGGCCCGCGCCGGACCGGTCAGCACCTCGACCTGGCCCACGGTTGCGAGTGACGCGCGGATGGCGCCTTGGTCGATCGCGTCGATGACGGCGCGCGCACGCGGGCCATGCTCCTCATTCGCCTCGATGACGTAGATCAGGACGTTGGCGTCGAGGCCGATCGCCGCGTGACTCGCCTGCAGCGTCCGGATGGACCAGTGCCTCTCGCTCACGCACGTTCCTCTCGAGCTCGTCGCGGAGTTGTCGGACGTAGGTCACCGGATCGGGTTCGTAGTACCCCTTGCCCGCGGCGATGCCCCACAGGCGATCCGACGCCTTCTCGGGACGCTTGCGCAGGATGAGCGCGTCGTCCACCACCTTGACGTCCAGCCGGTCTCCCGGCTCGATCCCCAGGCGCCGCCTGGCATCGCTTGGAATGGAGATCTGGTGCTTGGAGCTGACCTTTGCACTTGGCATCGTGCCACCATGCTAAGCGTCGCACCCGCGAAACGTCAAACCCGCGAGCGGTCGAGGCTTCCGGAGCAGGCGACCGGGCGGCATGTCCATTTCGGAGATTCGGCACTACCCGGCCGGTCGCGCGGGTCGCCAATGTCGGTCGCGGAGTCCCGCGCGTCCGCGGGACCCGACGCGTCCCGTGAAACGGGGACAGGCGACCAACGAGGATGGTGGAGCGTGCGCAAGGTCTCGTTCACGGTCAACGGCCGACCGCTTGACGTCGTGGCCGATGAGCGGCAGACCATGCTCCTCGACGTGGTCCGCGACGACCTGTCGCTCACGGGTGCGAAGCAGTCCTGCGACCGCAAGGGCCAGTGCGGCACGTGCATGGTGCTGGTGGACGGCAAGGCCGTGCTCTCGTGCATCACGAAGGTGGCCGCGCTCCAGGGCGCGAACGTGACCACGATCGAGGGCCTGGGGACGCCGGGGCAACCCCACCCGATCCAGCAGGCCTTCGTGCTGGCGGGAGCCGTCCAGTGCGGCTTCTGCACCCCCGGCATGATCGTGACCGCCGCCGAGCTGCTGGAGGCGAACCCGAGCCCGACGCGGGCCGAGATCCGCCGCGCCCTCCGGCGCAACCTGTGCCGCTGCACCGGCTACGCGAAGATCATCGACGCGATCCAGCTGGCCGGACGCTTCCTCCGCGGCGAGATCGCCCCCGCGGACCTCGTGCCCGGGCCGGACGCACCCCCGCTGGGCGTCTCCCACCCCCGTCCCAGCGCGATGGCCAAGGCGTGCGGCACCGCGCTGTTCGGGGCGGACATCCGGATGCCCGGGGCCCTCGAGGTCGCCGTGGTGCGGAGCCCGCATCCGCATGCCCGCATCCGCGGCATCGACGCGACGGCGGCCGAGGGGATGCCCGGCGTGACCGGCGTGATGACGGCGAAGGACATCCGGGGGACGAACCGGATCAAGTACACCGTCGCCGACCGGCCCGTGCTGTGCGACGACACGGTCCGGACGCTCGGCGACCCGGTCGCCATCGTCGCCGCCGCGACCCGCGACCAGGCCGTCGCGGCCGCCGAGGCCGTCGTGGTCGACTACGAGCCCCTTCCCGCGCTCCTGTCGCCCGAGGCGGCCCTCGCCGACGGGGCGCCACGCATCCACCCCGACGTCCCGAACCTGTGCCACAGCCAGCCGATCGTCAAGGGTGACGCGGCCGGCGCGTTCGCCACCGCGGCCGCCGTGGTCGAGGCCCGCTTCCGGACCCAGTGCGTCCACCAGGCGCCCCTCGAGCCGGAGGTGAGCCTTGCCTATCTCGAGGGCGAGGGCGAGGACGCCGAGCTGGTCATCATCGGGCGAAGCATCAACATCCACCTCGCCATGGCCAGCCTCCAGGCGGCGCTGGGCTGGGAGGCGATCCGCTACGAGGAGCCCTTCTCGGGCGGGCAGTTCGGGATCAAGGTGGAGGTGATCACCGAGGGCATCGCCGGCGCCGCCGCCCTGCACTTCGGCCGGGCCGTGCGGTACCTGCCCAGCCTCGCGGAGTCGATGCTGGCGACCTCGAAGCGCCACCCGTTCGACATGGGCATCCGGCTGGCCGCCGACGCGGACGGCCACCTGTCGGCCCTCGCGATGGACATCACGGTCGACAACGGCGCCTACATGTCGCTCGGGGTCGTGATCCTCAACCGGGCGCTCCACATGCTCACGAGCTCGTACTTCGTGCCCAACATCGACGTGACCTCGCGGCTCGTGTACACGAACAACCCGTGGGGAAGCGCCGCCCGCGGAGCCGGCCCGCCCCAGACCCACTACGCGCTCGAGTGCGCGGTCGACATGCTGGCCGAGAAGATGGGCATCGACCCGCTGGAATTCCGCCGCCGCAACTCCCTGAAGCCTGGCGAGACGAAGGCCACGGGCCACGTGGTCCGGGAATGGCCGTTCCCCGGCCTGTGCGAGGCGATCCAGCCGCGGTACGAGGAAGCCCGGAGGCAGGTTGAGGCCGCGAGGGCCGAGGGCGTCCACCGGGGCGTCGGGCTCGGCGCGGCCGCGTTCGGCATCGCGATGCCGGGCGACAAGTCGATCGCCGCGATCGAGCTGGACCCGGACGACGGGGTCACGGTGTACGTGGCGGCCGCCGACCCGGGCGAGGGCACCGACTCGATGCTCAGCCAGCTCGTCGCGGCCGTCCTCGAGCTCCCGCCGGCGAGGGTCCGCCTGCACACCCGGAGCACCGCCGACACCACGGCGTCCGGACCGGCGTCCGGCAGCCGCGTCACGTACATGATCGGCGGGGCGGCTGTCGACGCGGCCCGGCAGCTGCGCATGGCGATGGATGAGGAAGGGGCCCGGACGCACGCGGCGTTCACCGCGTCCGGCCGGCCCACGCGCTACGTCGGCCGGAGGACCACGCTCGAGACGGCGCCGCTGGACCCTGCGACCGGTCAGGGCCCGTCGTTCGAGGTCCAGGTGTTCTCGGTCCAGATGGCCGAGGTCGAAGTCGACACGGCCACGGGCGAGGTCAGGCTGCTGAGGTTGACGTCGGCCGCCGATCCCGGCCGGGTCATTCACCCGTTGAACGTCGAGGGCCAGCTCGAGGGCGGCATGGACATGGGGGCCGGCTTCGCGCTCCGCGAGGAATACGTGGCCGGGAAGACCCGGGACTGGGTGACGTTCAAGTTCCCGAACATCCGTCACGCCGTCGACCTGCAGACGATCGTCGTCGAGACGCCCCGCGAGCTCGGCACGCTGGGCTCGGTGGGCATCGGCGAGATGGCGATGGTGTCGACGGCCCCGGCGATCGTCAACGCGATCCGCGACGCCTGCGGGGCGATGGTGTTCGAGCTGCCGGCCACGCCCGAGCGCGTCAGGGTCGCGCTGGCCATGACCGACGCGCAGCTGGCCGGTGCCGGGACGTGACCCGCCCGCGGCCGAACGGTCACCCGCCCGGGTGCCGCCCCACGTGACGGCCGAGGGGATCCGGACCCGCGAGCTCCGCACGGTCGCCGGCCGCGAGGCCTGGTTCGACTCGGAGGGGTTCTTCTGGGAGCCGGATGACTGGAGCGAGGCGGCCGCGCAGGAGCTTGCCCGTGACAGCGGCATCCCCGCGCTCGACGAGGTGCAGTGGCGCGTGATCCGCTTCCTCCGCGACTACTACGGCCGTAACGGGCGCGCGCCGATGAACCGCGAGCTGAAGGCTGGCACGGACCTGAGCCTCCTCGAGCTGGAACGGCTGTTCCCCGACGGGATCAGGATGGGCGCCCGCCGCCTTGCCGGGCTCCCGAACCCCAAGACGTGCATCGAGTAGCCCGGATGCGCCTGCCATGACCGATCGACGCATCTACCTCGACAACGCCGCCACCACCTTCCCCAAGCCGAAGGCGGTGCTGGCGCGGATGGTGGAGACGTACGCCCGCGTCGGGGTATCGCCCGGCCGGGGCAGCCATGACCTGGCCGTGGAGGCCGGGGACCTGGTCGATGACGCCCGGGCGCGGATCGCGCGCTTCTTCGGTGCCCCGGACCCGGACCGGGTCGTGTTCGCGGCGAACGCGTCGGACGCGCTGAACACCGTGATCCTGGGGCTGGTCCAGCCGGGCGACCACCTGGTCGCCACCCGCCTCGACCACAACTCCGTGCTGCGCCCGCTCCACCACCTCGCGGAGCGTGGGACGATCAGCTACGACCTCGCGCCGTTCGACGAGCGCGGCTTCGTGGACCCGGACGCGGTCGCGGCCCTCATCCGCCCCAACACCCGGGCGGTCGTCATGTGCCACGCCTCGAACGTCCTCGGCACGGTGCAGCCGATCGCGGAGGTCGCGCGGCGGTGCGCGGCCCACGGCGTGCCGCTGGTCGTCGACGCGGCCCAGTCCGCCGGCCAGGTCCCGATCGACATGACGGCGCAGGGGATCGACGCCCTGGCGTTCACCGGGCACAAGTCGCTCTACGGGCCGTCGGGCATCGGCGGGCTCGTGCTGCGCCCCGGGATCGACGTCGCGACGACCCGCTTCGGCGGCACGGGCAGCAACTCGGGCAGCCTCGTCCACACCCAGGCGTACCCGCTCCGTCTCGAGCTCGGGACGCTGAACCTCCTGGGCGTGATCGGGCTCACCCTCGGCATCGCGTTCGTCGAGGGGCTGGGGCTTGAGGCGCTCCATCGCCGCGAGATGGCCCTCCTGGCCCGGTTGCGGGACGGCCTCGCGGCGATTCCCGGCCTCACGCTCTACGGCGCCGCGGACCTGGATCGCCACGTGCCAGTCCTGACGACGAACGTCGCCGACGTCGACCCGCAGGACGTCGGGGCGATCCTCGACGGCGACTTCGGCATCGCGGTCCGGGTCGGGGTGCATTGCGCGCCGCTCGTCCATCGCGACCTGGGCACCGACGCCCGTGGCGCGGTCCGGTTCAGCCTCGGGGCGTTCAACACGGCGCGCGAGATCGACGCGGCGGTCGGCGCGATGCGCACCATCGCGGGGCCGCGGTCGCGGACGACGGGCTGACGGCGCCGTCCTCGCCGAAGGTCAGGGCCGGCGAGCGGGCACCCCTACTGGGGCCAGGCGAGGACGAGGATCCGGATCTCGGTCATGTCCTCGATGGCCCACAGCAGCCCCTCCCGCCCGAGCCCCGAGTCCTTGACGCCGCCGTAGGGCATGTGATCGATCCGGTAGGTCGGGATGTCGTTGAGGATCACGCCACCGACCTCGAGGTCGTGGAAGGCGGCCCACGCTCCGGCGAGGTCATTCGTGAACACGCCCGTCTGGAGGCCGAAGGTGCTGTCGTTCACGCGGTGCACGGCCTCGTCCAGCGTCGAGAATGGGAACGCGACCACGAGCGGCGCGAACGCCTCGTTGGAGCACACCTGGGCGTGGACCGGGACATCGGTGAGGACGGTGGGCGGGAAGAAGGTGCCGTCGGCCGTGCCGCCCAGCACGACCTTGCCTCCGAGCGCCCTGGCCTCGTCCACCCACAGCTGGGTCCGGCCGGCGGCCGCCGCGTCGACCATCGGCCCGACGTCGATCGTGGGGTCTGCGGGATCGCCCAGCCTGAGGGCGCGGGCGGCGGCGAGGAAGCGATCCATGAACTCGTCCCACACGGCCTCGTGGACGAACATCCGCTGGACGCTGATGCACACCTGCCCGCTGTAGGCGAAGGCACCGATGACGCAGCGCTTCGCGGCCCACTCGATGTCCGCGCTGCGATCGACGATGACGCCGGCGTTGCCGCCCAGCTCGAGCACGACCTTCTTCTTGCCGGCCCGCTCCTTCATCCGCCAGCCGACGGACGGCGACCCCGTGAACGTGAGCAGCTTGAACCGCTCGTCGCTGACCATCCGGTCGCCCAGCTCACGGCTCATGGGCAGGATGCTGACCATGCCCTCGGGCACGCCGGCGGCGTCGATGATCTCGGCCACCTTGAGCATGACCAGCGGATCCTTGGACGGCGGCTTGAGCACGATCGGGTTGCCCGAAGCGATGGCCGGCGCCACCTTGTGGGCCGCCAGGTTGAGCGGGAAGTTGAACGGGCTGATGCCGGCGATCGGGCCGATCGGGAAGCGCCGCGTGAGTCCCACCCGGTCCTTCGACGACGCCATGAGGTCGAGGGGGATGACCTCGCCCGTCATCCGCTCGGCCTCCTCGGCGCCGAGGCGGAAGGTCAGGACCGCGCGGTCCACCTCGATGAGGGCGTCCCGGATCGGCTTGCCGGCCTCGGCGGCGATGGTCGCACCCAGCTCCTCGCGGCGGGCCTTGATCCCGGCGCTGACCTCGCGCAGGATCCGGCCTCGCTCGTATGCCGGGAGCGTGCGCGTGACCTCGAAGGCGCGGACCGCGGCCTGGACCGCCTGCTCGTACTGCTCGGGGGTCGCGAGATAGGTCGCTCCGGCGGGCTCGCCCGGGCGGGCCGGGTTGTCGATGACCATGAGGTCGGGGGACTCCACCCACCTGCCGGCCAGGTAGATCGGGTGCGGGACGGTGCCGGTGAGCGTGGCCATCGGGGAGCTCCTGGGACGTGCGATCCGGATCGCGGTGATTGTACGGTCGCCACGCGGTCGGGCCCTCGACGTCGCTGATGCAAGGCGCGCGTAAGCGGGCCCGGCCATGCTGACGCCATGGGCGGGCGACGGAGTCAGGCCGAGATCGAGGCGGACGAGGAGTCCAATACAGTCCGACGAGCGATCGCTCCTTCTCGGTGGACGTGTGCGTGCTCCGCCGGCGGCAGGGCGAGCCCATCCTCCGCGGCCGCTCCCGGCCGCGCGCCTCCGGTCAGCGGCGCCGGCCGGTCCCGAAGATCGTGTCGAACACCCCTCGGAGCAGCGACTGGCCGGCGCGCGACGTGACCATCCGGCCGGCGGTCCGAATCCCGGTC
>Ga0154724_1094_pt2 | contig 11263 bp, 5 predicted proteins | sample Rifle2008BG16ft_FD_105732 | JGI IMG/M metagenome (GOLD analysis project Ga0154724, IMG submission 105732) | Chloroflexi bacterium RBG_16_72_14 | reverse complement strand
GGCCCCACCCCGGGCGGACCTGCCGGTCCTGCTACCCTCTCGGGCGATGAAGGGCCTCGTCCTCGCGGGCGGCACGGCGAGCCGGCTGTTCCCGCTCACCATCGTCACCAACAAGCACCTGCTGCCGATCTACGACCGGCCGATGATCTACTACCCGCTCGACACCCTGGCGGGCATGGGGATCCGCGAGGTCATGGTGATCGTCGGCGGCAAGAGCGTCGGCGACATCGTGGAGCTGCTGGGCGACGGGAAGCACTTCGGCCTCGACCTGACCTATCGCTACCAGCGCGGCGCGCTGGGCATCGCGCACGCCATCGGCCTGGCGCGGGACTTCATCGCCGACGACTCGTTCTGCGTGGTCCTGGGCGACAACATCCTCCGGGGCGAGCCGCTGGAGGAGACGGCCCGCGACTTCGACCACGGGCCCTGGGGCGCCGGCACCCTCCTGTACCGGGTCCCGGATCCCCAGCGCTTCGGCGTGGCCGAGTTCGACGAGGCGGGCAACGTGGTCGGGTTCGAGGAGAAGCCGGCCCATCCCAAGAGCGACCTCATCCCGATCGGGGTGTACCTCCTGCGGCCGGACGCCTTCGACGTGATCGAGACGCTTGCCCCCTCCGGGCGTGGCGAGTTCGAGATCACGGACGTCCTGAACCACTACATCCCGGCCGGCGGGCTGTTCACCCGCGTGTACGAGGGCCACTGGACGGACGCCGGCACGGTGCCCAGCCTGCTGCGGGCCGCCGAGCTCGCGGGCGCCGATGCGGACGCCGGCACGCTGCTGCCGCCGCCCGCCCACCCGAACGACGCCAGGTGACCACCGACCGCATCGCGCCCGGCGCCCACCTCCTGGTCACGGGCGGCGCCGGGTTCATCGGCAGCCAGCTGGTCCGCGACATCCTCGGCCGGCGGGACGGCACCCGCGTCACCGTGCTCGACAAGCTCACCTACGCGGGCAATCGCTCGAACCTCGAGACGGTCGAGTCGGACCCGGAGCAGTCCGCGCGCTTCGCGTTCGTGCGGGGCGACATCGCGGACCCGGCGGCGGTGGGTCCCCTGGTCGCGAGTGCGGACGCGGTCATCAACGTCGCGGCCGAGACGCACGTGGACCGGTCGATCCTGGACCCGGAGGCGTTCCTGCGGACCGGCGTCATCGGCGTGCACGTGCTGCTCGAGGCCGTGCGCCACGACACCGAGCGAGCCTGGGCCGGCGAGCGGGCGACCACGCCCCGCTTCCTCCAGGTCAGCACCGACGAGGTCTACGGCGAGATCGCCGAGGGCCGGAGCGTGGAGACGGACGCCCTCGCGCCGCGCAGCCCGTACGCCGCGGCCAAGGCCGCCGGCGAGCTGCTGGTCCGCGCCTATCACGTCACCTACGGCCTGGACGTGGTGACCACCCGCGGCTCCAACACCTACGGCCCGCACCAGCACCCTGAGAAGCTGATCCCGCTGTTCGTCACCAACGCGCTGGCGGGCATGCCGCTGCCGATGTACGGCGACGGGATGCAGGTCCGCGACTGGCTCCACGTGTCGGACCACGCCGCCGGGATCGAGTTCGCCCTGCGCCATGGCGAGCCGGGTGAGGCGTACAACGTGGCCGGCGGGACCGAGCTGCCGAACCGCGAGGTCATCGGGCGGCTGCTCGAGGCAGCCGGCCGCGACTGGTCACTCGTGCGCACGGTGCCGGACCGCCCCGGGCACGACCGGCGGTACGCGATGGACGGGTCGAAGCTGGCGGCGCTGGGCTGGCGGGCGCGGGTCGCGTTCGAGGACGGGCTGCCGGCGACGGTCGCCTGGTACCGGGACAACCCGCAGTGGGTGGAGCAGGCCCGGACGGGGGAGTGGGACGCCTATTACACGCGCCAGTACGGCGACCGTCTCGCCGCCGGCCGGGCGGTGGACGAGGTGGTGGACGGGGACGGCTGACCGATGCGGGTCGCGGTCACCGGTGCCAGCGGCCGGCTGGGCCGGGCGCTGATCGAGGCGCTCGAGGCGGCGCCGTTCACGGGGCCGAAGGGTCCGATCGCGTGGTCGAGGCCCGAGTTCGACCTGGATACGCTGACGGTCGAGTCCGTCGGCGCGCTGATCGAGCGCGATCGCCCCGAGCTCGTGATCCATGCCGCGGCGTGGACGGACGTGGACGGCTGCGCGAAGGATCCCGCCCTGGCGATGCGCCGGAACGCGACCGCTACGGGCCTGGTCGCCGAGGCCTGCGTCGGGTACCACGCCCACCTCGCGGTGATCTCGACCAACGAAGTGTTCGACGGCACGCGGACCGACGGGCAGGGCTACGGGCCCTACGACCGGCGCAACCCGATCAACGCGTACGGGGCCAGCAAGGCGGAGGCGGAGCGGCTCGCCTCGGGCGCGATGTTCGAGGACGAGCTCATGCCGCTGGCGATCGTCCGGACCTCATGGCTCCACGGCCCGCCCGGCAACGACTTCCCGGCCAAGATCGCGGCGGCGGCGATTCGGGCGCGGGCCGCCGGCGAGCCGCTTCGCGTGGTCGGCGACGAGATCGGCAGTCCCACCTACGCCCCGGACGTCGCCGAGGCCATCGTGGAGCTGATCGGCGAGGACGAGCTGTGCCCGGAGAGCGAGCTCGCCCGGTACCACCACCTGGTCAACAGGGGTCGCGCCTCGCGCGCGGAGTGGGCACGCGAGGTCCTCCGGGCGACGGCGATCGACGTGCAGGTCGAGGAGGTCCCGGCGTCCACCTGGCAGCGGGCGAGCACCCCGCCCCTGTGGGCCGTCCTCGAGCCCACGCCGCTGCCCTCGGGCGAGCCGATGCGCCACTGGCGCGACGCCTTCGCCGACGCGGTCCCGGCCCTGCTGCGAAGCCTCCGGCAGGGCTGACCGGCCGACGCCCGCGCACGCCCCGCGCTCCGCGCCTCGCGCGCTCCGCGCACCACCCGCGCACCACCCGCGCACCACGCCGCGACCGCCCCGGACCGCACCCGACCGCGCGGCACCGGCCCACCCCCCGACCGAAAGGGCCACGCGTCCAGTGACCATCCTCGGGTTGGCCGCGAGGGCGCGCGCGGCGAGGCTGGAGGGGCACGCATCCACGCCCGGATCTCATCGCCCGGGCGCCTGCATGGACCGGAGCCCATCCCGTTGCGCAAGATCGCCCTCGCCCTGGTCGCCGCGCTCCTCGCCGGCGTCAGCGCGTTCGCCCCCGCGGCGGCACCGGCTGCGCACGCGGCGATCAACCCCAAGGTCGCGATCATCGTCGGTGCCACGCACAGCGTGACGTCCACCTACCGGTCGTACGCCGACCAGGTCTACGCCGAGGCGGTCAAGTACACGACCAACGTGGTGAAGGTCTACAGCCCCAACGCCACCTGGTCGAAGGTGAAGGCCGCGGTCAACGGCGCGTCGATCATCGTGTACCTCGGACACGGCAACGGCTGGCCCAGCCCGTACACCTACGACCCGAACTACACGACCAAGGACGGTTTCGGGCTCAACGCCGACACCAACGGCGACGGCAAGCTGTCGGACAACGAGAACAAGTACTACGGCGAGCCATACATCGACGACCTGACGCCGGCCCCCAACGCCGTCGTCCTGCTGTTCCACCTGTGCTACGCGTCGGGCAACTCCGAGCCCGGGCAGACCGCGCCCTCGCTGTCCACCGCGAAGCAGCGCGTGGACAACTACGGGTCCGCGTTCCTCAAGGCCGGCGCCCGCGCGGTGATCGCCAACGGGCACAGCCACGACCCCTACTACATCCGGGCCCTGTTCACGACCAAGCAGACGATCGAGCAGTACTGGCGCGGCGCCCCGGACTTCAAGAACCACGTCCTGTCCTATGCCTCGACCCGGCGCCCGGGCTACACGTACCTGATGGATCCGGACAGCGCGGCGCCGTCCGGCTTCTACCGCTCGATCGTGGGCAAGATGTCGCTGACCACCGAGCAGGTCACGGGCGCCAGCTACGCGGGGACGGGCGGCGACCCCTCAACGTTCGTGGTGCCCGGCAATGCGAGCCCGCTCGCGGACGGCACGCCCGTGTTCGGGAGCGTCGAGGACGCGGCCGCCCTGCCGGAGGCCGGTGCGGTCCCGGTCGCGACCCTGGCCACCTCCGACAAGGTCCGGCTCGACGCGAAGGAGACGCCGCTCGCCGCCGACGGCAGCCCGATCTTCCGGGTGCACACCGACGGCGGGACCGAGGGCTGGATGACCGGCACCGCCCTCAAGCCGCGCGACAGCGCCGCGCCGCGGCTGTGGACCGTCGAGGATGGCACGGGGGCCTTCTCGCCCAACGGCGACGGCTCGCAGGACACGTTCCCGCTCTCGCTGCGCCTGTCCGAGTCGGCGTCGTGGACGCTCAACGTGCGCGACGGCGACGGGGCGACCCTGGCCACGGCGAACGGCACCGGCGAGACGGCCGCGCTGACCTGGAGCCCGGCGTCGGGGTCCCTGTCCGACGGGACCTACCGCTGGGTCCTCACGGCCGAGGACGCGTGGGACAACGGCCCGTCCGAGGCCGACGGCCCGATCGTCGTGGACACCCGCGCGCCGAACGTGTCGGTCGCGGACGCGGACGGCACGACCGTCCCCCAGTTCACGCCCAACGGCGACGGCTCGCGCGACACGATCGGCTTCGCCGTCAGCTCCGACGAGCCCGGCACGGTGACGGGGACCGCGAAGGATGCGGCGGACACCACCACCGGCTCGTTCGTGGTCAGCGTGGGCTCCAGCGGCGGGACGCTGACCTGGGACGGCCGCACGCCGAGCGGCAGCTGGGCGAAGGACGGGATCCACACGATCCGGATCGTCGCCCGCGACCGGGCGGGAAACGCAAGCGAGGCCCAGACCCGCAACGTCGAGCTGTACGGCGCGCTGGGCTTCGTCAAGACGTCCACGTCGCTGTTCTTCCCACAGGACGGGGATCCGCTCGCGAAGACCGCCACCCAGTCGTTCGTGCTCCGGAGCGCAGCGACGGTGACCTGGGTCATGACCGACGATTCCGGCTCCCCGGTGCGCACGATGAAGACCGAGGCGGCCCTGGCGGCAGGCACCTACACGTTCGCGTGGGACGGCCGCAACGACGCAGGCGCGTTCGTGCCGCGGGGCCTCTACTACGTGTCGGTCACCGCGACCAACGGGACCCAGACCTCCACCCAGCGCACGTCGGTCCGAGCGGACGCCTTCCGGGTCACGTTCAGCGACGCGACGCCCGCGCGCGGCCAGAAGATCACGATCACGGCCACGACCGCCGAGGGCCTCGACACGACGCCGCGGGTCCGCGTCTACCAGCCCGGTCTCAGCGGGTACTGGTCGGCGACCTTCAGCAAGGTCTCCGCCACGTCCTACAAGGTCACGATCACCCTCAAGTCCAGCGGGACGGGCACGGCGACGTTCAAGGTCTACGCGCAGGACAGCAACGGCAAAGGCCAGTACACGAACGTCCTCCTCCCGCTGCACTGAGCGCCGGCCGGCGGCCCCGGAGGCGCCCGGCGGAGGCCAGGCTGCCTGCCGACCGCACCCGACGGCACCGGAACCGGAGGCGCGCGCACCCGAACGCACCGGACCCGACCGCAACCGCCCGCACCGCACGCAGCCACCACCCACCCCACCGTACCGGGTGCCGCCGGGACCATGGGGTGATGCCTTCGCTTGACCCGCGCGAGTACGGTGAACGGGCTCGCCGGGAGCACGGGTTCCGCCGCGCGAACCCCCCGGCTCCCACCGGGCCGTGGTCAGACGGCCGGGTGGGGACTCCCCGCCGCTGAGGATGGCCGTGACCCGACCCGATCCCGCGCTCCGCCGTCCCCACCCCATCGCCGCGGCGGTCCTGTCCGCCATCATGGCCCTCGGCACGTTGCCGGTGCCGGCCGCGGTCGTCGCCGCCCCGGCCAACACCGCCGACGAGACCGCGGCGCGGGACGAGCCCGCGGCGCAGGACGAGCCCCCGGCACAGCACCCCTCGATCGCGTACCTCGAGGCGATGGAGCACGAGGACGACGCGATCACGTTCCAGCCCGGTGGGCGCGTGGAGGTCGGGTTCGCGCCCCGGGCGGACGACGGCTGGCCGATCGACGGCAGGGCGCCCAAGCCCTTGCCCCCCGGACGCGCGTCCGGCCGCGAGATGGCGGCCAGCCCCCAGGGCAGCCGCTGGGCCGAGATCGGCGGAGCCGCCGGCCCGACCGATGGGGCCGCGGGCTCGATCGACCAGGACGGGGCCCCGGGCGCCGGGCCGGGCTCCGCGAACCCGGGCGCCACCCCGGCACCCACGCCTGCGCCGGTCGACGCTGCCGCCGACGACCAGGTGATCCCCGCGGAGGGCGTGGCGTGGGTCGCCCCCGACACGTCCGAGTCCGACCTCGCGGCCGCCGCCGGCCTCCGCCGCCAGGTGTTCGGCTTCCTGCCCTACTGGGAGGTGTCCGGGGCCTCGACCAAGCTCAACTACGACGTCCTGTCCACGATCGCCTACTTCTCGGTTGGCGCCGACAAGGCGGGCAACCTCAAGAAGAAGGACAAGGACGGCAGGAACACGACGGGCTGGGGCGGCTGGACGAGCTCCGGCATGACCGCGGTCATCAACGCCGCCCACCAGCGCGGTACCCGCGTCGTGCTCACGATCAGCGTGTTCGCCTGGACGACGGCCCAGCGCGACGTCCAGAAGGCGCTGCTCGGCAGCGCCTCGGCGCGCCTCACCCTCGCGAGGCAGGCCGGGGCGGCCGTCCGCGACCGCGGCGCTGATGGCGTGAACCTGGACTTCGAGCCGCTCGCGAGCGGCTACGCCGACGAGTTCGTGGCGCTGCTCAGGACGATCCGCTCCGAGCTCAACAGGATCCGCTCGGGCTACCAGCTGACGTACGACACCACGGGCTACATCGGCAACTACCCGCTCGAGGCCTCGGTGGGCAGCGGGGCCGCCGACGCGATCTTCATCATGGGCTACGACTACCGGACGGCCGGGTCCGCCAGGGCCGGGTCCATCGACCCCCTGTCGGGCAGCACGTACGACCTGGCCGACACCGTCCGGGCGTACACGGCGCGCGTGGCGCCCTCGCGGATCATCCTGGGGCTGCCCTGGTACGGCCGCGCCTGGTCCACCGAATCCGACGCTGTCCGGGCCCCGAACCAGAGCGGCGAGAAGTACGGCTACAGCACTGCCGTCAACTACGAGAACGTCGTGCCCCTGGTGGAGAAGCACGGCCGGCGCTGGGACCCGGCCGAGCAGACGCCGTACGTGGTCTACAGGCGCGAGAACTGCACCACGACCTACGGCTGCGTCACAAGCTGGCGGCAGGTCTACTACGAGGACGCCGCCTCGATGACGCTGCGCTACGCGATGGTCAACGACTACGGGCTGCGCGGGGCAGGCATGTGGGCCCTGGGCTACGACGGGGGGCACCCGGAGCTGTACCGCGCGATCTCCGAGTCGTTCCTCGTGGACAAGAGCGGGCCCCAGGCCGGCATCAGCATGCTGGCCAACACGCAGGTCGACGAGGGCTTCATCGTCTCGTGGTCGGCGAAGGACTCGAGCTCGATCGCGTCCTACGACGTCCAGGTCTCGATCGACGGCGGCGCCTGGGCCGCGTGGCGCACGAAGGACAACGCGACGTCCGACGTCTGGCTGGGCGAGGACGGGCACGGCTACGCGTTCCGGGTCCGCGCCGTGGACGCCAGGGGCAACACCGGCGCCTGGAACGTGACCTCCACCTGGAGGGCGGAGCCCGCCCTCGCGGTCGGCGGGTTCGGCCGGGTGCGGATCGACGGGCTGGCCTACCGGACGGGCCCGGGTACGGAGAACGTGAAGCTCGGCACCCTGCCGCTCAACACCATCGTGGCGATCACCCGCGGGCCCGTCTCCGAGGACGGCTACACCTGGTGGGAGGTCACCCAGCCGGTGAAGGAGTGGAACCCGGTCTCGTTCGTGGAGCGTGGCGTGTGGATCGCCGGCGCCTCCTCCACGGCCACCTACCTGACGGCCTACCGCGCCCCCAACAGCACGACCGTGGCCGCCGGGCTCGTCGACCTCGACTTCGGCGCCGGCGGATCCGCCGTGGGGACGAGCCCCGCCGCCGTCGCGACCCGGCAGCTGTCCCCCAACGGCGACGGCTCCCGCGACACGATCCGGCTCCGCTGGCGGAACACCCTCGATCTCGAGTCGCTCCAGCTCAACGTCTACCGCGCCGACGGCACGCTCGTCGGGTCGCGGACCGTGGGCGACGTCGGGGCGGGCAACCAGGCCTGGGACTGGAACGGCGGCGTCAACGGGTCGTGGGTCGCCGACGGCAGGTATGTGCTCCAGCTGTCGGGCACGGCCGCCGGCAAGACGTACCGCGCACCCTCCGCGCGTCCCGTGACGTCCGCCCAGCTCGCGGCCTTCGGCGTGGTCGTGGACACCGTGCCGCCGAAGCTCACCTCCACGTCCGCATCCGCGTCGCTGATCTCGCCCAACGGCGACGGCACGAAGGACACGGTAAAGCTGGCCCTGGCCGCGAGCGGCGCCACGTCCTGGACGGTCCGCATCGCGGGCGCAACCGGCACGGTGCGCACCGTGAGCGGGACCGGGGCCTCCGCCTCGTTCACCTGGGACGGCAGCGACGACGGGGGCGCGACGCTCCCCGATGGCGCCTACCAGGCGACGCTCATCGCGTGGGACAACGCCGGCAACAGCGCGCGGAAGGCATACCCGGTCACCGTGGACACGACCCGGCCCGCTGTCACCCCGGCCGTCTCGCCGACCCGGTTCTCGCCGGACGGGGACGGCGCCGTGGACACCGTCCGCCTCTCGTGGGCGTCGTCGGAGCGCGCCACCGGCACGGCCCGGGTCTGGAAGGGCACGACGCTCGTCCGCAGCTGGACGGTGACGTCGCTGACCGCATGGGCGGTCACCTGGGACGGCCGCAACGCGTCCGGGACACGGGTGGGCGACGGCACCTACGCATTCCGGGTGGACGTCAAGGACCCCGCCGGCAACCGGACGGTCGCCTCGAAGAACGTCGTCGTCGACCGCACGGCGTCCTACCTCCGGTGGTCGCGCAACTTCTTCCCCCAGGACGGCGACGCGCTCCGGCCCACCGCCGCCCTGACCTGGCGGCTCAAGCGCGATGCCACGACCACCCTCCGCCTGTACGACACGGCGGGGAACCTGGTCCGCACCGTCTGGTCGGGCAGGCCCCAGGCCGCCGGCACTCGATCCTGGACCTGGAGCGGCAAGCTCCCGGACGGGACGTACGTGGCCCAGGGCCGCTACCGCGCGGAGCTGACGGCGACCTCCTCGCTCGGGACGACGGTCCTCTCCCGCAGCGTGTGGGTGGCCGGTTTCGCCGTCACCCCGTCGGCGACCACGGTGCGCGCCGGGCAGAAGCTCACCGTCACGTTCGTGACGATCGAGCCGCTCGACACACGGCCCGTGGTGACCTTCACGCAGCCCGGGCGGACCGGGGTCAGCGTGACTGCGACCCGGCTCTCGAATGGCTCGTACCGCGCCGTGTTCACGGTCCAGAGCGGGTCCGTCGGCGCCGCCAGCATCCGGATCCGCGCCCTCGACTCCGCCGGTCGCCGCAACGAGACGACCGTGCGCATCGCGGTGGCCTCGTGACGCGCATCGCGCAGGACCGGCCCGCCGGGAGGCGTGCGCGGAACGTACACTCGGGCCGCGTGACCACCGACAGCCCGGCACCGGAACCCGCCGCCGCGCCCGCCACGGGTACCGGCGCGTGGGTGGTGCTGCCCACCTACGACGAGTCCGAGAACCTCGAGGGGATCTCGGCGGCGATCCTGGCCGCCCTGCCGGGCGCCACCCTCCTGGTCGTGGACGACAGCTCGCCGGACGGCACCGGCGAGATCGCCGAGCGGCTGGCCGCCGCGGACCCCCGGGTGCGGGTCAAGCACCGGCCCGGCAAGCAGGGCCTCGGCCGCGCCTACCTCGACGGGTTCGCCGTCGCGATCGAGTCCGGCGCGCAGCTCGTGCTCCAGATGGACGCCGACTGGTCGCACGACCCGGGCGTCCTGCCGGCGATGATCGCGCCGCTGACGGCCGGCGAGGCGGACCTGGTCATCGGGTCGCGCTACGTGCCTGGCGGCGGGGTGAAGGACTGGGGGATCGTCCGGCGCCTGATCTCGCGTGGCGGCTCCACCTTCGCCCGGACCGTGCTCGGCCTGTCGCCCCACGACCTCACCGGCGGCTTCAAGGCCTGGCGGAGCACGACCCTGGACGCGGTTCCGTTCGAGGGCGTCCGGGCCGGCGGCTACGTGTTCCAGATCGAGATGACCTACCGCGCATCGCGCCTCGGCGCCCGGGTGGTCGAGGTCCCGATCACCTTCCGCGACCGCCGCGCCGGCCAGTCCAAGATGAGCCGCCGGATCATCGTGGAGGCGCTGTTCGTCGTGATCGGCCTCCGCTGGGACGAGCTGCGGGGTCGCGCACCCCGCCGCCCGGGGCGGTGACGGGCACGGGGCATCCTGCCTGGCGCCCCGGCAGGACGGCGCCCGTCGCGGAGACCGGGCCCGGCGTCCGGGTCGTGCTGGATATCCGTCCGCTGCAGGACCCGGAGCGCGCGCCGCTCACCGCCGCGTACCTCGAGGGGCTGCTCGGGGCCCTCGACGCGGACCCCCGGGCGGGCGAATCGTTCTCCTTCCTGCTCGCCTCGGACCAGGACGACCCGACCGACCGGTGGCCGAACCTCGAGATCGTCGGCCGGCGACTGCTGCCGCCGACACGCCTGCTGCGCGCGGGCGCCCTGACCGTGGACCCCGTGCTGCTGCGGGGCGCGTCGCTGGGCGCGGGCTGGCGGGCGGAGCGCGACGGCGCGGTGGGGACCGTGTACCACGCGGCCGCCGGCGCGCTGCCGATCGCATCAGGGATCCCGGTCGTGGCCGTGCTCCTGGACCTCGCCCCGTGGCAGCTGCCCGAGTCGTACCAGCGCGGCGCGGCGTCCCGCTTCGGGCAGCGGATCCGGGCCCGGCTGCTCAAGGACGCGGCGGCCGTGGTCGTGCCGGCCGCGGTGACCGCCGGCGAGGCCCGCCGCCTGCTGCGCATCCGGGCGGCCCGGCTCCGGGTGGTGCCGCTCGCCGCCCGCCCGTCGTTCCGGCCCGAGGCCGCCGCGGGCGCGTCCCGGGAGCGCGAGCGCCTGGGGCTCGGCGAGCGGTACGCGGTCTACGCGGGCCGCTACGACGCCCGCCAGGACCTGCCGACGCTGCTCGACGCGCTGGCCGCGCTGGCCGCGGAGCCCGCACCCGCCGGGGTGGCGGCGTGGCCGCCGCGGATCTGCCTCATCGGGGCCTCGCCGAGCGACCGCGC
>Ga0154724_1130_pt2 | contig 11268 bp, 9 predicted proteins | sample Rifle2008BG16ft_FD_105732 | JGI IMG/M metagenome (GOLD analysis project Ga0154724, IMG submission 105732) | Chloroflexi bacterium RBG_16_72_14 | reverse complement strand
CGGCTCCGGCTCGGGGGCAGCGGCGACCGCCTCCGGTTCCGGCTCGGGAGCAGCGGCGACCACGGCCCCCCACGCCTCGATCTCCGCGGCCGCCGGCTCCTGGTCGACCACCGCGTCGGTGGCCACCTCGACCTCCTCGGCGGCCAGTGCCTCCTCGGTCGCAAGGGCGGCCTCCTCGGCGGCGATCCTGGCCTCGTACTCGGCGATGGCGTCGTCCAGGCTCTGGCCGGGCGCGACGCCGATGAGCGTCGGCTCGGACTCGGCGTCGAGGGCCTCCGGGACGGGCGCCCCGGCCTCGGACGGGGCGGCTCCGGCAGCCCCGACGGCGACCTCGGCCTCGAAGGCCGGCGGCTCGGGAGCGAGCTCGAGCACCCTGGCCAGCCGGTCGGCGGGCAGGTCCATCTCCGGCCAGGCCTCGATGCCGTCGTCCTCCGGGACGTGGCCGTTGCCGCTGGGCGCCGGCTCAAGGGCCTCCGGCGCGAGCGCGCCGAGGGCGAACGGCGAGACGGACTCCTCCTGGTCGGGCAGGGGGGCACAGGTGAGGCACCGGCCCTCGGCGATGTTCCAGCACACCCCGCAGGTGTACTGGCGGCAGGTCAGGCAGAAGTTGAAGGTCTGGTGGAAGGCGTCAAGCTGGTGGGAGGTCGCCGCCAGCTCCTCCTCGCTCCGCGCTTCGGCCATCGCCTCCGAGAACGACGAGTCATCCGACAGCACGAAGTTGCGGACGCCCTTCGAGAGCGTGCGCACCCGGCCCAGGCGCGACTTCCGCGGCGCCGCCGACTCGAACGTGTAGCGCGTGCCGCACCGTTCGCAGAACGACTCGGTGAGGATCTCCGTCATCGAACCCCCGGAGGACAGGTCGGACTTGCCCGGCCATCCGGCCGAGCGAGGGCCAGAGTATAGCCCTGCCTCCAAACCCGGCCCGACACCGAGGTACTCCGGGCGATCGCCGTTCGTCCCGGCACCGGCCCGCGCCGCCGCCTCTGGTACGGTTGCGGCCGCCATGGCCATCCTCGCGGACCTCGAGCGGCTCCTGGAACGCCTCTTCGAGCGTTCCTCGGCCCGGCTGTTCCGTACCCATATCCAAGCCGTGCAGCTCGAGCGGCGCGTGGAGCGCGCGATGGAGCACGCGCGGCTGGCCGAGGGCGGGCGCACGACCGTCCCCAGCCGCTACCGCGTCCGCCTCGCGCCACCCGACCTCGCCGCGGCCGCGCAGCAGGAGGGCAGCGCGGAGGCCCTGGCCGGCCGGCTGGCCGACGCGGCGCTCGCGTTCGCCCGCGCCCACGGCTACCACCTCCGTGGCCGCCCGACCGTATCGCTGCTGGCCGATCCGTCGGTCGTGCCCGGGGAGATCGGCGTGGATCCGGTGATGGACGGGGCGCCACGTCCCGCGGCGATGGGTCCAGGACCCTCGTCGCAGGCCGCGCCGGCCGCGCACGCCGGACCCGTGGCGGCCGGTGCCCCGGGCGTGGCGAGTGCCGCACCCGTGGCCGCCGCTCCCGCACGTCCGGCGTCGATGGCCGCGCATCCACCGACGTCGCCCGCCACGCCTCCGCCGGCTGTCCAGGGGCTGTCCGAGGATGACCGCCTGGGGATCCGCGGCGATGGGACCCAGACCCTCGTCTTCCGCCGACCCGCACCCCGGGCCGCACGCGCCAGCCTGCGCGCATGCGCACCCGACGGCTCGGAGCGCACGATCGACGTTGACGGTGCCCAGCTGACCATCGGCCGGGCCCAGGACAACGGGCTCGTGCTCGCGGACACCCGCGTCTCGCGCCATCACGCCCGGCTCGTCGCCCGCCACGGCGCGCTCGTGTACACGGACCTCGGTAGCACCAACGGCAGCCGGGTCAACGGCGTGCGCGTGGACGAGATCGTGCTGGGGTCGGGGGACCGGATCCAGCTCGGGGATACGGTGCTGGTCGTCGAGACGCTGCCAGGCTGATCGTGGACGGGTTCCTGCTCACGCTGTGGCTCGTCCGGATCCTGTTCCTGCTGCTGCTGTACGCGTTCCTGTTCGCCGTCGTGCGCGTGCTGCTGCGCGACCTCCGCGCGGCCTCCCGGAGCCGTGGCGAGCTGGGCCGCCTCGTGGTGCTCGCCTCGCCCCGCGGCGAGCCGCCGGCGGGAGCCTCGTTCGCGCTGGACGTCATCGCGACCCTCGGCCGCGACGTCAACAACTCGGTCGTCGTGGACGACCCGTTCGTCTCGGGCGAGCACGCCGTCCTCACCTTCCGTGGCCGAAGCTGGTACGTGGAGGACCTGGGCAGCACCAATGGCACGTTCGTGAACGGCGCCCAGGTGGAGACGGTCGCGGCGATCGGCTTCGGGGACGAGCTCCAGCTGGGCGAGGTCCGCCTCCGCCTCGACCGGCCGCGGACGTGAGCGTCGCGGCCCCCGCGCTGCCGATCCCGGCCATCCGGATCCGGCCCCGGATGCGGTCCACGGAGCTCCTGCTGCTCGCGCTCGTGTCGGTGGCGCTCGTGGCCGGCGCGTCGTCGCTGGGCGCAACCCAGCGCCTGCTCGCCGCCCGGACCGCGGGCGAGACGCTGGCGTCGCTGGACCTGTCGCCGCCGGACCCGCGAGGGCTGGCCGTGTACCTGACCGCCCTGTTCATGGTGCACCTGGCATTCGTCCTCGCCGGGCGACGAACGGACCAGGTGCTGCTGCCGACGTTGGCGATGCTCGGCGGGATCGGGCTGCTGCTGATGCAGCGGCTGCCGCAGGACCTCGTGGTCCAGCGCTGGGGGGACGTGGCGCTCGGGCTCGGCCAGCTCCAGCTGGGCTGGCTGCTGATCGCGCTTCTCGTGATCGCCGCCCTGGCCCTCGCCGTGCGGTCCGACGCGTGGCTGCGGCTGTACAAGTACACCTGGGCCGCGGCCGGCATCGCGCTCCTGCTGCTGACCTTCGTGTTCGGCAGCGAGGTCAACGGGGCCCGGCTCACGCTGTCGATCGGGCCGCTGTCCGGGCAGCCGTCCGAGCTGCTCAAGGTGATCCTCGTCGTGTTCCTCGCGGGCTACCTGTCGGAGAACCGGACGCTGCTCGCCGAGGAGAGCACCCGGATCGGGCCGCTGCGGCTGCCACCGATCCCGTACCTCGCCCCGATGGTCGCGATGTGGGCCATCGCGCTGGGCATCGTCGTCGTCCAGCGGGACCTCGGCGCCGCGCTCCTGTTCTTCGCCGTGTTCCTCGTCCTGCTCTACGTGGCCACCGGCCGCCCCGCGTACGTGGCCGGCGGCCTGCTGTTGTTTGTGGCCGGGTCGTGGGTCCTGTACAACCTGTTCGCCCACGTCCAGCTGCGGGTCGACAACTGGCTGGATCCGTGGGCGGACCCGCTGGGCGCCGGGTTCCAGGCGATCCAGGCCTTGTACGCGTTCGGCCGGGGTGGCCTGCTGGGGGTCGGCCTCGGGGCCGGCCTGCCCACGATCGGGGGCCGGCTGCCGGTCCCCGCGGTCCACACCGACTACCCGCTCGCGGCCCTGGGCGAGGAGCTGGGGCTGATCGGGCTGCTGGCGATCCTCGGGCTGTACCTGGTCCTCGTCATCCGCGGGCTCCGCATCGCGGCCGCGGCCCAGGACGACTTCCGCGCGATCCTCGCCGCTGGGCTGTCGCTGGTCGTCGGGGTGCAGGCGTTCATCATCGCCGCCGGCAACCTCAAGCTGATCCCGCTCACCGGGATCACGCTGCCCCTGATCTCGTACGGCGGCTCGTCGCTGCTCGCCAACGCCCTCGTGGTGGGCCTCCTCCTGGCGCTCTCCGACCGTGGCGCGGAGCCGCCGCCGCCCCCGCGCGCGCCACGGCGCGGCCTGGGCCGCCTGCGGCGAGGTGCCGCTTGACCTCGTCGGGCCCCGGCCGCCGCCCGATCGGCACCACGATCCTGCGCACCGGCGTGGCGCTTGCCTGCGCGTTCGCCGTCCTCGCCGGCGGCGCGGGCTGGTGGCAGGTCGTCGAGGCGCAGCGGCTGGCCACGTCGCCCGACAACCCGGTCGTGATCGCCGCCGCGCGTCGCACGCTCCGGGGCCCGATCGTGGACCGCGATGGGCGATGGCTCGCGCGCAGCTCCCGCGACGCGAACGGCGAAGCGCTCCGGGAGTACCGCGACCCGGTCGTCAGCCACGTGGTGGGCTACGCGTCGCGCCAGTTCGGGACCGCCGGCCTCGAGCGGACGTACAACCCGGAGCTGCTCGGGCTCGCCGGCGCCGACCCTATGGGTGGCCTGCTGGACAAGTTCGACCCGTCGCCCCGCGAGCCCCTCGGACTGCGCCTGACCCTCGACCTGCGCCTGCAGCGCGCCGCCGTCCAGGCGCTGGGGCGTGACCGCGGCGCGGTGGTCATGCTGGACCCCGCCACGGGGGAGATCCTCGCCCTCGCCTCGACGCCGACCTACGACGCGTCCGCCATCGCCGATCCCGCCACGGCGGCGGCGACCTTCGAGCGGCTGCGCGACGACGACGCCAAGCCGCTGCTGCCGCGCGCGACGCTGGGCCGGTACGTGCCGGGATCCGTGTTCAAGATCGTGACCCTCATGGCCGGCCTCGGCGGGGACGCGATCTCGCCGGCCACCACGTTCCCCGAGCAGCCCGACGCCGAGCAGGACGGGCTGGTCGTGGACGGCTTTCCGATCCGCGACGGCCACCATCCGCAGACCGGCGACCGCGCCCTGGACCTGGTCGAGGCGACCGAGGTCAGCTGCAACCTGTGGTTCGCGCTGGCCGGCCTCGCGACGGGCGGGGAGCGGCTGGTGGGCGAGGCGGAGGAGCTCGGCTTCGGGGCCGCCATCCCGTTCGACCTGCCGACCGCGGCCAGCCGGGTCAACGATGGCAGCGGGGACGCGCCGGGCGGCTTCTCGGGCGAGGTGGAGCTGGCCTCGGCGGCGTTCGGGCAGGGCGGGACGTTCGTGACCCCGCTCCAGATGGCGCTCGTCGCGGCCACGGTCGCCAACGACGGCGTCCTCATGAAGCCGCATCTCGTGTCCGAGGTCACCGGCGAGGGCACTGGCGCGGGGCCGGTGGGGCCCGAGACCTGGCGGCGGGTGCTGGCCGCGGACGACGCCGCCGTCATCCAGGCCGCGATGCGGGAGGCGGTCGAAGGCGACCTCGGACGGCTGTTCACGAGCGGGGCGAAGGGGACGGGCGTGCCGACGGCCGGCAAGTCCGGCACCGCCGAGCTGGGCGGCTCGGGCGAGCCCCACTCGTGGTTCATCGGCTACGCGGGTGGCCAGACGCCGCGCATCGCGATCGCGGTCCTGGTCGAGCAGGGCGGCCGCGGCGGTGAACGCGCGGCACCGCTCGCGGGCGACCTCATGGCCCGCTACTTCGAGCTCTACGGGCGGCCCTGACGCGTCCCGGTCCCACCCGCCGCGGTACGCTGCGCGGGTGTCCGATCCCCAGCCGCGGGACCCCGCGCCCCCCGAGCCCGACCGCCGCCCGCGCCCGATGGTCGAGCGCCTGGGCATGGCGGGGATCGCCCTCGTGCTCGGCGCGCTGTTCGCGCTGGTCTCTGTCGCCGCCTTCCTGGGCGGAGAGCCGTTCCTGGGCGTGATGGGCGCCATCGGCTGCCTCATGGTCCTCTGGGTGGGCGGCCTGACGCTGTTCCGGGGCTGACCCGCCGGGGCCCGGAGAACCTGTTTCGGATCGCGGTCGTACACTGCTGCGGGAGGCACGACGTCGCCGCGTCCCCACCAGATCCCGTTGTGCGACGTCACCGCAGGGTTGCGCCGGGCGTCAGGGACGCCGAGCCGGGATGCGGGCGCCGCCCACACACACGACGGGAGTCCGATGAGCAATATCCAGCAGGCCGGTGACAAGGTCCTCGCCAACGTGGAGCGCGTCATCGTCGGCAAGCACCACGAGGTCCGCCTGGCGCTCGTCGCGCTGCTGTGCCGCGGTCACCTGCTGATCGAGGACGTGCCGGGCACCGGCAAGACGATGCTGGCCAAGGCGATCGCGCGCAGCCTCGGCTGCTCATTCCGGCGGATCCAGTTCACGCCGGACCTCCTGCCGTCGGACGTGACCGGCCTCTCGATCTACAACCAGAAGACCCAGGAGTTCGAATTCCGACCGGGCCCGATCATGAGCCAGGTCGTGCTCGCGGACGAGATCAACCGCGCCACCCCCAAGACCCAGAGCTCGCTCCTCGAGTGCATGGAGGAGCGGCAGGCGACGATCGACGGCGTCACCCACCCGATGCCCGACCCGTTCCTCGTGATCGCCACCCAGAACCCGATCGAGTACGAGGGCACGTTCGCGCTCCCCGAGGCGCAGCTGGACCGGTTCATCCTCCGCATCCGCCTCGGCTACCCGGCGCTCCTCGACGAGATCGTGATCCTCGACGAGCAGAAGCGGACGCACCCGCTCGAGGACCTGACCGAGGTCTGCTCCGTCGAGGAGCTGCGCAGCCTGCAGGCCGGCGTCCGCGAGATCTACGTGGACCCCGCGGTCAGCGACTACATCGTGCGGCTGGTCGCGGCGACGCGGTCGCACCCCGACGTCTACCTGGGGGCCAGCCCGCGCGGCTCGATCAGCCTGTACCGCGCCTCGCAGGCGCTCGCCGCCCTGCTGGGCCGTGACTACGTCATCCCGGACGACATCAAGGCGCTCGCCGAGCCCGCGCTCGCACACCGGGTCATCATCAAGACCGCCTCCTCGATCCACGACATCAGCGCCGCGCACGTCGTGCGCGAGCTCCTGGACTCGACCCCCATCGAGGCCGCCCGCCAGACCGGCGGGCCGCGCGAGGTCCGCCCCAGCCCCGCCGCCGGCTGACCGACCCACCAGCGACTCCGCGACCGAACGGAGGTCCGACCCGCCTTGCTCCGTCGCCTCCAGCTCCTCGTCCTCTCCGTCGTCCTGATCGTGGCGGCCTTCTCGACCGGCTACCCGTTCCTGTTCTTCCTGGTCTACGTCGGGCTGCTCGTGGGCGGCGGCAGCTATGTCCTGACGCGTCTCGGCCTGTCCGATCTGGAGGCGGGGTACGCCGTGAGCCAGCTGAGCGGCCACGTGGGCGACCGGCTGCGCGTGACGTACACGCTGCGCAACACGGGTCGGCTGCCCAAGCCGTGGCTCGAGGTCCACAACCCCACCACGCTGGCCGGCGGGCTGCCGGGCCGGGCCCTCTCGCTCGGCGGCCGCCACGAGCGATCGTGGCTGGTGCGTACGCCGCTCCTGCGGCGGGGCCATTTCCGGATCGAGCCGCTCCAGATCCGGACCGGCGACCCGTTCGGGTTCTTCGAGGCCTCCGCCAGCGTCGGGCAGGGGGTGACCCTGGTCGTCTACCCCCGGATCGATGCGCTGCCGATGTGGCACCTGCCCCCGGCCAACATCGAGGGGGCGCATGCCTCGCCCGAGCGGACGCTGCAGACCACGCCCCTCGCGACGACCGTGCGCCCGTACGCCCCCGGTGACTCGATGAACCGGATCCACTGGCGGACGACGGCCCGGTTCGGCGAGATCCAGGTCAAGGAGTTCGACCTCGAGCAGACGGCCGACGCCTGGATCTTCCTCGACCTCGACGCGGCCGCCGAGGCGGGCAGCGGCGACCGGTCAACGACCGAGATCGCCGTCCGCGTCGCGGCCTCCGTCGCGGACAAGGCGATCGGCGAGAACCGGGCGGTTGGCCTGACCGTCAATGCCCACCGCACGACCGTGCTGCCGGCGGACCGCGGTGCGCGCCAGCGGCTCAAGATCCTCCAGCTGCTCGCCGCGGTGGAGGCGGACGGACGCGCGTCGTTCGCCGAATCGCTGGTCCACGGCCTGACGCGCCTGCGCCGGGGCATGACCGCGATCATCGTCACGGCCTCCCAGGACCCTTCGTTCATCCGGCCGGTGGCGACGCTCCGCTCGCGGGGGATCAGCGCCGTCGTCGTGCTCTTGGACGCGCCAGCGTTCGAGCCGGCGCCCGAGGACACCCCGGAGGCGGACGTGCAGCGGCAGCGAAGCCGGGCGATCCGCCACGCCCTCGCCGAGTACGAGCTGCCGACCTACGTCGTGGGTCCGGACCACGAGCTCGCCGAGGCCCTCGCCCGGTGAGCGACGTCCGGGTCCGCCGCCCCGACGAGGGCTGGCTGCCGCTCGTCCTGGTCACGTTCATGGCCCTGCTCGTGGCCTGGGCGATCGACGAGCCCGGCTGGGTGAACGGCAAGGGGACACTCACGGACGGGCTGCCGCTGTTCGCCGTGCTCGGCGTCGCAGTCGGGTTCGCGGGCCCGAAGCTCGGCTGGGGGCGATGGACCACCCACCTCGTGGGCGCGGCGTTCGCGGGCGTCCTGATCCCGATCTTCGCCGGCTGGGCGAAGTACCCCGACGTCCCGCTGGCCCAGGCGTTCAGGGCGACCGCCAACGGGACCGTCGAGGCCTACCTCGACATCGCGTGGCGGGGCCTCCGGTTCACGAACGAGGAGATCCATTACCTCCTCGTGTTCGGGATCCTCGTCTGGGCCACCGCCCAGTTCGGCGCGTATGCCGTGTTCGGCCACCGGCGCCCGCTCAACGCCGTGGTGGTCCTGGGCCTCGTGCTGGTCGGCAACATGGCGCTCACGAGCCGCGACCAGCTGCCCCATCTGATCGCGTTCACGGGCGCCTCCCTGTTCCTGCTCATCGGCATGCACGCGTTCGACGAGCGGACGACATGGATCCGGCGGCGGATCGGCGACCCCGGGACGATCTCCGCGCTGTACCTCCGGGGCGGCACGGTGTTCATCGTGGTCGCGCTGTTCTCGTCGCTCGTCCTGACCCAGCGCGCCGCGTCGAACCCGCTCGCGGGGGCGTGGGACGGGATCGACAACCAGCTGATCGACGTGGCGGAGACGGTCTCGCGCTGGTTTCCCACGGGCGGCGACTTCAAGGGCGGCGGCGGGGTGAGCTTCGGCGACACGGTGCGGATCGGCGGCCGCTGGTACACCGACGAGGGCGTCGCGTTCCGGGCGAACGTCCCGGACATCTACGCGGGGACGCTGTACTGGCGCGCCGCCACGTACGACCGGTTCGACCTCGGTGGCTGGAGCCAGACGGAGTACCGGGACATCGACGTGGCCGCCGACCAGTCGCTGCTGGTGGGCACGCAGGAGGACCCGAACCCCGCCACGACCCTCGAGGTCACGGTGACCGTCACGACCGACACCTACAACGATGCCTTCCTGCTGAGCCCCGCGACGCCCGTGCGGGTGAGCGCCCCGACATCGGTCCGGCTGTTCGGCGCCGGCGGCTGGTTCGCCGGCGTGCTCGACGGCGGCGGCAAGCGCGCGTACACGCTGACCGCCCACGTGCTGGATCGCGACAACACCGACGTCATCAGCGGCAACCGGCTGCTGGCCGCACCCGAGGTCTACCCCGCCGAGATCGCCGCCGCCTACACGGATGTGCCGGAGGGGGCGCTCGGCCCGGACGCGAGGGAGCTGCTGGAGCAGATCCGGGCGACCGCGGAGTCCGGGGACCCCTGGCACCTGGCCACCGCCGCCGAGGCCTACCTCCGGAGCGCCGCCAACTTCACCTACGACCCCGACGTCACCGACGTGATGGCCCAGTGCGACTCGAACAGCGCGGTGGAGTGCTTCGCCCGCCAGCAGCGCGGGTACTGCCTCCACTACGCGTCGACGATGGCCATGCTGCTCCGGGCGGCCAACCCGGACAACCCGATCCCCACTCGCGTCGTCCAGGGGTTCCTGCCGGGGACGATCGAGGCACGCGGCGTCGAGACGGTGACCAACTTGAGCGCCCACATGTGGGTCGAGGTCTACTTCCCGGGCTACGGCTGGGTCCCGTTCGACCCGACCGGCGGCGGCGTGGCACGCCAGGTTCCGATCGAGCCCGGACCCGAGGTCAGCCTGGCCCCGTCGGCGCCCGTCCCGACCCTCGGTCCCGACGAGCCCGACCCCACCCGCCGGGTCGGCGGCGACGCCGGCACGAGCACGCCGCCGGGGTCGGGCGGGGGCGGGCCGGCCGACCGGACGCTCCTGATCGTGCTGACGCTGGTGCTGGCGCTGGTGGTCGGCGGCGCCGCGATCACGGCCTGGCTCCGCGGTCCGCGCGGTGAGATCACCCCGGATCGGGCCTGGTTCACCCTCGCCCGCGCCGCATCGCGCCTCGGGTTCGCGCCGCGGCCGACGCAGACCGTGTACGAGTACGCCGCGACCCTGGGCGAGTTGGTGCCCGTCGCGAAGCCGGACCTGCGGATCGTCGCCGAGGCCAAGGTCGAGACCTCCTACGCCCGCATGCGCCTGGGTGGCGACCGCCTGCGCGCGGTGCGCGACGCGACGCGCCGGCTCCGGGTGTCGATGCTCCGGCTCGCCCTGCGACGGGGCGCTCGGCGCCGGAAGGGGTAGCCGTCGCGTCTCGCGGGGTGCCCGGCCCGTGAAACCGCCGGGCTCGTCAGCTACAGGGCGCCGGACCGGGCGCGCCGCTCGGCATCCTCCTGGGCGCGCTCGTCGAGCAGCGACGCGAGGTGCTCGGTCAGGTTGTGCGCCCGGAGCACGGCACGGCCGGCCCTGAACTCGACGACCGTGATCCCGCACAGCGCGAACGTGAACATCCAGAAGCGGTCCAGCGGCAGGTCGAACAGCGTGAGCAGCACGATCTTGAACACGCCGTCGTGGCCGACGAGGATCGACCACGGCTGGCCCGGTCCCGGGCCGACGCCCGCGTACCCGCCGACCTGGGGCCGGTCCAGGCTGCCCCGGGGGTAGTCGCGCCCCAGGCGCTCGAGGATGCCCGCGAGCGCCGGGCGGACCCGGGCCTGCACCTGGGCGATCGACTCGCCGCCGGGCGCCCACGCCTCGTGCGGCCGGCGCCGCCAGGCGGCGATCTCCGCCGGCCACCGCTGCATGATCTCGTCGTGGGTGACGCCCTCCCACTCGCCCTGGCCGATCTCCATGATCCCGGGGTCCGGCCGGACCGGGATGGCCGCGCCCTCGGGCTCGCTTGCGATCGCGGCCCCCACCGTCTCCGCGGTCTCGCGGGTCCGGGCGAGCGGCGAGTGGACGACCTCGACCGGCCGGCCCAGCGGCACCGGCAGGGCGGGCGAGGCGTGGGGCCGCGCGAGCCGCTCCGCGGCCAGCGCCGCCTGCCGCCGTCCGACCGCCGAGAGCGGCGTTTCCGCCTGGCCCTGGAAGCGGTTCTCGCGGATCCACTCGGACTCGCCATGACGCAACAGGACGAGCGAGGCGTCGAGGCCCGCGGGGACCAGCGGGGACCCGTCGCTCACCGCTCGCGGCCCAGGCGCACCGTCCACACGTCGATCACGGCGGGGTGGCTGCGGATCGCGTCCTCGACCGCGGCC
>Ga0154724_1083_pt3 | contig 11320 bp, 10 predicted proteins | sample Rifle2008BG16ft_FD_105732 | JGI IMG/M metagenome (GOLD analysis project Ga0154724, IMG submission 105732) | Chloroflexi bacterium RBG_16_72_14 | reverse complement strand
GCCCCGCAGCCGACCCCAGGGAGCCGACGGGGAGGAGCCGCGACTCCCGTATGTGGTGGCGTGTCAGGCGGCCTGGTCCAGCCCCTCGATCGCCCAGCGGCGTGAGCGGTGCTGGTACGTCAGGGCGAGTCGCAGGGTCGGGGTGTCCACCTCGAACACCGTGCGCGGGCCGGTGATCGCCGGGTACGCCGAGCTCTCGTCGCGGACCGCGACCAGCTTCGTGACGGGGAGGCGGTCCTCGCCCCACGTGATCTCGCGCGGCGTGCCGCTGAACCAGTCGGTGCGCACCTGGACGCTGACCGGAGCGACGCGAACCATCGCCATGGTGGTGTCTCCTTCCCTCGGCGGGGTCGTCGTCACCCGGGAGCACACCGGATGCGAACGTCTGTTCGTTTCTCACTGGACACTAGACCGAACGGGCGTTCGATGTCAAGCGTCCGCGTCGAGATCCTCCGCCGCATCCGTGACACCTTCAGTGTCACGCTCCGCCGGGCGTTCGCCCGCTTCGACGTTCGCGCCGTGGCGCCGCTCCACGGCCGTCATCGGGTCACGCTCGAACGGCGCCGGCAGCGCCGCCCGCACGAGGCGGGCCCGGGTCATCGACCGCTCGCCGTACTTGCGCCGGATCCGGTCGAGGGCCTCCGCGGCCTGGTGGCGACGCGGGTCCTCGCGCTCGAACATCGCCAGCTGGTCGCGGTCGCGGAAGTTGGACGCGGTCACGCCCACCAGGCGGATGCGCTGCCCGTGGAGCTCGCGACGCAGCAAGGTGAGCGCCGCGTCGTAGATGGGCTCCGTGAGGTCGGACGGCACCTCGAGGCCCACCTGGCGGGTGATCGTCGTGAAGCTCGAGTCGCGCAGCTTGAGGTGCACCGTCGCGGCCCGCAGCCCCGACGACCGGAGGCGTCCGGCGACGCCGTCGGCCATGCCCAGCAGCGTGCGCTCGATGACCTCGCGGTCCGCGGTGTCCACGTCGAACGTGTGCTCGTGTCCGATGGTCTTCGCCGCCTCGCCCGTGGCCACCGGGTCGGGATCGACGCCCACCGCCCGCTCGACGAGCGAGGCCCCGTGCTTGCCGAACCGCCGGCCGAGGGCGTCGGGGGGCAGGGCCGCCAGATCCCCGATCGTCCGCACCCCGAAGTCGCGGAGCGCGGCCGCGGTCTTCTCGCCGACGCCCCACAGGCGCGAGATCTCCAGCGGCGCGAGGAACGCAGCCTCCTCACCCGGCGGTACCACGACCAGGCCGTCCGGCTTGCGCAGGTCCGAGGCGATCTTGGCGACCAGCTTCGTCGTGGCCACGCCGACGGACGCAGTCAGCCCCACCTCGTCCCGGATCGCATCCTTGATCCGGCGGGCGATCGTCTCGCCGTCACCGAACAGGGCCCGTGACGCCGTGACGTCCAGGAAGGCCTCGTCGATCGACACCGGCTGCACCTGCGGTGTGAACCGGCGGAGGATGGCCATGACCTCGCGGCTGACGGCCTGGTACTTGCGCCCGTCCACGGGCAGGAAGATCCCGTGCGGGCAGAGGCGGCCGGCCGTGCGCAGCGGCATCGCCGAGTGCACGCCGAACCTGCGCGCCTCGTAGCTGGCGGTCGACACGACACCGCGCTGGTTCGGGCCGCCGCCCCCGACGATGACCGCCTTGCCACGCAGCTCCGGCCGGTCCCGCTGCTCGACGGCCGCGAAGAACGCGTCGAGGTCCATGTGAAGGATCACGCGCTCGCTCACGTGCGCGATTGTCGCCCCGCCGCGTGACGACGTGCTGTCACGGGATCCGTGCCGCCCGCGCGCTCGGACCGCCTGGGATGCGACACCGCCCGGTCCACGGGGATCCGGGCAGTCGAATGTGCGTGTCGCGGCGGGCGGGCGGCCCGCAGGGGTCAGCCCTTGGGCTCGACGATGATGGTGACCTCCGGCGTCATGCCAGACAGCACCTTGATCGCCACCTTGTACGTGCCCAGCGCCTTGATCGGCTGGTCGAGGTCGATCTTGTGCTTGTCCACCGAGATGCCGCGGCGGCCGAGGGCATCGGCGATGTCCTGGGTGTTGATCGAGCCGTAGAGCTTGCCGCCCTCGCCGACCTTGACACCCATGGTGAGCGTCGTGCTGCCAATGCGGGTGGCGGCGATCTCCGCCTCCTCGCGCTCACGCTTGCGCTTGTCCTCGCGGCTCGCGATGTCGTGCTGGTAGGCGCGATAGGCACCGCCCGACGCGGGCACGGCGAGCTTCTGCGGGATGAGGAAGTTCTGGGCGAACCCGTCCGCGACGGTCTTCATCTCGCCGGTCTTGCCGAGCTTTGCGACGTCCGTCGTCAGGATCACCTTCACGCGATCGAACCCTCCTTGTTGATCCAGGACCGGACCCGCGGCCCGATCCCGCTGTGTGCCAGCGCGTTGCCGGCGACGGCGATCGTCCCCGGCACCTGGCGCACGAGGCGCCGGAGCGGGCGAGGCGTGAACCGCCGGATGCGCGCGACGTCATCCCCGAACGCCCGCCTGTCGATCCCCAGCTCGTCGAGCTTCTCGTCGAGGACCTCGCCCGGGACGCCGTCGAGGAACAGGTCGACGGCCAGCACCACGACCACGAGGTCGTCGAGCCCGCCGAGGACCGGCAGGTCGTCCGGCACCAGGTCGTGCCCGACGAGGATGTACCCCAGCGCCGCCGCGAGCATCGCCTTCCGCCCGCCGGGCGTCCGCTCATCGCGGACGAGCTCCCAGAACAGGCGGCCGTAGATCGGCGCGCGGCTCGCGATCGGCAGGAACGCGGCCCAGGCGAGCAGGCGTCGGACGCCGATCCGCGGTCCGCGGCGTCGGTGTGCCGTGCGCTGTCTGTCGTCGCGGTCCGACCGCGCGGCTCGGGCCACCCCAGTCCTCTCGTGCGTCCCGGTGCCGAACGTGGTCTCCGGGGAGGCGAGTCTATCAGGGGTCCGGCACGAGTCCATCGCAGGTGGCCGAGCGTGGGCGTCGCAAGGCCGCCCACCCGTCCGCTCGCGACGCCCCGCGCCACGCACGCGGGGACCAGCTATCTGCGGCGCGACCCGGCCGCCACCGCCTGTCGACCCCGGGGCGCGCATTGGTGCCCGGCCACGCGGCCGCTCGCTGTTCGGATCATCCGGAAATCGCGCCCACCTGCGCCTCCTGCGCCCGCGAACGCCACGATTGACATCGAACGTCCGTTCGGTATGATGGACGGGTGAAAGGAGGCGCCAGGTGACCCGTCACGACGCCGAACGCAAGCGCAAGATCCTGGACGTGATCGCGGCGACGATCCGCGCCCGCGGCTACCCGCCGTCCGTGCGCGAGATCGCCAAGGCCGTCGGACTCGCCTCCACCTCCGCCGTGCATCACCATCTCCAGATCCTGGAGCGGGAAGGGTACCTGGAGCGCGGCGCAGCACAGTCCCGCGCGATCCGCCTCACGCCCACGGCCGCGCTCCGGCTCGGGCTCGCGGCGGAGCTGACGCCCCAGGCGATGCCCAGCGAGACGCATGCCCTGCCGATCATCGGCGAGATCGCGGCCGGTGGCCCGATCGAGGCTTACCAGGACGCATCGGAGACGCTCGCGGTCCCGGACATCCTCGCCCCCGCAGGCGACGCGTACGTCCTGCGCGTGCGCGGGGACTCGATGATCGAGGCCCACATCGCGGACGGGGACTTCGTGGTCATCCGCCCCCAGGAGACGGCCCGGGACGGTGACATCGTCGTCGCCCAGGTCGAGGAGAACGCCGTCACCCTCAAGCGGTTCTTCCGGGAGAAGGACCAGGTCCGCCTGCAGCCCGCCAACCCGAACTACGCCCCCCAGTTCTACCCGTCGGTGAGGATCCAGGGAAAGCTGATCGGCGTCATCCGCCGCCTCGACTGAGCGGCCGTGATGCGGCCGATCCCTGCGTTGCCGGCCTCCGCGGCTCGTTCACGCACACGGAGTGCACTCGCTCGCCCGCTCGGCCGGCGCCTTGGGCTCGGCGCGCCTGACGGGCGCTCGGGCGTCCACACGTAGTCCACATCCGACGGTATGCCCTCGCACGGCCCTCCACATGGATTCCTGGACGGCGCAACAACTCGTTCATAACCCCCTTTCGCCGACCGGCCCCCACCGGCGACCTTCGGACCGTCCCGCCCTGCACGTGGAGTCCTGTCGCGCGTGATCGATCGCCTGCCGCCGCAATCCATCGAAGCCGAGCAGTCGGTGCTCGGGGCCATCCTCATCGACCGGGACGCGGTCATCGAGGTCGCGGAGTTCCTGCGCCCGGAGGACTTCTACCGCCAGGCCCACGCCCGGGTCTACGCGGTGATGCTGGACCTGTTCGAGCGTCGCGAGCCCATCGACGTCGTCACGGTCTCCGAGGCCCTGGAGCGGAGTGGTGAGCTCGAGGGCATCGGCGGCCGCGCGTACCTCGGGACCCTGGCGAACCAGACGCCTACGGCGGTCCACGCGACCCAGTACGCGCGGATCGTCGAGCGCAAGTCGCTGCTGCGGAACCTCATCGGGGCCGCCGGCAAGATCGCCGGCATCGGGTACGAGGACTCGGCCGAGGTCCAGGAGGCGGTGGACCGCGCGGAGGCGGAGCTGTTCGCCGTCAGCCAGCGACGGGTCTCGGTCAGCTTCTCGCCGCTCAAGTCGCTGCTTCACGACGCGTACGACCGGCTGGACTACCTCCATGCCCACCGGGGCGAGATCAGCGGCATCCGCACCGGGTTCCAGGACCTGGACACCCTGACCACCGGCCTCCAGAAGAGCGACCTCGTGATCCTCGCGGCCCGCCCGTCGGTCGGCAAGACGAGCCTCGCGCTCAACATCGCGGAGCACGCCGCCGTGCGCGACAAGAAGAGCGTCGGGATCTTCAGCCTCGAGATGAGCAAGGAGCAGCTGGTGCTGCGCCTGCTCTCGTCCGTGGCCAACATCGATTCGCAGCGCCTGCGCACGGGCTTCCTCGAGGAGCTGGACTTCGCGCGCATCGCGCCCGCGATGAACGCCCTGTCCGAGGCCCCGGTCTACATCGACGACACGCCCAACATCACCACGATGGAGCTGCGCACCAAGGCCCGGCGGCTGCAGGCGGAGGCCGGCCTGGACCTCGTGATCGTGGACTACCTCCAGCTGATGCAGTCGTCCACCACGTCGCGGGACGCCAACCGCGTGCAGGAGGTGTCGGAGATCTCCCGCGGGCTCAAGGCGCTCGCGCGTGAGCTCAAGCTGCCGGTGATGGCGCTCAGCCAGCTGTCACGCCAGCCGGAGATGCGGGAGTCGAAGGAGCCGCGCCTGTCGGACCTCCGGGAGTCCGGGAGCATCGAGCAGGACGCGGACCTCGTGATCTTCCTGTGGCGCGAGAAGGAGCGCGGCTCGGATGACCAGGTCACGGACGGCGAGGTCGTGAAGCTCAAGCTGGCCAAGCATCGCAACGGCCCGACGGGCGAGATCGACCTGTGGTTCAGGAAGGCGCAGACGCGCTTCGTGAACTACGCCGGGGAGCGGTTCGCAGACGTCGGCTGACACTTGATCGGCCGCGGCCCGCGGCGTCGAGAACCCTACGCGTCCTCGTCGGGGAGCAGCGGCCGGAGCACGAACGAGTAGAGCACGTCGTCCACCCGGTAGTACAGGCCGCTCTGGACGCCGGCCTCGAAGCCCGCGACGTCGACCGCCTCTGCCTCCGACGGCGTCAGGACGCGGGTGCGCTGCTGGAGCACGCTGGCGTCCGCCGGGAGGTTGAAGTCCGCGAGTGCGAGCTCGGGCCACGGCCAGTCGCGGACGTTCACGCCCTGGACGCCGGCCGCTTCCAGCAGGATGCCGCGGTAGGCCGCCGGCGCGTATGGCTGGCTGGCGAGGCTGCCGCCGGCATCGAAGTCCCGGAGCCGCTCGCCCAGCTTCGCCAGCGTTGTCTTGATCGCGGTGTCCGGGCCGGGCTCGGCGTCGATCCCGAGGGCCATCACCGAGACGGTCTTGGAGTCGCCGTCCGCGTTGATCTCGAACACGGCCGTGGGCGCGTCGGCGACCATCGGGTTGTCGTACTGCTCGCGCGCGATCGCGAGCCCGCCGTCCGCCAGTGCGAACTCGATGAGGTCCTGGATCTGTGCCTCGCTGAGCTTCGCGGTCCGGATCGACTGCCCGATCGCCGGCTGGTTCTCCCGAAACACGACGGGCTCGTTGGAGACGAACACCACCGTGCCGTCGCCATAGAGCGTGAAGTACGGCACGTGGGCCGCGAGGAACTCCACGGGCACGAAGCCACCGGACTCGTCGTACCTGAGCACGATGTCGTCGGCACCGGTCGGGTGCGCGATGCCCTCGGAGGACGGGCTGGCGGGTGCTGCCGTCGGGGAGGCGCTCCCGCCGGGGCTGCCGGTCGCTCCCGGCGACGTGCAGGCGATGGTCGCGAGGGTGACGAGCAGGACGGTGGCGGGAAGGATCGTTCGATTCGACATGCGCCCCGAGACGCCGGGACGCGCGGTCGGGTTCCGGCGGCCCGAACCACCTGGCGGCGCGCCGGCCGCGGGCGGAGTGCTTGACGCCGCGCGTACTGTCTCCCCAAAGAGTTCCGGGCTTCCGAGCCCGCCCGTCTCGAGCGCCGATCCTCCTGCGCGCGCCCGTGCCGGTCCCGTCCTTCGGGCCGGAGCTCACGACACGCTGGCCCAGGGAGGGGACAGAGGGTGTTCCAGGATCGGTCGCTGACCTGCCGCGACTGCGGCGAGTCGTTCCTGTTCTCGTCCGGCGAGCAGGCCTTCTTCGCGAGCAAGGGCCTGACCAACGACCCGCAGCGCTGCTCGACGTGCCGGGCAGCGGCGAAGCGGGCGAGGAGCGCGTCGCCATCGGGCTCTCGCGAGTACCACGCCGCGGTCTGCAACAGCTGCGGCGGCCAGGCGGTCGTCCCGTTCCAGCCGCGGAATGACCGGCCCGTCTACTGCAGCACCTGCTTCGACAAGGTTCGCGCCGAGGCGACCGCTTCGGCCTGATCGCGCGGGGCCTATGCTGGACCCGACAGCCAGCAGGAGGAGCCGCGTGGGCGTGATCATCATCAGGGAGATGGTCGGGACGAGCCCCCGATCGTGGAGCGATGCCGCCCGCCAGGCCGTCGCGACCGCCTCGAAGACCGTGCGCAACATCCGGACGATCGAGGTCGTGAAGTCCACCGCGCGGATCGAGGACGGCGAGATCGTCGAGTACCAGGTGGAGCTCAAGATCGGGTTCGAGTACGAGGGCTGACCGCAGAAGATAAGCCGCCGATGAGCGGCACCCGGCACCATGCCGGGCATGCCCACGACGACCTACGGACCCGACCGTCATCGGGCCGGCCCACCGGCCGCCGAGCCACCGGCTCCGTCCGCGCCCGCGCCGGCGCCCGTCCCGCCCGCCGCGCCCAGACGGACTCGACGGCCGCATCGCGTTGACGGCGCCGATCGCCCGTCCGTATCGTTCGCCCCCGATGGCGGCGCGGACGCGGGCCGACCCGCACGACCGCCCCAGTCGACCATGGGTGGGCACGAGGGGCATGGACTCGTCGCGGTGGGGCCGGGCATCCCGGGCGCCATCCTGCTCGGCGCGCCGGGCCTGTTCGCCGTGAACCCGTTCCCGGTCACCGGTGCCCGGATCCATCGACCGCTGCTGCGCGCGGACACGCTGTCCCGCGAGCGCCTCAACGGGTGGCTGGACCAGGCCGTGACCGGGCGCCTGGCGCTGATCGTCGCCGAGGCCGGGTTTGGCAAGACCACCCTCCTCGCGGACTGGTCCCGGCACACCGAGCGGCTGACGGCCTGGTACCGGCTCGAGTCGGACGACCGGGACTGGCTCACCTTCCTGCGCCACCTGGTGGCCAGTGGGCGCGAGCTGGACCCGGAGTTCGCGGCCGAGACTTATGCGCGGCTGCTCCAGCTCGGTCCGGGAGGCCCCACGCAGGCGGACCTCGTGGCGAGCCTCGTTCGCGACATGTCCGACTTCGCCGCCGGCCATCCGCAGGGCTTCACGCTGATCTTCGACGACTACCACGTGATCGACCGCTGCGAGGAGACGGAGCCGATCGTGCGCGCGATCCTCGACCGCACCGGCCCCGGCTTCTCCGTGATCATCGCCAGCCGCGCTGCCCCAAGGCTGCCCCTAGGCCGCCTCCGGTCCCGCGGCGGCGTCGCTCGCCTCGACGGCGATGACCTCTGCTTCGACGTCCCCGAAGCGGATCGCCTGTTCCGCGACGCCTACCACCAGCCGCTCGAACCCGACGTCGTCACCAGCCTGATCGACCGCACCGAAGGCTGGCCGGCCCTCCTGAGCCTCGTCCACACCAACATCGACGAAGGTGGAGGCCGGGACGCACGTGACCTCGTTCATCAACTGTCCGCCACCGGCGGAGACCTGTACGACTACATGGCAGAGGAAGTGACGGCAACGCTCTCTATTGAGCTTCGCGCGTTCCTAACCCGCGCATCGCTGCTTGACTGGGTTGACATTGGCCCGGCAGCGATCGTCGATGATCGAAGCCAATCCGACATCGCAGCGTTCATCCGCCAAGCCGAGGAGCTCGGCCTGTTGGGGCGACCTGACACAACCGCACCTCATCGGTTCCACCCGCTTGTCCGCGACTTCCTACGCGGTCGATTGCTTGACGACATAGGTGAAGCCGGCGTGCGCGAGATGCACCTCCGCTTGGCCGTAGCGCTCGAGCCTCATGACTGGCGTGCTTCGGCCACCCACTACCTCGAGGCCGGCGATGCGGCGGCTGTTGAGCGCGTACTGGATGCATCCCTAGAGCTGATCCTTGCGTCCGGCCTCCTGGATCAGGTGCGCCCGTTTCTCGACGGCTCAGCGGGCGATCCTGATCGACCTTCGGCCCTGCTGCTCCGCTCGCGGGTCGAAATGGCTCGCGGCAATCTCGACATCGCGACGGAGCTTGCCCGCAGGGCGTGCGACGCCGCGCAAACCGCACCGTTGGCCGGGATCACGCTGCTGAACCTCGCGACCGTCCTTGGCGTTAGCGGTTTCCCTGACGAGGCAATGCGTCATGCCTCGGAAGCCATGCGACACCACCTCACCCCAGGGCAACGAGACGTCGCCCTCGCGACCGTGGCCATGTGGGAGGCGAGGCACAGGGGAAGTCTCGCGAGGATCGCGGAGGATCTGCGCAGCCTCATCCGTCGTCAGGACCGCCAAGGCCACGTCCGCTACGCGAGTGTCAGCCGGCTGAACCTCGCGTCAGTCCTCTACTGGCGCGGCGAGGTAGAGGAGTCCCTCGCCGTGGCGACCCGTGCGGAGGCGGGCTTCCGGGAGTGCGGGGCTCCTGACCTCGAGAGGGGGGCTGCGCAGGCGGCCCGCGCGACGGCACTCGCGTTCCTGGGGAACGACTCCGACGCTCGGAATCTGCTTGATGATGCGGCATCGTCCCGCTCGGTCGTGGCTCGCGACGAGGCCACCCTTGAGACAGCCAAGGTCATGAGCGATTTTGGCGATGCAGAGGACGCAGTGACAGCACTCAACCGCGTCGGTCCGACATCTCTGGAGCCTGGCATCGTTGGATACTGGGCATTGGTGTCAGGCCAAGTGGCGCTGCGGATGGGTGACACTGCCAAGGCTGCCCACATGATCGCCCTACTCGCGGACTCGCCCTGCCACGATGTCTGCGGTGAGCTCAGGGGGCAGCTCCTGAAGGCGCGGGTGGCGATTGCGCGCGAACCCGACCGCGCTATCGACGAGCTGACGATCCTCCGCTCGATCGCAGACGACCAGCGCTCACGCCTTGGGCGGCTGCTGGCAGACATGCTCGCCAAAATCGCGTCAGATGGCACACTCGGATCGGAGATTGCCCAGCTGATGCCGAGCGAGACCGCGGTGCTGTCGATGGTCGCCGAGGACATCGCCACGAATATGCACAGGCTTACCCCGGACGCGAAGGAGCGTGTGATCAGCGAGGCCAGACGGCGGCCCAGCAGGTGGGCTACTGCCCTGCGCCTCGCTGTGCGGTCCAGCGCCCCGGCCCGAGCGGAGGCGGCCGTCGCGCTGAGCGAAATCGGCACGACTGGAGATGTCGACCTCCTGCGAGCCGTTGCCGGGACCAACCGTGCGATAAGGGCCGTTGCCGCTCGGCTTGCCCGCCGTCTCGCCCCGAGTGTGTTCATTCAGGACCTGGGCGCAGTCGACGTCCGCCTTGGCGAACGGCCGCTCGGTCGCAGCATGCGCCGGAAGGTTCTCGGCCTGCTCTGCTACCTGGCATCGCGACCGAACATGGCCGCGACGCGCGATGAGGCGCTCGACGCCTTGTGGCCCGATCTTGGACCCGACACAGCAGCGAACTCGCTTCACCAGACGATCTACTTCCTCCGCCGAGTCTTCGAGCCCGACTACCGCGAGGGGTACAGCGCGGGGTACGTCTTGTTTGATGGCGACGTCGTGAGCCTGAACGAGGAGCTCTTTGACAGTGCGAGCCGCCGATGCTGGCGACTACTGTCCGAGTCCCGCCGGGTACGAGCGGAGGTTGTCCCCGAGCTGCTCCGAGCCTATTCCGGTCGATACGCCCTGGACTTCATGTACGAGGACTGGGCCAGCGACTACCGAGACACGCTGCACGCTGCGGTGTTGGCGGCCATCGAACACGCCATCGCGATCGCTCTAGGAACTGGTGACTACGATCGGGCGATCGAACTGGCGCAAGGGGTCCTCGCAATGGATCCTGGCGCGGACGCTGTTGAACTCACCCTTCTGCGTGCCTACAAGGCCAGCGGGCGCCACGCTGCCGCGGCGGAGCAGTATGCGCACTACTCGTCGGTCTTGCGGGATCAACTCGGCGTGGAGCCTCCTCGATTGGATGAGATTTGAGCCTCACGAGGGATCGCAAAACGTCTGTAATGCGGATGCGATGGATCCGGCTCGCGGGTGTAGACATAGGTAGGGTTCCGTATTGACCGGTGCGGAGCGGCACCCATATAGTCCGCCCCGCACTAGTACGAAGGTACGGTGCATCAAGGAAACGCTCGGACGCGCTGATGCCCCCACCTGAATTGGGCACTTAGGGTGGGGGTGGAGCGAGTAGTGCAACCGACCGACTTTCGAGTCAGGTCGGTTTTCGTGTTCTCCGGGGCACGAAGGCCGCGAGGAGGAACGAGCGTGGCACCGGAAGCCATCATCAAGGGCTGGTAGCTCAGGTCGCATAGGAGACACGCCATGCGATCCAGGGTGATCCGAATCCTGACGGCACTCGGCAGCGTAGCGGCATTGGCCCTCGCTGGCGGGGCTTCCATTCGGGGTTTCTAGGGAACTTTGGTCCCATTGTTGGGACGAAGGGCGGTGGTACCCTCCCCGCTGCGTAAGGCAGAGGTGGCATGCCCCGGTCCCTGAAGCTCTACATC
>Ga0154724_1142_pt6 | contig 11334 bp, 9 predicted proteins | sample Rifle2008BG16ft_FD_105732 | JGI IMG/M metagenome (GOLD analysis project Ga0154724, IMG submission 105732) | Chloroflexi bacterium RBG_16_72_14 | reverse complement strand
CGGGCGCTGAGACCCGCTGCGCGGCCGCCAGGTGGAGGGCGTCGAGCGTTCGCACGCCGGTCGCCTCTGCGATCGCGGCCGCCGACTCGCAGGTGGCCTCGTCGAGCTCGACGACGGAGATCGAGCGCAGGTCGTCGGCGAACGCGGCTCGCGCGGCGGCGAGGTCGCGCCCCGCGAGGAGGCGGGCGAGGTTGCGGCGAACCTCGACGATCGTGTGCCGGGCGGTCAGGAGCGCGCCGTCGGCTCGCAACAACGCATCAGCCGCAGGGGAATCAGGCTCCTCCACGTACCGCTTGAGCAGGGCGCTCGAGTCGACGTAGGTGCTCACTCACCACGATCCTCGGCCAGGACGTCGAGCACCCGCCGAGATGCCTTCGACCGGCGCACCCTCCCGAGTGGCGCGCCGGTGCCCGGCGTGATCCAACCGGCGCGGATGCCGTCCTCGATCCGCGCGCGTCCCGGTACCGGGCCGAGCACCGCCTTCGGTCGCCCGCGGTCGGTGACGCGCAGGACCTCGCCGCGCTCCGCCCTGTCCAGGTACTCGGAGAGTCGCTGCTTCAGTTCGCGGATCCCGACATCGGCCATGTGGACACAATACCATGACCATGTGTCCACAACCGGCGTCGGCGCGCTCACCAGGAAACCGACGTCGCGGTGCGAGGCCCCAGGAAGGTCAGCGCATCGTGAGGGCCATCACCGCCTTCTGGGCATGGAGCCGGTTCTCGGCCTCGTCGTAGACGACCGAGTGCGGGCCGTCGATCACCGCGTCCGCGACCTCGATGTTGCGGTCGGCCGGCAGCGGGTGCATGTAGATCGCGTCCTCGGCGGCCATCGCGATCCGCCGCTCGTCGGTGATCCAGTCCGTGTATCGCTTGGCCGTCGCGGCGCCCTCCTCCTCGGACGTCGCCGTCAGCAGGGCACCCCAGGACTTCGCGTACACGACATCGGCGCCCTGCATGCCGGCGTCGAAGTCGTCCATGAGCTCGAACGAGCCACCCGATCGCCGCGCGTTCTCGGCCGCCTGGTCCACGTACTCGGCGGGGAGCCTGAACTCCGGCGGGTGGACCAGCCGGACGTGCATCCCGTAGCGGGTGGTGAGCAGCGAGAGGTCCACCGGCACGCTGATCGGCTTCTGGTAGGACGCGGCGTACGCCCAGCTGATGTCGATCGTGAGCCCCCTGGGCGATCCCTTCTTCTCGATGATCGTCAGCAGGTCGGCCAGCGACTGGTGGGGGTGGAACAGGTCGCACTGCATGTTGAGGACCGGCACGCGGGAGGCCTCGGCGACCTCCCGGAGGTAGCGGTTGCCCACGCCCCAGTCCACGTTCCGGATCGCGATCCCGTCGTTGTACCGGCCGAGGATCTCGCCGATCTCACGGGGCGTGTCGCCGTGGGCGATCTGCGTGGTCCGGCTCTCGATGAACTGGGCGTGGCCGCCCAGCTGCGCCATGCCGGCCTCGAACGAGGCGCGGGTGCGGGTGGAGGAGAAGAAGAACAGCATCGCGAGGACGCGGTCTCGCAGCAGCGGGTGCGGGATCCCGAGGGCCCGCTCCCGCTTGAGCTGCAGCGCCACGTCGAGGACGGTGTCGATCTCCTCCTTCGTCCACTCCTGGAGGCTGATCAGGTCACGACCCCGGAGCCCGGTCTGCATCGCTCGGCCCCTATTCCGCGGCGCCGAGGACGAGCGCCAGCATGCCCATCTTGAGCGCGACGCCGTTGAACGCCTCGGCCCAGTAGCGCTGGTGGCGCGTCCCGTCCACGTCGGGCAGGAGCTCGTCCATGCGCGGCAGCGAGTGGAGGATGATCGAGGAGCGCCTCGCCTTGTCGCGCAGCAGCTCCCGCGTCACGCAGTACTCGGGCGGGGTGAGGCCGACCTGCGAACCACGCTCTTCGCGCGACGCCGTGTAGTCGGCCTGGACGACCGGCTCCATGTAGATGATGTCCGCCTGGTCGATGACGTCGCGGACGTCGCCGGCCTCCTCGTAGTCGACGTTGAGCGCGTCGATCTCCGCCTTGAACTCGGGCAGCAGGCTCATGTCCGGGGGCCCGACCACGATCGCCTTGGCGTCGAACTGGGACAGCGCGTACAGGATCGAGTGCATCGTCCGCATCCGCATGTCGCCGACGAGGAGGTACGTCAGCCCATCGAGGGTGCCCTTCTCGTGCAGGATCGTGTACAGGTCGGTGAGGACCTGGGTGGGATGCTCGCCCCAGCCGTCGCCACAGTTGATGACCGGGACCGAGGCCCATTTCGCCGCCTCGTGGGGCGCGCCCTGCTGGAAGTGGCGGATCGCGATCACGTCCGCGTAGTACTCCAGCATGTGGAACGTGTCCTTGATCGACTCCTGGTAGAAGTCGCCGGCGCGGGTCATCTTGGAGTCCGAAAAGCCCAGCACGTGCCCGCCGAGGCGGTGCATCGCGGCCTCGTGCGACAGCCGGGTCCGGGTGCTGGGCTGGTAGAACGCCGTGAGCAGCGTCTTGTGCTTGAGCAGGTCCGTGTTGCGGCGGTCGCGGGCGAACGGGCGCAGGTCGTCGGCGACCTGGAACATCCGGAAGAACTCGTCGCGGCTGAAGTCCCTGAGCGACAGGATGTCCCGGCCGATGAAGCTTCTCATGGCGTGCTCCGATGCGGTGACTTGGGCTTGACCGGGGACGCCGGTTCGGAATGCTGGGACGCTGGTTCCGACCGTGGGGCGGGCGGAGTGCGGCGGACGCCCGACATGACGACGGCGACCGATTCGCCGGGCCGCAGGGCGCCCTCGGTTGCGAGGGCGAGGAGCCCGGCGACGCCGGCAGTACCCGTCTCGTCGGCGTCGATGCCGGTCGCCTCGTGCGCGAGGGCGTTGGCGGCGAGCAGCTCGTCCTCGCCGACGACGACGGCACGCCCGCCGGTGGCGAGCATCGCCCGGACGACCGCGAGCCAGTCGTACGTCTCGTCGTCCAGGATCCCGTGGGCGACGCTGTGGGGTTCCGTCTCCCACGGCCACATGTAGCGCGAGCGGTGGTTGGCGACGCGCCGGAGCCCCTCGTGGAGGACGTCCGGGTCCGCGGCGACCCCGGCGACCAGCCCGAGGTCCTCGAGCACGCGCTCCCAGGCGCGCAGGAGCGGCCAGCCGCCGCGGGTCTGGACGGTGTCGAGGCAGGGCGGCGCCTCGATGGCGCCGATGGCCGCGGCGTCGTCGAAGCCAAGTGCGATCCCGGACGCCAGCGCCCCGCCGCCCACCTGGACGATGATCCGGTCGATGGTGGCGCCGCCGGCGCGCAGCGCGTCGGCGATCTCCCAGGCGAGCGTCGCGCCGCCCTCGATCGCGAGGCCGTTGTCCGGGCCCTGGCAGGTGAACGGGACGGCACCCTTCGCCAGCGCCTCCTGGAGGCGCAGGTACGACGGGTCGCCGGCCTCCTCGCCGCGGCGGGGACATGCCTCGACGACCGCGCCCAGCGACCGCAGCCGGTCGACGGTCGCGGGCTCCGCGGTCGTGGGGACGAACACGCGCAGCTTCCGGCCGGCCGCCCGGGCGACGACGGCCGCGGCGAGGGCCGCGTTGCCGCACGACGCGATGGCCAGGGTCGCGGCCGCGTCGGCCGCGCCCTGCGCCTCCGCGACCCGGAGCTCGAGCAGGATCCCGAACAGGTGGCGCGCCTTGTGCGAGCCCGCCACGTTGCCGGTCTCGTCCTTGACCCACACCACCCCGCGGGGCCCCAGCTCCGCCTCCTCGGCGAGCCGCATGGACCGCACGAGGGGCGTGATCCGGAAGCCGTGCCCGTCCACGGCGGCGACCGCGTCGTCGAGCTCGCGGACGAGGTCGAGGTAGCGCTGGTCCCCCCAGCCTGCCGCCCTCGCGACGTGGTAGGCGTGGAACAGCGCCCGGTAGCGCACGAACGGGTTGGGGTCCGGGTCCGCCGGTGGGTCGAGGCGCAGGAGGTCGATGCCCCGGGCCATCACGTGGTCGATGTCGTCGCCCGGCCTCCGGTTCGGGCAGCGCGGTGTGAACGGGTGATGGGCGGGCGCGAGGGCCCCGCATCCCGCGCATGCGAGCCCCGTCTCGACCGCCGGCGGCGGGGGCAGGTCCGTGCGGCGGTGGTGCGTCATGGCGCACATGTCGTCACCTCCGGGTGCGCTCGTTGAACGAGCCGATAAGCTCGTCCCAAGTCCCGACGATGTCGCGGGTCCGGGCCCAGAACGCGGGGTCGCGGCGCTCCTCGAACTCGTCGATCGGGACGCCCTGCTGCTCGACCCACGTGAAGTACCCGAGGTTGAAGATCCGGTCGCGGTCCGCGCGGGTGGTCTCGAGGACGTGGTCCGTGGCCGCGCCGGCGAGGTGCGTGCCGTACGTCTCCCCGGCCGCGACCACGTCGAAGCCGCCCGGGAAGTCGCGGGCGGCGATCCGCTGGGCCTCGGTCCGGTACATCTCGGCGCCGTCGGTCGCGACCGTGAGGATCGCGTCGTCCGGCCCCAGGCGCTGGTGGCGGGCGACCTTGATCGCGGCCAGCACGTTGCAGATCGAGGACACGCCGAGCGACCCGAGGGCCGCCACGGTCTCCACCGGCACGCCGCGCCGCCGGACGAGGTAGTCGCCGCCCTCGGGCGTGTTGAACAGGACGAGGAGGTCGTCCGTGGCGCGGTCCGAGACGCCCACCACCAGGTCCGTGGCCATCACGTTGTGGATCAGCGGCACGTGCTTGTCGCCGATGCCCTGGATGTTGTGCTCGCCGAAGCCGTTGGCGAGCAGCGTGGGGCACTCGAGCGCCTCGACCGCGACCGTCCGCGACCCCAGGCGCTCCTTGAGGTAGTCACCGGCCCCGATGGTCCCGGCCGACCCGGTGGCCGACACGAACGCCGCCGCCCGCAGGCCCGGGCGTGCCGCCGACACGGCCTCGAACACCCGCTCCAGCGCCAGGCCGGTGAGCAGGTAGTGGGCGACGTGGTTCCCGAACTCGCTGAACTGGTTGAAGATCACCGTGTCCGGGTCCCGGTCAAGCACCGCGCACGCGTCGTAGATCTCCTTGACGTTGCTCTCGGTCCCGGGCGTGCGGATGATGTCGGCCGGGTCCGCCACCCAGCGTTCCAGCCAGTCGAACCGCTCCCGGCTCATCCCCTCGGGCAGGACCGCGACACCCCGGCAGCCCATGATCCGGCTGATCGCGACGCCACCCCGGCAGTAGTTGCCGGTCGAGGGCCAGACGGCCCGCTGGGCGGTGGGGTCGAACTGGCCGGTGACGATCCGCGGTGCCAGACAGCCGTACGCGGCGATGACCTTGTGCGACCGGATCATCGGGAATCGGTCGCCGAGGGCGATCACGATCGGCGTGTCGACGCCCGTCAGCTCGCGGGGCAGCACGAGGTGCTCGGGGACCGCGGCACGGTCAGCGCGCGTGGCGTCGTTGAACCAGTGGGCCCGGAACAGGTTGAGCGGGTCGGCGGCGTCGGGATCCACGGCCGCGAGCCGGGCACGCGTATCGGGCGCGATGCGGTCCGGGTCCGCGAGCTCGGCGAACGTCGGCAGCATCACCCCCATGGACCGGCACCGCCCGGCGGCCCGGGCGAGCACGGCCTCGTCCACGATGTCCCGCTCCAACCCGATGCGCCGCATCCTGACCTCCTGCACGCACGTGCCCGGGTGCGCGTGTCCGGCGGGCCGCCGACCGCATGCCCGGCCCGGGACCGACGCGTCGGGCCCGAACGGCCGCACGGTCGGGACGATTGGCACGGGCCCGACCGGCGGGCCGCTGCCTACGATTCGTCGTCGGCAGGCTCCCGGCTAGGGCCAGACGGTCCAGCGGGGACCGGCCGTGGGACGGTCCGATGGACTTCATCTTGAACGGGCGGCCCGTGGCCGTCCGGCCGGCGCCCGGCGAGTCGCTGCTCGGGGTCCTGCGTGGGGCCTGCGGCTTGCGGTCGATGAAGGACGGCTGCGCCCCGGAGGGATCGTGCGGGGCGTGCACGGTCATCGTCGACGGGCGCGCCGTCGTGTCCTGTGCCCAGCCGGCGACCCGGGTCGAGGGCCGGAGCGTGGAGACGCTCGAAGGCCTGCCGTCCGACGCCCGGGATGCCTGGGCCGGTGCCATCGTCGCCACCGGCGCCTCGCAGTGCGGCTACTGCTCGCCGGGGATCGTGATGAAGGCGGAGGCGCTGCTCCGCCGCGACCCGTCGCCGTCGCGCGAGGTCATCGCGAAGGCGCTGGCGGGCAACCTGTGCCGGTGCACCGGGTACGCGTCGATCGTCGACGCGATCGAGCGCGTGGCTGCCGTCCGGCGCGGCGACGAGCCGGCCGCGCGTCGCGGCGTGGGCCTGCAGGACCGTTACGAGGGCCGCGCGCTGGCCCTCGGCGACAAGGCGTTCGTTGGCGACCTCGTGGCGGCGGGGATGCTCCAGGGCGCGCTCCGGTTCGCCGGCGTGCCACGGGCGCTGGTGCGCCGGATCGACGTCTCGCGGGCCGCCGCGCACCCGGGCGTGGTCGCGGTCGTGACCGCAGCGGACGTGCCAGGTCGCCGGGAGCAGGGGCTGATCGTCGCCGACTGGCCACTGCTGGTCGCCGAGGGCGAGACGGTCCGCTACCTGGGCGACGTGCTCGCCGCGGTCGCCGCCCGGACGCGCGAAGCGGCGATCGAGGCCGCCGCGCTGGTCGACGTGGACCTCGAGCCGCTGCCGCCCCTGACGGACCCGTTCGAGGCCATGACCGACGGCGCGCCGCTCGTCCACGAGGGCGGCAACCTCGTCCAGCGGTCGGTGGTCCGGCGTGGGGACGTGGACGCGGCCTTCGCCGGCGCCGCCCACGTGGCGAGCGCGACGTTCCGGACGCAGTCGATCGAGCACGCGTTCCTCGAGCCCGAGGCGAGCCTGGCGGTCCCACGCGGCGCCGCCGGGCCGGACGGCCGCACGGTCTTCGGCCCCGCGGTCCACGTCTACTCCGAGGGCCAGGGCGCCTGGGAGGACCGTCGCCAGCTCGCCTCGTTCCTCGCGCTGCCCGAGGCGGACGTCGTGGTGACCCAGGTCGCGACCGGGGGCGCGTTCGGCGGCAAGGAGGACCTCAACGTCCAGGGGCAGGCGGCGCTGCTCGCCCTGCGCACCGGGCGCCCGGTCATGCTCCGGCTCGGCCGCCGCGAGAGCCTCCGGTTCCACGCCAAGCGGCACCCGATGTGGCTGGACTACACGGCCGGCTGCGACGAGGAGGGTCGCCTCGTCGCGGTCCGGGCACGGATCACCGGCGACAACGGCGCCTACGCCAGCGTCGGCGGCAAGGTCCTCGAGCGCGCCGCCGGCCATGCCTGCGGACCGTACCGCGTCGCCAACGTGGACGTCGTGGCGGACGCTGTCTACACCAACAACCCGCCGTCCGGGGCGATGCGCGGCTTCGGCGTCAACCAGGCGGCGTTCGCGCTCGAGGGCGTGCTCGACATGCTCGCCGGGCAGGTCGGCATCGACGGCTGGGAGATCCGCTGGCGCAACGCGCTCGACGAGGGCGACCGGTTCGCGACCGGCCAGCGGCTGGGACCGGGCGTCGGGATCAAGGCCACGCTGCTGGCGGTCCGCGACGCCTACCGGTCCGCGCCCTACGCGGGCATCGCCTGCGGCGCGAAGAACACCGGCATCGGCAACGGCCTCGTTGAGCGCGGGCGGGCTGTGCTGCGCCCCGAGGCCGACGGCACCCTCACGCTGTTCCACTCCTGGACCGAGATGGGCCAGGGCTGCCACACGGTGTTCCGCCAGCTGGCGGCCCGTGCCCTCGCGATCGACCCGGCGCGGATCCGGGTGGTGGTCGATACGACGCACGAGCTGGACACGGGCGAGACCACGGCATCGCGGGCGACGATGCTCGGCGGGCGAGCGGTCCTGGCGGCCTGCGACGCGCTGTGCCACGCGGCGGGCTTCGAGCCCGTGGACCTCGCCGCGTTCGCCGGCCGCGAGTTCGCGGGCGAGGTCGTGGAGGACCGCACGACACCGCTGGGCGCGGACACCGACGAGCCCGTGACCCACTTCGCATTCGGCTGGGCGTCCCAGGTCGTGATCCTCGACGACGAGGGCCGGATCGAGCGCGTCATCGCCGCCCACGACGTCGGCAAGGCGCTCAACCGCGTCCTGCTCCGGGGCCAGGTCGAGGGCGGCGTGCACATGGGCCTCGGGATGGCGCTGACCGAGGAGTTCCGGGTCGAGGGTGGGATCCCCGTCACGGACACCCTCAAGTCACTGGGCATCATCCCTGCCGCCACGATGCCGCCGGTCGAGACGATTCTCGTGGAGGTGCCTCAGCCCGAGGGGCCGTACGGCGCGAAGGGCATGGGCGAGGCCGTGCTCGTCCCGACGGCTGCTGCGGTCGCCGGCGCCCTGCACGCGTTCGACGGCATCCGGCGGACGCGCCTGCCGATGCGCGACACCGCGGCCGCCCGGGCGCTGCTGCCGCGCCTCGCGCGCGACGCCGGCTCCGCGCGCGGCCCCCAGCCGGTCGAACCCGCCGAAGCCGCCCCGTCGGGGGCAGGAGGGACGCCGCGATGACCCTCGTCCTTGCCGGTGGCACCGTCGTCACCTCCATCGACCCGGTCCGGATCGAGGCCGCCGACGTCGTCGTGCGCGACGGCCGGGTGCTGCGCGTCGGGCCGGCGCCGGACCTCGGGCCGGCCGACGGCCGCATCGACTGCCACGACTGCCTCGTGATCCCCGGCAACGTCTGTGCGCACACCCACCTGTACTCCTCGCTGGCGCGTGGGATGCCGTACCACCTGGAGCCGCCGCGGGCTTTCCTCGAGATCCTGCGTCGCGTGTGGTGGCGGCTGGACCGCGGTCTCGACGAGGCGTCCGTGCGGGCGTCGGCGCTGGTGGGCGGCATGGAGGCGCTGCTGTCCGGGACCACGACCCTGTTCGACCACCATGCCTCGCCGAACGCGATCGACGGCTCGCTGGACGTGATCGCCGAGGCGCTTGCCACGCTTGGGATTCGGAGCGTCCTCGCCTACGAGGTGAGCGACCGTGACGGCGTGGAGCGCGCTGCCGGCGGGGTCGCCGAGAACCGCCGCTTCGCAGCGCGCGTCGAGGCGGGCTCGCTGCCGCTCGCCCGCGCGATGGTCGGCGCCCACGCGTCGTTCACGCTGTCCGAGGCAACGCTCGCCGCCTGCGCCGATGTGGCGCGGTCCACCGGCACCGGCCTCCACGTCCACGTCGCCGAGGACGCGGCGGACGAGGAGGACTGCCGCGCCCGGTTCGGGATCGCGGTGGTCGAGCGGCTCGCCGGGGCGGACGCGCTCGACGAGCGAACGCTGCTGGCCCACGGGGTGCACCTCTCCGAGGCGGAGATCGCGATCGCCCGCGGGGCGGGTGTGTCGTTCGCCCACAACGCGCGCTCGAACATGAACAACGCGGTCGGACGGGCGCCAGTGCGACGGTTCGGCGAGCGCGTCGCGCTGGGCACCGACGGGATCGGTGCGGACATGTTCGAGGAGTCGCGCGTCGCGTACTTCCGGGGCCGGGAGGACGGTGCGGCCGCCGATCCGCGGTGGGCGCTGACCCGGTTGGCGGAGGGTGCTCGGCTGGCCGGCCGGGCGTTCGGGGAGCCGCTGCTGGGCCGGATCGAGGCGGGGGCGCCGGCGGACCTGGTCGTCCTTGACCACGAGGCCCCGGCGCCCGTGGACGAGGCGTCGTTCCCGGGTCACTGGATCTTCGGGTTGTCGGCGCGGGCGGTGCGCGACGTCGTGGTCGGCGGGGACGTGGTCGTGCGGGACCGGCAGCTGGAGCTGGTGGGCCAGGACTGGCTGACGGACCACGCCCGGGCGGAGGCGAGCCGCCTGTGGGCGCGGCTGGACGGGATCGCAGAGCACCCGTTCGACCCGCGGACGGCGGCCGTCCGATGAGCCGCGGCCGGTCGCCGGATGCCGGTCCCGCCCTGCCGGACGTCCCCGTGGACCTCTCGGTCGAGGTCTGCGGCCTGACCTTCGCAAACCCGGTCCTCACCGCGGCCGGGCCGCCGGTCCGCGACGGCGCCGCGATCCTCGCCTGCGCGACGGGGGGCGCGGGTGGCCTCGTGGCCAAGACGATCTCGCGGGTCGCGGCCGACGTCCCCACGCCCAACATGGCGGAGATCGCCCACGGGTTCCTCAACACCGAGCTGTGGTCCGAGTTGCCGCCCGAGCAGTGGCTGAAGCGGGAGCTGCCGCTGGCGCGCTCGGCGGGCGTGCCGCTGATCGTGAGCCTCGGCTACACGGCCGAGGACATCGCCTGGCTGGCCCCCCGCGTCCGGCCGTTCGCGGACGCGCTGGAGCTGTCCACCCACTACATCGGCGAGGACCCGGGGCCGATGCAGGACGCGATCCGGGCCGCCAAGGACGCCGTCGACATCCCGGTCCTCGTCAAGCTCAGCCCGCTCGGTCGCGACATGGCGCGGGCCGCGGAGCACGCCGCGGAGGCCGGCGCGGACGGGCTGGTCGCGATCAACTCATTCGGGCCGTGCATGGCGATCGATCTCGAGACTGGGCGTTCCCGCATGGGCGGCGGCGAGGGGTACGGCTGGCTGTCCGGCCCCGCGCTCAAGCCACTCGCGTTGAGGTGCGTCTACGACGTGGCGCGGACGGTCGACCTGCCGGTCGTCGGCTGCGGCGGGGTGTCGCGCGGGACCGACGTCATCGAGATGGCGATGGTCGGCGCCTCCGCCGTCCAGGTGTGCACCGCGGCGATCCTCCGCGGCAAGGGTGTGTTCGGAAAGATCGCGCGTGAGGCCGGCGAGTGGCTGGCCGCGCACGGGTATACGCGCCTGGACGAGGTCCGGGGGATGGCCCTGGGCTCGCCCGTCCCGGGCCACGTGGCCGGGCCGCCCGTCCTGGACGTGGACCTGTGCAACGGCTGCGCGCTGTGCGAGGGCTCGTGCGTCTACGACGCGATCCACGTCACCGGCGGCAAGGCCGAGCTGGACGAGGAACGGTGCGAGAACTGCGGGCTGTGCATCACCCGGTGCCGGCCCGGCGCCCTCATGTGGTCCCCGATGGCGGCGGTGTTGCCCGCGTAGCCCGGTCGCCGCCCGCGCGGTCCCCCCGCCCGGTCGCCGCCCACGCGGTCCCCCCGCCCGGTCGCCGGTGTGCATCGGATGCACACCGCGGGGCCCTGTGTGCATCCAGACATCCCTTCCGGCGCCCGCCGGGTCCGTCGTGTACCCCCCGTTGCACATCTCGGCCCGATTGCGGCGGCTGGGCGGGTGAGATGTACGCTCGGATGCACCGATCCCGCATCGGCACCGCGGCAGGCGGGCTCAGGCGGCGCGAATGTATCCCCGTTTGCACACATAGGCCGGTCGGGCCGCGGCCGGCGCGTGGGGGGAACGCGCGGCGAAGGTGCGGACGGGCGGGCACCGCTCG